>ERZ1645192.185-NODE-185-length-47457-cov-9.524282_pt1 | contig 47457 bp, 41 predicted proteins | sample MGYA00575354_ERZ1645192 | MGnify/ENA primary metagenome ERZ1645192 (study PRJEB40844, sample SAMN11349763) | freshwater sediment metagenome | isolation source: river sediment | host: Sediment | place: India: Faizupur Khadar , New Delhi | collected 2017-02-21 ...
TGGGTCGTATTGCTTATAATTGTTATGATTTTATTGAATATGTTATTTCATCATTTCTTGAAAAAGGCTTTAGTACTGAAGAAAAGCGAGATAAAAACCGATTTAAATACCTTGTTTTTGATTGATCAAATAATCATCGACATCATTTTCGTTATTATCGGATTTTTGTTCATCTTTGTTTTCATCCCGATTTTAATGGTTTAGGAGAATAATAATGATTAAATGGATTTTTATAATCTTGGCACTAATAGGCATTGACCAGGTATCGAAGATCTGGATTTCTTCAGTTCTGTTGGAACAAGAGAGTATCCCCATCATCACTGATTTTTTTCATTTGACCTATACCAGAAACACAGGCATGCTCTTTGGCGGCTTTACTGGTTTAGCAACTGATTATTTTTGGATTTTCTTGATTTTTGCTGTTTTAGCTTCAGCCATCTTCGGTTACATGTTCTTCAAGAGCGATTTTAAAGATAAACGTCTGATTGTTTATCGCATCGCATTGGCATTATTAATAGCCGGTTCAATTGGTAACGCCATCGATCGAGCTGTGCAAATCGATCACGCAGTTATCGATTTTCTTGATTTCAGAGGTATTTGGGAATATATTTTCAATTTTGCCGATACCTTCCTTAATGTGGGAATTTTTCTATTTTTTATCGATGTATTCTTTTTGGAAAAGAAGAGGTTGAATGCCAATGGATGATATATTTTTTGAATATCTCGTTACTGAAAACGATGAAACCGATCGAATCGATCGGTTTTTAGCTTTAAAAATTGAAAGTTTAAGTCGTTCAACGATTAAAAAGTTATTACTGGAAGGAAAGATTCTGGTCAATCAAACCCAGGTTAAAGCTTCATATATCTTAAGATTTGGGGATTTGATTGAAGTTATGGATGTCGATTTTTCTGAAACGGAAATTGTACCGACTAAAATGGATTTGGATATTGTCTACGAAGACGAAGATGTTTTGGTCGTAAACAAGCCATCGGGAATGGTGGTTCATCCCGCTCCAGGGCACTATCAAGACACTTTGGTAAACGGACTTTTATGGCACATAAAAAATCTATCCGATGTCAATGGTGAAATGCGACCTGGTATAGTTCATCGTATTGATAAAGACACATCGGGATTATTGATGGTTGCCAAAAATAACTATGCGCATGACATCTTAGCAAAAGAGTTGCAGGATAAACTGACTAAAAGGGAATACATCGCCCTTGTGGAAGGAATAATTGTCAATAAAAGAGGCAAAATCAACGCACCTATCGGCAGAGACAAGAATAATCGCTTGAAAATGGCGGTGACAGCTTCTGGAAAAGAAGCAATTACTAATTTTGAAGTTTTGGAAACATATGAAGACAAGACTTTGATTAAATGCATTCTTGAAACCGGAAGAACCCACCAAATACGAGTTCACATGCAATATATCAATCACCCCTTGGTCAATGATTATGTTTACGGTAATGCCAAACCGAATGATTTTGGACAATTCCTACATGCTGAAAGTTTGGGATTTACCCATCCAAAAACAAAGAAGTGGCTGGAGTTTACTTCACCGCTTCCGGAAGAATTCAAATCTTACCTGGAAAAATTAAAGAATTAAGGCTTTTGACACCTTAATTCTTTTTTATTTTCTGATAATTTTTGAAATTCAATTTCGCTATTTTTCTGAAAATTTGTTCACCATGTTTCATCTCAATTATTCTGGCGACTGCATCTACTCCCGGACCTGCACCCTTAGGTAAGGTGATGCCGTATGCTTTTTCCAAAATATCGAATTCCTGTAAGAAACGATATCTTGCGATAATGGCAGCGACAGCTACGGCCTTGTGAATTGATTCGGCCTGAGTCAAAAAATCGATGTTCTTGACAGTTTCTTCGTCTTTCAGATATTCAAAGTAATTTTCTTCCGAACAAAATTTATCCTGGATTATTTTTTGGTAATCAGGATATTTTGAAATCATTTTTTTGATGGCGTGATTATGCAAGTAAGCTTTAATTTTATTGAGATTGAATCCTCTTTCAATCAGTTCATTGTATTTTTCATTATTTGTGACCAAGACTTGATGAGGAATGTTCTTCATAAGTTTTTCACCGATAATCCTGATTTGATTGTCATTTATCTTTTTAGAGTCTTTAATATCAAGTTCATCGAGGAATTGGTAGTCCTTAGGGGTAACATAAGCTGCACAAACCACGACTGGTCCAAAAAAATCACCCGTTCCAACTTCATCGGAACCGATAACTCTAAGAGGCAAATACTGATTGTCATAGCCGTTGAATTTTTCTGCGCTCTCATATTTTTCCAGCCCAAGAATTTCTGCCCAACTGTTGTATTCTTCTAGGGCATCTTCTCCTTGAAACATAACTTTTAAGGAGTTATACACAGTAATGGTAATTTGTTCGGTTTTAAATAGATATTTATGGCTTGAATTGTCACTTGGAACCATGATTGGTTGATAATATTCTTTAAGTTTGACAAGGTTTTTCTCATCGATGGTAAAAACATAGTTCATTGTCTCATCTCCTATTTCTATTTTAGCATAAATTATGATAAAATAGAAGAAGTGGAGTGACAGGAAATGTATGCAGAAATAAAAAAACTCGAATTTGATAAGATTTTACGATTACTCTCAACCTTTAGCCAAACTGACATCGGTAAAAAAGAAGTTTTAGAAATTCTACCAATTACCGACGTTGAAGCAATCAAAAGGTTGCTTTTTGAAGTTGAAGAGGCAAAAATCATCATTGAACGTTATGACGAAACCCCTCTTACCGGTGTTTTGGATATCAGGGAAATTATCAAGAAAGCGGAAATAGGTTCAGTATTAAATATCGATGAACTTCTTAGAATCGTATCTCACCAAGAAGCGATTGTCAGGACCGTAGTTTTTGTTAAGAAGGTCATAACCCTAAATTTGAACTTCGTCTATTTAAAAGAGTATTATGACCGTTTAGTTTCAGTCAATTCCTTAAAAAATGAAATCGACAAAGTCATCGATAAAAAGGGTGAGATATATGATAATGCCAGTGCTAAATTGGCAGATATCAGAAAGAAAATCCGGGTCACTGAAGATCGAATTGAGTCAAAAATGCAAAGTTTGTTGAAATCAGAGGCTAGCAAACTTACCGATTCCTTGATCACAATCAGAAATAATCGCTTGGTTTTACCGGTAAAAAGCGAATTCAAGAATGCAGTAAAAGGGATTATTCATGATCAATCAGCGAGTGGCGAAACAGTTTTTATCGAGCCAATAAGTTGCTTTGAGATGAACAATGACTTATCGCGTTTTTTTGTGGAAGAGGCCAATGAAATTGATGCGCTCTTAAGAATGCTGACTTGCAAAGTAGGAGAATATACTATAGAATTGACTAGCAACCTCCAGATATTTACATATCTTGATATTGTTTTTGCCAAAGCAAAATATGCATTGGCAAATGATTTTACAAGACCGAACATAACCAAAAAAATCAATTTGATTAATGCCCGCCATCCCCTAATTCCCAAAGAAGTAGTGGTAGGCAATAACATTAGTTTCCATGATTATCATCATATCATTATCACTGGACCGAATACAGGCGGTAAAACTGTTGCTTTAAAAACGCTTGGTTTATTGAGCATCATGGTCCAATCCGGAATGTTGATTCCGGTCAATGAAAACAGCGAAACAGTTTGTTTTAATAATATCTTTGCGGATATTGGCGATGAGCAATCAATTGAACAATCCTTATCGACTTTCAGTTCTCATATAGGAAATATCATTCGCATCATCGAAAAATGTGACGATGATTCTTTGGTTTTGCTTGATGAGATTGGTTCAGGAACAGATCCTAAAGAAGGAGCTTCTTTAGCTATCTCCATCATTGAATTTCTGCGGAGAAAAAAGCTTTATTCAATGATAACGACTCATTATCCGGAGTTAAAGACTTATGCTTATGATTTGGATAACACTGTCAATGCTTCGGTCGAATTCGACATAGAAACCTTGAAACCAACATATAGGCTTAAAATCGGTGTTCCCGGAACCTCAAATGCCATCATGATTGCAAGAAGATTGGGACTGATGGAAGAAATATGTCAAAAAGCAGAGAATATTTCCCTGTCTTTTGCTACAGATGTCTCTAAATTGATAGCGAAGCTTGACCGTCAAAGTATTGAACTAGATAACGAAATATCGGAACTTAAAGAAAGAAACCATAAACTCGAAGAGGAAAAACAGAAGTACATCAGCCTTCAATCTCAAGAAAAAATAAGACAGAATCAGATCTTGAGAGAGTTTGAAATCACCCAGAAAACGAAGCAAGAAGAGTATACTAAAAAAGCAGAAAATCTTATCAAGGAACTTGATGAACTTAAAAAAACAGCAATTTTTAAGGAACATGAACTTGCCAGTTTAAAAAAGGAAGCAAAAGATGTTTTTTATCAAAAAACGGCATACAAAAAAGTATCAAACCGTGATATCGCTATAGGTGATACGGTTAAAGTGCTTTCATATCAAAGAAACGGCATAGTCAATAAAGAACTGAAAAACGGCCAATATGAAGTCATTATGGGTGCATTGACATTAACTTTAAAGAAGGACGAAATCGAATTTGTAACGAAAGATAAGGCTGATGAAGTTATAACCAATCCTGCAAGCAATCAAACCGATGTCGTAAGAACAGTAAAAGTTGAACTGGATTTGCATGGAAAACGTTATGAAGAAGCAATGCTTGAACTAGATAAGTTCGTTGATGATTGTTTATTGAATAATCTGGAATTTGCTTATATTATTCATGGTATTGGTACAGGTGCTCTAAAAAAGGGCGTAGAAAGTTATGCCAAAAGAAATCCTCACGTTAAAAGTTATCGTCGCGGAAATGAAGGCGAAGGCGGAGTGGGTGTAACTGTTTTTCAGTTTAGATAGGATAATAATATGAAAAAAATTGAGTTTTTTACCGCAAGATATTGCGGAAAATGCCGAGCTCTTAAAAGAAGACTGATTGATCTCAAGGATTCATTAACAGATGTCGAAATAGTTTTTCGTGATATCGATATCGAAAGAGATTTGGCGAAAATGCAAAAAATTGATGGTGTACCAACACTTATCTACTATTTGGATTCAGAAGAAATCAGAAGAATTTCCGGCTCAATCTACGAGGAAGATATTCTTAAACTTGTCGATAAGGAGATATCTTGATGGATGGTCTTCTAATTATTGACAAACCGAAGGATTTTACCTCTTTTGATGTTGTAGCTGTAGCGAGAAAAACTTTGAAAGTCCAAAAAATTGGACATACCGGTACCCTTGATCCCAATGCGACAGGAATTTTGGTGTTAGCACTCGGTAAAGCCACTAAGTTGATTAAATATTTTACTGAGGACAGAAAAACCTATGAATGTATTTTTTTAATTGGCAGGGCATACGACACAGATGATACTACAGGCAATCTGATTGAAGAATTGGACGCCTCCAAAATATCCGAAAGTCAAGTAATTAATGCTTTGACCTCATTTATCGGCAAAAATCAGCAAGTCCCTCCAGCTTATTCCGCTATTAAAGTACAAGGCAAGAAAATGTATGAATTAGCGAGAAAAAATAAAGAGTTGCCTGAACTTAAGCCAAGAGATATCGAAATATTTGGTATCAGCGATATTCAAGTTTCTAGGGAAGATAAGACAATTATCGTCAAGGCAATTTGTGATGTTTCAAAAGGCACATATATTCGTTCCATTGCCAGGGACTTGGGCACTAAATTAAACAATGCCGGTTGTCTAATGGAATTGAGAAGAACTAAAGTGAATAATTTTACTTTATCTGACTGTATAACCATGGAAGATTTAAGGAATCAAGAGATTAATCCTAAAGATCCTTTTAACTTTTTGGGATTGCCAAAAATAACCGTTTCTGAAACGATTGCCAATGACATTCAGTACGGAAGATTTATCGATATGAAATATTTTTCTGACAAGAGAGATACAATTATCTATAATAGTGCTGGTGAAGTTTTGGCCATATATACTTATGACAGCAACAAAAAAACTATGAGAATGTCGGTGAAATGGGCTTGAGAGTTGAATATTTAGATTATTTCGATACTATTAATGAAGAAAACTTAATCCTATGTTTAGGTTTTTTTGACGGTTTGCACAAGGCGCACCAAGCTTTAATCAAAAAAGGTTTAATGATCAAAAAAGAGAAAAATTACAAATTGGGAGTTCTTACTTTTGATATCAGCATTAAATTGTTCATGCAAAATAAACCGTTTTATTTTTTGACTTCCGTTGATGATAAAGCCAAGATTCTTGAAGATCTGGATGTTGACATTCTATACGTCATGAAAGTTTCCTACGATTTGATTAAATATAGCCCAGAAGGCTTTATTGAACAATTCCTAAGTAAACTTAAGGTCTGTGTGGCGGGAGAAGATTTCACCTTCGGTTATTTAGGTAAGGGAAAAGTCGATTTATTACAGAAATCATCCTACTTTGAAACGGTGGTTATCAAGGAAATTACTTACCACGGAGAAAAAATAGGTTCGACGAGAATACGTGAGAATCTATTGAATGGAGAAATAGCTGAAGCAAATTTTTTGCTTGGCAGAGAGTATTCGATTACCGGAAAGGTGATTCATGGAAACGGCATTGGGAAAAGACTAGGATTTCCGACTGCCAACATAGATTTTACCAATTATCTATTACCTAAACTAGGAGTGTATTTTACCAAAGTCGTTATTGATGGCCAAGAATATTACGGTATGACAAATGTCGGAAAAAGACCAACTTTCAACGATACCAAAATAACTTTGGAAACATTCATCTTTGATTTTTCAAAAGACATATACGATCAAGCTATCGGCATCAAATTCCTGAAATTCATGAGAGATGAGTATTACTTCGAGAACAAAGCCGATTTGATTGAACGAATAAAACAGGATAGATTAGATGTACTCGAACTTATAGAAAAGAGGGGTATAGAATGAAAAAGATAAGTAAAGGACTTTGGATTACATTAGGCATTGCGGCTGTATTCTTCATGATTTTGATCATTGTCAGTTCCGTGCTGGATTTAGGCGAGAGATTGAGACAAATCCACGCCTATGTTGAATATGCCTTCTATGGGGTGGCCGGATTACTGTTTATCATTTTATTCATCAGACCACTATTTTTAATCATTTTCTCACCAACATTTTCGCTTGACGAACTTTTTAGTGAAGAAGAAAATGCGAAAAAGAATTTTTCGATGTACAAAAAAGTTGCCAAAAATCTGCTTGGCGAAGATTACGTGAAAGAAGAAGACAAAACTCTGATTGCAAGTTCGATGAATGATGCTTTACAGTTGAAACAAACATTATCAAGAGTCTTTGATGAAACCATCAAAAAAGAATTGAATCAGATGATAATTTCTCACGCTGAAACTGTTTTTGTTTCAACAGCGATTTCGCAAAACGGCAAACTTGATGCGATAGCAGTGATAACCATTAATTTGAAATTAATAAAAAATCTGGTTCTTAAATGCGGTTTTAGACCTAGTTATTACTCTTTGGGAAAATTATCAGTCAATGTTTTATCGACAGCGATTATCGCTGAAACTTTGGAAGATATGAATTTTTCCGATATTTTTCCGTCTACTGGTGCCAATGCCTTGGCAGAAATACCGATACTCAAGACCATAACCGGTTCCTTTGCTCAAGGAATTGGCAATGCCTTGCTGAGTTTAAGAGTAGGTATCATTGCTAGAAATTACCTATTCATGAATATTAAGGGCATGAAGAAAAATCAAATCAGAAAGTTGGCTTTTGGCGAAGCTGTGATACTGTTACCTCGAGTTTTGGTTGAATCAATGAAGAAGATTCCTTCAAGATTCAAGAGTCTTTTCGAGAAGTGATTTTGAAAGCTAAAAAGTTTGATTTATTGAGTGGTTTTTGTTATAATTGTAAAAGTGAAAAGATTTGGAGGAATTATAAATGATAATTGATAAATTAAGTGGATCACGTGTGCACTTTGAGGTGCAAGTAAGCAAAGAACAGTTTGAACATGGACTTGACCATGCATTCGCTATTGAAAATGAAAAAGTAACCATCAAAGGTTTTAGAAAAGGCAAAGCGCCGAGAAGTATCTATGAAGCAAAATACGGTGTGGAATCACTATATGAAGAAGCGATTCAACATGTTTTGCAAGAAACTTATTACAATACCGTAATGGAAAATGAAATTGATGTTGTCGCTCAACCTCAAATCGACCTTGACATCAATAAGGTCAAACGAGGAGAAGATTTCTCTTATAAAGTGACAGTTGCTGTTAGACCAGAAATCAAATTAGGCGAATACAAAAACCTTAAAGTTGAATTGTTGCCGGTTGAACCTTCAAAGGCAGAAATTGAAGCTGAAATTGGTCGCAAACTTGAACAGAATGCTGAAATGGTCATCAAAGAGGAAGGCGTTATCGCTAGCGGTGATACCGCTGTATTTGATTTCTCCGGTTCTGTTAACGGCGAAAAATTTGAGGGCGGCACAGCTGAAAATCATGAAATGGTAATCGGGTCTGGCAGTTTCATTCCAGGATTTGAGGATCAAATGATTGGAATGGCTTCAGGCGAAGAAAAAGATGTTGTAGTCACTTTCCCAGAAGATTATCAAGAAAAATCTTTAGCTGGCAAAGAAGCTGTATTCGCAGTTAAAATTCATGAAATCAAACAAAGAGTTATACCAACCCTTGATGAAGATTTTGTCAAAGAATTGAATCTTGATGGTGTTGATACTGTTGAAGCCTACAAACAACATGTTCTTGAAGAGATGAAAGCTTTTAAGGAAAAACAAAATGAAGAACATTTGCGTCAAACTGTAATTGCCAAAGCCACTGAAAACGCTGAATTTGATTTACCGGTAGAAATGATCAAAGACGAAGCTAAAACCATGAAAGAAAATACAATGAATCAAATCAAACAATACGGTTTGGATTTCAATATGTATTTACAATACATGGGCAAGACTGAAGAAGAGTTTGAAAAAGAGTTGGAAGAACAAGCTAAAAAAACTCTTTCTGAACAATTTGTAGTTAATGAAATTGCTAAAGCAGAAGGTTTGACAGCTTCAAAAGAAGAAATTGAAAACAAGTACTTGGAAATCGTTGAACAATATAAATCACAAAACGTGACTTTAGAACAAGCCAAAAATGCAATTCCTGAATCTGCAATTGTTGCGGAAATCACTTATAAAAAAGCTTTGGACTTGATCGTATCTTCGGCTAATCAAGTAAAATAGTTAAAAAAACTTAATTAATTTAATAAAAAACCCCTAACATTTTATCAAAAATCAGGTAGTAAAATATTAGGTGTTTTTTCTTATTTATGGTAAAATATGATTGATAATTAAAATTATGATGAGGTGAGTATATGTATAATCCGAATAAGGTATTTTCCGATCACTTACCGGTTATCGCAGTTAGAGGAGTCGTGTTCCTGCCCGCATCCGACATCAGGGTCGAGATAGGACGAGATTTCTCCAAAAATGCAATAACTGAAGCGGAAACAAATCGTGATGGCCACGTTTTACTAGTATTTCAGGAAAATCCTACGATTGAAGAACCTGAGTTTTCTGATTTAGTGGAAGTTGGCATCCTCGCGAGAATAAGTGTAAAGATTAAGTTGCCTAATGGCAATTATAAGATAAAATTTGAACCGATAGCCAGAGTCAGATTAAATGATTTAATCGCCAAAGAACCGTTCTATTTGATTGATTTCACTTCCCTGGTTCTTGTGCAGGACGATCTAAATGAAGAACAAGTCCTACTTAAGATGGTTTCAAAAGAAATCATTGAAAATGCAAAATTCATCTTCCGTGATTCCAAAAAGGTACTGGATACTTTAAATAAAGGCATGACCTCTGAACAATTGTCGGATTTGGTGGCTTCAGAACTGAGAATACCGGAAAACGAAAGAATCAAATATCTTAAAGAGATGTCAATAAATCAAAGACTAAAGTATTTATTGGAAGACATCGAAAAAGAGAAAACTTTACAATCAATTGAAAATAAAATAAACGAAAGCGTCAGAAAATCCACTGACCAGAATCAAAAAGAATATTATTTACGGGAAAAAATGCGAGCAATTCAAGAAGAATTAGGCGATTCGAAACAAAGCGATGCCCAAAAATTTCTTGAACAGATAGAAAATTCCGATATGCCTGTAAAAATTAAGGATAAAGCCCTAAAAGAATTGAAAAGATATGAATATCTTTCGCCAAACTCTAGTGAATCCAATGTTGTCAGAACATACCTAGAAACATTGATATCAATTCCTTGGGCAAAAACCACAAAAGATGAAGAAGATATCAATGTGGCCATTCAAAAGCTTGAAAATGCTCATTTTGGGTTGGAAAAAGTCAAAGAAAGAATCATTGAATATCTATCCGTAAAGATGCTAACAGGGAAAAACCCACAGACAATCCTTTGTTTGAGTGGCCCTCCAGGAGTAGGTAAAACCTCCTTAGCCAAATCTATTGCCAATGCTCTTAACAGAGAGTTTGTCAAAACCAGTTTGGGCGGCGTGCATGATGAAGCAGAAATCAGAGGCCATAGAAGAACCTATGTTGGCGCACTGCCTGGTAGAATCATCAATGGCATGATCAAAGCCAAGGTAGTCAATCCTGTCTTCTTGATTGATGAAATTGACAAGTTGGCTATGACTGATAGAAGCGACCCGGCTTCGGCACTTTTGGAAGTTTTAGACCCAGAACAGAATCAATTCTTCAGCGATCATTATGTCGAAGAAGATTATGATCTTTCCCAAGTCTTATTTATAACAACCGCAAACTATCTACAAAACATTCCTGAACCATTAAGGGACAGAATGGAAGTCATTGAATTAAGTTCGTATACGGAAATTGAAAAGTTTTATATTGCAAAACAATTTCTAGTTGAAAAACAAATTAAGAGTCATGGTTTGGAAACCAAAAAACTGACAATCACTGACGCGGCAATCAAGATTATCATCCGCGATTATACTCGGGAAGCCGGAGTCAGACAACTGGAAAGATTGATTGGTTCAATCGTCAGAAAAGCCATCAAGCAAATCCTAACCAAAAATCTTGACAATATAACCATCAAACAGGATAATCTCAACAAATATCTCGGCAAACCGCTGTTCAAGAACAATCAAGTCCTGAAATCCGACATGGTTGGAGTAGTCACCGGTTTAGCATATACCATGGCAGGTGGCGACACTTTGGAAGTTGAAGCTACTTATTACGAAGGCAAAAACAACCTGGTCTTGACCGGAAACCTTGGTGACGTCATGAAAGAGTCGGCTATGGCCGCTTTATCGTATGTGAAAAGCAATGCCGGCAAACTCGGCATAAACCAGGAAATATTGGATAAGAACGATTTTCATATCCACGTGCCCGAAGGCGCTATTCCTAAAGATGGTCCTTCAGCTGGTGTGACCATTGCCACTGCCCTGATATCGGTAATGACCAATAGGAAAGTCAATCGCCTCGTTGGCATGACCGGTGAGATAACTTTAAACGGCCGTGTATTGCCAATCGGCGGTTTAAAGGAAAAATCCATTGCAGCCGCACGAACCGGTCTCAAGGAAATCATCATTCCTGAAGGCAATGAAAAAGACGTGGAAGACATCCCTAAAGAAGTTCAAGACGTTTTAAAGATTCATTACGCGAAAACAATTGATGATGTTATAAAAATTGCATTGCTCGACTAAGCTATCACCTTGATAGCTTTTTTGGCTTTAAGCGCTTAATATAGAGGACATATGAAGAAATTAAAAAGACCCTTGGTTTACATATTGGGATTAAGTATCCTCGGCTTCAGTGTTGCACTTTTTCAAAAATCAAATCTGGGAATGGGCTCATGGGATGCATTGAACCGTAACTTTTATGAAGGCATTCCGATTGATTATCGATATTTAACGCCAATCATGGCTATGTTATTGATAAGTTTAGCCTATTTGATTGAAAAGAAAAAACCGGATTTAATGATGCTTTTCCCACTTGTCATCAGTTTTTATATAGGCTTGGTAATCGATTTGCTGCTACTGGTAGTTCCTGATGTGACCCAGATGCATCTTTTAATAAACATAGCCTATGTTTTCATCGCTCTTTCTCTTGTGGCAATAGGCTTGAATATGATAGTTTTATGTAATTATCCACTGCCTGCACTTGACCAATTTTGCCTGGCGATATCACATAAACTAAAAATTACTTTTGGCAAAGGGAAATTGATAGGCGAAGCTTTGGCTTTGGTAGCGGCAATAGTTGTGGGATTGCTCTTTTCTCATGAAGAATCATACTTTTTTATCGGGCCCAACACTTTTATCGCTTTGGTTTTTATCGGTTTATTTGTTGACTTTTTTCAAAAACCGATACAAAAAATTTTAGGAGACATGAATGATTATCGAAATTTACGCTGATAACCTCAGCAAAGAAGATATAACAACCAAGACTAGACGCTCGGCTCGAGCGTTGGTTCTTGCTGACGACAAGTTATTGTTGTTGCACGCAAGAAAAATTGACGTATACATGAGTCCCGGCGGAGGTATAGAACCCGGAGAAACTCCCGAGCAAGCTGTCTTAAGGGAGCTTTTGGAAGAAACCGGATACAAAGGTGAAATAATTCGAAAAACACTGGTGATAAAAGAATATTTTCCAGACGAAAACTGGGAAACCCATTATTTTTTAGTCAAAGCGGATTTGAACAATAAGTTAGACCGTAAGTTAACTGAAGAAGAAATCAGTCAGGACATAACGGAACATTGGCTAAGCGTTAGTGAAGCCTTAACTTTATTTGATTCACATGATTCTGCCTTTCCTCATGCCGATAACATCCAGCAAAGGGAGTTCATCGCCATCATCAATTCATTGTAACCAAAGGAGCATCTATGCTTGTAAATGCGAACGCTGTTATCAATTATAATCGCTGTCGCCGTTTCGCGGCTTTGAACGATCCGTTTACAGCTTTATATCTCAACAAGGAAATGTCGCAAGAAAATGCTGTTTTTCGCGATATTTTGTTGAGCCATCTATATAGTCCCCAAAAAGAGATTAGAAAAAACATCAATTTAACCTATGAATTTGAACACGAAATCACTTTATCGGAAAACTATGATTTTCTTGTCGATGATAATATTCTATATTGTCTGACACCATACACCTCAACAGATCTCCTTGAATTGAAATTCAAGGACGGACAGGATAAAGTTGCGATTTTTCAACCAAATCAATCAGGGGTGTTTGAACCGGCGATACCGAAAACCACAAACAAGAATCTTGTAGAAAAACTGGATAAATTATACTCAACTTACGAGAGTTTGGGACGAATTATCTTTAGTTATGCATTGAAATATTTCATTCTAAAAAAGGTTTATCCACAAAAGAATTATCGTCTTTATTTTGTGTTTCTTAACTCGGAGTATAGGTATGACGGTATTTCATACAGTGAAAAACTTTATCATCTCTTTGATTTTTCCCAACTTGAAAAAATCGATGAAATTGTCGAAATTGCCTTGTTCAGGATGATCAATCATCTTGAACTAAATGATTTTACACCTTGCATCCTCGAAAAAAAGGCTTGTAGCAAGGGAAAACCAAACGCATGCAAGTTCATTGATTTTTGCTATTCGCATTTACCGGAAAACACCTCAATACTTGATTATTTTAATTCGCATTTGGGTTTCATCGAAACTACGGAAGAAGGCAATATTCATCATGATACTTATGATCTTTTAAATGAAGGTTATGTCTCCATGCAGGATTTACCGATATCCTGGTTGAAAGATCAAAATAATTTGATGCAGAGATATTGTTGTGATAATTCAATTCTGTTTTTACATGCAAAGAAGCTAGAATTAGGTTTAAATCAATTGAATTATCCGCTATATTATCTTGATTTTGAGGCCAATCCGCAGGCAATACCCAAATATCGTGGCGAAAGTCCTTATTCACAATCGGTTTTTCAATATTCAATTCATATTCAAAATCATCCGAATCAGGAATTTAAAATAGATGAAAATCACTTTGAATTCTTGGCCAATCCTTTAAAGGATGAAAGAAAGTTACTGCTGGAAAATTTAATCCTCATTTTAAACCAAAGCGATTCTTCCATTGTCGTTTATAATAAAACCTTTGAAAAAACAAGACTCGAAGAATTGAAATTGATGTTTCCCGAATATCAAAAAGACATCAATAAGATCATCAATCGCTTGTTTGATTTATTGGATATTATCAAAACCAATAAATCTCTATATCAAAGAATCGGTTATGAAGGTGCCGACCTAGAGGTCTATAATCTCTATCATCCTGATTTGGGCGGGTCGTATTCTTTAAAGCAAGTGATAAAACTATTTAAGAAAGACGCTTATGAAACCCTCTTGATCAATGATGGCGTCAAGGCTTACAAAGCCTTTCAAGGCATGTCAGAATTGACCAAGGTTGAAGCTGATGAAAGAAGGAAAAATCTATTGCTTTATTGTCGTCAGGACACCTACTCAATGTATCAGATTGTACGAGGATTGAAAGTTTTGATTGATAAAGAAAGCAAGTAAAAAATTCTTGCTAAAATAAATAAGCTATGATATAATACTTTGTGCGCCTAAGACGGGATATAAGCGACACTCCGACGCTTTAATTCGGTTTTATGGTAAGTAACTTAAAAAGGAGGAAAATACTATGGCATTGACCAAAGAAAGAATCAAAGAGATCGTTGTTGAAAACCAATTGAAAGAAGGGGACACGGGTTCTCCAGAAATTCAGATTGCTCTGCTTTCAGAAGAAATCAATCTTTTGAATGAACATTTGAAGGTTCATAAACACGATCATCATTCCCGTAGAGGCTTATTGATGAAGGTTGGTAAACGTAGAAGTTTACTAAACTATCTAAAATCAGTATCTAAGGAAAGATATGCTAATTTAGTTAAAAAATTAGGATTAAGAAGATAAGTAATATGCACCCGAGATGTCGGGTGCTATTTCTTTGATTCTAGTGTGTAAATTATAAATTTATGTTATAATAATTAATTAGGCAATATTATAATAGTCTGAAATGGGGTAAATTAATGAAAAGAGTTTTTAAAAAAGAGTTTTATGGTACAGAAATAATTGTTGAAGTAGGTCAATTAGCTAAGCAGGCAACTGGTGCTTGTTTAGTCAGATATGGTGAAACTGCAGTATTATCGGCTACAGTTGTCAGTAAGGAAGCTATGGCCCAAGATTTCTTTCCTTTGATGGTTATTTATCAAGAAAAGTTATATTCAGCCGGAAAGATTCCTGGAGGTTTCTTGCGTCGAGAAGGTCGTCCGACCGAACATGAAACTTTGATTTCTCGTGCTATCGATCGACCGTTAAGGCCTTTGTTTGCAGAAGGTTTTCGTAATGAAGTTCAAGTTATCAACACTGTTTTGAGTGCTGATCCTAACAAATCGCCGGAAATGACAGCTATGTTGGGCGCTTCCTTATCCCTTGGTATCGGTGGTGTTCCGTTTGATGGTCCAATCGCTGGCGTTATGGTTGGTTTAATCAATGGAGAATTCATTTTAAATCCAAATCCAGAACAACTTTTGGAGTCAGAATTGGATTTGATGGTGGCCGGAACAAAAGATGCCATCAACATGGTTGAAGCTGGGGCTAAAGAAGTTGAAGAAGACGTAATTTTGGATGCATTGATGTTCGCTCATGATAAAATCAAGGAACTTGTTGCTTTTCAGGAAGAAGTAATCGCTGAAATCGGCAAGGAAAAAATAGTCGTTGAACTGTTGACTGTTCCAACTGAGATTGAACAACGTGTAAGAGAACTTGAGAATGGACGTATTACCAAATCAGTTTCAATACATGAAAAATTGGAAAGACAGAATACTATTGAAGATATCGAAAATGAAATTTTGGATATTTTGGAAAAAGAATATAAAGAAGCAAAATTGGAAAGGGAAGAATTGGAAAAAAATCTTTCTTTTGCCAAACAAGTACTGGAATTGATTCAAGTCAATGAGGTAAGAAGATTGATTACCGTTGATAAGATTCGTCCAGATGGACGTAGAACCAATGAAATCAGACCATTGGATTCAGAAATCGATCTTTTGGCAAGAACTCATGGTTCAGCTCTATTCACCAGAGGTCAAACCCAAGCTCTTGCTACAGTTACTTTAGGTGCTTTAAGAGAAGCGCAAATAATTGATGGGGTTAGTGTTGAAGATGGCAAGAGATTCATGTTGCATTACAACTTCCCACAATTTTCCGTAGGATCAACCGGACGTTATGGCTTTGTCGGCCGTAGAGAAGTTGGACATGGTGCCTTGGGTGAAAGAGCATTGCTTCAAGTTTTACCTAACGAGGATGAATTCCCATATGCAATCAGAGTTGTGTCTGAAGTATTGGAATCAAACGGTTCCTCATCACAAGCTACCATCTGTGCCGGTTCAATGGCTTTAATGGCAGCTGGTGTGCCAATCAAGGCACAAGTTGCAGGAATTGCCATGGGCTTGGTAAAAGAAAAAGATCATTATACAATCTTGACTGACATCCAAGGTTTGGAAGATCATTTCGGCGACATGGATTTCAAGGTAGCCGGTACCAGAAAAGGTATTTGTTCATTACAGATGGATATCAAGATTTCTGGAATCACCAAGGAAATCTTCAAGGAATCATTGGATCAAGCAAAACATGCAAGAATGGAAATTCTTGACAACATGGATTCAGTCATTAAAGAACCGAAAAAAGAACTATGCAAATACGCTCCTAAGGTTAAGTTGATGCAAATTTCTCCAGATAAGATCAGAGACGTTATCGGTGCTGGCGGTAAGAATATCACAGCAATCATCGAACAATGCGGCAATGTAAAAATTGATATTGAACAAGACGGCAGAGTCATTTTGATGCATGAAGAAACTTATTTCATTGATAAAGCCATGAAATTAATCGAAGATATCATTCGCGAAGTGGAAATCGGCGCAAAATACATGGGTAAAGTCGTAAGAATCGAAAAATTCGGTGCGTTTGTGGAATTATGGCCAGGTCAAGACGGTTTGGTTCATATTTCAAAACTTGATACCAAACATATTAAAAACGTCGAAGATGTTGTTAAAATCGGCGATGTGATAGAAGTTAAGGTAATCGGCGTTGATGAAAAAGGCCGCGTTGACTTATCAAGAAAAGCTATTTTAGAAGAAGTAAAATAATGTTATAATTAAATTGATCAAATTATTGGGTAATCGAGCGCTTAATTTAAGCGTTAGGAAAGTCCATGCTAGCACAAGCTGAGATGCTTGTAGTGATTGTGCTAAACGAACCGATAAGTTTAGGCACCCCCATAAAGGGTGACGGCGAAGAAATGGATGTTAAAGGCCAAAGTATTCTTAAAGTGCCACAGTGACGAAACACATAAAATATATGTGTGTGAAACGGGTAAACCCCTCAAGCTAGAAACCCAAATATTGGTAGGGGCACGGTTTTGGAGGATAAATGAATCCATCCGGCTGACGGTCTAATGACCGGAGATAAATGATTACCGGCTTTCCTTTTGGTAAGCTACAGAACATGGCTTATAGATAATTTGATGAAAAAAAGCATATAAACAGTTTTTATATGCTTTTTTTAAAAGAAATAGAGGTGAGACTTATGAGTGACGAAAGTTTAAAAAAACGCCAATCGAGAATTAGAAATTTCTCGATTATTGCCCATATCGATCACGGTAAATCAACCTTGGCAGATAGAATTTTGGAAATGACCCATTCAGTGGAACAAAGGGACATGAAAGCACAGTATCTCGATTCAATGGACTTGGAAAGAGAAAGAGGAATCACGATAAAATTAAACTCGATTGAGTTGAAATATAACGCCTTGGACGGGGAACAGTACATATTCCATCTAATCGATACTCCAGGGCATGTCGACTTTACTTATGAGGTATCAAGATCGCTGGCTGCCTGTGAGGGTGCACTATTGGTAGTTGATGCCACTCAGGGTATTGAAGCTCAAACATTAGCCAATGTTTATTTGGCTTTGGACAACAATCTGGAAATAATTCCCATTATCAACAAGATTGATTTGGATGCCGCTGATGTTGAGGGCGTTATGAAGCAATTGGAAGATACTATTGGTCTGGATTCCAAAGACTGTATCTTGGTTTCCGCTAAAACCGGGTTCGGTGTCGATCAGGTTCTCGAAGCAATTGTTAAACGAATTCCAGCACCTAAAGGTGATTTGGAAAAACCATTGGAAGCTTTGATATTTGACTCTTTTTATGATAGTTATCGTGGTGTTATTCCCCTTGTCAGAGTCATGAATGGGGTAATGAGAATCGGCGACCAAATAAAGATGATGGCGACTGAAGGAAAATATGAAATCATTGACTTGGGGGTTTATCTACCCAAAGAAGAGCATCGGGATTACCTTTCCTCTGGAGATGTTGGCTGGATTAGTGCTTCCATCAAAGACATAGAAAAAATCCATGTCGGGGATACCATCACAAATAATTTAAGACCGACCTCAAAACCTTTGCCGGGTTATAGATTATTGACGCCAATGGTTTATTCTGGGGTTTATCCAGTTGATGCAGATGATTATAGTGATCTGAAAGACTCAATTGAGAAAATGAAATTAAGCGACGCTTCCCTTATATTTGAACCTGAAACTTCAAGCGCTTTGGGCTTTGGTTTTAGAGTCGGATTCTTGGGTATGCTGCATATGGAAATCTTCCAAGAACGTTTGGAAAGAGAATTCAATCAAAATTTAATCACCACCGCTCCATCGGTTAATTATAAGGTATTTTTGGAAAATGGCTCGATTATCGATGTCGATAATCCAGCTCTGATGCCAAAAAACCAGATGGTTAAAAAAATCGAAGAACCATACGTCTTGGCAACCATAATTTCTCCAAGCGATTATGTTGGTAACGTCATGGAACTTTGTCAATACAAACGTGGTATTTTTAAAGATATGAAGTACATTTCTGATTCTAGAGTGGAAATAATCTATGAGTTGCCTTTATCAGAAATAATCTATGATTTTTTCAACCGCCTTAAATCAAGTACAAAAGGATATGCATCCTTTGATTATGAAGTGATTGAACATCGTGAATCCGATCTGGTTAAGATTGATATCCTGTTAAATTCGGAACCGGTGGATGCCTTGGCTTTTTTGGTTCATAACGATTTTGCAAGACAAAGAGGTTTGAAAATCTGCCAAAAACTTAAAGATTTGATTCCTCGTCAGCTTTTCGAGATTCCAATCCAAGCGGCAATTGGTTCGAAAATCATCGCTAGAACCAATATCAAGGCTCTTCGAAAAGACGTGCTGGCCAAATGTTATGGTGGGGACATTTCCCGAAAGAAAAAACTATTGGAAAAACAAAAACAAGGTAAGAAACGCATGAAAAATGTTGGCTCAGTGGAAATTCCTCAAGAAGCCTTCATGTCAGTATTATCACTTGAAGATGATGATTAGCACTCTCCTATGGAGTGCTTTTTATTTTTTACAGCCGATACACTTTTAAAAAAACCAAGATTATGTTAACATAATAATGGTGATAATATGATAAAAGGTTTATACATTCACATTCCTTTCTGCGATCAAATCTGTACATATTGTGATTTTGCCAAGATGGTTGCAAGTGATGAATTGAAAGTTGATTACGTCAGAGCTCTGATAAAAGAATTGGAATATTTTTCCGATTTGGCTGAACACGCGCAGACAATCTATATTGGTGGAGGAACACCGTCATCACTCGACATCGATTTGTTGGAGGTTTTTTTGTCTGAATTGTCAGTTACGGTCAACCTTAAAGGAGTCGAAGAATTCACAATAGAAGCCAATCCTTGTGACGTCAATGATGATCTTTTGAAATTGTTTAAGAAATTTCATGTTAGTCGCATCAGCATGGGCGTCCAGTCAACAGATGACGGCTTGCTGAAGTTTCTTGGTCGCAATCATACTCTTGAATCCGTAATAAAAGCAGTTGAACTGATAAAAAAATACAATTTTAATTTGAATCTTGATTTTCTATATGCAGTTCCTGGCCAGACTGAAGAGATGATCCGTAAAGATTTAGACTTCATTAAACTATTTGATCCCCAACACGTGTCGTATTATTCTTTGATTGTCGAGGACCGTACCATCATCAATCATTTGATAAATACTCATAAAGTAGCGGATTTTCCTGATGATTTAGCCAGAGATTTTGCTGACATTATTGACCAGTTTTTGGAAGATTTGGGTTATGATAAATATGAAGTCTCCAATTATTGCAAACCAGGATTTGAATCCAAACACAATTTGATATACTGGAACGTTGAAGAATATCTTGGCATTGGTCTAAATGCCAGTTCACAATATAATTACATTCGTATGAAAAACCCAAAAAGCATCAAGGAATATATTGCCGGTACCAAGAAAAATGCTCTCAATATGCATCAATTGGAAGAATACAACCCGAAATTGGAACTATTATTGCTGGGACTCAGAAAAACTAAAGGTGTAAATTTGGAATACTACAAATCTAGAATTAAGAATGACGTTTTTGAAGTGTATCCGATTTTATCCAAACACTTGGAAAATAATTTGTTGGAATTGAAAGATGGTTACCTGAAGTTTACAAAAAATGGTATGTATTTAGCAAATCAAGTTTATATTGATATTATTTAACAGGATAAGAAAATGCTGGAATCATATTTGAAGGAATATCTTTATTATTTAAAAGTTACCAAGAATTTAGCTAAAAACACCATTTTATCATATGAAAGAGATTTATCGGATTATCTTGATTTTATCAAGCGAAACTATGATATCAAAGACTATAACAACATTTCTGATGAACATTTGAGGAACTATCTCAAGAGTTTGACGCGTCGGGAAATCAAAGCTACGTCAATTACTAGAAAGATCAGTTCCATTCATAGTTTTCATAAGTATTTGACAACCGAGGATTTGGTTGACAAAGACGTCAGTGAAAGAATAAAAAAGCCAAAAACTAAAAAAACTTTACCAATTGTCTTGAATATTCAAGAGATAAACGCTATTATAAATCTTACCTATAAAAATGAAGAACCATTGGAAATAAGAAACAGAGCCTTAGTTGAGTTAGCTTATGGATCAGGCCTTAGAGTCAGTGAATTGCTGGAACTGAAGATTAGTGATCTCCATCTCAACAAGGGTTTGGTAACAGTGGTTGGCAAAGGAAATAAAGAAAGAATCATACCCGTAAGCGAAGCTTGCGAGAAAGCTCTCAGGGATTATATCGTTAAAGCCAGACTTAAGCTTAATCCCAAATCGCAGAACACGCTGTTCGTCAATAAATTCGGCAACAAGTTAAGCCGAGTTGGCTTTTATAAAATTGTACAGACTTTGGCGGAGGAAGCGCATATCAATAAAAAGATATCACCTCATACCTTCCGTCACACTTTTGCAACTCATTTGCTCGAGAATGGTGCCAATCTAAGGTCTGTACAAGAACTTCTGGGACATGAAGACATTATGACAACCGAACACTATACCCATGTCTCCAAATCTCATTTGAAAGATGTTTATAATGAAGCGCATCCGCGCGCTGATGGAAAAGAGGAAAAATCATGAAATTTAAACGTGTATTTTTAATTGTAATTGATTCGGTGGGAGTCGGAGAAATGCCGGACGCCGATGTTTTTGGCGACAAAGGAGCTAACACAATCGGAAATCTGGCAAAAGCTGTCGGCGGTATCAACCTACCGGTGTTAAAAACTTTTGGCTATGGGAATTTAACAGAAATTTTAGGTGTTGAACCTGTCATTTACCCACGCGCAAATACAACAAAAATGGCTGAATTATCCAATGGTAAAGATACGATGACAGGGCACTGGGAATTGATGGGAATCAAGACCGAAGTACCATTCAAAACCTTTACCGATACCGGTTTTCCTCAAGATCTGATTGAGGAAATCGAAAAAATCACCGGTAGAAAGGTTGTTGGCAACAAATCGGCTTCAGGTACGGAGATTTTGGTGGAATTGGGTGAACACCAAATGAAGACCGGAGATTTGATTGTCTATACCAGTGCTGACAGCGTCTTGCAGATAGCAGCTCATGAAGAAATCATTCCATTACCGGAATTGTACGATATTTGCGAAAAGGTCAGAAAATTGACCTTGGTAGACAAATGGCGGGTGGGAAGAATTATTGCCAGACCTTATCTGGGAAATCCGAAAGATGGTTTCAAAAGAACGACAAATCGCCATGATTACGCTTTGAGTCCAACTTCCAAAACGGTATTGAATATCTTGGAAGAATCCAAGTTTGACGTTATTTCCGTGGGAAAAATACGCGATATATTCAATGGTTCCGGTATAACGGAACATTATGGCATAAAGTCAAATCATGATGGAATGAATCAAGTAATCGAACTGACAAACAAAGATTTTACCGGTCTATGCTTTACCAATCTGGTTGATTTTGACGCTCTATACGGCCATCGTCGCGATTCAATGGGATATAAGTTGGCTATGGAAGAATTTGACAGAGACTTAGGACGATTACTCAAATATTTGAAAGATGATGACTTGTTGATGATTACAGCTGATCATGGTAATGATCCTACTTTTAAAGGTACCGATCATACCAGAGAGTATGTGCCGCTATTCATCTATGCCAAAAACTATAACGGCAAGTTCTTGCCTGAACGACCTACGTTTGCTGACGTTGGCACAACAATTGCGGATAACTTCAATCTTCCGGGAACCGGAATCGGCTGCAGTGTTTTAAGAATTCTTGAATAATAAATAAAAGGGACTGGTTATTCAGTCCCTTATTTGTTAATAAGCAATGGATTTCGTCTAATTTTTCTTGCCAGTCTCTTTAGTTCAATCTTTTCTTTCTTTTGAATCTCCTTATCGGTTTTCTTGACGATTAACCTGATGCGACGGTTTGTTTTAGTCAATTTTACGTAAGGTTTGTAAGTGGAAAGGACTTTTTCAAAAGATTGGGAGAGATCCAGGATGTATTTTTTGCTTTCAGTCAAGGTTAAGTTGTATTCTTTTGTCAAATTGTCAACTTCGGCCTCATAGAAAGCTCTTTTATCGTTTTGTTGTTGATGGTACCTGGATTCGAGCATTTGCAATTCCAATTTTTTTTGATAAATTTCTGCTTCCTCTTTTTTTATCAAGCCTTCCTTAATTCCTTTGGCTTCCTCGATGATACTATCTCTTTCAACATTAAGTTGATCGATATTTTTTTGGTATTCATTATCGATGTTATTGATTTCCAATTGGTAGTCTTTGACAATCTTATCTTTTTCATTCTGAATTTCAATAATGTAGTTTGAAAGTGCGTTTTGGTCTAATTCAGGCTGTTCACGATAATAAAGTTTTAAATATCCGTCTAACAAGTCCTTAGTCTTGTTGTCAAGTTCGGCTTCAGCCAATTTTAGTTTAAATTCATACCTTTTCTTCATTCTTTCCAAAGTTTCAAAGAATGTTGGTTCCAGTGGGTTCACTTTATTGACTAGATAAACTTTAAGGTATTCATATCGCTCTTTGGCGTTATTATAGATACCCTGCATTTCTTCGATGGTTTCATCTCTAAGAGCCATGGCTTCCTCAAGTGCTTCCTCTAAATGGTCGTCGAGATTCTTTAATCTAATCTTGGCATTGTTTATCACTGAGTCTTCTTTGATTGTCATTTCTGAATTGTCAATTAAATCAGCATATTGATCCTTGACTTTCTTGAAATCCTTTTCCAAAGATTTCAGATCTTTTTGATCAGGATTTTGCGAGAGCAGAAGATGATGGGTATAGATTTTTGCCTGATATTCATCAATGATGTCACGCTTGCGTTTCTTTGATTGGGATTCTTGATTGATGATAATGTCGTTGAAATATTCTCTTTCTTCATCAACGGCGGTAATTATCGCTTGAACTCTCAGTTTGAACTCGTCATTTGCAAGTTTAATTTGTTCTTCCGCAAAACGCATTTGATTTTCATAAGTTTTCAAGACAAATTCATTATGGATTTTAGTCTCATCTTCAACGCGATTGGATTGCATAACCAAAAATCTCTTCTCGTTCTCAAACATGGTACGAAAATGGATTGCGGTGATGTCATATTCTTTTAAAGCCAACTTGATGTCTGATAACGCTTCTACAAGCTCAATTTCGTGGCCTTCCTTGCCACGAATGAACTTAATCATCATATCAGTTATAAAGTTCAAATACTTACGATTTATGCCATTGATTTTCACATCATGTTTCAGATAAGAGTTTATTGCCTTGTCCAGTTTGAAAATATTTTGTTTTTCAACCTTGATATGGTTGGCTGAAAGTGACGTATCGGCCCTCTTTTCCACAAAGAAGTTTTGAACGTCGAGGATATTGCTGATAAGGTCGATATCCTGTAGATATATTTGTCTTTCGACTTCATAGATCAATTTAGCTTCAATTTCGTTGATCTGCTGGTTTAATTTCAAAGTTTTAATATCATAATTTACATTGATTTTATGTTCCTTGTTTATCTTCAAGGTTGATAGGTAATTAACTTCATCCTTGATGATTTTTGTGGCTTTATCCCCGATTATCTGGGCTAGGAAAGGGTCAACCCTAAGAATGTCGAGGTAAAGTTTGTAATATTTTTCCATTTGGAAAATAAGTTTTCTTGATTCTTTTTGATATTCGAAGAAAATTATTTTTTTGTCTTCGAGTATCGATTTTGTCATCTTTCTTGCTTTTTTTTCAGTTTTAGCGATGATGTCCTTATACTTGATGGCAATATTATAAGTTCTGATAAGTTGACCCAAAGATGCCAAGTTCTCGTTTTTAGCCCAGACTATCTGTTCTTTCAGGTTTAAAAGACTCTCTTCGACATGATTGAAGAAATTAGGGTCATTGATGATCATGTTGCCTTTGCGTTGTAAAAGTTTATCCAAGACCTTTTGGTAAAGGTTTAGATATTCTTCATGCAATATGGATTTGATCTTAGCTTCTTGAGTCAATAGATGTTTCTTAAATAACTTGAATTGTTTTAATTTATCGGAAATCAAACTTTTTATTTCTTGAGAATTTAAATTTGTTTCGGCTGTGAAGGTCATTTGATTATCTAGATATTCTGCCGTCTCTTGTTGGAAAAAATCATAAATTTTGTTCAATTGTGAATTCTTGTTCTGCATCAATTGGGCAATGCGATCATTCATTTCAAAGATTTCATTATCAAGCGTCGTGAAAAAATCCATCACTTCAGACTCATATTTTTGAATGATTTTCTCGAAAGTTTTGTTCTTTTCTGTCAGGAATTGATAAAACTCATCCAAATCGATGATATCTTTGGCATAATACATTTTGAATTCGTTGAAGAAGTCAAATGATGATTGTAGCAAGGCTTTATTCAAATAATCGAAATTCATCAACTTATCTTGGGCATTCTTGTATTCGAATTCCAAAATATTTTGATTTTGATTTTGAATCTGTTTTTCAGTATTCATGATGATGTTCTGACGATCAATAATGACTGTTTCATTATGATAGAAGATGCTATGCTTCAGATCCTTGACTTTATCTTTTAGTTCGGTCAACGATTGACGACTCTCTTGCAAATTGTTCAAGGTCACTTGATGGTGGTTTTTTGCGCGATGGACAATTGACTCAGCGAAACGTTCAAAAAGCGATAACTCTTCTTTCAAAGCGCTATCAATCTTTTCTTTGTAATTATCGAAATTGTCGAAATTCACTTGAATCTTGTCGTCACTCATTCATTTCACCTAAGCATTGATTATTCGATCTTGTTTTTCCTTGGATTTTTGTTTTTCGTCATTGATTATTTCTCTGGATTCACTGCTTTTTAACATCGTTTCCTTAAAGTTGAGTTGGAAGATTGTCAATAAATCCTTATGATAGGAATTCAATTTTTCGAAAGACTTATTGATTCTTGAGTCATTGTCGATTAATAGACGATTGGCAAACTGTTTGTTAATATAATCCTGATATGTATCATAGTAACTTTCATTAATCAAGGTGTATTGCTGTAAAAATTCGTTTTCGAGTTCTTGAATCTCCTTGTAGAGTTTTACATAGTCTTCCGGCAACCGATTTTGAACAGCGATAATTTCTTCGAGAAGGCCAGGCTTTGACATTAATTTATTACCTTCAATTTCAGAAAATTTCTTTAGAAGTTCGTCTTGCTTTTCAAGATACAATTGTTCTTTTTGAGTATCCATTGAGGTCAATAATTCAACTTTTTCCTGAGGAAGTTGATTGATTTTTTCTTCAAGCAACATAATGGTTTTGGAGATGTCTTCTTCACGCTTGAAGTTGAGTTCATAAAGGTATCTGACTTCTTCGTCATATGCATCTGTCATATTCGCTCTAAATTTGGCCAACATATTGACGTAACGCTTGTGTTGATTGGTGAAAATTATTCTTTCTTTAGCGATCTCGTCGTCTATCAATTTTAGCATACGCAGTAATTGGCGGTCATTTTTTATGATGATATCGGCAATTTCTTTTTCCAAGAAAGCCAAGAATTCAGTCGATTGTTCTTTTTCAAGCAAGTATTGATCGTTTATCGCTTTAACTCGCTTTTTGAACGTATCATTAATTTTATTGGCATTATCGAGCAATAAATCTATTTGTTTTTTTCTTTTAGTTTTATATTTTATTGCTTGGAAAGCCAATTCATCATATTCTTGGTTAATTATCCCGATGTTTTCTTCAGCTTGAATTCTGGCTTTAGCGATAAAGTCAAGATCATTTTCGGCAATTTTATCACGAATATAGAAGATGTTCTTGGTAATCTCTGCCATATAGTTCTCAAGAATCTTCACTGCAGAAATGAAGTATTTTTGCAGATTATGATAGAAAACTTTGGTTTTAGTCTTGTTGTTGAATTGGTCAAAAATACTTACAACCAAGAGATTAAAATCAGTGAGCGCTTTTTCATAATCAAGTGTCAATTCTGATATTAAATCCGGTATTTGATATTTGTAAGTTTGGTTCAGGGTTTTACTATAAATATAAGTTATCAAAGCAGATATCTCATTAAAATATCCCCTGGATTTGATGATTGATGATTCATTGTTCAAGAAGTTTTCTTCATTGAATACTAATAATTTTTTGAGTTTCAAGATGTATTCATCAGCCAAAGCATTTAAGCTATCGTTTAAGTCGTTATGTTCTCGATGATACAAACTAGCAGCTTTCATACAAGCGTAGATCTTTTTGTCCAGTTGTCTCTTCAGTTGTTTTTGGACTGCCAAGCGGTTCTTTTCAACAATGGTCAAATAAGTCCAATTATTATTGCTTTTGGATAAATATTGTTTAAAGGCTGCAGTAGTAGTGTTGTTAGTGTTAATCAATTTTTGCATATGGTGGATAAAGTCAATTACAGAATCGGAACTGATCTTATCTTTTTTCAATTCTTTGTTTCTAACGTCAAAAAACTTATTGGCATAAGCGTAATTCGTGCTTTTAACTTGTTTTATTATTTCTAACTTTGCGATTTTGTACATCAGGTAAGACATTTGATTTTGTTGCTTGAAGAAGGCTTCTTGTTGGGAAATCAACTTATCGAAGCCAAGTTTATGAATGCTTTCTTCCTCTTTGCTCAGATTCAACATGTATTGTAGGTGCTCAGCGCCGAGTTCTTTATTCTTGTTAAGTTCAAGAACATCGTTGTTAATTTTTAGAAGACCCTCTTTGTATCTGGTTTTAACTTGAATAGACTCGATATTTTTATTATGCTGATACATGGCAAAGAATTCGTCATTTTCCAGGGAAGCCAAATACTTTTGGTAGTCTCCAAGGATTTCTAATGCGTCTATTTTTTTCCTTATTTCTGCAACTTCGAGTCTATTGCTTGATTCAAGAGTAACGATTTTATGAGAAACATCATCAATTTTTGCAATTAAACGGGTCAGGTTACTCGTGACTTCGTTGATGCGAACCATCATATTGATTTTGTAATCTTCATAAGCTTTGGATGTGGTGGTGATGAAATTGTTTTTTGTATCGAGAAGTTCTTGATGAAAGTCAATAAGACCGTTAAGTAAACGGTCGAGCTCATCAAAGCCTTGGTTGAGATAAAAGGCGAAATTGGAGTATGTATCAATTGAATTCTGTAAGAAAGTAATAGGTACGGAATATGCAAGCTTGATTTCTTCACTTCGTTTAAACGAATCGATCTTAATTTTTTTGATTTCCTGTTGATATTTTCTGATAGTGAAATTTGTCAGTGTGGTGTTTCTGTGTAATAAATATTCAGCTTTTTTTTCGATTATTTGTTTTTGTAGAATATACTTTTCCAAGTTTGCATCATCATGTTCATCATGAGCTTTAATAATCAATTGGTAAACTCGGTTAAGAGAAGAATCTAAATCCGCCTTTACTTTGGCTTCAAAGTTGATTTTTTGGGTATTCAACTCTCGAATTTGAACTACATATTTTTTGATCATCTGTTGGTTCAATTCTGAATGTGGTTGCTGTTTGTTTTTGGAAATCTTCTTGATATTTTCTCTCTGGAGTTCAAGATTATTGGAATTTTCCTTGAATAAACTAATAATACCAATTTGAGTTCCACGAAGGTGTTCCAACGATTTTAAAACAGTCTGATTAAGTTCCTTAGAGTCGCTTATATTAGTTTCCTTTAGAGAGTCATTAAGTGAATCAAGCGAATTTTTAGCCTTTTCCATGGTGTTGAGCAAATCATTGGCCAAGAAGTTGTTAACATCTTGATAGTACTCTTTCAAGCTATCATTCTTTTTTGTTTCTTGTTCAATGAACTGATAGTGAACATCAATTGATTCATCAATTTCCTTTTCACTTTCATGAACCAATTCCAAATATTTATTGAGAGCTTCCTGTTTTCTTTCTTCAAATTGATTTAGGACATCTTGATAAAGTTTGTTTTCTTCGTCAAGCAAACTTTGAAAGTCCTTATTGTTAAGAGCTAACTCATTCGACAGTAATTCAAAACGTTCTCGAAAGTCTTCGTCGATTAAAGCGATTCGTTTTTGGTGTTCATCTTCTTCAAAAAGATACTTGTTAAGATGTAAATTTTGATCATCTTCATATTCGTTTTCAATCTGTTTCAGTAAGTTTTCATAGGTTGTTTTTTCATTATTAAAAGCCCGTTTCAACTCATCTAAACGGGTTTGATATTCTCTTTCAAATTGGGTGAAACTAGTGAAGTAATTCTGTAAGATATCGCGTTTTTTTGCCATTTAATCACTCCGTTACTTACTTCATTTTTAATTATATTATAATAGACTTGATTATTCAACACATTATCTAGAAATAAAAAGTGATTTTTACCTAAAGTTTGGTATAATATATTTGAGGTGGAGCTATGGACGAAAGAATTATTAGCAATAATCTATTGATAGATGATGAAGTTGATGTAACGCTAAGACCGAAAAGTTTTGGTGAATACATTGGGCAAAAAGACGTCAAGGAAATGGTGGAAATAGCTGTTAGAGCGGCTAAAATGCGCAACGAATCATTGGATCACGTTCTTTTGTACGGACCTCCCGGATTAGGAAAAACCACTTTAGCTCAAGTGATCGCCAATGAACTGGGCGTAAATATAAAATCTTTGAGTGGACCGACCATTGAGCGCACTGGCGACCTAGCAGCGATATTGACTTCTTTGGAGCCTGGAGACGTTTTATTTATTGATGAAATTCACCGCTTGCCAAAAATTGTTGAGGAAATACTTTACTCTTCAATGGAGGATTACGTGATTGACATCGTTGTTGGAAAAGATTCTGGCGCAAAGTCCATAAGGGTAGATTTAGCGCCATTTACACTGATTGGAGCGACCACCAGATTCGGCGATTTGACCGGGCCACTTCGTGATCGTTTTGGCATCGTTCATAAATTAGAGTTCTACTCTGATGCCGAACTAGAAGTAATTTGCCAACGCACTGCTAAAATTTACGAATGTCAAACAGAGCCACAGGCAATTGTTGAACTAGCCAAAAGAAGTCGTGGAACGCCAAGAATAGTAAATCGTTTATTTAGGAGAGTCAGAGATTTTGCGGATATATTAAGTGACGGCTTAATCACACTTGAAGTAACTAAAACCGCCTTGCAAAAACTGAAAATTGATGAGTTGGGACTAGATAATAAGGACCGAGAATATTTATTGGGCATTATCGAAAAATATCATGGTGGACCAGTTGGGTTGGATACCATTGCGACATCAATAAGCGAAGACGCTGGAACTTTGGAAGATGTCTATGAACCCTTTTTAATTCAAAAAGGTTTTATCAGTCGGACACCAAGAGGACGAGTTGTTACGGAAAAAGCCTATCGTCATCTAAAAAAATCTTTTCAAGGAAGTTTGTTTTGATGAAAACGAAGGACTTTGATTATACTCTACCGGAAGAGCTAATCGCTCAAACACCTCTTGCGGTTCGCAGTGATTCGCGTTTATTGGTCACGCAGCGTGACAATTTTCACCTAAAACATGATATTTTCAGAAATATTGGCGACTATATAAAACCAGGTAGTGTTTTAATTTTAAACAATACCAAAGTCATACCGGCGCGTTTGCATGGTATAAAACTTGATACCCAAGCCAACATTGAAGTATTACTTCTGAATCAATATGGTCTCAACAAATGGGAAACATTGGTTAAACCAGCAAAAAGAGTAAAAGTAGGAACTATCGTTTCTTTTGGAGAAGACTTACTCAAGTTGATTTGTACGGAAGAACTAGAAGAGGGAATTAGGCATTTTGATTTGATTTACGAAGGCGATTTAGAAACAATACTTGAACAATTAGGCGAAATGCCCTTACCACCATACATACATGAAAAATTAGAGGATCAAAGCCGCTACCAGACCGTTTATTCAAAAATCAACGGTAGTGCCGCCAGTCCTACAGCTGGCCTGCATTTCACCAATGAATTGCTTGCTGAACTAAAGGGAAAAGGCGTAATCATAGATTACATTACGCTTCATGTCGGATTGGGAACTTTCAGACCGGTAGTAGTTGATGATGTTTTAAATCACAAAATGCATTCGGAATTTTACTCCTTAAGTCATAGCACTGCAGACATCTTGAACGCCGCAAAAATAGATAATCGGGAAATATTTGCCGTTGGCACGACAACTGTAAGGACTCTAGAAACCGTTTATAACAAATTCGGAGAGTTTCATGAATCTTCCGGTTTTACAGACATTTTCATATACCCCGGTTATGAATTCAAGGCCATAGATAATCTAATCACAAATTTTCACTTACCAAAATCAACATTAATGATGTTAGTATCCGCTTTTGCATCAAAAGAAATAATCATGAACGCCTATCAGGAAGCAATAGATAAAAAGTATCGTTTTTTCTCCTTTGGAGATTCAATGTTAATAAAAAAATAAACGGCTATTCTTAGCCGTTTTATTCTTCGTTAGGTTTTATCTTCTTTGCCAGATATATAAATGGAGTATCCAATAAGGCCACAATGACTTTTATTGCATATGTGGAAAGCATGAGTCCGAGTAAAATCTCATTGCTTACGAGACCATAAAAAGCAATCGGTACGAATATTGAGGTATCAATAGCTTGAGATATTATCGTTGACACATTGTTTCGAACCCACAAAAATCTGTTCTCTGGTAGTTTTGTTTTAATTTTATCAAATACATAAACATCGATAAATTGGGAAACAATGAAAGCAGAAAGGCTAGCCAACAAAATTCTTGGCATAAAACCAAAAATCGTTACTAATGAACCTTGTGCCCAATCTTCAGGGTGAGGGTTGAAGTTAATGGCAATTGTCATGATGATAACAGTAATAATCATTACTGCAAAACCGATAAAAACTGCTTTTTTAGCTTGATTTTTACCATAAATTTCATTTAGAACGTCAGTGCCCAAAAAAATAGTTCCATACATGATATTGCCGAGATTTGCTTCCAGACCAAAAAGAAAGATTAGTTTTGTCACTTGGATGTTTGCCAAGATTGTTGCAAGAACAATCCAAACGAAAATCCCCAAGCGACCAAAAAACTTATAAACCAATAAAAATAGAGTAAAATTCACTAGCGCAAAAGTTACCCATAACAACTCGTTTGACATAAATTCCTCCTAGTTTTGTTAACGCAGGATGGTTGCGAACTGCGAATCTTTAATATTATAACATTATATTCGCAAAAAACAATATTTGGTTTGATTAAATAAGGAAAATTGTGTAAAATATAAGAGGAAATTTATGGAGGTTAACTATGGAAAGAAAAGTTTTAGTAGAAGTTTCAGCAAGACATGTTCATGTCTCCAAGGAACATTTAGATATTTTATTCGGTAAGGATTATGAATTGACTGTCAAAAAATATTTATCGCAACCAGGTCAATACGCAGCCAATGAAAGAGTTGATGTAATCGGCCCAAAAAAGGAATTGAAAAACGTCTCAATTCTTGGCCCAATCAGAAATGCAACTCAAGTTGAAGTTTCTTTGACGGATGCACGTTCGATTGGTGTTATGGCTCCTATCAGAGAAAGTGGCGATACCAAGCAAAGTGCATCATGTAAACTGGTTGGCCCAAAAGGTGAAGTGGTATTGCATGAAGGCGTAATCGTTGCTAAAAGACATATTCATTTAACGCCAGAAGATGCCGAAAAATTCAATGTGAAAGATAAACAAGTCGTTTCTGTAAAAATAGATACAGATGGCAGATCAACTATTTTTGGCGATGTAGTAATCAGGGTTAGAGAAGATTTCGCTTCAGCTATGCATATTGACACCGATGAAGGCAATGCCGTTGGCATGAATGGCGATGTTTACGGTACGATAATTTAAATATGGCAATTAGATTTGAATTGATTCATCAAGATAAGACAACAGGGGCCAGATATGGAATTTTGCATACCCCTCACGGCAGTTATGAAACGCCAATTTTCATGCCAGTAGGAACGCAAGCTACCGTAAAAACCTTGGATGTTCAAGAAATAAAGGAAGTTAGCCAAGGTTTGATCCTTGGCAATACCTATCATCTCTGGCTACAGCCGGGCGATGAGATAATTAAAAACCATGGAGGAATCCGTGGTTTTATGAATTGGGATGGAGCGCTTTTAACTGATTCAGGAGGTTTTCAAGTTTTTTCACTGTCCAAAATCAGAAAAATTACCGAAGATGGTGTTACTTTTAGACATCATCTCAATGGTTCTCAACTCCATCTTACTCCCGAAGACAGCATTCGCATTCAAAATAATCTCGGTGCAGACATCATCATGAGTTTCGATGAATGCCCTCCTTTTCATTCTCCATATGAATATCATAAGGAATCATTGGAAAGGACTCTTAGATGGGCAAAAAGAGGAAAAGATGTTCATGCGCGTCCTGACGAACAAGCCTTATTTGGAATTGTTCAAGGCGGGCCTTATAAAGAGTTGAGAAAACACTCGATTGAAGAACTAAAAAAAATTGATTTTCCTGGTTATTCAATTGGTGGTTTAAGCGTCGGTGAAACCAAAGAAGAAATGTATGATATTCTTAAATTCCTGAAAACCGAAATGCCTGAAGATAAACCAAGATATCTGATGGGTGTTGGGTCGCCCGATGATATTGTCCATGGCGTTGAAAACGGCATCGACATGTTTGATTGCGTGTTACCGACGAGAATAGCCCGACATGGCACGGCCATGACTTCAAACGGAAAAGTCGTCATCAAGAACAAGACCTATGAAAATGACTTCGGACCATTGGATCCAAACTGTGATTGCAAGGTTTGCCAGAACTACACCAGAAGTTATTTGCGCCATCTTTTCAAGGCTAAAGAAATACTCGGTTTACGATTGGTGACATATCACAATCTCTATTATCTTAAAACCTTGATGAAAGACATCCGCGAGGCGATAAAACAAGATCGTTTCGCTGAATTTAAGGAAAAACTCATAGTCGACTATTTCGATTAGATTTTGTGTTTCTTTTGATAATTATATTTATTATTTAACATTTTTATGATAAGATAAGTGTAAGATCATTAATTGGGGGTACCAAATGTTTAATATTGACGATAAATTTAACCAAAAGCCGACAATTAAAGTGGTTGGTATTGGTGGCGGCGGTGGCTCAGCCATCAATCGAATGATTGAAAATGAAGTTCCTGGAGTCGAATTCGTAGCTATGAATACCGATGCCCAGGTATTAAGACTTTCCAAAGCAGACGTAAGATTGCAATTAGGAAAAACTTTGACTAGAGGGTTGGGTGCTGGTGCCAATCCAGAGGTTGGACGTCAGGCAGCGCTTGAAAGTGAAGACGAAATCAGGGACATTTTAGCAGAAACCGACATGGTTTTCATCACCGCAGGTATGGGGGGCGGAACCGGAACCGGTGCTAGCCCGGTAGTAGCGAAAATAGCTCGGGAAATGGGCTGTTTAACCATAGGCATAGTTACAAAACCTTTCGGCTTCGAAGGCAAAAAAAGAATGGCTGTCGCTCTTGAAGGTTTGGAACAACTTAAACCTTATGTCGATACCTTGATTGTTATCCCGAATGACAAATTATTCTATATCGTTGACAGAAACACTTCATATTTGGATGCTTTCAGAGAAGCAGATAAAGTTCTCCGTCAAGGTGTTCAAGGTATCACAGAAATCATCGCAATGCCTGGAGTTGTCAACGTCGACTTTGCCGATGTTAAAACTGTCATGAAGGATAAAGGAACTGCTTTGATGGGAATCGGGGTTGCCGAAGGACCTAATCGGGCTATAGAAGCTGCTCGTGAAGCCATCAGATCACCTTTGCTGGAAACATCAATCAACGGTGCAACCGATGCAATTGTCAATATCACCTCCAATTATCAAGCTTCGCTGTATGAAATTGATGAGATAATTGCTGAAGTCCATAAGGCATCAACAACGGACATCAACGTTATTTACGGTTCGGCAATCAATTCGGATTTAGGTGATGAATTGGTAGTTACCGTTATCGCAACAGGCTTTTCTCAAGATCCAGTCTTTAAAGACGATGTCTTGCCACCAAAGCTAGGTTCGCCTACCCATACTGAAAAGCCAAAAGAGGATGTTGAAATTGATATTCCGGAAAAGAAGCATGGGAAGTTTTTTAAGAAAAACAAGAAGAAAGAAGCATTAGAAAAACAAAAACCGGAACAAGAAGAAAAAGACGATATCAAAATACCTTCTTGGCTAAAGGATCGATTCAATAAATAGGACTGGTTTTCCAGTCCTTTTTTTATTTTTGATATTTGGCTTTTTAATTGTAATTTATTGAGTAAAATGATACAATTTTTATAGCAAAGGAGGTGTAATTCATGGAAGACTTCGAAAAAGAACTTCAGGCAGAAAACGAAATAATTCTGCTGCTGAATGAAGAAGAAAATCTAGATGTTTTAAAAGAAAAATTGGATGATTATCACGATTATGAAATCGCAAAAACCTTGTTGTTGATGGATACAAATCTGAGAAAAAAGTTATTCAACATCCTCCCCATCCGAAAACTTACTGAAGTCTTTGAAGAATTAGACCCCGAAGACGCTTTTTCGATTTTGCAGGAAACTAGTTTATCTGTTATTGTCAGGATTTTCCGAGAAATGGAAACCGACGATTTGGTCGACATAATTTCCGCCATTGATGACAAGGATGACAGAATTACTTACTTATCTTTGATTGATGTCAATAAACGCTTGACAATCAAATCTTTGCTTGATTTTGAACAGGGTTTGGTAGGGTCAATCATGAATAATGATTTTATTGCGATAAACAAGAATTTTACGGTAAAAAAAGCGATAAAGACAGTAGTCAACCTAGCTCCGGAAATTGAATTTATCCATAACATCTATATCATTGATGAAGCCGGTGTTTTGGAAGGCGCCATGTCCTTGAAAGAATTGATTAGCGCCGGTTATGATCAAAGTCAACTCATAGAAGACTTGATGAGCACCAATTTGAAATTCGTCACTCCTTCAACCCCGGTTGAAGAAGCGATTGAAATAATGAGGAATTACGACTTCTTGTTGCTGCCGGTTGTAGATAAACATCAGAAATTAATCGGCATAGTATCCTTTGACGATATCTTGGAGACTTTAAGCGAAGAATCAGCTGAGGATTATTCCAGTTTGGCTGGTTTGAGTGACGTTGATGTCGATGAAAAAGAAACAGTTTTCTCAACTATAAGAAAACGACTTCCTTGGCTAATTATTTTGCTATTTATCAATCTAATAACCTCTGCAATAATCACTGGGTATGAAGAGCAATTGCAATTATTGCCGACACTTGCCGTGTTCATGCCATTAATTTTAAATATGGCCGGAAATTCCGGAACTCAAAGTTTGGGAATCATAATCCGACTTTTCGCAACCAATCAACTCAATCACAAAAAATCAATTTTGCGTCATCTCCTAATTGAATTCTTGACTGGATTAGTCAACGGTTTTGTCATTGCCATCGGCTTATTTTTGATGGTAATTGTCTTTAATCTAATCAGGGGACAGGATTTGGCCAACGGCTTTAATTTTGCTTTTGTGGTTGCCCTCTCAATCAATATTGCCTTGATAGTGGCGACACTTGCGGGGGCGATAGTACCATTAATGATAAATAGCCTAAAAATCGACCCTGCCGTAGCATCCGGACCTTTTATAACTACAATTAATGATATTCTTTCCTTGCTGATTTATTTTGGTTTGGCCAGTCTATTAATCACGTCTTTGGTATAGGGAGGATAATTTCATGGAAGAATTAATTGAAAATGTAAATGATTATGAAAATGAAATAGAAAACCTTATCCTCAATAATATTGACAATCCCAACCTGGAGACTTTATTGGAAGAGTTCCATTTTTATGATATTTCTCTAGTTTTAATCGAAATGAATGACGAAATAATCAAAAATTTCTTTAAAACCGTCTCAAATGATTATGCTTCAGAAATCTTCGAGTATCTTGATGAAGTAGAAGCGAAACACATCGTTGACGTCATCGGCGACAATCTGGCAGCGAGAATCATACATGAAATGGACTTAGATGACGCTGTCGATCTCTTGAAAAATCTTGAAAAAACCGGAATGAGGATTTTGAGACAAATCAATCCTGAAAGGCGTAAAGAATTATTGCAAATAATGCTTTATGAAGAGGATGAAATCGGTGCTTACCTAACTGACAGCTTTATTTTGTTAAATGCTGATTTATCAGTCAAGGAAGCAATGAAAGTGGTAACGAACAGAGCGCATGAAGTCGATTATATTTCCATTATTTACTGTATTGACGCTAATGAAGTTTTATTGGGCTATATTAAACTGAAGGATTTGATTGTTGCCAGGGCAAATGAAATCCTTCGTGACATCATAAAAGAACGTTTTCCAAAAGTGTATCCTTCCGACGACAAGGAATATGTCGCTAAATTGATGCAGGATACCTCGGAATCTTCGATACCCGTCATCAATGAAGAAGGGAAAATTGAAGGTATCATCACCCATGACGATATCATGGACATCATCTCTTTGGCGGCAGAAGAAGACTACACCAAATTTGCCGGATTGGGTGAAGTGGATATTGACATTGAAACCATAACTTTAAGGAAATCGGTCAAGGCTAGATTACCATGGTTGACCATATTGCTTTTTCTCAGTATGATTACTTCGATTATTCTTTCCTTATTCGAAGGTAATTTCACAGGCAGCGACAATGCCAAAATCCTCGCTGCCAGGCTAGCTGTATACCTACCATTGATTCTCGATATGAGTGGCAATACCGGGACACAGAGTTTGGCGGTCATGATTAGGTATTTGACTAAAAATCAAGATCAAGAAAAAAGAAAAATCAAAAAGCATTTGTATCGTGAATTCAAAACCGGCATCTTTCAAGGGCTTTTGATGGGATTTTTAGTTATGGTTATGATTATTTCTACCACTTACATTACCCATAATGAAATTAGTGATAAAAATTGGATCTATGCGATTGTAACATCAGCTTCCATCTGTTTAGCCTTGATTATCTCTACGACATTGGGAGCAGTAATCCCCTTTATTATGGATAGATTAAAAATTGACCCTGCAGTTGCATCCGGTCCGTTTATTACCACAATTTCTGACATCATTACTCTGACGGTTTATTACACAATCAGTTTACTAATATTATTGCCAATATTTTAGGAGGAACAAATTATGAATTTAACAGGTAAACAAAAAGCAAATCTACGCAGATTGGCAAATGACAAACCAATCATGTTTCAGATTGGACAATCAGGTCTGACTGAAATCATTATCAACAATATTCTCGATTATCTAAAAAAACATGAAATTGGCAGGATTTCTGTACTTAAGTCGGCACCGGAAGAAATCAACGAAATCATCAGAGTTCTTGGAGAAAACGGTATTTATGTCATTTACCGTATTGGTAGAGTTTTATTGCTTTATAAAGAAAATAAAGAATTGAAGAACAGGATTATCATATGATGAAGATTTTACTGACAAACGACGATGGCTATAATAGTGAAGGCATAACTCTGCTATATCAAGAACTCAAGAATTATGGCGATGTTTTATTGGTAGCACCACACCATCATATGTCTGGAGCTTCAGTGTCCCGTGTTTTTTGGACCAAAGTTAAAGTGCACAAACATCAAGACGATATTTTTTCAATTGAAGGGACACCGGCAGATGCCGTTTCCTTGGCTTTACATGGTTTGAACTACAGACCTGATGTTGTGATTTCGGGAATCAACAACGGGTTGAATGTCGGAGCCGATACCGTATACTCAGGAACGGTTGGCGCTTGTATGGAAGCTTTGAAGGCCAAGATACCGGCGATAGCTTTGTCTATGGATTTCAATCATTTCAAACAAGGGAAAAAAGATTTGAAAAAAGTCCTGGATTTTATCTTTGAAAATGATCTAATTTCGGATCGTTATTTGCTAAACGTCAATTTTGTTGCCAAGGACTTCAATAAGTCCAAAGGTATCATGATTACAGATCTTGGTTTTAGGCCGACAGAACACTATTATGTCAGCGATGGTGATTATTACCTGACCAAACGCAACTTTGCCAATTTCAAGTTTCAACCTGAAACGGATTTATACGCGGTCAACAATGGTTATATCTCAATCACTCCTTTGAAATTCGCCAATCAGACGGAATTTGGAATGAAAGAATTAAGAAAAAAGGTGAGCAATATTGTTGAAAAATAAATTGACTTTTTTGCTGGTTTACTTAGTTAACATGATTGTGGTTTTGATCTTGATTGCTTTTGTCGTGGAAAGCACTCTTCTCAAAATCCTTTTAGGCATCTATCTAATCGCATTTTCCACAGTAGTATCATTTATCTCAAGAGATAAGTCGAGGTAGTTTATCATGATTAATGAAGAGATTTTACCGATATTAAAAGCAGAAACTTCCGGGTTGACCATTGTCGCAGCCACAAAATATGGCGATGAAACCGATATTTTGGCCTTGGTCAATCAAGGTATAAATGATATCGGTGAAAACCGGGTTGAGGCATTCTTGAAAAAATACGATAACTTGCATGATTTAGATATCACTTGGCACTTTATCGGCCATTTGCAATCAAAGAAAGTCAAGTCCGTCATCAACAAAATCGATTACTTGCACTCTCTTGACCGCATGAGTTTGGTTGAAGAGATTCAAAAATACCGAAATCTTCCGCTTAATTGCTTCATAGAAGTCAATATTGCCGAAGAAGAGAATAAATATGGCTTAAAATATGAAGAAGTGCTATCTTTCTATCGAAATTTGGAAAGTTATGATAAAATAAGAGTAATTGGTTTAATGGGAATGGCTTCCTTGACTGACGATGAAAGTTTGATTGCCAGTCAATTTCAAAAATTGAAACATTTGCAAAAAGAAATTTTTGATATGACAGGAAATAATCTTCCTTATCTTTCAATGGGAATGTCGAATGACTATAAAATTGCCATTGCAAATGGCGCTACCCATCTCAGATTGGGATCAATCTTGTTTAGAAAAGAGGAATAGAATATGGGTTTATTCAGTAAAAATAAAATCACACCAACCAACGTTGATTTTGAAGACTTGACTTTCGTCAAGGTCAATGACAACAAGGACGTTTATAAATATGCGGAAATTATCATGCATAGAATGCCGATAGTCCTTAATTTCACTGACTGCCTGATTTCTGAGGCCAATGAAGTGTTAATGTTCTTGACCGGAGTTTTATATGCTTGCGACGGTGAAATCGTCAAAATCAAGGACAAAATTTATCTGATGGCACAAAAGAGCGATTTGTTGGGACCGACGCTTTCAAGATTCATCAATGAGTATCGAGCACAATAGGTAGAAGATGCAAATATTTCTGACGATAGCTTATTACGTGCTCGCCACTTATTTTTATGTGATGATTATTTCGATTTTACTGGGATGGACTCCAATAAGAAATACCAATTTCTATTACCATCTAGAAAAAATTGTCAGTCCCTACTTAGGCATTTTTCGTGGCTGGTTTGTTATCTCCAGTATCGATTTCGGACCCATGATTGGTCTAATTCTCTATCAAATGATTTTAGGTGTGGTCGCTAGAGCGATATAAAGTAATAAATACTTGAAAAAAAGTGAAAAATTGTGTATAATTGCTTAAGATAATCGATGAATAGGATAAGATTATGAATGTTTACCTTTATAGAGAGTTGGCGTCGGGTGAAAGCCAGTAAGGAAACTTCATGATTATCACCTATGAGAGAACTGTCGATAAGGTAGACAGTTACGTAAGTGAGGCGTTAACTACTTTAAAAGAAGAGCCGATATTTTTTGTCGGAACTAAGGTGGTACCGCGGAAATTTCGTCCTTAATCATGAGATTAAGGATTTTTTTATTTTAAAAAGGGAGAGATGATTTATGGAAGAGAAAAATTTCAAAGACAGTTTGTTGATGCCCGTTACAGAATTCCAGATGCGTGGTAATTTAGGCGTCAATGAACCGACAATTCAGGAAAAATGGGAAAAATTGGATTTATACAATAAGGTGATGGAAAAAAACAACAATCGACCGAGTTACATTTTACACGATGGTCCACCTTATGCAAACGGATCGATTCATGCCGGACATGCACTAAATAAGATTCTCAAGGATTTCGTTATCCGTTATAAAAACATGTCTGGGTTCAAGGCACCTTATCTTCCAGGTTGGGACACTCATGGACTACCGATTGAAAATGCTTTGTCCAAGAACAAGAAAGTCAATCGCAAAGAAATCGAATTATCCAAATTCCGTGAATTATGCAGCGAATACGCTTTGGAACAAATCAATATTCAAAGAGCTCAATTCAAAAGATTGGGTATTTTGGGTTTATGGGATGAACCATACATCACTCTAAATAAAGAATACGAGGCTTCACAAGTCAGAGTCTTTGGCGAAATGGTTAAGAAGGGCTTGATTTACAAGGGTCTCAAACCGGTTTATTGGTCTCCTTCATCTGAGACAGCTCTGGCTGAAGCTGAAATCGAATATAAAGATATCATATCTCCTTCCATCTATGTGGCGATGCCTGCAGTCGACACCTTGAACAAACTGCCTAAAAACACTTATTTTTTGATCTGGACCACAACACCATGGACGATACCGGCGAACCTAGCAATCGCTGCCGGTTCCGACATCGAATATGTCCTGATCAAGCATAAAAATAACAATTACGTTGTCAGTAAGGAACTTTTACCGAAATTGAGTGACCTTCTCGGCTGGCATAACCCCACTTCCCTGCAAAATATTTTTGGTTGGGAATTGGAAGGCATGACCTATAAGCATCCATTGTACAACCGAATTTCACCAGTAATACTTTCAGAACATGTTACCGTAGAAGACGGTTCCGGACTTGTCCATATCGCACCCGGACACGGTGAAGAAGACTTCGTCGTCGGTCAAAAATACAATCTTGATGTTTATTGCCCAGTTGATTCAAGAGGAATGATGATGGAAGAAGCTGGCGAAAGATTCGCCGGATTATATGTCGATGACTGCAATGAAGAAGTGATTAAAGCCTTATTCGAAGGTGGGTTTTTATTGGGAAGATTTGATTTTTCCCACTCCTATCCTCATGACTGGCGCACAGGAAAACCAGTAATATTCCGTGCCACTTCTCAATGGTTTGCATCAATTGAAAAATTAAAGGATTCAATCTTAAGAGAAATCCAGACCATCAAGTGGTACCCGTCTTGGGGTGATGTCCGCTTGAGTAACATGATTAAAGACCGTGGCAGCTGGTGTATCTCCAGACAAAGAACCTGGGGTGTGCCAATCCCTGCCTTTTATACCGAAAAAGATACGGCAATATTAGAGCCCGAAGTAATAGATTATGTCGCAGACATCTTCGAACAGGAAGGCTCAAACGCTTGGTTTATCCGTGACAGTAAAGAATTACTGCCGCCAGGATACACCCATCCTGATTCGCCTAATGGCATTTTCAGAAAAGAAACTGACATTATGGATGTCTGGTTCGATTCTGGATCATCCCATCATGGCGCAATGAAAGATCTCGGATACGGATATCCAGCAGATCTATATATTGAAGGTTCCGATCAATACCGCGGTTGGTTCAATTCCAGTTTAATCACCGGAGTGGCAACCGAGGGAAAATCACCATATAAAACTCTAGTTTCTCATGGTTTCGTTCTTGATGGCGAAGGAAGAAAAATGTCCAAATCAGAAGGAAATGTAGTCGATCCGAACAAGATAGCCAATAGCATGGGCGCTGACATCTTCCGTCTTTGGACTGCTTCGGTTGATTATCAAGCCGATGTAAGGTTATCGGACAATCTTATCAAGCAAGTTTCAGAATCTTACCGTAAAATCAGAAATACCATGAAATTTTTATTGGGTAACATCTTTGATTACAACAATCAAGTAAATAAAGTTGATTTCGACAAATTGAATGACGTCGACAAATATGTCTTAATCAAAAACAATAATTTAATCAAGGAAGTTTTGGAAGCCTATTCCGATTTCAAATTCGACGTAGTTTATCGCAAAGTAACCAATTACGTCAACTTTATTTCCTCATTCTATCTAGATTTTGCCAAAGATATTCTCTATATCGAAAAAGCAGATTCTTTATCAAGAAGAAGTATCCAAACAGTAATTTACAAGATTTTGGATACCTTGCTAAAATTGTTGACACCAATCTTACCACATACAACTTCGGAAGCCTATTCCTTTGTACCAGACAAACAAGCAGAAGACATATATTTGTTGGATATGCCGGAAATCGAAAACCTGGACAACGAATTAGAAGAAGCTTTCGATGAATTCATGGAACTTCGTGAAGATGTCTTAAAAGCTCTGGAAAATGCCCGTAATGAAAAAGTTATCGGCAAGAGTTTAAATGCCAGAGTCGTGATTTATCCAAAAGCGAAAATTGAAAACACCTTAAAGAAAATCAAGGTAAATTTAGCGCAAATTTTCATTGTTTCCCGCTTTGAAATCGCTAAAGACGGATTTGGAGCCTATAAAGGCACAGACGTCTCAATCGATGTCTTCAAGGCTGATGGCCATACTTGCGAAAGATGTTGGCAAGTTGTACATGAAGTAAATGCTGACGGACTCTGCCGTCGTTGTGAAGAAGTAGTATCAGAATAAAGAAAAAGTAAGCCGATTGACTCGGCTTATTTTGTCCTTAGTCATTTGACAGTTTCAGCAAAAATGGGTATAATTTTTATTATAAATATCAGGAGGATTATTATGAATTTAAATAAATTGATAGACCACACCTATCTTAAAGCTTTTGGTACAAAAAAGGATATCGACCAACTGTTGGAAGAAGCAATTAAATATGATTTTAAAAGTGTCTGTGTCAATCCGACATTTGTGAAATATTGCAGCGAAAAACTGGCTGGAACAGATGTGTTAACCTGCACTGTAATTGGGTTTCCTTTAGGAGCCAACACCACCGAAACCAAAGTATTCGAAACTCTCAATGCCATAAACAACGGCGCTGACGAAATCGATATGGTTATCAATATCGGTAAGATGAAAGATAAAGATTATCCTTATGTGGAAAACGAAATCAATCAAGTAGTCAAAGCTGCAGGCGATAAATTGGTCAAGGTAATTATCGAAATTTGTTACCTCGATGAAGAAGAAATCAAAAAAGCCAGCGAAATAGTGGGAAGAACCAAAGCGGTATTCATCAAGACGTCTACAGGATTCGGTACCTCGGGAGCGACAAAGGAAGCTGTAAGAATCATGAAGGAGTTCACCAATGGCAAAGAAGTAAAAGCTGCCGGTGGAGTAAGGACAAAAGCCGATTTGCACGACATGATTGAAGCGGGAGCGACCAGAATAGGAACTTCCAATGGGGTAAGCTTGATGAATGATCAAGAGGGGTCTGGCTACTGATGCAAGAAATTCAAAATCAAGTTTTACTTGAATCAAAGCGCCTGATTAAAGCTTTTAATCCAGTTAGATTCCTGTTTTATTTTGGCATAACCGTCACTTTTGCACTTCTGGCCTTTCATTTCGCCGAATTGTTGGATACCGTAACTTTAATAATCATCATTATTTTGGCAACTCTATATGCCTTGATAAGGGATTTGATAATTTCCCGGTTTTCAAATAAATTAATGGATCAGTTCTATAATCATTTAGCTGTTAAAGAACCTGATATGGATCTTTATATTCCGGTTCTGGAAAAAAATTTCCAAGGATATTTTCTAAAAAAAACTGCCATATATTTTATCGGCAACGAAATGTTCATGGAAGCGTTCAATCAACCCAAAAGCAAGAAAGAACGCCAACAAAGCCTGCAAATCAAATACGGCAAAGATTTTTCCATTACCTTGATGTATCAGGATAAAGCCAAAAAAACGCAACTTTGCCAAGGAACTTTGATGGGGACTCCGTACCGTTTCGCCATCCTCAATAACGATTTAATCGTTAAAAAAATATCAAGAAGAATAAAAGGAGAGAAATAATGTCGACACCTCATATCAACGCTGAAAAAAACCAAATTGCCAAAGTCGTACTCATGCCTGGCGATCCATTACGCGCCAAGTACATAGCTGATACATTTTTGACAGACGTGACCCAATTTAACTCCGTCAGAAATATGTTTGGTTATACGGGTTTTTACAAGGGAAGAAAAATTTCTGTTATGGGTTCAGGAATGGGAATGCCATCCATAGGAATTTACTCCTACGAATTGTATAAATTTTTCGACGTGGAAACAATAATCAGAATCGGTTCCTGCGGTGCATATACTGATGAACTTAACCTTTATGATACAATCTTGGTGACAGAAGCTTATTCTGAATCATCATTTGCCCTTGCTCAAGGCAAATGCGTCAAGGATACTCTCAAGGCTTCCGACTCAGTCAATGCTAAGTTGGATAAAATCGCCAAATCAATCAATATTCCTTTAGTGAAAGGAAAAATTCACTCATCAGACGTCTTCTATCGTGAATTTCCGGAAGAAGTGATGAATCTAGCTAAGGAAAAACATCTTCTCGGTGTTGAAATGGAATCTTTTGCGCTTTTCCATAACGCCAATGTCACCAAGAAAAATGCAGCTTGCTTACTCACTGTTTCCGATTCATTGGTGACTCATGAAAGCACCACTGCCGAAGAAAGACAAACCGCTTTTACAAATATGATGAAAATAGCCCTAGAAATGGCAGAATAAAAAAGGTTTTCAAAACCTTTTTTTTGAGGTGACAAGCTTGAATTTGATCAAAAGAAATATCGCTGATCTTGATGTTTATTACATTAAAAATGATAAATTCAAGACAATAGAAGCATTTTTTGTTTTTAGCAATGACTTCTCGGAAAAATTTGTTAATGAAAGCACATTTTTGACAGAAATTCTCTCGGACAGCACAAAAAAATATCCTAGCACCGAGAAGTTCAAATTAGTATGCGACAACCTCTACGGTTTGAGTAAAATGAGCCACTATCATTTTGAGGGAAGTCTTGATATCACCATGTTCGCCATCAGCAGCGTCAATGATAAGTATCTGCCTGAAAAACATGTGTTTAACCAAGCATTCGATATCTTGTTGGAAATGATATATGCTCCGAAGACTGTTAATGCTAAATTTACCAAGAAAATCGTCAAGGAAAAACTCTCTCAGGCTTTTGAGATGCTTCTTAGCATCAAACAGAACAAGAATGCTTACAGTTATAATCAATTCATGAAAGCATATTTGAGAAACAACACCGATCATATCGGTATTTTTCCTAATGAAGAAGGATTAAGAGACTTCACTCAAGAATCTTTGACAAAGGTTCATCAACGATTGACAACCGAAGATAATCTCAAGATTTTCATAGCTGGAGATTTTGATTTTTCGGAAATGGATAATCTCATCGAAACCAAGGCCGAAAAAATTAGAAACCGCTCCAAAAAAGAATTTGCATTCAAACCGTTCTTCCGCAGCAAGAAGGAATTGGACACAAATCTAGTTATCGACAAAACTTCTTCCGGTCAAACCCGGGTTTTTATTGGTTATGACCTGAACTTTCCTCATAATCAGGAAAACGCCATGACAATGGCTCTTTTCAATGAACTTTTCGGGGGATTTGAAAATTCGTTGTTATTTTCCAATATCAGGGAAAAACTGCATTTATCGTACTATGTTTTTTCTCACTACAGTGTCGGAAATCATCTTTTTTACATCAACTTGGAAACTACCAAGGATAATGCGGACAAAGCAATCAATGAAGTGAAACAGCAATTACTAAATTGTCAAAAAGGTGAAATTGATGAGGTTTTGTTCATTCAAGCCAAGAACAACATAATCAATCGTTGGCAGACTGCGGTCGATTCCCAAGTCAAAACCATGTTATACAACATTATTGATTTTTTCCGTTACGAAAATATATTTGATGAAACAGAAAAAATAAAAATGCTCGAAAACATCACAAAAGCAGATCTGATCAAACTCATCAATTCAATCAATTTGGATACGATCTATATTTACACTTCAGGAGAATATTGAAAATGGAAAAAAAATACATCTTGGATGATGAAATATTGTATCTGGAAACATTATCTAACGGCATGAAGGTCTTCATTCAGCCAAAACCGAAATTCATTCAAACCTTTGCCTCTCTATATATTGACTTTGGAGGGAGAGATTTCCGTTATAAAAGAAACAACATTGAATACAGCTTGCCACGAGGCACAGCTCATTTTCTCGAACATTTGCTCTTTGAAAACAATGGCGACACCCTGACAAAAAACTTTATCGAAGCCAATGCCGACATCAATGCCTTTACCGCCAGAAAAGTCACTTCCTATTATTTTTCGACTAAAAATCAATTTTATCCATTACTTTTAAGATTGTTCGACAATTTTGTCGATTTTTCCTTCTTTGAAAAAACAATAAAAAAAGAAGGTAAAATAATTGCTCAGGAACTTTCCATGAATGACGATTCTGAATCTGTAAAAGCCTACAAATCGCTGCTCAGACTGCTTTATAAAGATGATTCAATCTATCATGATATTGGCGGAACCAAAGCCACCATCAAGGCAATTGACAAAACTGTTTTGGAACAAGCGGTTGAACATTTCTATCATCCGAAGAATATGACTCTGTTGGTAACAGGTAATGT
>ERZ1645192.186-NODE-186-length-47356-cov-12.546289_pt1 | contig 47356 bp, 42 predicted proteins | sample MGYA00575354_ERZ1645192 | MGnify/ENA primary metagenome ERZ1645192 (study PRJEB40844, sample SAMN11349763) | freshwater sediment metagenome | isolation source: river sediment | host: Sediment | place: India: Faizupur Khadar , New Delhi | collected 2017-02-21 ...
ATTTCGGCTCCGGCGCCTATGGCGTCGAGGCGGCGGCGCGCAAATATTTCGGCCATGGCGCGCGCGCCCTGACCCTGCCCGAGGCCGCCGTGCTCGCCGGGTTGATGAAGGCCCCGACCAAGCTCGCGCCCAACCGCAATCCCGAAGGGGCGAGCGAGCGCGCCGCGCAGGTCATCACCGCCATGGCGCAGGAAGGCCATATCACCGAGGCCATGGCCAAGCTGGCGCTGGCCCGGCCGGCCGAGGCGCAGCGCGAGGCGGGCGCCGGCTCGATCAATTACGCCGCCGACCATGTCATGGACGTGCTCGACGAGACGGTCGGCGCCATCGACGAGGACATCGTCGTCACCACCACGCTCAATCCCGTCATGCAGGCGGCGGGCGAAAAGGCGCTGACCGACGAACTCGACGCCAAGGGCGCGAAATTCGGCGTCAGCCAGGGCGCGCTGGTGGCGCTCGATCCCAACGGCGCGATCAAGGCGCTGGTCGGCGGGCGAAATTATTCCGACAGCCAGTTCAACCGCGCCATCGCCGCCAAGCGCCAGCCGGGCTCGGCCTTCAAGCCCTTCGTCTATCTCGCCGCGCTGGAGCAGAAGGGGCTGACGCCCGACACCTTGCGCGAGGACGCGCCGCTCAACGTGCGCGGCTGGCAACCGGAAAACTACAGCCGCGAATATTTCGGCGCGGTCAGCCTGACCAAGGCGCTGGCGATGTCGCTCAACACGGTCGCCGTGCGGCTCGGCCTCGAAGTGGGCGCGAAATCAGTGGCGCAGACGGCGCGGCGGCTGGGAATCGCCTCGCCGCTGCAGGCCAATCCGACCATCGCGCTCGGCACGTCGGAAGTGACGCCGCTCGAACTCGTCACCGCCTATGCGCCCTTCGCCAATGGCGGCATCGGCGTGCAGGCGCACATCATCACCCGCGTGCGCACCGCCGACGGCAAGCAGCTCTATGCGCGCAAGGGCTCAAGCCACGGACGCATCATCGAGCCGCAATATGTGGCGATGATGAACGCGATGATGAGCGAGACGCTCTCGACCGGCACGGCGCGCAAGGCCGAATTGCCGGGATGGCAGGCCGCCGGCAAGACCGGCACCAGCCAGGATTTCCGCGACGCCTGGTTCGTCGGCTACACCAGTCATCTCGTCGCCGGCGTCTGGCTCGGCAACGACGACAATTCGCCGACGAAGAAGGCCTCCGGCAGCAATCTTCCCGTGGAAGTTTGGAGCCGTTTCATGAAGGCGGCGCACAGGGGCGCGCAGGTGGCGGCGCTGCCGTCGGGCGCATGGCGCGCCGCGACGCCGACGCCGCCGGAACACCCCGGCGGCCTGCCGATGCGCGATCCCGCCTCGGGCCAGACGATGGAGCCCTTCGCCGCGCGGCCGACGCCGCCGGCGCCTGTCGGCCAGCCGATGACGATCAATCGCGCCGCCGAGCGCGCGGCCCCGCCGCCGGCGACGCGGCCGCCGCGCGGCATCAACGACCTGCTGCCGCCGGCGCCGATTCCAGAACCGGAGCGACGCGCGCCGCGCGATGCCGTCGGCTCGATCTCGCCGCCGCCGGAGAAGAATTTCTTCGAGAAATTGTTCGGCGATTGACCGCGCGACGCGCGGTCGCGCTCAGTGCAGGCTGACGGTCTGCAGCTCGTTCTCCATCGCATTGGCGATTGCGGCGTCGCGCGATTCGACGACGACGATCGGCTCGCCGTCGGCGGCGAACAACGCGAACAATTTCACGCCGGGACGCAAGGCCGGAGCGTCGGGAAAGAGCGTCTTGACCTGATCCGACAGGATCGGCTTGACGTAGGCGATGGCGCCGTCCCCCAAATGGGCGAACTGCTCGGGCGTCAGGAGCGTCGATTTCGACTCGACCATGACAGGTCTCCTTCGTTGCGGGCCGCATCGGCCCCGCTCTAGCGCGCCGCCGAAATGGCCGGCGCGTCACCGGGCGCGCGTCAGTCGCGCGTCGCGATATCGATTTTCCGGATCACGCGCTCGGGCTCGGGCCGGACGAGATCGACGGACAACAGGCCGTTGGACAGATCGGCCCCGAGAACGCGCATGCCCTCGGCGAGCAGGAAGGCGCGCTGGAACTGCCGCGCAGCAATGCCGCGATGCAGATATTGGCGCTCCTTGTCCTCCTGCTGACGGCCGCGGATGACCAGCTGGTTTTCCTCCAGCGTCACGTCGAGCTGTTCGCGGGTGAAGCCGGCGATGGCCAGCGTGATGCGCAGGCGATCCGGCGCTTCGTCGGTGCGCGCCAGCCGCTCGATGTTATACGGCGGATAGCCGTCCGAGGCCGTGCGCGTAACACGGTCAAGCGCCCGTTCGATGTCGTCGAAGCCGAGCAGGAACGGCGAATTCAAAGTCGTCATGCGCGTCATGCGAAGCCCCTCAGGCGCCTCGTGGCTCTTGGGGAGCCTGCCGATCAGCACTCCCCGCGGCATCGCCGCCAGTCTGATATGGACGGCGGCAGCGGGCGATTCAAGACCGCCGCAAGCAAAACCGCCGCCCCTGCGGAGGGCGGCGGCTCGGAAGTTTTCATCGGTCCGGCGGAACATCCTCATGGACGGCCGCCGGGTCCCGAAACTCAGAGCATGCTCGGCAGGACGCGGTCCGGCGGAACATCCCTTGAGACGGCCGCCGGGTCCTGAGGCTCAGAGCATGCTCGGCAGGACGCGGTCCGGCGGCCTATGGCCGTCCATGAAGGTCTTGACGTTGACGATGACCTTTTCGCCCATGTCGACGCGGCCTTCGATGGTGGCCGAGCCCATGTGCGGCAGCAGCGTCACCTTGCCGGCCTTGGCCAGCTTGACGAGCTTGGGCGAGACGGCCGGCTCGTGCTCGAACACGTCGAGGCCGGCGCCGCCGAGCTCATTGGCCTCCAGCATGCGGATGAGGGCGTTTTCGTCGATGATCTCGCCGCGCGCCGTGTTGACCAGGATGGCGCTCGGACGCAGCGCCTTGAGGCGGCGGGCTGACAGCAGATGATAGGTCGCCGGCGTGTGCGGGCAATTGACCGACACGATGTCCATGCGCGCCAGCATCTGGTCGAGCGAATCCCAATAGGTCGCCTCCAAGCTCTCCTCGATGGCGGCGGAGACGCGGCGGCGGTTGTGATAATGGATCTGCAGGCCGAAGGCCTTGGCGCGGCGGGCCAGCGCCTGGCCGATGCGGCCCATGCCGACGATGCCGAGGCGCTTGCCGGTGATGCGATGGCCGAGCATCCAGGTCGGCGACCAGCCGGCCCATTCGCCGGTCGGGATCGTCTGCGCGCCTTCGACGATGCGGCGGGCGACGGAGAGAATCAGCGCCATGGTCATGTCGGCGGTGTCTTCGGTCAGCACGCCCGGCGTGTTGGTGACCGTGATGCCGCGACGCAGCGCCGAGGTGACGTCGATATTGTCGACGCCATTGCCGAAATTGGCGATGAGCCGCATCTGGTCGCCCGCCTGGGCGATGAGATGGGCGTCGATGCGGTCGGTGACGGTGGGCACCAGCACGTCGGCGGTGCGCATGGCTTCGGCCAGCTCGGCCTGCGTCATCGGCTTGTCGGTGAGGTTGAGCCGCGTGTCGAACAATTCGCACATGCGCGTCTCGACGACATCCGGCAGTTTGCGCGTCACGACGACGATCGGCTTCTTCGCGCCCATGCTGGCCTCAAGCTCCCTCAACGCGTCGATTCTTGAACAGGCCATGTCGCTTTCACGCCACGATGGCTGTCTAAATCGATCAGTCTTTCACCCGTCATTAACCGTGGACGACGGAAAACAAACCAAGCTTCGGGCCGCTTTTCCAGTCGTCCTTGGCCTCTCTATCAGATGGCGGGGCAAAGACAAGGTTGGCGGAAGTCGGGCTTGCCACGGCGGGCGGTCGAATTGACCGGTGGGGCGCGCCGATGGCGCACGCAAAACTTTTGGAGACGCCCGTTTCATGCGCGATTTCGGCTTTTTCGTTGCTCTGCGCCACGCGGCGCGGCTCTGTGTCGCGCTCGCCGCCCTGACGATCGGCGGGCTGGAGACGGCGGCGCAGGCCCAGCAGGTCGGCACGGCGACCGGCCTGCGCGTGCCGCGCTACGTCAGCCTGAAATCCGACCGGGTCAACCTGCGCGAAGGCCCGTCGAAGGACCACCGGACCAGCTGGATTTTCCAGCGCGCCGGCCTGCCTGTTGAAATCACGGCCGAATTTGAAATCTGGCGACGCATTCGCGATTCCGAGGGCTCGGAAGGCTGGGTGCTGCATTCCTTGCTGTCGGGCCGGCGCACGGCGCTCGTCGCGCCGTGGAAGAAGGCCGAGACGTTCGCCCTGCGGCGCACGCCGAGCGAATCAGCCGAAGTCGTCGCCAGGCTGCAATCGGGCGTCATCTCGAACGTGAAGTCGTGCGACGGCGCCTGGTGCCGGATCGTCGGCGACGGCTACGACGGCTTTCTGCAGCAGCCAAACCTCTGGGGCGTCTATCCGGACGAAAAACTGCCCTGAACGACCCCGAGCCGGCGGGCGGGACCGCCGGCGACCGGTCAAAGGTTGGAAGATTTGGCGACGCGCCGCGCTTTCGGGCGCGTGACCTCTATGTTAGAAGCGCAACATTCGGTTTTGTCGCGCGCCCGGCCGTCCCGGCCCGTCGCGCCAGCGATTGAAAGTGCGCAACATGGGCGAACGGCGCTCGAGCTTTTCCTATGAAGACCTTCTGACCTGCGGCCGTGGCGAATTGTTCGGCCCCGGAAACGCGCAGCTGCCGCTGCCGCCGATGCTGATGTTCGATCGCATCACGCTGATTTCCGAGGAGGGCGGCGCGCACGGCAAGGGTCAGGTCCGCGCCGAATTCGACATCAAGCCCGACCTCTGGTTCTTCGGCTGCCATTTCAAGGGCGATCCCGTCATGCCCGGCTGCCTCGGCCTTGACGCGCTGTGGCAGCTCACCGGCTTCTATCTCGGCTGGCTCGGACTGCCGGGCCGCGGCCGCGCGCTCGGCGTCGGCGAGGTGAAATTCGCCGATCAGGTGCTGCCCAGCGTCAAGAAGGTCGTCTACGGCGTCGATTTCAAGCGCGTCTTCAAGGGCAAGCTGGTTCTCGGCATCGCCGACGGCTGGCTCGAGGCCGACGGCGTGAAGATTTACGAAGTGAAGGATATGCGCGTCGGCCTGTTCCAGCCCGGCGCCTGATCCCGAACTGTTTTCCCGAGCCCCAGAGGGCCGCATTCGCGAGCCGCCCGGCATGGGCGCAGGAGATTTGACTATGAGACGCGTCGTCGTCACCGGCATGGGCATCGTGTCCTCCATCGGCAATAACGCGCAGGAGGTGCTGACCTCGCTGCGCGAAGCCAAATCCGGCATCGTCCGGGCGGAGAAATACGCCGAGCTCGGCTTCCGCAGCCAGGTGCACGGCGCGCCGACGCTGAATCCGGAAACGATCGTCGACCGTCGCGCCATGCGCTTCCATGCGCAGGGCACGGCGTGGAATCATGTCGCGATGGATCAGGCGATCGTCGACGCCGGCCTGTCGCTCGAGGAAATCTCCGATCCGCGCATCGGCATCATCATGGGTTCGGGCGGCCCGTCCGCGCGCACCATCGTCGAGGCCGCCGACACCGCCCGCAGCAAGGGGCCGAAGCGCGTTGGACCTTTCGCCGTGCCCAAGGCCATGTCCTCGACCGCCTCGGCGACGCTGGCCACCTGGTTCAAGCTCAAGGGCGTCAATTATTCGATCTCCTCGGCCTGCGCGACGTCGAATCACTGCATCGGCAACGCCTACGAGATGATCCAGTACGGCAAGCAGGACATGATGTTCGCCGGCGGCTGCGAGGAACTCGACTGGTCGCTGTCGGTGCTGTTCGACGCGATGGGCGCGATGTCGTCGTCCTACAACGACCGCCCCTCCGTCGCTTCGCGCGCCTATGACAAGAATCGCGACGGTTTCGTCATCGCCGGCGGCGCCGGCGTCGTCGTGCTGGAGGAATACGAGCGCGCCAAGGCGCGCGGCGCCAAGATCTACGCCGAGATCGTCGGCTATGGCGCGACCTCGGACGGCTATGACATGGTCGCCCCCTCGGGCGAGGGCGCGATTCGCTGCATGCAGATGGCGCTGGCCGGCGTGAATACGCCGATCGACTACATCAACCCGCACGCCACTTCGACGCCCGTCGGCGACGTCAAGGAAATCGAGGCGATCCGCCACGTGTTCGGCGCCGGCGACAAGTGCCCGCCGATCGCCGCGACGAAATCGCTGACCGGCCATTCGCTCGGCGCGACCGGCGTGCAGGAGGCGATCTATTCGCTGCTGATGATGAACAACAATTTCATCTGCGAAAGCGCCAATATCGAGGAAATCGATCCGGATTTCGCCGACATGCCGATCGTGCGCAAGCGCGTCGACAACGCCAATCTGCGCGCGGTCCTGTCGAATTCCTTCGGCTTCGGCGGCACCAACGCCACCGTCGTTTTCAAGCACGTCGACGCGTGAGCCGCGTCGACGTCTGCAAAGATCGGCAATCTTTTGTGATTTTGCCATTGCCGGCGAATGGGCCAAACCGGGTCGACGCTGGCTAGCAAGAGGTGACTCGACGTGTTGATGCAAGGCAAGCGCGGCTTGATCATGGGAGTCGCCAACAAGAATTCGATCGCCTGGGGCATCGCGGAAACTCTGGCACGGCATGGCGCGGAACTCGCCTTCACCTATCAGGGCGAGGCGCTCGGCAAGCGCGTCGGGCCGCTGGCCGAATCGCTCGGCTCCTCGATCGTCCTGCCCTGCGACGTCGAGGACGAGGCCTCGGTCGACGCGGTCTTCGCGGCGCTGAAGGACAAATGGGGCGAGCTGGATTTTCTCGTCCACGCCATCGGCTTTTCCGACAAGAACGAGCTGAAGGGCCGCTACGCCGACACGACGCGCGCCAATTTCTCGCGCACCATGGTCATCTCCTGCTTCTCCTTCACGGAAGTCGCCAAGCGCGCCGCGGCGATGATGCGGCCCGGCGGCTCGATGATCACGCTGACCTATGGCGGCTCGACGCGCGTCATGCCGAATTACAACGTGATGGGCGTGGCCAAGGCGGCGCTGGAAGCGTCCGTGCGCTATCTGGCCGCCGATTTCGGCCCGCACGGCATCCGCGTCAACGCGCTGTCGCCTGGACCGGTGCGCACGCTGGCCGGCGCCGGCATCGCCGACGCGCGCGCCATGTATTCCTTCATGCAGGCGAATTCGCCGCTGCGCAAATCCGTGTCGCTCGAGGACATCGGCGGCTCGGCGCTGTATTTCCTGTCCAATCTTTCGGGCGGGGTGACCGGCGAGATCCATCACATCGACGCCGGCTACAACATCATCTCGATGCCGCATCCCGAAGTCCTGAAGAGCGAGGCGGACTCGTGAAGCGGCTGCGCGCGCTCGCCGTCGCCGTCGGGCTGGCGCTTGGGGCGCAGGGTTTTGGCGCGCAGAGTCTTGGCGCGCAGGAGATCGCCCGCGTTCCGGCCGAGCTGGCCAACGCCGCCGCCCGATTCGAGCGCGGCGCGGTTCTCGGCAATCCGCAGGGCGACGTCACCATCGTCGAATTCTTCGACTACAATTGCCCGTATTGCCGCGCCGCCGACGACGACCTGCACCGGCTGATCGCCGCCGACAAGCAGGTCAAGCTGGTTCTGGTGCAATATGCCGTGCTGGGCCCGAGCTCGATCGAGGCGGCGCGCGTCGCGCTCGCCGTGGCGCGGCTCAAGCCGGACGCCTTCCCGGCCTTTCACAAGCGCCTGTTCGCGCGCCGGGGCCGGATCGACGCCGCCGCCGCGCTGGCGGCGGCCGCGCCGACGGGGCTCGACCGCTCCGCCGTGGTCAAGGAAGCCGACAGCGCCGAGACGACGGCCGCGTTGAAGGCGGCGGCGCGGCTCGGGGCCAATCTCGGCCTCAACGCCACCCCGTCCTACATCGTTCTGACCGACAGCATTCTCGGCCATCCCGGACTGGCCAAGCTGAAAGACATCGTAACGTCAGTTCGCACGTGTGAAAAAACGTCATGTCCGTAAGAATTGCCTTAAGCGATTGACATATCACTCTGATTAAGCGGAAGTTACAGATTGTGTCGACAGTCTGGAATTCCGGCCGCAAGGAATCGTTAACCACCTTGTGATGATTGTAAGCCCGGAATTCACATCCGGGGCCATCATGAAAAACGTCATCGAAACCTTGGTCATCGGCGCCGGCCCCGCGGGTCTGACCACAGCCTACAGCCTGGCCAAGAATGGCCGCGAGGTCGTGGTTCTCGAGCAGGACCCCCGCTATGTCGGCGGCATCAGCCGCACGGCGCATTACAAGGGCTTTCTGTTCGACATCGGCGGCCATCGCTTCTTCTCGAAGTCGAAGGAAGTGGTCGATCTCTGGAACGAGATCCTGCCCGACGATTTCATCGAGCGGCCGCGCCTGTCGCGCATCTTCTACCAGAACAAGTTCTACGCCTATCCGCTCAAGGCGTTCGAGGCGCTGCGCAATCTCGGCCTGATCGAGAGCGCGCTGTGCATGGCCTCCTTCGCCTACGCCAAGGCCTTCCCGATCAAGAACCCGAAGACCTTCCACCAATGGGTGCGCAATCAGTTCGGCGAGCGGCTGTTCTCGATCTTCTTCAAGACCTACACCGAGAAAGTGTGGGGCATGGGCTGCGACGAGATTTCGGCCGACTGGGCGGCGCAGCGCATCAAGGGGCTCAGCCTCGGCGCGGCGGTCATCGACGGCCTGCGCCGCTCCTTCGGCCAGAAGGCTGCCGTCGGACCGGACGGCGCGGTCGCCAAGACGCTGATCGAATCCTTCCGCTATCCGCGCCGCGGCCCCGGCATGATGTGGGAGGCGGCGGCCGCCAAGATCAAGGGGTTCGGCGGGCAGGTGCTGATGGACCGCAAGGTCGCAGGCCTGAATTACGACGAGAGCGCGAAACTCTGGACGGTGAGCGTGGAGCGCGGCGACGGCGCGGCCGAAACCTATGTCGCGCGCAACCTCGTCTCCTCCGCGCCGATCCGCGAGCTGGTGGCGGCGATCAAGCCGACGCCGCTCAGCCTGATGCATGCGCGCGAGCTGAAATACCGCGACTTCCTCACCGTCGTGCTGATCGGCAAGTCCTCGGTCGAGCTGCCGGACAATTGGGTCTATATCCACGATCCGTCGGTCCAGGTCGGCCGCGTGCAGAATTTCCGCTCGTGGTCGCCGGAGATGATCCCGGACGGCGTCTCGACCTGTCTCGGCCTTGAATATTTCTGCTTCGAGGGCGACGGGCTGTGGGCGGCCGACGACAAGGATCTGGCCGAACTCGCCAAGGCCGAGATCGACAAGATCGGCCTGATGAAGGCCGCCGACATCGTCGACGCCTGCGTCGTGCGCCAGCCCAAGGCCTATCCGGTCTACGACGACGCCTATGCCGAGCATGTCAGCACGATCCGCTTCGAGCTCGACAGCCGTTTCCCGAGCCTGCATCTCGTCGGCCGCAACGGCATGCACAAATACAACAATCAGGACCATGCGATGATGACCGGCATGCTGACGGCCCTGAACATCATGGCCGGCGAGCGCCGCTACGACACATGGCAGGTCAACGAGGACGCCGAATACGGCGAGGAGGGCGTGTCGGGCGCGCAGGAGGCTCTGTCGAGCGAGCGCCTCGTGCCGCGCAAGGTCGCGTGAGCGCCGCGCCCGCCCCGGCCGCCGCCGTCGCACCCGGCCTGCGCGCATTGAGCGCGCGGCTGCGGCTGATGGGCTTCGACCTCATCCGCTACGGCCTGGCCAGCGCCCTTGCGCTGGCGGTCGACTACGGCCTGCTGATCTTTCTGTCGAAAGGCCTCGGCGTCGGCTATCTCACGGCCTCGGCCGTCAGTTTCCTGTGCGGCATGGGCGTCGCCTACGGGCTCAGCGTCACGGTCGTGTTCAAGGACCGGCGCAGCGTGCGCCCGTCGCTGGAGGCGGCGAGCTTCGCCGCCATCGGCCTTGTCGGACTGGCGATCAATCAGGCGTTGATCTGGCTGCTGGTTGGCCATGCCGGCCTCGACGTCGCCATCGCCAAGGCGCCGACCGCCGGCGCGGTGTTCCTGTTCAACTTCCTGACGCGCCGCACGCTGCTGTTCGCGCCGCCGAAAACGACGCCGGAGCGCATGCCGTGATCGAAGCGGACGCGCGGCCGGCGCAGCCGCAATGGCTTGCGCCGACCGAACGCCGGCCTGTTCGTTTTAACGCCGCCATCCTCGCCCGCCTGACCGCGCTGCTCGCCCTGTTCGCCCTGACGCACGCCTATCGCGGCCTGCAGGGCGACGCGAGCCTCTATATCGGCCGCGCGCTGGCCGACCTCGATCCCGTCGGCATCGGCTCCGACCTCATGTTCGTGCTCGACGGGCAATCCGCGTTCAGCCTGTTCCGCCTGCTCTATGCCCGGCTGGTCGCCGTTATGGGCGCCAATCTCGCTTCGCTGCTGACCAGCGCGCTCGGGCTGACGCTGTGGCTCGGCGGCGCGGCGCTGCTCGCCGCCCGCATGACGCGGGGCAAGCTGTTCTGGGCGAGCCTGATCACGCTGGCCGTCATGCCGTTCACCTATGGCTCGCTGTTCGCGATCCATTACGGCGAGCCGCTGGCGATTCCCCGCCCTTTCGCCGAGGCCTTCGTTCTCGCGGCGGGCGCGGCCATGCTGGCGGGCCGTTTCGCCCTTGCGCTTGCCGCGCTCTGCGTCGGCGCGCTGTTGCACCCGATCATGGCCGCGCCGGGCTTTGCCTTGTGGTGGCTGCTGCTGTGCCATCGCGACCGCCGCTGGCTGTGGCTGGCCCCCGCGATTCTCTGCATGGCCATCGCCGCCGCCGCGCTCCGCCTGCCGCTCGCCGACCGCCTCGTCACACTCATCGACCGCGATTGGCTCGACGTGCTGGCGCAGCGCAATTTCTATCTCTTTCCCAGCCTGTGGCGGGGCGAGGCCTATTCGGTCCTTGCCGTGCATTGCGCCATGCTGATCATGGCCGGCGTCATCAGCGTGGGCCGGCAGCGCGCCCTGATGTTCAGCGCGCTCGGCGTCGGCGTCGGCGGCATCGCGATCGCGGCCCTGCTCGGCGAACAATTTCCGCTGCTGCTCGTCGTGCAGGCGCAGACGTGGCGCGCCTCGTGGTTCGCCGCGGCGCTTGCGGCGCTGGCCGTCGCGCCGGTCGCAGCGGCGATGTGGCGGCGCGGCGCGGCCGGACAGGCCGTCATCATCCTGATGGCGCTCGGCTGGTCGCAATTCGATCCCATGGCCTCGGGCGCGGCGGCGCTCATCGCGCTTGCCGTGTTCTTCAGCGACCGACGGCGGCCCCTGGCTCTGTCGCAGACGATTCTCAACGCCTGCTGGCTCGCCTTCGTCCTGATCATGGTCAAATGGCTGATCGAAGGCGCATTCGCCCTGCATCAGGCCATCGCTCTGCTTCCGGCCGAATTTGCTTTCCCCTATGCGACGATCGTCAAACTGAATCTGCATTCGCTGCCCATCGCGGCGATCGCGATCTACTGGGTCGTGCGCGACGGCTTCCGGGCGCCGCCGGCGCTCGTTCATGGCGCAACCGCGCTGATCGCGTTGGCGGCGGTTGTCCTGTGGAATCGGCCCGAAGCGCCGGCGGAGCGGCCGGAGACGCAGGTCGCGCCCAAGGAATGGATGGCGCCCCTCGCCGCCGCCCCCGGCCCGGTCTACTGGATGGGTCGGCTGTATCGCGAAACCTGGTTCTGGCTCGGCCGCGCCAATTGGCTCAGCGAAGCGCAGGGGTCCGGCATCGTGTTTTCGCGGCCGCTGGCGATGGCGTGGCGCGCGCGCGTGCTTGCCGCCATCGACGCCGACATGGCGCGCGACAACATGCTGAGCTTCCCGGTGAGCCCGTCGTCGAACAAGCCGCGGCTGACGCGCGACGGCCTTGAAAAGATCTGCGCGCGCGACGATCGCCCGGCATGGGTCATCGCGCCGGTGACGGCCGTCGCGCCCGTGCCGGAGGATGTGCCGGCCACGCTCTGGACGCCCCCCTTCCTGAGCTTCGACGAGGTCGAGCCGGCGCGCTATGTCAGGATCGAGGCTTTCGCACTGGCGCGCTGCGGCGCGGCGGCGGGCGGTTCGTCGCGGCCATGACGCCTTTCGCGCTAACGCAAAATGACGGCGACATTGCAAAAGCTTAATTTGACCTGACCTGCCTGCGGGCGGAACATGGGCGCGGTCCATCAAGTCAAGGAGCGTTCAAATGTCAGCGAAGACTTCACTCGCCATCGGCTTGGCGCTCGGCATGAGCATCGCAATGGCCGCGCCGTCATTCGCCCAATCGGGTCCGCCCGGCCCTAAGACCGATGCGCCGCCCAACATGATGGGACCGGGCATGGGCGGCGGGCCGATGATGGGCATGGGCGGCCAGCGCATGGGCCCGGGCATGGAGCAGCGCCGCGCGCGTTGGGCCAATGTGACGCCCGAGCAGCGCGAGGCCTTCATCAGCATGCGCGTCGCCAATATGAAGGCGGCGCTGAAGCTGACGCCCGAGCAGGAAAAACTGTGGCCGCCGGTCGAGGCCGTCATCCGCGACAGCGCCAAGACCATGGCCGAGCGGGCGCAGCAGCGGCTGACGCAGGCGCCCCCGGCCGACCCGATCGCAGCGCTGCGCATGCGCGCCGAGTCCATGGCCGCCCGCGCCGCGGTCATGCAGCGCATGGCCGACGCCGCCCAGCCGCTCTACGCCAGCCTCAGCGACGAACAGAAGGCGCGCGTGCCCTATATCCTGCACGGCTTCGGCCGCAAGGGCGGCCCCGCCATGCGCATGATGCGCGAGGGATGGGACGGCCACCACAATTGGGGCTGGATGCGCGAGCACCATCGCCGCTGGTGGAACCGCGACTGAACCTTGGCGTTATCGCCCTACGGAATGGAAAGACCCCGATGATACGTCTGCGGCCCCTGCGGGGGCCGCTTTTTTGTCGGCGTATCGCCGCCTCACGCCTCTTGCGCGACGCTCATCCGGCGCAGGATGTCGAGGCGGTTGGCGTCGATATTGTCGGGCAGGGTGCGCAGGTTGCTGCAATTGCCGCAGGCGGCGTTTTCGCCGCGCCGGCCTTCGAGATGCATCCGGCGCAGCTTGCGCAGTTCCTCGCCCTGCCAGACGTCCTTGAGCGTCTGGCTGCCGATGTCGCCGCAGAGGGTGGCGTGCAGCCAATCGTCGTTGCACAGGCTGACGGTCCCGTTCCAGTTGATCGCCAGCATGAAGAAGGGCAGCGGGCAGGCGACCTTGTCGGTCAAGGCCCCGCCTTCGAAGGTCGTCGGATTGGTGCCGAGCGTCCAGTCCTTCTCGTCCGAGGCGGCCCAGCCGTGCAATTGCTCGACGGAGAGGAAGGGTGCGGAAGCGAAGTCTTCGTGGAACTTCTGGATCTCGTCCGGGCTGAAGCCCGAATCGACGATCTTCACCAGAACGCGGACATTGCTCCCACGCGCCCGTTCGCACAGGTCGTTGACGCCGGCGACGAGCTTGTCGTAGTCGAGCCGCGTCTTGGTGATCCTGAGATAGCCGGCGCTGCTGACGGCGTTGATCGACACGCCGATCATGTCCAGCCCGCTTGCGAGCAGGCGCTGGTTGTAATCGGGATTCAGCGCCAGTCCGTTGGTCTTCGTCCACAATTCCTTGGCGACGGCGCCTTCCTTGAGGATGCGCACCATTTCGACAAATTGCGGATGAACGGTCGGCTCGCCGTCCTTGTAGAGATTGATGCGGCGCAGCTGCACGCCCCAATCCTGAATGTCGCGCACGAGCTTGGAGACGAGGGCGAGATCCATCATGCCGTTGGGGCGGCGCTTGCGCAGCGTCATGTCGCCGGTGGGGCAGAACTCGCAGCGCATGTTGCACAGGCTGGTCGGCTCCAGATAGAGCGAGAAGGGCGCCGGGATCGGCGCGGCCTTACCCAGATCGACGCGCTGCTGCTGCCGAAGTTCGATCGTTTTGATCTTCATCTCGCCATCCATCCTCCATCGACCGGCAAGGTGACGCCGGTGATGTATCTCGCTTCGTCGCTGCACAGGAAAAGCACCGAAGCGGCCACCTCGTCCGGCGCGCCGAAACGGCCGACGGGAATGCGCCCCCTGGCGGTGGCCGCGGCCGCCGCATTGCCGGTGAGCGGCTTCAGCATGTCGGTTTCGATATAGCCCGGCGCGATGCAATTGACCGTGACGCCGGACGGGCTCCATTCGTTGCTGAGGCATTTCGTCAGCTCGATGACGCCGGCCTTGGCGACCGAATAGCCGATGATGCCGCGCGTGCCCTGAATGCCGGCGATGCTGGCGAAATTGACGATGCGGCCCCAACCGCGGGCGATCATCGCCGGGGCCAGGCGCTGGCACAGGTCCAGCGTCGCCGTGAGGTTCAACTCCAGCTCGCGGTCCCAGACGTCGAGCGGATAATCGAGCGCGGCATGGGCGGATTGCATGCCGGCGCAATTGACCAGAATGTCGACGTCCTGCGCCAGCGCCGCGCGCTGATCGCGGTCGAGCAGGTCAACGCCATGGGCGCGCGAGACGTCGATGACGCGCGCGCCGGCCGCACGCAACGCTTCCGCGACGGCAAGGCCGATGCCCCTGCTCGCGCCGGTTGCCAGCGCCGTCTTGCCCGACAAGTCAAACCGCATCGACAAATCCCGAAGTCTTCCCGCAAGAAACGGCCGCCGGCGATCCATTGGCGATGTCCGCCATCATGTTTCTGGCGAAGACGAAGGATAGCGAAGCAAGGTATCGAAAGTCTTTCGCTGGCGTTCAGCCGGGGCGGATCATTGGCGCGCCGGACCTCATCGGCAAAAGAAAAACGGCCGGATCGCTCCGGCCGTTTGCATGTTTCAGCCTGTGCGGGCCGATTATTCGCCGCTTGACTGCTGGGCTTCGGCGGCGGCCTTGGCTTCCGCCTTTTCCTTGGCTTCGAGGTCTTCGCCGGTCTCCTGATCGACGACGCGCATCGACAGGCGCACCTTGCCGCGATCGTCGAAGCCGAGCAGCTTGACCTTAACCTTGTCGCCTTCCTTGACGACGTCGGTCGTCTTGTTGACGCGCGCCTTGGCCAGCTGCGAGATGTGGACGAGGCCGTCCTTGGCGCCGAAGAAGTTGACGAAGGCGCCGAAGTCCGTCGTCTTCACCACGGTGCCGTCATAGATCATGCCGACTTCCGGATCGGAGGCGATGGACTTGATCCAGGCGATGGCCGCCTTGATCGAATTGCCGTCCGAGGAGGCGACCTTGACGGTGCCATCGTCCTCGATGTTGACCTTGGCGCCGGTCTTCTCGACGATTTCGCGGATGACCTTGCCGCCGGTGCCGATCACTTCGCGGATCTTGTCGGTGGGGATCTTCAGCGTCTCGATGCGCGGGGCGAACTCGCCCAGCTCGGCGCGGGCGCCGGTGAGCGCCTTGGCCATTTCGCCGAGGATGTGCAGACGGCCGCCCTGAGCCTGGGCGAGCGCGACCTTCATGATCTCCTCGGTGATGCCGGCGATCTTGATGTCCATCTGCAGCGAGGTGATGCCGTGCTCGGTGCCGGCCACCTTGAAGTCCATGTCGCCGAGGTGATCCTCGTCGCCGAGGATGTCGGAGAGCACCGCGAAGCGGTCGCCTTCAAGGATGAGGCCCATGGCGATGCCGGCCGTCGGGCGCTTCAGCGGCACGCCGGCGTCCATGAGGGCGAGCGAGGAGCCGCAGACGGTGGCCATCGACGACGAACCGTTCGACTCGGTGATCTCCGAGACGAGGCGGATCGTGTAGGGGAACTCGGCCTGCGTCGGCAGCATCGGACGGATGGCGCGCCAGGCGAGCTTGCCATGGCCGATTTCGCGGCGCTTCGGCGAACCGACGCGGCCGGTCTCGCCGACGCTGTAGGGGGGGAAGTTGTAGTGCAGCAGGAAGCGCTCCTTGTAGGTGCCTTCCAGCGAATCGACATATTGCTCGTCTTCGCCCGTGCCGAGCGTCGCGACGACCAGCGCCTGCGTCTCGCCGCGCGTGAACAAGGCCGAGCCGTGGGTGCGGGGCAGAACGCCGGCCTGCGACACGATCGGACGCACGGTCTTGACGTCGCGGCCGTCGATGCGAAGACCGGTGTCGAGGATGTTCCAGCGCACGACCTTGGCCTGAAGCTCCTTGAAGGCCTCGCCGACAAGCTGCTTGTCGAACTGCGGCGCATCGCCTTCGAGCAGCGCGGCGTTGACCTTCGCCTTGACGGCGTCGACAGCCTTGTAGCGCTGGGCCTTGGCGGTGATCTTGTAGGCTTCGCGCAGTTCGGCCTCGGCGACGGCGGCGACCGCCTTCTCGATCTCCGACTTGTCGATGACGGCCAGCTCGCGCGGCTCCTTGGCGGCCTTCTCGGCCAGGCGGATGATCGCGTCGATCACCGGCTGGAAGCCGCGATGGCCGGTCATGACGGCGGCCAGCATTGTCTCTTCCGAGAGTTCCTTGGCCTCGGATTCGACCATCAGCACGGCGTCGGACGTGCCGGCGACGACGAGGTCGAGATCGGAGGTCTTCATCTCGTCGATCGTCGGGTTGAGCTTGAGCTCGCCGTTGATGTAGCCGACGCGCGCGCCGCCGACCGGGCCCATGAAGGGCACGCCGGAGAGCGTCAGCGCCGCCGAAACGGCGACGATGGACAGGACGTCGGGATCGTTCTCGAGGTCATGCGACAGAACGGTCACGATGACCTGCGTGTCGTTGCGGTAGCCATCCGGGAAGAGCGGACGGATCGGACGGTCGATGAGGCGCGAGATCAGCGTCTCACGCTCGCTCGGACGGCCTTCGCGCTTGAAATAGCCGCCGGGAATGCGGCCGGCGGCGAACGCCTTTTCCTGATAATCGACGGTCAGCGGGAAGAAGTCGACGCCCGGCTTCGGCGACTTGGCCGACACGACGGTGGCCAGAACGGTGGTCTCGCCCCAGGTGGCGAGAACGGCGCCATCGGCCTGACGGGCGATGCGGCCGGTTTCGAGCGTGAGCTTGCGCCCGGCCCATTCGAGATGTTCACGATGGATTTCGAACATGTGCGGTCTTTCTGAAGATCGGCGGCGGGCGGCGCTTCAGAGCAAGACGGCGAGAGGCTGGCGTCAGCCTCCGGCAATCCTGCCCTCGAGCGATGGCCTCGCGGGCCGCGATGCGGACGGCGGCCCCATGCCGCGCGTCCCTGATGGCGGAACCCTTGGGCTCCAAAGCGCGGAAGCCGGGCTTTTCGGCCCGGCTACCGGTGATTAGCGACGGATGCCGAGACGCTCGATCAGCGTCTTGTAGCGCGGCTCGTCGTTGCGCTTGACGTAGTCAAGCAGCTGACGGCGCTGCGAAACCAGCTTGAGCAGGCCGCGACGCGAATGATTGTCCTTGGCGTGGCTCTTGAAGTGCTCGGTCAGGTTGGAAATGCGCTCCGTGAGGATCGCCACCTGAACTTCCGGCGAACCGGTGTCGCCAGCCTTCGTCGCATATTCCTGAATGAGCGCAGCCTTGCGCTCGGCAGTGATCGACATCGTGATGTCCTTTTCGTTCGATGTTTCAACTGGATCCGCGAGGATCCTCCGCCTCTTCGGGCCGGGCCGGGATGTCGTCCAGCGCGGTCGAAAACAGACAGCGCGCCCGTGTGAGTTCACGAGCGTTGACCGGCTTATACACGAAACGGCGGAAAACGCCAGCGCAGCCGGAGTCCGGGTCGCGGCCGCCGCGATCGCTGATGGCGAAAGGCGCCCGTCGCGGCAATGCCGACGCCGCGCGCGGATCACGCCTGTTTCCGGCCGGGAACCAACAGCAATGGGCCCGCGCCCGCAAAGTCTGAATTTCCTACTGTATAATAATAACTTAATCTTCCTAGTCGGGTATTTAGCTCTTATTAACCATGTTTGCCTAGGCTGAGCCGTCGCCTGTATCAGGCCAGGATCATGTATCGGGGCATCATGAAGGTCGTAATCCTCGCCGGCGGGCTGGGCACACGTCTCGTCGAAGAGACGGCCATTCGGCCCAAGCCGATGGTCGAGGTCGGCGGACGCCCGATCCTCTGGCACATCATGAAGATCTACGCCGCGCACGGCTTTACCGACTTCATCCTGTGTCTTGGCTATAAAGGCTATTACATCAAGGAGTTCTTCGCCAATTACGTCCTGCATGTGTCGGACGTGACCTTCGACATGGCGAAGAACACGATGGAAATCCATCGCAAGGCGGCCGAGCCCTGGCGCGTGACGCTCGTCGACACGGGCGAACAGACGATGACGGGCGGGCGCGTCAAGCGCATCCGCGACTATCTCGGCGACGACGACGTCTTCGCCCTCACCTATGGCGACGGCGTCGGCGACATCGACCTGACGGCGGAACTGGCGTTTCATCGCGCCCATGGCAAGCTCGGCACCGTGACGGCGGTGCGTCCGGCGCGGCAGTTCGGCGAAATCAATCTCGACGGCGACCGCATCGTGTCGTTCCGCGAGAAGCCGGAAAACCGCTCCGACTGGGTCAGCGGCGGCTTTTTCATGCTGTCGCCCAAGGTGATCGACCATATCGCCGGCGACGCGACGATCTGGGAGCACGGGCCGATGTCCGAACTTGTCGAGCGCGACGAGATGCGCGCCTATGTCCACAACGGCTTTTGGCATCCGATGGACACGCTGCGCGACAAATTGTTCCTCGAAGACCTGTGGGCGTCCGGCCAGGCCAAATGGAGAAAATGGTGATCTCGTCGGCCTTCTGGCGCGGCCGCCGCGTCTTCGTCACCGGCCATACCGGCTTCAAGGGCGCCTGGCTGTCGATGATGCTGGCGCGCCTCAATTCCGAGGTCGCCGGCTATGCGCTGGCGCCGCCGACAGACCCCAATCTGTTCGACATGCTGAATGTCGGCGCGCGGATGGCCGACCATCGCGGCGACATCGCCGATCTCGACGCGCTTGCGGGCGCGATGGCGGCGGCGACGCCCGAGATCGTCATTCACATGGCGGCGCAGCCGCTGGTGACATGGGGCTACCGCGATCCGGTCGAAACCTACCGCACCAATGTGATGGGAACCGTGGCGTTGCTTGAGGCCGTGCGGCGCACGCCCTCCGTCCAGGTCGTCGTCGTCGTCACCACCGACAAGTGCTACGAAAACAGGGAATGGGGCCGGGGCTATCGCGAGGACGACCGTCTCGGCGGCCGCGATCCATATTCCAGCAGCAAGGCCTGTGCGGAACTGGTCGCCAGCGCCTATGCGCAGAGTTTTCTCGCCGCCAGCGGCGTGCGCGTCGTCAGCGCGCGCGCCGGCAATGTCATCGGCGGCGGCGATTTCGCCGCCGACCGGATCCTGCCCGATGCGGCCCGCGCCCTGCTGGCGGGAACCGCCTTGCGCGTGCGCGCGCCCAACGCCGTGCGGCCGTGGCAGCATGTGCTCGAACCGCTTTACGGCTATCTGCTGCTGGCCGAGGCGGCATTCAACCGCGCCGATATTTCGGGCGGCTATAATTTCGGCCCTGGCCCGTCGGGCGAGCGCAATGTGGCGCAATTGCTCGACGGCTTCTACGCCGGCTTTGCCGGCGCGGGCGGCTGGGAGGTCGACGGCGGCCCGCATCCGCATGAAGCGACGCTGCTGCGGCTCGACACGTCGCGGGCGGCCGCCGAGCTTGGCTGGTCGCCGCTGCTCGGTTTCGACGAGACGATCGCCTGGACGGCGCAATGGTATCGCGCCTATCTCGGGCGCGGAGACGTGCGCGGCCTGACGCAGAACCAGATCGACAGCTATATGGGCCAGCGCGTGCGGCTGACGTCGCCTTTCGCCAGCCCTGCGCGCAACATGGAGGACGCGCCCCATGGCAAGCGAATTGCCGTCGGATCCTGAGGCGCTGCGCGCACAAATCCTCGACCTTGTCGGCCAATATCATGCAGCCGCGCACCAGCGCGCGCCCTTCGATCCGCAAAAGCCCAATGTGCCGGTGTCCGGCCGCGTCTATGGCGCGCATGACATGCGGATGCTGGTCGATTCGGCGCTCGATTTCTGGCTGACGACGGGCCGCTTCAACGCCGAATTCGAGGCGAAGCTCGCCGCGCGCATCGGCGCGCGCCATGCGCTCACCGTCAATTCCGGCTCGTCGGCCAATCTCGTCGCCTTTTCGGCGCTGACCTCGCCGCGCCTGAAAGACCGCCAGCTCAGGCCGGGCGACGAAGTCATCACCTGCGCCACCGGCTTTCCGACGACGGTCAACCCGGTGCTGCAGGCGGGCATGGTTCCGGTCTTCGTCGACGTCGACATTCCGACCTACAATATCGACGTCGGAGCGATCGAAGCTGCCATCGGCCCGCGCACGCGCGCCATCATGGTCGCCCATACGCTCGGCAATCCGTTCGACGTGCGCGCCATTCGCGCGCTGTGCGACAGGCACAATCTGTTCCTGATCGAGGATTGCTGCGACGCGCTCGGCGCCAGCGTCGCCGGCCGGCATGTCGGCACGTTTGGCGACATCGGCACGCTGAGCTTCTACCCCGCCCATCACATCACCATGGGCGAGGGCGGCGCGGTCTTCACCAACAACGCCAATCTCAACAAGATCATGGAATCGTTCCGCGACTGGGGCCGCGACTGCTATTGCGCGCCGGGCAAGGACGACACCTGCAACAAGCGCTTCGGCTGGCGGCTCGGCGACCTGCCGAAAGGCTACGACCACAAATACGTCTATTCGCATCTCGGCTATAATCTGAAGATCACCGACATGCAGGCTGCTGTCGGCGTGGCGCAGCTGGACCATCTCGACGGTTTCATCGCGGCGCGGCGGCGCAATTTCGACAGGCTGCGCGACGGCCTCGCGCCGCTCGAAGAATTCCTCATCCTGCCCGAGGCGACGAAGGGGACGGAACCATCGTGGTTCGGTTTTCCGATCACGCTGCGCGCCGGCGCGCCCATCGACCGCCATCGCCTTCTGCTGGAATTGCAGGCGCGCAATATCGGCACGCGCCTGCTGTTTGGCGGCAATCTGGTGCGTCAGCCCTATATGAAGGGGCGAAATTTCCGTATTTCCGGCAGCCTCGCCAATGCCGACATCGTCGTCGACAAGACGTTCTGGATCGGCGTCTATCCCGGCCTCGGCGAGCCGGAACTCGATTTCGTCATCGCGGCGATGCATGACATTTGCGCCGGCCGCGCGCGGAAGTCGGCGTGAGCGCGGTTCAATCATTGCCTGCGCGCGTCTGGGCGTTCGGCGTCGATCTTTTGCGCAGGCATCGCTTCGCGCGCTTTCTCGTCGTCGGCGGGCTCAACACCGCCATCGGCTACGGCCTGTTCCTGCTGTCGCTGGCGCTTATGCCGACGACGCTGTCGGCGCTCATCGTCGCCAATATTCTCGCCATTCTCTTCAACTTCCTGACCACCGGCGCGCTGGTGTTCGGCGTGCGCCACCCGCGCCTGCTGGCGCGGTTCTTCGCCGTCTATGCCATCGTCTTCGCCTATAACGCCGTCGGTCTCGACGCGCTGGAAAACATCGGCGTCCGGCCCTGGCTCGGCGGGCTCATGCTGCTGCCCGGCGCGGTGATCATCGGCTATCTGCTCAACCGCCGCTTCGTCTTCGGGGGCGCGGCATGACTTCAGGCGGATTGCGCAACAGCGCGCTTGTCGGCCTCGTTTCGATCCTGCTGTTTCTGCCCTCGGCCTTGTTCGCCGTCGCGCTGCAGCCAGCTCCGGCGGCGCTCATTCTCGTCGGCTGCGCGCTGGCGCTCGGCCTGATCCTGCGCGGCCTGCGCGGCGCGGACTTTCTCGACGCGTCGCTCGACGGACGGGCGCTGGCGTTGTGCGTTGCGCTCGCCTGCGCCCTGCTCGTGCTCGGCGGCGCGCTGCATTTTTTCTACGCGCCGCTCGACTGGCGCATTCGCGACGCCGTGCTCGCCGATCTGGCGCGCGACGGCCTTCGCGTCGTCTATCGCGACAAGGGCCTCGATTACGTCTTGCGCGCGCCGCTGGCCATGTATGTCCTGCCCTCGCTCGTCGGGCGGCTGGCCGGGCTGTTGGCCGCGCATGTCGCGCTGCTGGCGCAGAACGCCGTATTTCTCGGCGCGCTGTTCTATGTGCTGCTGAAGCTCGGGCGCGGCTGGCTGCAGCTCGCCATCGTGATCTTCTACGGCGGCCTGTCGCTCATCGGCTTTCTAATCATTCAGGCGCTGTCGGGCGCGGCCCGCACCGAGTTCGTCCTGAAATACGGGCTCGACGCCTGGAGCCCGTATTTCCAGTTCACCGGCAGCGCATCGCAATTCATCTGGGCGCCCAATCACGCCCTGCCGGGCTGGTGGCTGGCCTGCCTCGTCATCCTGCGCCTACGCGGGCAAGTCGATACGGCCATAATCGCGGCGACGATCGGCGGCGCGATTTTCTGGTCGCCGCTGGTCGTCATTCCCGTCGCCTGCTGGCTCGTCTATCTGGCGGCGCGCGACTGGCGCGGGCATTTCCTCAATGTTCGCGTCTGGCTGGCCGTCGCCTCGGGCCTGTGCTTTACGCCGCTGGCGCTGTTCCTCGTCGCCGGCTTTGGCTCGATCGCGCAGGGCGTGACCGCCGAAAAGCCGCTGTTCGCGCTGGTCTATTGCCTCTTCATGGCGGTGCAGATGGGGCCGATGGCCTATGTGCTGGCCAATCGCGCCCATCTCGACAAGGCCGAATGGCAATTGTTCGGCCTGAGCGCCGCCGCGCTGTTCGCGCTGCCGATGATCCATTTCGGCCCGTCGAACGATCTCGTCATGCGCGGCTCGATCGCGCCGCTCACGATCGCCGCTTTCCTGTTCGGCGGCATGGTGGCGCGGCTGGCGCCGACGCGATCTGGCGTCTTCGCGCTTGGCTGCGTCCTCGCGGCGCTGTCGTCGGCCTCGGCCTGGTTCGATCTGTCGCGCGCGTTCCGGCAGCCGCGTTACGACATCAGCGATTGCACGCTGTTCGAGGCGAACGACGCTTTGGGCGGACGCGGCGCGCCGACGAATTACGTCGTGACGATTGAGCAGATGCCGGCTTGGCTGATGCAGACAAGCGACGCGACGCCGGTTTCCCGCCGCGCGCGCCGCTGCTGGTCCGACATCGACGACAGGTCCGAATAAGTCTGCATCGTTACCAAACACTAGGCGGCGCGCCGTCGTGTAAAGAAAAAATTTACCATGCCGCCACATTCTGCGGGCAAAGCGGCCAATCCCGCGCGCCGACCGGACGCGCGCGCGAGGGCGGTGGCCAACGGAAAGAACGGGGAAAGTGATCATGTCAGACAAAACCGGCGGCGCGCCGCGTCAGGCCATTCCTGAGCCCCTGTTCATTTTCGAGCTCGCCAACAATCACATGGGCGATGTCGAGCATGGCTTGCGCGTCATCGCGGAATTTGGCGCGCTGGCGAAGGATTATCCGTTCCGCTTCGCCTTCAAGCTGCAGTTTCGCGAGCTCGACACGTTCATCCATCCGGCCTTCAAGGACCGGATGGACATCAAATATATCAAGCGCTTTTCCGAGACGCGGCTTGACCGGGCGCAGACGCGCCGGCTTGTCGAGGCGATCAAGGCGCAAGGCTTTCTCGCCATGTGCACGCCCTTCGACGAGACCTCGGTCGAGCGCATCGTCGAGGACGGCTTCGACATTCTCAAGATCGCCAGCTGCTCGTTCACCGATTGGCCGTTGCTGGAAAAGATCGTCTCGACCGATCTGCCGATCATCGGCTCGACCGCCGGCGTCGAACTGACCGATCTCGACAATGTCGTCGCCTTCATGCGCCACCGCGCCAAGGATTTCGCGCTGATGGCCTGCGTGGCGCAATATCCGACGCCGACAGAGGCCCTGCAGCTCAACCAGATCGACGTTTTGAAAGAGCGCTACGCCGACATGCGCATCGGCTATTCGACGCATGAAGATCCCGATGAAACCATGCCGGTGGCGATGGCTGTCGCCAAGGGCGCGAGCCTGTTCGAGAAACATGTCGGCGTGCCGACGGAAGCCTATGCGCTGAACAATTATTCGGCCAATCCGGCGCAGACGAAGGCATGGCTCGACGCCGCGCGCAAGGCCTACGCCATTGCCGGCGTCAGCGGCGTGCGCGTCGAGCCCAGCAGGCAAGAGCTCGACGCCTTGCGCGACCTGCGCCGCGGCGCCTTCCTCAAGCGCCCCATCACAAAAGGCGAGCGTATCCACAGCGAGGACGTCTTCTTCGCGATCCCCTCTCAGCCCGGCCAGATCAGCGCCAACGACTGGTCGAAATACGCGCAATTCACCGCGCTGGAGGACATGCCCGCCGATGGACCCGTGATGCAGGCGGCGACCGAGCAGCGCAACGTGCGCGCCAAGGTTCTGTCCATCGTTTCGCGCGTCAAGGATCTGCTGGCGGAGAGCCGCGGCGTCGTGCCGGGCGAGGCGGAACTCGAAATCTCACACCATTTCGGCCTCGAGCGTTTCGACGAATTCGGCATCACCATGGTGACCGTCGTCAACCGCAGCTATTGCAAGAAGCTGATCGTCGTTCTGCCCGGCCAGCAACATCCCGAGCAGTTCCACGAAAAGAAGGAAGAGACCTTCCATGTGCTGCATGGCGAATTGCGGCTGATCCTCGACGGCGAGACGCGCATCTGCCGGCCCGGCGATGTCGTCACCATCGCGCCGGGCGTGCGGCACGCCTTCGACAGCCCGAATGGCGCGGTGTTCGAGGAAATCTCGTCGACGCATTTCGTCAACGACTCGTTCTACACCGACGCCAGCATCAATCAGAATCCCAACCGCAAGACATTGCTGCGCTACTGGATCTGAGACCACATCAACAAGGACGCCCCGCCCATGAGCCAGCCCATTCGTCTTGCCGATTATGCGGCGGATTTCGTCGCGCGCCAGGGCGTCGGCAGCGTCTTCCTCGTGCCAGGCGGCGGCGCGATGTATCTCGTCGACGCCTTCGGCAAGGAGCCGAAGCTCGATTACGTCGCCACCCATCACGAGCAGGCCGCCTCGATCGCCGCCGAAGCCTATGCCCGCATCAACGGCCATCTCGGCTGCGCTTTGGTCACGACCGGACCCGGCGGCACCAATGCGGTGACGGGCTGCGCTGGCGCATGGATCGAATCCGTGCCGATGCTGTTCATCTCGGGCCAGGTGAAGCGCGCCGACCTGATCGGCGACAGCGGCGTGCGCCAGATGGGCCCGCAGGAAGTCGACATCGTTTCCATCGTCACGCCGATCACCAAATATGCGGTGACGGTGCTCGATCCCGCCGACATCCGCTTTCATCTCGAACAGGCGGTTCATCTGGCGACGCACGGACGGCGCGGGCCGGTCTGGCTCGATATTCCGCTCGACGTGCAGAACGCCACGATCGAACCCGACGCCTTGCGCGGCTTCACGCCGGCGGCGACGGTCGCGCAGTACGACGCGCAACTCGGCGCGGCCTGCGACGATATTCTTGCGATGATCGCCAGCGCCGAGCGGCCGATCATTCTCGCCGGCCATGGCATCCGGCTGGCCGAAGCCGCGCCGGCCTTCCGCGCGCTCTACGAGGCTTTGCAGATTCCCGTCGTGACGACGTGGAACGCGATGGACCTCATTCCCGCCGACCATCCGTTGAGCGTCGGCAAGCCGGGCGTCGTCGCGCTGCGCGCGCCGAATTTCGCCGTGCAGAATTCCGATCTCATCCTCGCCATCGGCGCGCGGCTCGACAATGTCGTCACCGCGCATAATCCGGCGAAGTTCGGCCGCCATGCGCGCAAGATCATGGTCGATGTCGATGCGGCGGAGCTGGCGAAATTCGACGGCGTCGACGGTTTCGCGCTGCGCCTGCAGGCCGATGCGCGCGACTTCATCGCGGCGCTGCTCGACAAGGTGAAATTGCGGCCGCAGCGCGCGCCCCTGCACGACTGGCTGGCGCGCTGCGCCGAGTGGAAGCGGCTTTATCCCATCAACGACGGCGCGCCCTTCCCGATGAGCGGGCCGATCGGGCATTTCCACCTGACGCAGGCGCTGTCGGACGAATTGCCGGCGCATTCGCTGATCGTTACCGGCAGTTCGGGCCTCGCCATCGAATTCTTCTACACCGGCTTTCACAACAAGGAGGGCCAGCGCGTCTTCCTGACGTCGGGCCTCGGCGCCATGGGCTATGGCCTGCCCGCCATGATCGGCGCCTATATGGCCTCCGACCGCAGGCCCTTCGTCGGCATCGAGAGCGATGGCTCGCTGATGATGAACCTGCAGGAGATGCAGACCATCGCCAGCCAGCGCATTCCGCTGCGGCTGATCGTGCTCAACAACAATGGCTATGCCTCGATCCGCAATACGCAGCGCAATTATTTCGACGGCCGCTATGTCGGCAGCGGCCCGAGCGCGCGGCTCGACATGCCGGATTTCGTCGCGCTCGCCAAAACGTTCGGCTGGGACGCCTTCCGCATCGAGGACGCCGCCGACCTGCACGACGGGCTGCAGCGCGCCTTGCGCCATGACGGGCCGTTGCTGGTCGACGTGCGGCTGATCAACGACGAGGCCCTGTTCCCGAAATCGGCGGCGCTGCCGCAGGCCGACGGCTCGATGCGTTCGATGCCGCTGGAGGACATGTCGCCGCTGCTGCCGCGCGACGAGTTCCGCGCCAACATGATCGTGCCGCTCGATCCGGCGTCCGAGGACGTGCCGGCGCATCTGCTGCCGCCGACAGACGCCGTGCGCGAACCGGCATGAGCGCCGCGCAGGACGCCATTTCACCGGCCGAGATCGACGAGGCGATCGCCCATTGCCGCGCGGCGCTTGAGACGTTGCGCGGCGCGCGAATTTTCATCACCGGCGGCACGGGGTTCTTCGGCCGCTGGTTATTGTCGTTGCTGGCCAGCGCCGGCGCGGAATTCGACATCGCCGCCTGCCTGCTGACGCGCAATCCAGAGGCTTTCGCGCGCGCCTGCCCCGAGCTTGCGGCGTCGGCCAACATCACGCTGAAGCGCGGCGACGTGCGCTATTTCGAGTTTCCCAAGGGCCGCTTCACCCATGTCGTGCATGCCGCGACCGATACGAGCGCGGCCGCCGACGCCGATGCCGCCAATCTGATCGACACGATCGTCGGCGGCACACGTCGCGTGCTCGAATTCGCCGCCGCGGCGCATGTCGAACGTCTGCTCTATGTCAGCTCCGGGGCGGTCTACGGGCCGCAGCCCACTGACATGGAGCAGATCGGCGAGGATTATTCCGGTGCGGGCAATCCGCTCGATCCGCGCGCGGCCTATGGGCAGGCCAAGCGACTGGCCGAGCAAATGTGCGTCTGCGCCGCGCAGGCGGCGCGCTTCGCGCCGGTCATCGCCCGCGCCTTCGCCTTTGTCGGGCCGGGCCTGCCGCGAGACGGGCATTTCGCCATCGGCAATTTCGTGCGCGATGCGCTGGCTGGCCGCGATGTGGTCGTCAATGGCGACGGCGCGCCGCTGCGCTCCTATCTCTATGCCTCCGATCTCGCCGCGTGGCTCGTCACCCTGCTGGCGCAGGGCGTAGCGGGCGCGGCCTATAACGTCGGCTCGGATGTCGCGATCAGCATCGGCGAACTGGCGCAGCGCGTCGCCGCGCTCGCGCCCGCGCCGACGCGTGTCGTCATCAAGGGCGCGGCGAGCGCCGACGGCCCGCGCGCGCGCTACATTCCGGCAATCGCGCGCGCCCGTACGCTCGGCCTCGACGTCTTCACGCCGCTCGACGAGGCGATCAAACGGACGTTCGCGGCGGCGCAAGCGGCTCGGCCAGCGGTCGCGCCCACTCATCGCAACGAACAGGCAAGTGCGGGCGAGCCCCTGACCTTCGTCATTGATGTCGACGGCGTCGTCGCCAGCCTCGTGGCGGACAACGATTACGCCAAGGCCGAACCGCTGACCGACACGATCGCGTCGATCAATCGCCTGCACGAACAGGGCCATCGCATCGTCATGCTGACGGCGCGCGGTTCGGCGACGGGCCTCGACTGGCGCGGCGTGACGGAAGCGCAATTCGAGCGCTGGGGCTTGCGCTATCACGAATTGCATTTCGGCAAGCCGGCCGCCGATTATTACATCGACGACCGGCTGATGCCGATCAGCGCGCTGCAGGCGATGACGAAACGCTGAGGCGCGTCAACGCGCCTTGCGCGCGGCGACGGCGAAGACATGCGTGGTCTTGCCGCCGGCGGTGATCGGATGCGAGTCGCGCAGCACGACGTCGAGACCGACGCGGCGCAACAGGGCGTCGACCGATTCAGCCGAGAAGAAATTGATGTGTTCGTGCCAATGGCGCTTGGCGGCGAGACGCCGCGCCGGATCGTCGTTGAGGCGCACCACGTCTTCATAGGGCGCTTCGAGATAGAGCAGCGTGTCGTCGCGCATGGCGTCGGCGATGTCGCGCAGAATGTCGTGCGGATGCGCCACATGCTCGATCACATGGCAGCAGGCGATGAGATCATATGTGTTGGCGCGAGCGGCGGTCAGATCGACGGCGCGCGCGCCCTCGATCACCGGACGTCCCGAAATATCGTAGATATCGTGCTGCGCCGCGCGGCCGCGAAAAGGCGTGTTGACGCCGCTGTCGCCGCCCCAGTCGAGCACGCGCGGGCGGGCTGGCAGCAAGGGCGCGAGCAGCGCCTCGACCTTGTCATTGTAGCCGCTGCCGTCATCGAACAGCGTATTGCGCGCGGCATAGCCCGGTTCGAAGCGGTCGCGCGTCGCCGTATAGGCGGCCCCGCGATAATCGTCGTAGAGCGCGGCCATCTCCTCATCGTCGAAACGCATGTCGAGGAACAGCAGGCCGCAATCCTCGCACATCAGCGTGCAGCAGACGCTTTGCGCAATGCCCTGCGGCACGTCGCGCATCCCCCATGTCGCATCGACGCTGACGGGCTCCCAGCCGAAAACGCGATGGGCGACGAAGGGCATCAGGATCGCCGGCCGCGCCGCCAGCCTCGTGCTGTCGCAACAGACGCAACGTTTCGCGATTTTCATGGTCGCCTTTCCGCCGAAGCGATGGAGCCGGACTGGCATATTTTTAACGGAGCCGCGTTAGTGTTTTCTTTCGAGATTCCGCCTTCGTCCGATCGACCCCGCGCCGGCAGACCCATGACCCTTCTGAGCATCCTGACGCCCTGCTACAATGAAGAGGGCGGCATCGCGGCCTGTTACGAGGCGGTGCGGGCGGTCATGGCCGGGCAATTGCCCGAGTATGATTACGAGCATGTGTTCATCGACAATTGCTCGCAGGACGGCACGGTCGCCATCCTGCGCGAGATCGCGGCGCGCGATCCGCGCGTGCGCGTCATTGTCAACGCCCGCAATTTCGGCCCGTCGCGTTCATCGTTCCATGGCACGCTGGAGACGCGCGGCGACGCGACAATTCCCGTTTTCGCCGATCTGCAAACGCCGCCCGCGCTCATCCCCGACATGGTGAAGCTCTGGCGCGACGGCGCGAAACTGGTCATCGCCGTCAAGCGCGGCTCGAAAGAAGGCCTGCTGCTGCGCGCCGGGCGCGCCGCCTATTACCGGCTGATCAAATCGCTGTCGAAGGTCGAGCAGGTGCCCAATTTCGTCGGCTACGGCCTCTACGACCGCTGCGTCATCGATGTTCTGCGCCAGCTCAACGAGCCCGAGCCTTATTTCCGCGGCCTGGTGATGGAAATCGGCTTCAAGCGGGCGATGATCGAATATGACCAGCCGGCGCGCCGCTCGGGCAAGTCGAGCTACAATCTGTTGTCCTTGGCCGATTATGCGCTCATCGGCCTGTCGAGCTATTCGCGCGCGCCGCTGCGGCTGATGACCTTTCTGGGTTTTGCCGTGTCGATGCTGAGCTTTCTGGCCGGCCTGGTCTATCTCCTCATCAAACTGATTTTCTGGTACAGCCTGCCGGTCGGCGTCGCGCCGCTGCTGATCGCCATGTTCTTTCTCGGCTCGATCCAGTTGTTCGCGCTCGGCGTGCTTGGCGAATATGTCGGACTGCTGCTGAACTACGCCCGTAAGTTTCCGCTGGTGATCGAAAGCGAGCGCATCAATTTCGATACGACGCGGCAAAGCGATACGGCGGACGGCGCGCCGCGCCGTTCCACTTGAGCGCAGCGCATCAGCGCCGCACCAGCCGACGCCGGCCTGTGCCGCCGCCACGGCTTTTTTGCCGAGGATCATTGCGCATTTACGCAACTTGCCATTTGTTTACCGCAATCTCGGCAATGATCCGGGCAGCTCAAGCTTCGGGGGCATTTTTCGTCTTTGCGCGCGCGTCGAACCCGACATCTGCTGATCGCCGCCTGCGCCCTGGCCGCAACCGGAGGCGCGGGAGCGGCTTTGGCCCTGCTGACGATCAATCCCAGGGCGCCTGAGCGCGTTGAGGAGCACGTCGAATCCGTCGTCTGGACGGAGCCGGGCCTGCGCCAGCAAGCTGACGCCGGCGCTTCGGATTGGCCCTATGGCGGCTTGCGCGACATTTTGCGGCCGGACTGGATGGGCTCGCTGCCGGCTGAGGCCGCCCCTGCGCCGGAGCCGGAGCAGCCGGTCCTTGCCGTCGCGCCGCCGCCCCCGCCGTCCGAGCCGCCGGCGGGCCTCGATCTCGCCCATGCACCGTTGCCTGTGCCGCGCCCGAAAGACATGGCGGACGCGCTCGCCGCCGCGCCGTTGCCGCCAAGCCGTCCGCGCGACCTGCCGGCCGTCGTCGCCGCATTGACGCCGTCCGAGGCGCCGGCGCCGGCCATGCCGACGGCGGTCGCCGCCTATGCGCCGTCGACCGCGGCCTTGCCGAAGGACGAACCGCCGCTGCTGACGCCCATGCCCGACGCTCCGGGCGCGTTCATGAAGGGCAACGCCGCCTTCGTGCGCATTTTCAAAAAGGAAGCGATGCTGGAGCTGTGGCTGCGCAAGGGCGGCCGCTTCGCGCTCTACCGCTCGTTCCCGATCTGCGCCTTCTCCGGCAAGCTCGGCCCGAAGGTGAAGCAGGGCGACCATCAGGCGCCGGAGGGTTTCTACAAGGTCTCGGCGCGGCAGCTGAACCCGAAATCGGCCTATTACCTTGCTTTCAACGTCGGCTTTCCCAACGCCTACGACCGCCAGCACCGGCGCTCGGGCTCAGCGCTGATGGTGCATGGCGATTGCAAGTCGGTCGGCTGCTACGCCATGACCAACAAGGGGATCGAGGAAATCTACGGTTTCGTCGAGGCGGCGCTGCGCAACGGCCAGAGCGAAGTGCCGGTGCACATCTTCCCGTTCAGGATGACGCAGTCGAACATCGACAGCGAAACGAAGGGCGGCATTTTCTACCGCGGCGAATACGGGCAATGGGCCGACTTCTGGCAGAACCTGAAGGAAGGCTACGACCTTTTCGAACAGACGCGCGAGCCGCCGGCGGCTTTTGCCTGCGGCGGCCGCTACGCCTTCAACGGCGCAGGGCGCGCCTGCACCCGCATCGCCGGCTGGTGAGGCCTCAACCCGGCAGGTTGAACACCCGGCTCGGAACAAGCTCGCCCTGATGCACCACGCCGAAGGCCACCGGCACGCCGCCGCAGGCGGCATAGGCTTCCGCCCCCTCGGCCGGGGCGTCGCGGCCGCGCAGCAGGATGGACTGGCCGCGGCGCAGGCGCGCGGCGGCGTCGCGATCGACGACGACGCAATCCAGTTCGCTCAAGCCCGCCTCGACGCTCAAAAGCGCGTCGAACGCCTGTTCGGGCGCGTCCATCAGCTCCTGCAGCGGCACGGCGTCTTCCTCGACGAAGGGACCGACGCGGGTGCGGCGCAGCGCGGTGACATGGCCGAGGCAGCCAAGATCGCGGCCGAGATCGCGGGCGATGGCGCGCACATACGTTCCCTTGCCGCAGCGGGCTTCGAGAACCGCCTCCTCGGCGCTGAACGACACCAGCTCCAGCGCATGGATCTCGATCGGGCGGGCGGCCAGTTCGACCTTCTCGCCGTCGCGGGCAAGGTCATAGGCGCGCTCGCCGTCGACCTTGATGGCGGAAAAGGCGGGCGGAACCTGCATGATCGTGCCGATGAACTTCGGCAGCGCCGCCTCGACCGCCGCGCGCGTCGGGCGCAGGGCGCTCTCGCGCACAGGCTGGCCCTCGGTGTCGTCGGTGTTGGTTTCGACGCCCCATTTCACCGTGAAGCGATAGGCCTTCTCGCCATCCTGAACGAAGGGCACCGTTTTGGTGGCCTCGCCGAAAGCGACGGGCAGGATGCCGGAGGCGAGCGGATCGAGCGTGCCGGCATGGCCGGCCTTCTTGGCGTTGAAAATGCGCTTCAGGCGGGAGACGGCGTGCGTCGAGGTCATGCCCACCGGCTTGTCGAGAATGAGCCAGCCATCGACAACGACGCGGTTGGAGCGGGGGGCGCTCAATGTTCGTCCTCCGCGCCGTCCTCGGGACGGTCGAGATCCTGCGCCACCTTCGGCGAGTTCAGCAGCGCGTCGATCCTGGCGGCGTTGTCGAAGCTGTCGTCGATGCGGAAGCGCAGGTCGGGCGCGAATTTCAGGTTGATGCGATGGGCGATCTCGCCACGCATGAATTTCTTGTTCCGTTCGAGCGCCGCGATCACGTCCTTCGCGTCCTTGCCGCCGAGCGGCATGACATAGAGCGTCGCCAGCTTCAGGTCTGGGCTCATCTTCACTTTCGGCACGGTGACGACATGGCCGTCGAGCACCGGGTCGGCGACCTCGCCGCGCGCCAGCAATTGCGCCGCGGCGTGGCGGATGAGCTCGGCCACGCGCAACATGCGCTGCGACGGCTCGCCGCTCTGGCTGTGATGGGAACGGGACACTTGTTTCTCCGCTACGATGCAGCGCGCTCTCGGGAACCGGAAGGCGCGGATCGAACGCGCTCCCGGCGGCGCGGGGTCATGGTTTCCCGCGCGAAGGCGCAAGCCTATGCCGCAAAGCGGCGCGAGATTCAAGCGCGCCGCACGGAACCGCAGGCCGCAAACGGGCGTTGCCACCACGAAGTCGGACGGAGGCTTGCGTCCTCCCGAAGGCCAAATTTTCTGCGAGGAGGTTGAAATGGCGGACAATGGCGGCGGCATGGGGGTTCTCGGCGCGCTGATCGCCATCGGCATCGTGGTGTACTTCGTCGGCGGCTTCTACAGCAAGCCGGTCGGCAGCGGCGGCAACACGTCGGTCACGGTCACGCCGCCGTCCGCGCCAGCGCCACCGGCGCCGGCTGCGCCCTCGGCCCCGCGCCAGTAAGGCGCGCACGCGTTCACGCGAACAGCAAAAAGCCCCGCTGGCGGCCGGCCAGCGGGGCTTTTTCGTCTCGTTCGGCGCGACGCGGCTTACAGCGTGCGCTTGATTTCCTCGACGCGATAGCACTCGATGACGTCGCCGGCGCGCATGTCCTCGTAGCGCTCGAAGGCCATGCCGCATTCCTGGCCGGCCTGCACTTCCTTGACCTCGTCCTTGAAGCGCTTGAGCGTCGACAGCTTGCCTTCGTGAATGACGACATTGTCGCGGATGAGGCGCACATGCGCGCCGCGCTCGACCTTGCCGTCGGTGACGCGGCAGCCGGCGACCTTGCCGACCTTGGAAATGTTGAACACTTCCTGGATCAGCGCGTTGCCGAGCATTTCTTCGCGCAGCGTCGGGGCCAGCATGCCCGACATCGCCGCCTTCACGTCATCCACGAGGTTGTAGATGATGTTGTAATAGCGGATCTCGATGCCGGAGCGCTCGGAGGCCTCGCGCGCTTCCTTGTGGGCGCGCACGTTGAAGCCGATGACCGCGGCGCCGGAGGCTTCCGCCAGCGTGATGTCGGATTCGGTGATGCCGCCGACGCCGGAATGCACGACGCGGGCCGCCACTTCGTCGGTGTTGAGCTTTTCGAGCGTGGCGACGATCGCTTCGACGGAACCCTGCACGTCGCCCTTGATGACGAGCGGGAATTCCTTGCGGCCGGCCGTCTTGAGCTGGCTCATCATGTCGGCGAGCGAACCGCGCGAACCAGCGCCGCGCACGGCCGCCTTGTCGCGCTTCTGGCGCTCGCGATAGTCGGAAATCTCGCGGGCGCGCGCTTCCGATTCCACCACGGCGACGCGGTCGCCGGCTTCCGGCGCACCGCCGAAACCGAGCACCTCGGCCGGGAAGGACGGGCCGGCAGTGGCGATGTTGCGGCCGGTGTCGTCGATGAGGGCGCGCACGCGGCCCCATTGCGAACCGGCGACAATGATGTCGCCCTGCTTGAGCGTGCCGCGCTGGACGAGCACCGTGGCGACCGGGCCGCGGCCCTTGTCGAGACGCGCCTCGATGACCGTGCCTTCGGCGGCGCGATCCGGATCGGCCTTGAGGTCGAGCAGTTCGGCCTGCAGCGCGATCATGTCGAGCAGCTTGTCGAGATTGGTCTTCTGCTTGGCCGAGACCTCGACTTCGAGCGTCTCGCCGCCGAGCGATTCGACCTGCACTTCATATTGCAGCAGTTCCTGACGCACGCGCTCGGGCTTGGCGTCCGGCTTGTCGATCTTGTTGATGGCGACGATCATCGGCACGCCGGCGGCGCGGGCGTGGTTGATGGCCTCGGCCGTCTGCGGCATGACGCCGTCATCGGCGGCGACGACGAGGATGACGATGTCCGTCACCTTGGCGCCGCGGGCGCGCATGGCGGTGAAGGCCGCGTGGCCGGGGGTGTCGATGAATGTCACCGGCGCGCCGTTCGGCGCCGTGATCTGGTAGGCGCCGATGTGCTGCGTGATGCCGCCCGCTTCGCCGGACACGACGTTGGCGTGGCGGATGGCGTCGAGCAGCGACGTCTTGCCGTGGTCGACGTGGCCCATGATGGTGACGACCGCAGGACGCGACACGAGGTTCTCGTCCATGTCCGGCGTGTCGAACAGGCCTTCTTCGACGTCGGATTCAGCGACGCGCTTGACGGTGTGGCCGAGATCCTCGGCGATCAGCTGGGCGGTGTCGGCGTCGATCGTGTCGGTGATCTTCGCCATCTGGCCCTGCTTCATCAGGAACTTGATGACGTCGACCGCGCGCTCCGACATGCGATTGGCGAGTTCCTGAATGGTGATCGTCTCAGGCAGGACGACTTCGCGCGACAGCTTTTCCTTCTGCTCGCGCATGCCATGGCCCTTGAGGCGCTGGACGCGGCGGCGGAAGGCGGCGACGGAACGGGTGCGCTCGTCCTCCTCGCCGGTGGCGGAGGAGACCGTCAGGCGGCCGCGATTGCGCTGCTCGGCGCCCTTCACCGGGCGCGCCGGCTGGGGAACCTTGGGCGCCGGCATCATCGGCCGGCGAACGACGGGGCGGGCCTCGTCGGCCCCGCCCGCGGGACGCGGAGCGGCCGGACGGGCGCCGGCGGGCGCCGACGGCGCGGCTTGACCCGGCGCAGCGCCGGCCGGACGGCGCACGGCCGACGCGGCGGGGGCCGGGGCGGGCTCGCCGCCGGCGAGACGACGCTTGGCCTCTTCCTCGGATTTGCGCTTGGCTTCGATTTCGTGCTGGCGGCGCGAGTCCTCCTCGCGCTTGCGCGCCTCGGCGGCTTCACGCTCGGCCTTTTCGCGCGCTTCGCGTTCGGCGCGGGCGCGGGCCTCGGCTTCCTGACGCTTGCGGTCTTCTTCCTCGCGCGAGCGGGCGTCGACCAGAGCGCGGGCGCGGGCTTCGCGCTCCTCTTCGGTCAGCGTGCGCAGCACGACGCCGGTCTGATGGCGGACCGAGGCCGGGCCTCTGGCTTCCGCAGCCGGGCGCGGACGCTGCTGCTGTTGCTGTTGCTGCGGCGGGGGCGGCGCGGCGGCGGCCGGCGCAGGCGTCGGCGCGGGCGCCGCAGGGGCGGGCGCGGGCGCGGCCGGGGGGTGGGGCGCGTGCGACTCGCCGATCGTGCGGCGCTTCACCTTCTCGACCACGACCGCCTTGCTGCGGCCATGGGAGAAGCTCTGACGCACGACGCCCTGCTCGACCGGACGCTTCAGCGTGAGCGTCTTGGTCGGGGCGACGGTCAGAGTCTTATCGCCGGTGTTCTTCGTATCGTTCATCAGTCTTGCGTCCCCGGGGCGTCTCGCCCGCTCATCTCACCCAGCGCAGCGGAATCGCTCTCCGCCGAAGTTTCAGCGCGGTTTTCAAGAACCGCTGCACCGGCTCCGGACGCCATCGCGTCGGAGCGGTAAAATTCAAGTTTTGCGCAACGCGCCAGCAGGCCGGCGATCGCCGGCCCCTTCACAAGCGCTGCATGTATCACATTTGTCCGGCCCAATGCCAAATCCAATTGACTCGAATCGAACAGAATGATTTGCGCCGCCTCCGCGCCGGAACGCCGCAGGGCCTGGCCGAGCTTGCGAACGCCGTCCGCGCCGCCATCGCGGGCGTGCAGCACCGCCGCCACCTGGCCCTTGGCGATCGCCGCCTCGATCTTGGCGAAGCCGGCAATGACCGAGCCGGCCTTGTTGGCGAGCGACAGGGCCTGCAGGCAGTCGCGCTCCAGCAGGCCGTCGACCAGCGCGGCGAGATCGGCCGGGGCCTTGCTCTCGGCCTTGAAGCCGCGGGTGAAGGCCCGCTTCTTCACGGCTTCCGCCACTTCCTTCGACCGCGCCGTCACCCAGACGCCGCGACCGGGCAATTTGCGGCGCAAATCCGGCGTCACCGCGCCGTCCGGCGCGCGGACGAAGCGGATCAGCTCGTCGGGCGAGCCAGCCCGGCGCGTGACGACGCAGGTGCGCTCCGTCTCATCCTCGCGCTCGGGCTTGGCCAATGGCGTCTCCTCAGGCCTCTTCGTCGGCGGCCGGGGCTTCCGGCGCGACGGGCTTCTCGATCCAGCCGGCGGCGACGCGCGCGGCCATGATCATGGCCTCGGCCTCTTCGCGCGACAGTTCGACGCCTTCGAGGAAGCCGGCGTGCCGGGTGGTCTCGCCGTCCTTGCGCTCGCTCCAGCCGACGAGATCGTCGGTGGCGCAGCCGGCCAGGTCGTCGACCGTCTTGATGTCGTTCTCGCCGAACTTGACCAGCATCGGCGTGGTGACGCCGTCGATCTCCTTCAGCTCGTCGGCGACGCCGAGTTCCTTGCGGCGGGCGTCCTGCTCGGCCTCGATGCGGGCGAGATGGTCGCGGGCGCGGTTCTGGATTTCCGTCGCAGTGTCCTCGTCGAAGCCTTCGATCGTCGCCAGCTCGTCGATTTCGACGAAAGCCAGTTCCTCGACCGAGCGGAAGCCTTCCGAGGCGAGCAGCTGGGCCAGCGTCTCGTCGACGTCGAGGGCGTTCATGAAGGCGTTGGTGCGCTCGACGAATTCCTTCTGGCGGCGCTCCGATTCCTCGGCCTCCGTCAGGATGTCGATGTCCCAGCCGGTGAGCTGCGAGGCGAGACGCACGTTCTGGCCGCGGCGGCCGATGGCCAGCGACAGCTGGTCGTCGGGCACGACGACCTCGATGCGCGAGGAATCCTCGTCGAGCACGACCTTGACGACTTCGGCCGGCTGCAGCGCGTTGACGATGAAGGTCGCCGCATCCACCGACCAGGGAATGATGTCGATCTTCTCGCCCTGCAGCTCGTTGACGACGGCCTGCACGCGCGAGCCGCGCATGCCGACGCAGGCGCCGACGGGATCGATGGACGAATCGCGCGAAATCACGGCGATCTTGGCGCGCGAGCCGGGATCGCGGGCGACCGACTTCACCTCGATGATGCCGTCGTAGATTTCCGGCACTTCCTGCTGGAAGAGCTTGGCCATGAACTGCGGATGGGTGCGCGACAGGAAGATCTGCGGCCCGCGCTGCTCGCGGCGCACGTCGTAGACATAGGCGCGGACGCGGTCGCCGGGGCGGAACATTTCGCGCGGGATCATCTCGTCGCGGCGGATGATCGCCTCGCCGCGGCCCAGATCCATGATGACGTTGCCGTATTCGACGCGCTTGACGACGCCGTTGACGATGTCGCCGATGCGGTCCTTGTATTCCTGATATTGCCGGTCGCGCTCGGCCTCGCGCACCTTCTGCACGATGACCTGCTTGGCCGACTGGGCGGCGATGCGGCCGAGATCGAAGGGCGGCAGCTTGTCGGCGATGGTGTCGCCGACCTGGGCGGCGGGATTCGAGCGGCGGGCGTCTTCGAGCGCAATCTCGACGGCCGGGTTCTCGACGCTGTCGACGACTTCGAGATGCCGCCACAGGCGCAATTCGCCGGTGCGGGGATCGATTTCGGCGTGAACATTGGTCTCGGCGCCGTAGCGCGAGCGCGCCGCCTTGGCGTAGGCGTCCTCCATCGAGGACAGGACGATCTGCCGGTCGATCGATTTCTCGCGCGCGACCGCGTCGGCGATCTGCAAGAGTTCGAGCCTGTTGGCGCTGACGGCCATGTGCGTTTCTCCTACTTGGTCGGCTTGCCCGGACGCGCGGTCGGGGATTTCTTGAAGGCGGCGTGGACGCCGGCGGGCATGATGCGTTTGGCCTTGGGCGCGACGCCCTTGGCGAAGCGGCCGGGGCCGCGGCGCGGCGCCTCGGGGGCCTCTGTCTCGGGCGCGCTCTCGCCCTCTTCGCTCTCCTGCGCCGAAGCGCCGCCGGCGGCGGCGGCGGCCTTGGCGGCGCGCAGCGACTCGCGGATCAAGGCTTCGGTCAGCACGAGGCGCGCTTCGCCGATGTCCTTCAGCGGCAGCAGCGGTTCGGCGTCCTCGTCGGGGCGCGCGTCGTTGCGGGCGATCCGGACGCCATCGCCCTCGACGGCGCGGATTTCGCCGCGGAAGCGCTTGCGGCCGTCGAGCGGATTGGCCAGCTCGACGCGGACCTCGTGGCCGATGGCGCGGAGGAAATCGGAGACGCGCACCATCGGGCGGTCGATGCCGGGCGAGGAAATCTCGAGGCGATAGGCCTGCTTGACGATGTCCTCGACGTCGAGCACGGGGGACAGCGCCTGCGAGGCCAGCTCGCATTCGTCGACATTGATCGTGCCGTCCGGCTTTTCGATCATGATCTGCACGGTGCAGCCATCCTGCGCCGAAATCTTGACGCGCACGAGGCGGAAGCCGAGATCGGCCAGCACTTTTTCGGCGACATGGGCGACGCGCGCGGCAATGCCCGTCTCGTGCATGAGACGCGGCTCGTCGAGGGTCGCAAGAACCGCCGCGCGGGCGGCGTTTTCATCCTGGGTCATTCGTCCTTCCCGCGTCGCGGGTAATAAAAAAGAGCGGGTCCCGGCCGGGCCCCACTCTCAAAACGACCATCAAGGATGGTCCATATGAGAAACTGAACTGGGAGGTGTTATACAGTAAAAGCGGGGTCAGGCGCAAGAGCAGCTGCGATTGCCGCGATAAAGCCCCTGCCAGAACTACGCGCCTTCATGCTGAGGAGCGCCGAAGGCGCGTCTCGAAGCATCGGGTCCGAGGCAGGCCGACAGGTAACAGGCGCCTTGCGGCCCACACTTCGAGACGCCTGCCTTGCAGGCTCCTCAGTGTGAGGGGTTGGGGCGGACAACTCCTCAGGCTGCCCCCTCCACCGCTCCCACCAACCGTTCCAGATCCGCCTCCGTCGACAGCCGGTGATCGCCGGACTTGATCAGCGTCAGCACGACGGAATCCTCGGCGAGATGTTCGACGAGGGCGAGGGCGTGTTTCCAGGGCACGTCGGGGTCCTGCATGCCTTGCAGGATGTGGACGGGGCACCAGCTGCGCAGGGCCTTGTCGAGCAGCAGGTGGTTGCGGCCGTCCTCGATCAGGGCGCGGGTGATCGGATAGGGGTCGGGCGAATAGTCCGACGGGCGCAGCCAGAAGCCGTTTTCCGCGATCTCGCGGCGGATGCCGTCGGAAAAATTGGCCCACATCAGCTTTTCGGTGAAATCGACGGCGGGCGCGATCAGCACCATGCCGGCGAGCCTTGCCGCTTCGCCGGCTTGCGCCAAGGCGCGGGCGACGAGCAGGGCGATCCAGCCGCCCATCGACGAGCCGACGAGCACCAGCGGGCCGCTCGTCACCATGCGGATGACGGCGAGGCTTTCCTCCAGCCATTTGCCGATGGTTCCGTCCTCGAAGCGGCCTTCCGACTCGCCGTGGCCGGAATAGTCGAAGCGCAGGAAGGCGCGGCCCTCGCGCTCGGCCCAGGCGTCGAGCGCCGACGCCTTGGTCGACACCATGTCGGACTTGAAGCCGCCGAGCCAAACCACAGTCGGGCGCGCCGGCGCGCCGGCCGGGGCGGCGCGGTAGCGATAGGCGATGCGGCGGAGGGCTTCGCCTTCGCCGACGGCGAGCATGTGCGGGGCCGAGGGGCCGATTTGCGGTTCGAGCGTGGCCACCTTTATCCTGCCTCCATGATTCGAGGGTATTCTCTGCGTCGCGTCTTGCGCGCCGCCATCAAACGCGAGCGGGCCTGATGCGGCAAGACGGCTCTTCGCCTTTTCACCGTACGCATGAGAGCCGGCTTGCCGGCCGCACCGTGCTGCAGATCATTCCGCAGCTCGACGCGGGCGGGGCGGAGCGCACGACGATCGACGTCGCCGCGGCGCTGGTCGAGGCCGGCGCGCGGGCGCTGGTGGCCAGCGAAGGCGGCCGTCTCGTCAGCGAATTGCAGGCGCTCGGCGGCTTGTGGATTCCCTTCCCCGCCGCGACCAAGAACCCGGTGTCGATGGCGCTCAACGTGCGCCGGCTGGCCAATATCATGACGCGCGAGGGCGTCGACATCATCCACGCCCGGTCGCGCGCCCCGGCCTGGGTGGCCCTCGGCGCGGCGCGCCTGACCCATACGCCGTTCGCGACGACCTATCACGGCGCCTATGCCGGCAAGTCCAGCTTCAAGCTGCTGTATAATTCGATCATGGCGCGCGGCGACGCCGTCATCGCCAATTCGGATTATACCGCCGGGCTGATCCGCAGCCTGTATCCGCCGGCGGAAGGCCGCATCCGCGTCATCCATCGCGGCACCGATTTCCGCGCCTTCACGCCCGAGGCGGTCGAGCCCGAGCGGGTGCGCAAGCTGCGCCAGTCCTGGGGCGCGGCCCCGGACGAGCGCATCGTGCTGCTGGCGGCGCGGCTGACCGGCTGGAAGGGCCAGCGCGTGCTGATCGAGGCCGCCCGCCTGATGCGCAACGCCGGCATGACCGACGTTCTCTTCGTGCTGGCCGGCGATCCGCAGGGCCGCGCCGGCTATGTCCGCGAGCTGGAACAGCAGATCGCCGCCGCCGAACTCGGCCAGAGCGTGCGCATCGTCGGCCATTGCGCCGATATGCCCGCCGCCTTCATGGCGGCGGCGGCCGTCGCCGTGCCCTCGACCGAGCCGGAGGCTTTCGGCCGCGCGGCGGTGGAGGCGCAGGCGCTCGGCGCGCCGGTCGTCGTCTCCGATCTCGGCGCGGTGCCGGAAACCGTGCTGGCGCCGCCGGACGTCGCCGCCTCCGAGGCGACCGGCTGGCGCGTGCCGGCGGGCGATCCCGCAGCGCTCGCCCGCGCCCTGCAGGACGCGCTCAGCCTCGGGGCGACGGCGCGCGACGCCATGTCGATGCGCGCCCGCGCCCATGTGCGGCGCAATTTCTCGCTGCAGAAGATGTGCGCCGAGACGCTCGACGTCTACGAGGGGCTGCTGGCGGTCGGCGGCAGCGGGCAACGCTAGCTTCGCCTTAAGCGAAACGTGCGAGATTTGTTGACTTTGCGCGGCGTTGCGTCATTGTGCGCGGCGTTTCACCTCGCGGTTTTGGCTGCGGGGACGATTCGTTATATGTGGCGCGCGACTGTGTTTTGCCCTGTCGCGCACGCGCCTTTGTTCTAAGGAGAGACCGCCATTCGCCGTCCCATGAAAGCCCCGCCGGTTCCGCAGAAAGAGGGACCGCGCACCAACCGGGAAATTCGCGCTCGGGAAGTCCAGCTGATCGACGCCGAGGGTCAGAATCGCGGCGTGGTTCAACTGCTTGAAGCGCTTGCGCTCGCAGAAGAAGCTGGCGTCGATCTCGTCGAGATCGTGCCCAATGCGACGCCGCCGGTCTGCAAGATCCTGGACTACGGCAAGTTCCGCTTTCTGGAACAGAAGAAGGCCGCCGAGGCCCGCAAGAAGCAGAAGATCGTCGAGATCAAGGAAATCAAGCTGCGCCCCGGCATCGACGACCATGATTACGACGTCAAGATGCGCGCCATGCGCCGCTTCTTCGAGGAAGGCGACAAGGTCAAGGTGACCCTGCGTTTCCGCGGCCGCGAAATGGCGCATCAGGACATCGGCTACCGCCTGCTGCAGCGCGTCAAGGAAGAAACCACCACGATCGCCAAGGTCGAGGCCGAGCCCTCGATGGAAGGCCGCCAGATGATCATGGTGCTGGCGCCGCGCTGAATGGCGCGCGTCTGGCGTGAACCCTATACGCAGGGCCTTGACGGGCTCTGCGGCGTCTATTCGGTCATCAACGCCACGCAATTGCTGTTTCCCGGCGCGCTCACCGTCGCGCGCGCCGAGGACATGTTCGACGTTCTCGTCAAATCTCTGGGCGACGGCCTGCTCGCCGCCGTCACCGACGGGCTCGGCATTCCCGAAATGCGCCGCCTGATCGACGCCGCCGACATTTTCGCCCGCAAGCATCTCAACGGCGCACTGACGCGGCGCGAGCCGTATCGGCGGACGAAATTTGCGCGCCCTGCGGCGTTCGTCGCGGCCCTGCAGCGCGACGTCGAAGGCGCCTCGGTCGCCGTGATCGGCCTCGGCGCGCCCTACGAGCACTGGACCGTGGTCGAGAAGATCACCCCCAAGACGCTGAAACTCGCCGATTCCCTCGAAATGAAGACCGTGGCGCGGGCGCGGCTGACGGTGGGCACGGCGCGCGGCGCGCAGGTCAGGATCGACACGGGCCACACCTTCATCCTGTCCCGCGAGGCCTTGCCGTAAAGGCCTTGCCAGACCGGCGTCTTCTCCCTTATAAGCGCGCCTTCGACCCGCCCGGCCAGTAAGGGCTGCCGTGGCGGGCCGTTTCGCTCGACAGAGACGAAGGCGTGAGGCCGCAAGCCTGACGCCGCACATGACCTGGCGGTTTTCCGCCTACAATTTGAGAGAGCAAAATGCCCAAGTTGAAGACGAAATCGGGCGCCAAAAAGCGCTTCAAGATCACCGGCACCGGCAAGGTGGTCTATGCTCAGTCTGGCAAGCGCCACGGCATGATCAAGCGGACGAACAAGCAGATCCGGAACCTGCGCGGCACCAACGTGCTGTTCAAGACCGACGGCGACAACGTCAAGAAGTACTTCCTGCCCAACGGCTGAAGACTTCCGTTCCGTATCCTTATTTACCGTTTTTCCTGACTCAGGAGATCATCCATGGCTCGCGTCAAGCGCGGCGTCACCTCGCACGCCAAGCACAAGAAAACCCTCTCGGCCGCCAAGGGCTTTTACGGCCGCCGCAAGAACACCATCCGCACCGCCAAGGCGGCCGTCGACAAGTCGATGCAATATGCGACGCGCGACCGCAAGGCCAAGAAGCGCGTCTTCCGCGCCCTGTGGATCCAGCGCCTCAACGCCGCCGTGCGTGAACTCGGCCTGACCTATTCGCGCTTCATCTCGGGCCTGTCGCTGGCCGGCATCGAGGTCGACCGCAAGGTTCTCTCCGAGCTCGCCATCGCCGAGCCGGCCGCCTTCAAGGCGATCGTCGAGAAGGCCAAGGCCGCTCTGCCCGCGTAAGTTCGGGCGATGAGCTGACATGCAAAAGGCCCGCCGGCGACGGCGGGTCTTTTCGTTTCGGGCCAATCCGCTTGCGGCCATGCGGCGCGCATATTCTCGACAAGTCGCGCCGCCCGTGGCACAAGCCGCGCAATCCCCTTTGCCTCCCAACAAACGGCGCATCATGTCCGAACTCTCCGCCCTCGAATCGCAAACGCTCGACGCGATCGCGAGCGCCTCCGACGAAGCCGCTCTGGAAGCCGTGCGCGTCGGCGCTCTCGGCAAGAAAGGCTCGATCTCGGCCCTGCTGGCGACGCTCGGCAAAATGTCGCCGGATGAGCGCAAGACGGCCGGCGCGGCCATCAACGCTCTGAAGGATACGGTCGGCGAGGCGCTGGCCGCGCGCAAGAGCGTGCTGAAGGAAGCCGCGCTCGAAGCCCGCCTCAAGGCCGAGACGCTCGACGTGACGCTGCCGGTGCGCGAGGCTCAGACCGAGACCGGCCGCATCCACCCGATCAGCCAGGTGATGGACGAGCTGGCGACGATCTTCGCCGACATGGGCTTTTCCATCGCCGAAGGCCCGGACGTCGAGAACGACGATTACAATTTCACCCGGCTGAACTTCCCGCCCGGCCATCCGGCGCGCGAGATGCACGACACGTTCTTCTTCCAGCCCGACGCCAACGGCCAGCGCAAGCTGCTGCGCACGCACACCAGCCCGGTGCAGGTGCGCACCATGCTGTCGCAGAAGCCGCCGATCCGCGTCATCTGCCCCGGCCGCACCTATCGCTGCGATTCCGACCAGACGCATACGCCGCAATTCCATCAGGTCGAGGGCCTCGTCATCGACAAGTCGGCCCATCTCGGCCATCTGAAATGGATTCTGGAAGAGTTCTGCAAATCCTTCTTCGAAGTGCCGAACGTCAAGATGCGCTTCCGTCCGTCGTTCTTCCCCTTCACGGAGCCGTCGATGGAAGTCGACATCCAGTGCAAGCGGCAGGGCGGCGAAATCCGCTTCGGCGAGGGCGAGGACTGGCTCGAGATTCTCGGCTGCGGCATGGTTCACCCCAATGTGCTGCGCAATGTCGGCCTCGACCCGGACGAATATCAGGGCTTTGCCTGGGGCATGGGCATCGACCGCATCGCCATGCTGAAATACGGCATGCCGGACCTGCGGCCGTTCTTCGAGGCCGACGTGCGCTGGCTGTCGCATTACGGCTTCCGGCCGCTCGACTTCCCGACGCTCGCAGGCGGCCTGTCCTCCTGATCCATCCAGCCGCTTTCTCGGCGAGAGGCCGCGCAGGGCCTCACGCCTGACGATCGAGACCGAACATGAAATTCACCCTCTCCTGGCTCAAGGACCATCTCGACACCGACGCGACGCTCGACCAGATCGTCGAGACGCTGACGCGCATCGGCCTTGAAGTGGAATATGTCGAAGACCCGGCCAAGGCGCTGAAGGACTTCGTCATCGCTTACGTGATCGAGGCCAAGCCGCATCCCAACGCCGACCGCCTGCGCGTCTGCATGGTCGACGCCGGCGGCCCGGCGCCCGTTCAGGTCGTCTGCGGCGCGCCCAACGCCCGCACCGGCATGAAGAGCGTGTTCTCGGCGCCGGGAACCTATATTCCGGGCAAGAAGATCACGCTGGGCAAGGGCGTCATCCGCGGCGTCGAATCGCTCGGCATGCTGTGCTCGGGCGCGGAGCTTGAACTCTCCGACGACCACGGCGGCATTCTCGAACTTGCCGACGACGCGCCGGTCGGCCAGCCCTACGCCGCCTGGGCCGGGCTCGACGAGCCGGTGGTCGAGATCAACCTCACCCCCAATCGTCCCGACGCCACCGGCGTGCATGGCATCGCGCGCGATCTCGCCGCGGCCGGGCTCGGCCGCCTCAAGGACCGGCCGATCAAGCCGAGCGAGGGCAAGTTCCCCTGCCCCGTGACGGTCAAGCTCGATCTGCCGGCCGCCGACGCGCATCTGGCGCCGGCCTTCGCGCTGCGCCTCGTGCGCGGCGTCAAGAACGGCCCGTCGCCGGACTGGATGCAGAAGCGCCTGAAGGACATCGGCCTGCGGCCGATCAACGCGCTGGTCGACATCACCAATTTCCTCACCTTCGACCGCGCCCGGCCGCTGCATGTCTTCGACGCCAACAAGGTGAAGGGCGATCTCGTCGTCCGCCGCGCCCGCGACGGCGAGGACGTGCTGGCGCTCGACGGCAAGACCTACAGGCTCGACGCCTCGACCATCGTCATTTCCGACGATCATGGCGTTGAATCCATCGCCGGCATCATGGGCGGCGAGCAGTCGGGCTGCGATGAGACCACCACCGACGTGCTGATCGAATCGGCGCTTTGGGATCCGGCCAATATTGCCCAGTCGGGGCGCAAGCTCGGCATCGTCACCGATGCGCGCTACCGCTTCGAGCGCGGCGTCGACCCGGCCTTCTGCGTGCCGGGCGTCGAACTCGCCACCCATCTCGTCATGGAATTGTGCGGCGGCGAGCCGTCGGACCTGATCGTCGCCGGCCATGTGCCGGAACCCGACCATCGCGTGGATTTCCCCTATTCCGAAGTCGAGCGCCTGACCGGCCTGAAGCTGCCGGAACAGGAAATGGCGGCCATTCTCGAAAAGCTCGGCTTCGACGTGCTGCGCCAGGCGACCAATTCCGCCCGCGTCTTCGTGCGCGCGCCGAGCTGGCGGCCGGACATCGAGGGCAAGGCCGATCTCGTCGAGGAAATCGTCCGCATCGCCGGTCTCGATCGCGTCGCCTCGACGCCGCTGACGCGCGACGAGGCCAAGGTGGCGACGCCGGTGCTGACGCTGTTGCAGAAGCGCACGCGCAACGCCAAGCGGGCTCTGGCCTCGAACGGCCTCGTCGAGGCGGTCACCTGGTCCTTCATCTCGAAGAAGCTGGCCGAGACCTTCGGCGGCGGCGCGCCGGAACTGGCGCTGGCCAATCCGATCGCCGCCGATCTCTCCGACATGCGCCCCAGCCTGCTGCCCGGCCTGATCGCCGCGGCGCAGCGCAACGCCGACCGCGGCGTCGGCGATGTCGCTCTGTTCGAAGTCGGCCAGGTGTTCCGGGGCGACGGCGAGAACGACCAGCGCATGGCGGCGACCGCCGTGCGGCGCGGCACGGCCAAGGCGCGCGGCGCAGGCCGCCATTGGGGCGAGCGCGCGACGCCTGTCGACGCGTTCGACGCCAAGGCCGACGCCATGGCGCTGTTTGCCGCTTTGGGCGTGCCTGCGGGCGGCCTGCAGGTCGTGGCCGGCGGTCCGTCCTGGTTCCATCCCGGACGCTGCGGCACGCTGCAATTCGGGCCGAAGAACATCATCGGCCATTTCGGCGAACTGCATCCGCGCGTTCTGGAAGCGATGGGAGCGGAAGGGCCGCTCGTCGCCTTCGAGATCATGCTCGACGACATTCCGGCGCCCAAGGCGCGGCCGACCAAGATCAAGCCGAAGCTGGAGCTTTCCGACTTCCAGCCGCTCGAGCGCGACTTCGCCTTCGTCGTCGACGCCGCCGTCAAGGCGGGCGATCTGATCAAGGCGGTGCAGGGGGCCGAGCGCGGCCTGATCGACCGCGTGTCGATCTTCGACGTCTATGAGGGCGCGGGCGTGCCGGAGGGCAAGAAGTCGGTGGGCGTGTCGGTGCGGCTGCAGCCGCGCGAGAAGACGCTGACGGATGCCGAGATCGAGGCGGCGGCGCAGAAGATCATCGCGGAAGTCGCCAAGAAGACCGGCGCGAGCCTGCGTTGATGCGCGCGCTCGCCGCCCTCGCGCTGCTGCTTGCGGCCCTCGCCGCCGGCGCTCCGGCGCAGGCCGCCGGCATCGACAAATGCGAGGCGATCAAGGACGCGGACGCCTATAACCGCTGCCTGGCCTCCTACGGCCCGGCGCGGCGCGACCTGCGGGTCCAGGCCGTGCCGGCCGACGCC
>ERZ1645192.187-NODE-187-length-47272-cov-6.338395_pt1 | contig 47272 bp, 46 predicted proteins | sample MGYA00575354_ERZ1645192 | MGnify/ENA primary metagenome ERZ1645192 (study PRJEB40844, sample SAMN11349763) | freshwater sediment metagenome | isolation source: river sediment | host: Sediment | place: India: Faizupur Khadar , New Delhi | collected 2017-02-21 ...
TCGATATTCTCTTTAATCATCGCATAAATCTTGGATTGATATATTATACACAATAAAAAGTAGGGGTCAATCGGTAAGTGGACAAAAAGTAGCCGATAGACTATATTGATAGCTTATCGACTAAAGTTGTTGAATTGCTAGGCTTTAACACCTGGCTCAAACCTGGATGATACGCTTAAAATTATATTCGAATTTTGTATCGCCAGGTGTAAATTAAAATCGCTTCAGTTGAAATTAGGCGATTTTAATTTAACGCCCGATGTAAAATAAAAATTACTGGATGTAAATTGCGGTAATTTTTGTTTTAAAAGTACTCCTGATAAACCTCTTTAAGGCGGTGGGCAGCTTTGATTAGCATGTGCCGGGCAGGTTTTACCAGGGCCAAGCTTCCGACAGTCTTATCCTCCAAATCCTGGCAAATCATCCCCAAGCAGGTCAGAAAGTTAAGGTACTTATGCCCGGAAAGGTCAGGGTGCTCTTTAACTAACCGGGCTGCTTCCGGATGATTGATCCTGCCTAAGGCAACCGGAATCCCCAAAACCCCTTCCATCATTTCAATGAACCCTTCGGTCAGCAGGGTTCTGCCAACGATGATAAAATGGTCGATTTCATGTAAGGCGACCTTAAACTGCACCGCCTCCTTGATCTGCGTAGAGATCAAACGGCTAGCATTAGTGGCCGTTTCCGCCACATCCTTCTGCTTGATCGGTTTATAAAATTCATCTTTTTTGACCAGGATCTCTTTGTCCTCCGGAATATGCCGGGAATCACCGATCACCCCGTGTGAACGCTTGATATCTTCGGCTAATTCGAAATTGATCTTTAAGCTTTCCGATATTTGCTGAGTCAGGATATTGCCGCCTAAAGGCAAAATTTGGATGTCCTGCAATAAACCATCCCTAAAGATCAAAAGCTCGGTGACATCGCTGCCCAAATCGCAAAATACGCTTACTCCTCTTTTTTCTTCCGGGCCGAAAACCGCTTTCGCCGTCGTTAAGCCGGAAAAAGAAAGCCCGCGAATTTCATAGCCGGCCTGGCTAACCACCCGGCTTAAACTTTGCAAAGAAGACAGCCTGGCGCAGATCAAATAAAGGTCGACCTCCAGCTTATGGCTGTAGAGCCCGATCGGATTGATCACATTGCTTTTTGAATCGATCGCATAGCTAGAGGGAATAACATGGATGATTTCATCCTCAAGACTAGAGCCTAAAATCCGCGCCTGTTCATTAGCCGCCAAGATATCCGTAGAAGTGATCACTTTATTGCCGCGTTCGGCCAAGGGAATGATCGCGTGGCTGTGTTTAGTCGAGATATCTTTACCCGAAAAATTAGCGTGCACAAACTTTATTTTTACCCCGGAAACGGCTTTTAAGCCTTTGAGCAATTTCGTCAGGCAGATAACCAGCTCGGTAGCATCGACAATTACCCCCTCCTTTACCCCGCGGGAAACAAAAGAGTCAAAAAAAACATTGTTGATTTTATTATTCTTGATCAAAGCCAGCGCGGCAGCGATCTTGCTGGATCCGATATCAACCGCACAAAGATAACCGTTATTTAGCATTGTTTAATTTGATTAATGGTTCCTTAAACCTAAGGTCGATATATTTAATATTATTCAACTCTTTTAATTCCTGCTGCAAAAGCCCGCCTAGAATGACCATCTTCTGCCTAATACTGCTAAATCCGATCCGCACCTCGATCTCCGCAGGCATTGCCCCGGCACGGCCCCGGCCCAGGGTATTACCCGCCTGAGGCCCCAGCATAAAAAACCCTACGCTAGCTGTATCAGCCACATAAATTCTGGTTAAGGAAAATCCTCTAAAGGCGTGGTTAGCTTTAAATTCTTTGATGATGCTCAAAGCGATCCCGATGGCTGAATTTCGGTAGCTCATCCCGGCGCGGGGAGCAAAAATTTTGGTCTCCAGCCCATAAATCACCGGCAGTTCATCTAATGAAGCTGACGGTTGAGGAACGAATAAAACCCCCTGCTCATCGACGGCAAAATCCTTATAGAACTTTGCCAGCGCCAGGGGCTTACGCTTCAAAAAATCTGCGACCAGGGTATTAGGCAATACCCGGGTCAACCTGACCCGCCGGCAATCCGGGCACTTGATATAAATCCGCCGAGCTTCGCTATTTAAGTCCAGCTTAAAGATATTCCTGCCTTTTAAATAATCAAGCTGGTAAACGGCATCCCTAACCAGGATTTGTTTGACCGAAAAAAAATCCGCGCTGGTCAATACTTTCCAAATATATCCCAGAATGAAAAAAGAAACAAGTAAAATTATCAAAAGCCAGGCGAGCGTTTTAAACGGTAATTTGAATTTTTGTTTTTTTATCCGGCTCATCCTGGCACCTGCTCTTTAACCCTCTGCTGGCAGCGGCCGGGCGCATAGGCCAAGGCCAGCAATTTAAAGCAGAGGCAGCCAAAATCGATCCCGATAATTTTAGCCGCTTTGGGCAATAAACTAGTCGCAGTCATACCGGGAATAGTATTAATTTCCAGAATATAGGGCCGCCCCTCAGGAGTGAGGATAAAATCTACGCGGCTGCAGCCATAACAGCCTAAAAGATTATGCGCCTGCCTGGCCGCCTGCTGGACCTTTATGGCCAGCTCGCTGTCTAATTGGGCCGGGACAATATAGCGGGTCGATCCGGATTGATATTTAGCAGTAAAATCGAAAAATTTACCCTGCGGTATAATCTCGATCACCGGCAAAGCCAGGTCATCCAATATGCCAACGGTCAATTCCCGGCCGCGAATATATTCCTGGATGATAATATGCTCGTCGAATTTAAAGGCCAGATCGATCGCCAACGGCAGCCCCTGGCTATCCTCTACCAACGAGAGCCCGATACTTGAGCCGTGGTTAGCCGGCTTAACCACTACCGGCAGCCCTAATTCATTAATAAACTGCCCGTTCTTTTGATAGGCCGTTTTGTCCAAAAGCTGGGATTTTGGCACAATTAATCCGCCCTGAGAGAAGGCCTGCAATGATCCAGCCTTGTCCATCGCTAAGCGGCTGGCCTTGACCCCGGAAGCGGTAAAAGGAAGATTTAATTCCTCCAAAATTTCTTGGATCGTGCCGTCTTCCCCAAAACGGCCATGCAGGGCGATAAAGGCGCAATCGATTCGGTTTTTTTTGATCAAAATGATATTTTCCCGGCGGTCATCGCTTGTAATATCGATCCCCACCGCATTAACCCCTAATTCCAGCAAAGCGGCTAAAACCGCTTTCCCGCTTTTTAAAGAAATCTCTCTTTCCGAGGACGGACCGCCCATTAAAACGCCGACCCGGCCAAAATCCTTTATTTCCATATTTTTATCTCTGGTTTTAGATCAACTTTATATGCTTTCTTTACTTTTTTTCGCATCAAGGCCATTAAGCCTGATACTTCGCGGAAGCTAGCCCCGCCGGTATTTAAAATAAAATTAGCATGTTTTAAACTTACTGCGGCCTTGCCCACCTGCAGGCCTTTTAACCCGCAGCGGTCAAGCAGCTTGCCTGCAGAGCTGCCGGCAGGATTCTTAAATACGCAACCGGCATTAGGCAGCCGGCTGTCCTGGGAAGACCCGCGGGCCGATAAATACTGCTTAATCCTGGATGCGATCTTGTTTTTATCCCTAGAGCATAATTTAAGCTTAACCCAGATAATTACGAATTTAGCCAGGTTGGATTTCCGGTAGCCAAATTTTAGCTCTCTGGCCGAGAGGACCTTAAACCGGCCGTTATAATCCAATATCCCAACCTGCTGGGCCAGCCGGCCGATAGAATGCCCCCAAGCCCCGGCATTACCTAATAATGACCCGCCCAGGCAACCGGGTATCCCGGCCAGAAACTCTACCCCCCCCAGCGAATGCCTGGCCGCGTATAAAACTAACTGGCTTAATTTTAAACCACTTCCCGCTATAATGCAACTACCTTGATGGTAAATCTGCTTAAAAACCGGATGGCTTAATTTTATCACCAGGCCGTTGACCCCTTGGTCAGCGACTAAAAGATTACTGCCTGCCCCCAGGATAAAAACAGGCAGTGATTTTTTTCTTGCATAGCATAATGCCTGCTGCAGGCTAAAAATATTATCCGGTTCGAAAAAATACCTCGCCGCACCGCCGATCTTAAAACTGGTCAACGGTTTTAAAGCAACACCGCTTTTTATTTTTTTACTTAAGCTGCTGGGCCAGCGCATCACTCACCTTCACAATATCCCCGGCACCTAAAGTAATCACCAGGTCCCCGGGAGAAATTATCTTCAGGATCCAATCCACGATATCATCTTTAGGCAAATAGGTAACTTTTTTCGCAGGCGCATGCTCTTTAAGTCTGGCCAATAACTTTAAAGCATCCACCCCGGCAATCGGCTGCTCGCTGGCCGCGTAGATATCGGTAATGATCAATTCATCGCAAAGGGCAAACGCGCCGGCAAAATCATCCAGAAGCAGCTTTGTCCGGCTAAAGCGATGCGGCTGAAAAATCGCGATCCGGCGCCGGGCGGGTAAATTAGCGAGCGCTGCCAAAGTGGCCTTGATCTCGCTGGGGTGATGCGCGTAATCATCAACAACCAGATATTGATCATTACGGAATTTGATCTCCAAGCGCCGCCCTGCCCCTTTATAACCGGAAAGACAGGCCCGGATATATTTTAGGTCGATCTTAAGCTCAAGCCCTAGGCCAATCACCGCTAAAGCATTGGAGATATTATGCCTTCCGCCCAAAGCCAGATGAAAACGCCCGATAGGTGCGCCACCGACATAGCAATCGAAATCGCTGCTTAATCCTTCAAAATAAGTATTCCGGGCTTGAATGGCGGATTGGTCATTGAAACCGAAAAAAACATGCCTCACGGCAAGCTCCTGCATCAACCCCAAAAGATGCGGATCGTCAGCGCAGGCAAAGACCATCCCCCCGGGACTAGTCCGCCCGATGAACATCTTGAATGCCTCAAGTTCAGCCTGAAAATCCCGGTAATAGTCCAGATGTTCCCGGTCGATATTGGTAATGATCGAATACTGCGGCGAATAATTCAAGAATGAACCGTCGGACTCATCCGCCTCAGCCACAAAAAAATCTCCTTTTCCCAGGCAGGCGTTACTCTGAATGTTATTCAGGATACCGCCGATGGCCACCGTCGGACAAAGCCCGGCCTCCATTAGCATGAAAGAAACCAAAGAAGTAGTCGTGGTTTTACCGTGGCTGCCGGCTACGGTAATCGCGATTTTATGCTGCATCAATTCGGCCAAAGCCTGGGCCCGCTTGACCAAAGGGATACCCAATGCCCTGGCTTGGCCAATCTCCGGATTTTCCTGGGCAATAGCCGAAGAATAAACCACTACATCCTGATCGGAAATGTTGGCGGCAGCGTGCCCTAAAAAGATCTTCGCCCCCTGCCCAGCCAACTGACGGGTGATCTGATTTTCTTTAAGATCCGAACCGCTGACTTTATGGCCGCTTTCTAAAAGCAACTGAGCGATCCCGCTCATCCCGATCCCGCCGATACCGATCAAATGATAATATCTGCTCATCTTAAAATATAAGCTTTCCAGGCAGTCTCTAATTCATTCAGGCTGTTGAACGCGTAAACTCTGCGTAAAGCGGTAATTAAATTGCGGCTGTCCCTTAAACTCCGGCAGAATTCTACAAAGGCTTCTTTGCCAAACTGCGCGATCAAAAATTTTACCAGGCTGTTAGACTCTTGATAAAAAAGCGTGACCCGGTCATTGTTTTGACCGGCCGCCTGAAAATAACTAAGCGCCTGCAAATCAAGATAATCATTCTCTTTTATCCGCTGGGCTAATATCTCCTTGACCATACTGTAAGCCTGCTCCTGATAAGTAGCTACCCCCTCCTGCAGCCACAAAGGGGCAGCCGGATTGTTATAACCGACCATCTCCAGGAAAATAATGTGCGCCAACTCATGGGGCAGGATATTATTCAAACACTGCTCATCCTGCGCATAAACCTGAATTAGCTTCTGGTTGACCCAAACATGCCCTCCCGACCAATTATAACTGCGGGTAGAATTCTGATAATCTTCCTTATTATCATACAAATAAATCCGGGCCCGGTTATCCCAGGTCCAGAAATTAAAACGGTTAAATCCGAATTGCTCGGCGATGGAATCATAATACCCCTCCGCCCGGTTAGCCAATTCACTGACCTGGTTTTCAGAAGCGTTTTTATAATAAACGATGAAATGCGTACTTTTAAAAACCTGCCACTCTGGCCCCTGGGCATGAACCAATGCCGGCAAAAGCAGAAAGATCAAAACCCAGAATAAGGAACCAACTTTTGTTTTAGACAGGCAATTGATCATCCGGATAATTTAAAAGATAAAACTTCTCTGACCAGCTCCGTTAAAGCATCTTGTTTAGGCAAAACATAAGCCTGGCGCATTGCCGCTAGCTTGCCCGGGTCATCCAGGCAGCGTTGTAGGCTGGCGCCGAGGGTTTGTGGATTAAAATCTTCATCCCGGATAATAACCGCCGCCCCCTGTTTTTCCAGCACCCTGGCATTGGCTAATTGGTGCGCATAAGCAAAGGGATAAGGGACCAGAATGGCCGGAATTTTAAACCGCTGCAATTCAGCAATGGTCGTAGCGCCGGCTCGGCAAATAACTAAATCAGCGATGCTATAAGCATATTGCATCTGGGCTAAAAAATCAAAAGCTTTATAAACCAACCCCCCGGAAGAGTATTGCTCCCGCAAAGATGCTAAATCCGCCTGGCCGCAGATATGGATCAACTGTAGGCGGTCTTTTGCCGGATAACCCGGAAAAAATTCTTGGCAAACCGTATTTAAACGACGGGACCCCTGGCTGCCGCCGACGATTAAAATGGTTGTTTTCTCGTTCTTAAATCCGAAGAACTCCCCAGCTGACTGGCGCGGAACAGGCAAAAGCCCGCTGCGCAGAGGATTCCCGGTTAAAGCCACCCGCTGCGGATCGATCTTTAAACCTTCTTGGGTTTGTCCGAATGATACCGCCACCTTATCCACCAGCTGCGCGAGCAGCCGATTGGCTTGGCCTAGCTGAACATTCTGCTCATGAATGAGTGTTTTAGCGCGCATCAGCCAAGCCCAGAAAATTAAAGCAGCGGTATTTAGGCTCCCGAACCCTACCGCCACATCCGGCTTGAACTTAAGCACGATCTTTAAAGACTCCCAGCCGCTTGCCAAAAACAACCAGAGCCCGAGCAGGTTCTTACGGTCCAGCCTTAAGCTTAAAACTACTGCCGGAATAGTTTTTAGCGCCAAACCTTCCGGCAAACCCAGGCTATATCCTTGCTCTTTGCGCGGCAGGACTAAAAGCACCTCCTGCCCTTTGGCTTTCAATGCTTCCGCTAAAGCCAGGGCCGGGAAAACATGCCCGCCGCTAGTACCGGTTCCGATTAAAATGCGCATAAATATTATTTTAAGGATAGTCTCCGCTGCGGGCAATATTGATCAAGATCCCCAAGCTGACCATGTCAAAGATCAGCGATGAACCGCCGTAGCTGATAAAAGGCAACGGCAGCCCCTTGGTCGGGAAAATACCGCAGGAAACCCCGATATTAATCAAAGCCTTGAGTGAGATCATCAAAATCAACCCCAGGGCCAGAAAATAACCAAAACGGTTGGGGGCGCTTTTGATGATTTTTAAACCCTGCTGAATGAAAATTATAAACAGCAGAATGACCCCTAAAGTGCCAACTAATCCCAATTCCTCGCCAATAATCGAAAAAATAAAATCCGTATGCGCCGCCGGCAGATAAAACAGCTTTTGCTGGGAATGCCCCAGGCCCAGGCCCAAAAAACCGCCCGTACCCAAAGCAATCTGGGATTGAATGATCTGAAACCCAATCCCCTTAGGGTCAAGCCAGGGGTTCAAAAAAGCCAGGATCCTGGCCCGCCGGTAGGGCACGCTAAAAACTAGAAGATAAAGCGCCGGCAGACTGCAAAGAAAAAGGCTGATAATATACTTACCCCGCGCCCCGCCGATATAAAGCATGATCAGAACCACGCTCGCTAAGGCGATCACCGTGCCTAAATCCGGCTGTAAAATAACCAGCAGGACGACCGCCCCCAGCATAGAAATGGCGGGTATAAACCCTTCCAGCAGCATCTTGATCTTGTCTTCCTTGCGCGAAATGAAATCGGCAATATAAACAATCAAGGCAAGGTTAGCGAATTCCGAGGGCTGAAAACTGATGAACTTGAACCTGAACCAGCGGCGGGCTCCGGAAACCTCCCGGCCGATCCCGGGGATCAACACTAAAACCAGCAAAAAAAGCGCAATCCAGATCAGCCAATGGGAATATTTCTTCAGCAGGCGAAAATCGATAATCATCATCAAAAAGAACAGGATCAGGCCGAGGAACAAAAAAACCAAGTGTCTTTTTAAAAAATAAAAGCTGTCCCCATATCTTTCCCAGGCATAGATACTCGAAGAGCTGTAAATCATCACGATCCCGATACAGATCAGGACGACAGCAGCCGTTAACAGGTTAATCCGCGTGCTCCTAATCATCTGACTTTTTGCTCCCGGGCTAAATCCTGAACCATCTGCCTAAAAGCCGCGCCACGCTCTTCGAAATCCTTGAACATATCATAGCTTGAACACATCGGAGACAATAATATGCAGTCGCCAGGCTTAGCGCAGGCATAAGCCCTTACCAGCGCATCCTTGAGGGTTAAAGCCTGCTCAATGGGAAAACCCCCGGCGGCTAGATCACGGGCAATAATCTGGCTGGCCTCGCCGATCAGGATCGCTTGCCTGACTTTTGCGCGGGCAGCATCGAGAATCACCCGGTAATCTATTCCTTTGTGCCGGCCCCCGGCAATCAAAATGATCGGCGCATCGATATTATTCAGCGCCCAGATTGCCGAATCAGCGGTCGTAGCCTTGGAGTCATTGATAAATTTCACCCCGCCAATGCAAGCGACCTCTTCCATGCGGTGCGGTATGCCTTTAAATTTGTTCAATACGGCCAACATTACTTCCGGGGACAACCCCAGGATCTTGCCCACTGCCATGACCGCGCTTTGATTCGGGTTTAAATCCGCCTGGCAGCCAAAATATACAACTTGAGATTTGGCCTTAAGAGCAGACCCTGCTAACAATTTGTCGTTAGCGCTTAAAACCAAGTAATCTTGCCGGTCCTGGTTCATAAAAATCCGCTCTTTGGCCTCCAGATACTCCCGGATATTGTTATAACGGTCAAGGTGGTTAGCGGTGCAATTTAAAATTACCGCGACCTTAGGCTTAAAATCCCTGACGGTTTCCAGCTGAAAAGAGCTTATTTCTAAAACGGCAAAATCATCTTCTTTCATCTTGGCCACTTCCCCGCAAAACGGAGTGCCGATATTGCCGCAGACAAAAACCTTTCTGCCGCTTGCCTCCAGCACCTGGCCGATCAGGGTAGTGACCGTAGTTTTACCGTTTGAGCCGGTAACGGCCACGATGGTCGCCGGACAGAGTATACTGGCCACTTCGATTTCGCTGAGCAACGGCTTATGCAACTGAAGGGCCCAGGAAGCACACGGCGAATCTAACGGCACGCCCGGAGAAATAACTACGCTATCCGCCCAGGCGATCAATTCCCGGCTATGCTTACCTAATTCTACCTGGATCTGGGGTGAAATTAACTTAGCGGCAGACTCCCGGCTAAAATGGTCGTCTTGATGATCCGTGACCTTGATCCAAGCCCCCAGCTGATGCAAAAGATTAGCACAAGCCAGGCCTGAGCGGGCTAGACCTACCACCGCGATTTTTTTATTTTTAAAATATTCGCAATTACGCATAAAACCTTAGCGGATCTTTAAGGTCACCAGAGTGAATAAGGCAAGCAGGCCGGCGATAATCCAGAACCTGACGATCACTTTATTTTCAGGCCAATCCAAAAATTGGAAATGGTGGTGCAATGGGGCAATTTTAAAAATGCGTTTTTTCGTCAGCTTAAAAGATCCGACTTGCAGGATCACAGAGAGCGCCTCCAAAACAAATATCCCCCCCACGATAATCAAAAGCATTTCCTTCTTGATCAATAAAGCTACCGTACCGATCGCCCCGCCTAAGGCCAACGAGCCAACGTCACCCATAAAAATAGTCGCCGGGTAACAGTTAAACCATAAAAAACCCAAGCCCGCTCCTACGATCGCGGCACAAAAAATTGTCAGCTCCGCTGCGCCCTTAATATACGGGATCAGCAGGTAATGGCTAAGGTTGGCGTTACCAGAGACATAGCAAAGGATGCTAAAAGCGATCCCGACCATGACAACGATCCCGATGGCTAACCCGTCCAAACCGTCTGTCAGGTTTACCGCGTTAGAGGAGCCGGCGATCACCAGAATCACAAACAGGATATATAAACCGTCTAAATCTAAAGCCACTCCTTTTAAAAACGGAATTTCTAAATTAACGTTATGCTGCAAATAAATTAAAATGGCGCCTAAAATCAGGCCCAAAACAACCTGACTGATAAGTTTTATCCTGGCCGGCAGCCCGCTGGCTTTTTTCTTAACCTGCTTTAAATAGTCATCGGCAAACCCGGTCAAGCCCAGCCAAAGGGTGCTGAATAATACAATCCAGATAAACTGCTGCCTTAAATCCGCCCACAACAAAGTCGCAACACAGACTGTCCCCAAAATAAGTATCCCGCCCATTGTCGGCGTGCTCTTTTTATGCTGGTGTAAATTATCCAGCTTAAGGCTATCCGCCTTATTGATCTTTTCCCCTACTTTTAAAGCCTTAAGCTTATTAATTAATAACGGCCCGAAAATCAAACTTAAGATAAAAGCGGTGAGCGCTGCCATTACCGCCCGGACCGTGATATAGCGAAATAAATTAAAAGCGGAAAATAGATCTTTTAGGGAGTAAAGCAGGTGGTAAAACATTAGATCTCTAGGACCTCTTCCATTTTCATCGAACGGGACCCCTTCACCAGGATTAGATCCTGGGGCCGGGCATGAATTTTTTTGAACAATAAGTTACGGGCTGTTTGAGCGTCATTGCAACAATAAACCTTCAGCCTCTCTAAGCCTAACCTGACCGCCTCCTGGGCTGTCAATCTGGCCAAGTTACCGACTGCGATCAAATAATCGCAATTACTAGTTATACTCCAAGCAATTTGCCGATGCAATAATTCTTTTTGTTTCCCCAATTCACGCATGTCGCCCATGACCAGGATCTTCCTGCCCGCACAGGGCAGCGCGCCCAGCGTGTCCAGGGCCGCTTTAAGCGAGAGCGGATTAGAATTATAGGTATCATCGATAAATTGCAATCCATTGATCTGCAGAAAATTGAGCCTGCTCTTGGGAAATTGAAAAACCGCCAATCGCTTTTGTATCTTGGCGTAGCTCAAACCAAAAATCCGGCCAATAGCGATGGCCGCCAAGGCATTATAAATATTATAAACCCCTAAACTGGATAATTCAAAATTATATTTGGCGTTGACCTTAAACGCTATTTTCCCCGCCTGGCGTCTGACCGCGGAAGCAAAAAAATCGCTAGGATTACGCATGCCAAAGGTGAATATCCTTTGCTTATGCCTACGCTTGACCAAGCCGTTAAATGCAGGATCATCCGCATTAAGCAAAGCCAGCTTGGGAGCGGTCAAAAAATTTAGCAAAGAAACCTTCTCCCGGTAGACCCCTTTTAAGTCTTTAAGGAATTCCAGATGACTGGGGCCGATATTGGTAATAATGCCGATATTGGGACGGGCGATCTTAGCCAGATAACCAACCTCTCCAAAATGGTTCGTCCCGATCTCTACAACTGCAAATTTATGCCGGCCGGAAAGCTCAAGCAAGGTCTGCGGCAGGCCAATCTGGTTATTCTTAGTGCCCTCGTTTTTGAGCACCTCTGCATTTGCCCCCAGGACCCAAGCTGCCATTTCCTTGGTCGTTGTTTTGCCATTCGAACCGGTAACCGCGATGAGGGGAAGATTAAAATATTGCCGGTGGCAACGGGCAATGTCGCCCAAAGCTAAAAGCGTATCTTTAACTTTAACCACGGCCAGATTTTTCGCCAGCCTAACCTTAGGCTTTTTTTCGATGATCAAACAGCCGGCCTGAGCCCTAATCGCCTGAGGAATAAAATCATGCCCGTCAAAATTCTGCCCCCGCAAAGCTAAAAAAGCCTCTTGCGGCTTGATCTTTCGGGAATCGGTTGAAAGACCAATGAGATTATCCTTGCGGCTGCCGCTTAAAAGGACGCCCCCCGTAGCCCGGACAATTAGATCGACTTTAAACATTCTTTGATCACCTTTACGTCGCTGAAACTTATCGTCTTGTTTTTTAAAACCTGGTAATCTTCATGCCCTTTTCCGGCAACTAATAAACAATCTTGCGCTTTAAGCAAAGACAGCCCCTTGCGGATCGCCTGGCGGCGGTCAACGATCAAACGATAATTGTTTTTACGCACACCCCGGAGTATATCTTTAATGATCTGCCGGGGCTTTTCCGAACGCGGATTATCACTGGTAATGATCGCCACATCTGCCAACCTGGTCGCAATCCTGCCCATCTGCGGCCTTTTAAGCTTATCCCGCTCCCCTCCGCAACCAAAGACCACAATCAGCCGGCCGGCAACAAGCTGCCTTAAAGTGCTGATCACATTCTGCAGGGCATCGGGCGTATGGGCATAATCCACAAAAATATTCCAGCCCTGGGGCGCTCTGACCTTCTCCAGGCGGCCGGGTACGCTAGCGAATTTTTCGATCGCCGATTTAATTTTGAAAAGCGGGATTTGCTCATTTAACCCCCAGCTGGCCGCGGCCAGAATATTATAAATATTGTGGCGCCCAATCAACCGGGTTTTAACCCTCAGGCTCCTTTGGGCGGTTACCAAAGAAAATTCCGTGCCGGTAATGCTTAACTGAATATTTTTAGCCATCAAATCCGACTTCTGCTTGATCCCGTAGGTCCAAATCCTAGCGCCCGTCAAACTTTTGAGCCGGCGGCCGTAGGGATCGTCATGATTGACCACCGCCCAGGCCTGCGGTTTGAGGGACGAAAAAAGCTTGGCCTTGGCTTGAAAATAATCTTCTAAATTCTTATGGTAATCTAAATGATCCTGGGTAAGGTTAGTAAAAATCCCCTGGCGGAAATCAATCCCCCCTACTCTCTCCTGGTCTAAGGCATGAGAAGAAACCTCCATCGCACAATACCTGACCTTAGCCTGATGCATCCTCAATAACAGCTCCTGCAATTGCCCTGCCGCAGGAGTAGTATTCTTAGCTTTGATCAGCTTGCCTTTAAAACGGTAATTAATCGTGCCGATTACCCCGCAAGCCTGCCCTGCCTCTTTAGCAATAGCTTCGATCAAATAAGCGACGGTCGTTTTACCGTTAGTCCCGGTGATCCCGCTCACCTTGATCTTAGCCGAGGGGGAACCGTAAAATTTATCCGCAGCCTGGGCGAAGAATTTACGGCAATTGTCGACCGTAACCACCGCCATGCCCCCGGGCAGATGCGCCGGTAAAATCTTGCTTTCGGTAACCGCCATCGCCGCTCCCCGCCTGGCGGCCTCCCGGAGGAACCGGTGGCCGTCGATCCGGCTGCCTTTAATCGCCACAAATAAAAAACCTTTTTTTACTTCTTTGGAGTTAGCGGTAATCCCCTTGATTTCTAGGTCAATAATTTTCATCCCACACCTTCGCTCGACATTAACCTCAATTATATTCCCTCACCTGATCATCTTGAATAAAAAGAAGGTGCGGGATTCATCTTGCCATCGCCTCCAGCGGAATCTGGTTGCCTTTTAAATAACGGATGACATCTCCCGCCACCTTTTTGAATACGGGCGCCGCCACCACCCCGCCGTAATAATACGGATGCGGTTCATCGACGCAAACCACAATCGTTAATAAGGGGTCCTCCGCCGGGGCAAAACCGACAAAGGAGGCAATGAATTTAGAATGCGAATACCTGCCATTAGGCTCAAGTTTCTGCGCGGTCCCGGTTTTGCCGGCGGCACTAAAACCCTCCACCTTACCCAGCCTGCCCGTTCCTTCCTCGATAACACCGGTCAGGATCTTTTTGATCCGCAAAGCCGTATCCACCGAAATCACCTTATGTATTAACAGCGGCTTGTTCTGCTTAATAATCTTGCCTTGCTTGTCACGCACCGAATCGATAATGTAAGGACGCATTAATTGTCCGCCGTTGGCAATCACGGAAATAGCGCTGGCTAACTGTAAAGCGGTCACTCCGACCTCTTGCCCCATCGGTATCGAAGTAATCGAGGTTTTTGACCATTGCCGCACCGGGCGGACCACCCCCGAGATCTCACCCGCCAGGTCAATCCCCAGTTTAGAACCAAAACCAAATGCCCGGATATACTGATAAAGTTTCTCCTCCCCCAAAAGCATAGCAATCTTGACTGTGCCGATATTGCTCGATTCTTCGATGACCTCCCTAAAGGTAAGGCGGCCATGCGGGCGGTGATCATGCAAGACCCTGCCTCCTACCTTGTAGGCCCCGTTTTCGCAAAAAAACACATCCTCTTCAGTAACTCTTTTTTCCTCTAGGGCCCCCGCCGCCGTAACAATTTTAAATACTGAACCCGGCTCAAGTAAATCGCAGATCGCCCGGTTACGCATCAGATCTTTGCTAACCCCCGAATGGTTATTTAAATCATAGGTCGGGCGGTTAGCCAAAGCCAAAATCCTGCCGGTGTGCGGGTCCATAACAATGATACTCGCTCCCTTGGCATTATATTTTTTAAAAGCCTTGTCCAGCTCCCTTTCAGCAATATACTGGATAACTTCATCAACCGTTAAAACCAGGTCCAAACCGTCAACCGGTAAAACCATTTTTTCCCAAATATCCAGTTTTTTTAAACGCGCATCGCGCAAAAACACTGCCCAACCCGGCGTGCCTTTTAAATAAGTATCATACCCTCTTTCCACGCCTTCCAGGCCGATGTTATCCATACCGCTAAATCCGATAACATGGCTGGCCAAATAGCTATTGGGATAGATCCGCTTGGTTTCCTTGATAAAACCCAAACCTTTAAGATTCAACTTTTTGATCTTCTGGGATTTGTCCGGTGAAAGTTTGCGCGCCAGCCAGATAAATGATTTTTTGCGGTTAAGCCGATCCCGCAAATAACTTTGCTCTACCCCCAGGATCGGCCAAAGTTGCTGGATCAAAGCTTCTTTATGCTTGATGGCATTGGGCACCGCATACAAAGAATCCAAAGAAAGATTAAAAGCCTGGGCCTTGAGATTGATATCGAAAATCGTACCCCGGCGCGGTTCTAATTCGACAAACTGATTGTGCTGTTTTTTAGCCAATGAGGTCAGATAGGCAGAACGGAAGAATTGGATGAAGAGCAGACGGCCGACGCAAAGCAGAAGGAAAAATAAAAAAACCAAAAATACCGCCTCACACCGCTGGCGATAATTACTGATATACACTAGTTTTCCTTAAGGAATAATAAAATTAGGGGTTAACTGTATTAGCCTGAGCTTCCCGATTCAAACCGAAAATCCGCGCGAATAAATTTTCTTGAGCGCGGGCCTGACCAGCCACTCTTACCCCGCCTGAGGCAGGGACCACCTTGACATAGCGGTAATTATCAGGCATTTGAAAATCCTCGGTGCTATTAATACGGGCCCCGATATTTACCAAAGATGAATTTTTGTTAATATTGTACCTCAAAGCGGTATTCTGGTCCATCAATTCTGCGTAAATCGCCTGTTTCTTTTGCCCCAGGTAAGCCAAGCGGAAGATTTCACTTTGCTGGTAAACATAGAGAACACAAAAAGATGTCACAAACACAACTGCAGAAAAAAACTTGGTCAGCTTCATATCTTTTATGCCCTTTCCGCGACCCTGAATTTAGAGCTGCGGCTGGAGGGATTAGCCTCCACCTCAGCCCAACGGGGAGTCAGGGGTTTAGCGGTAACAATATTGATTAAGCCGCTGCTTTTAAGCGCCCGAAATGTATGTTTAATCACTCTATCTTCTAAGGAATGAAACGAAATAACACATATTCTAGACTGCTTGCGCAAAATATCAACCGCTTTCTTGACCGTACTTTCTAAAACTTCCAGCTCTCGGTTGACCGCAATACGCACCGCCTGAAAGGTGCGGGTTGCCGGATGGATCCGGTAGTAGCTGCGCCGATAACGGTGCGGGATCGCACGCATTACCAGATTTGCCAGCTGTGTGGTAGTGGCGATCGGCTCGTTGCGGCGCTCCTGGACTAAAAGGTGCGCAATCCGGTTATGCCAGCGCTCCTGGCCAAAATTCCACAACAGCGCCGAGATCTCGTTCTCGTTGAGGTTGTTCACTAAATCATATGCCGAAATATAACTGTTTTTATCCAAACGCATATCCAATGGCCCTTCCTCCTTAAAACTAAAGCCCCGCTGCGCGTCAGCCAGCTGATAAGTAGAGATCCCTAAGTCGAAGATAATACCGTCGATTTCCTTGATCCCCCGGGCTTCCAGGACCTCGTCGAGCTGGGAAAAATTAGCGTGCACAAATTCAACACTGCCTTTAAATTCCGCCAAGCGCTGTTGACAGACGGCTAAAGAATTCTCGTCCCGGTCAATGCCGATCAGCCTGCCACCGGGGCTGATCCTGCGCAAAATTTCTAAAGCATGCCCGCCGGTGCCTAAAGTGGCATCGACAATTATCTGCCCGGGCTGGGGATTTAAAAATTCCAAAACTTCATTGAGCATCACCGGCACATGCAACTTTTCGATCTGCATTTATACGTCCATTAATTTCTCAGCTATTTCTTCAAAAGATTGGCGGCTGTTAGAGTAAAAATCACACCATAAATTCTTCGCCCAGATTTCGACGCGGTTAGAAACCCCTACGATCATTACGTCTTTTTTAATTTCGGCAAAATCCTTGAGGTACTGCGGCAAAAGAATCCTCCCCTGCCGATCCGGAACAACATCTACTGCGCCGCTAAAAAGCAGGCGGTTAAAAGTACGTGACTGGGCCTTGGTAAAAGAAAGGGCCTTAAATTTATTTTCCTGCGAACGCCATTCCTCTTCCGCAAACATAAATAAGCATTTATCTAAACCGCGGGTTACAAAAAATTTCTCCACGAATTGGTTTTTTGCCACTTCGCGGAATCTAGCAGGCAGAATCAAACGGCCTTTGCGGTCAATGGAATGTTCAAACTCGCCATAGAACATTTTGGGCTTCCTTCCACTTTACTCCACTTTTCACCACTGCAGTATCAAGTATAGAGAAAACCACTAAACTTGTCAAGCAAAAAATTTTATAAATTGTGTAAATACAATAAATTGTGGATAGTGGAGTAAAAATTGCTAGCTGTGGTGGTATGCGAAAGCTAACAAAGAAGGATTCTACGGCAAATTAAGATGTCTTTTCTGATTTGCAGGGTTAAGGCTGCTAAAGAAGGGAATTTTCTATCCGGGCGGATTAATTTTACAAATTGAATTTCCAGAGTTTGGCCATAAATACGCTTAGAAAAATCAAAAATATGCACCTCAATCACCAGCGGATAAGCTTTAAGTCTAAGCGAATGACGTCTGCCGATATAACAGACCCCGTTATATTTTTTCCGGGACAAGGACACTCTAACCGCGTAAACTCCCGGCGGCGGAATAATTTCATGGTGCGGATTAATATTCGCGGTCGGAAATCCCAGCAGCCTGCCTAAAGCACTCCCCTTTTTTACCGTGCCCAGAACACTGACCGGCCGGCCAAGCAGCCGTGCGGCTTGAGACAATTTAGAGCTCCTGATCAACCTCCTGATGGCAGTGCTACTTACGCTACCCCGTCCAGATTTGATCACTTTAAAAACTTTTACCGTAAATCCATATTGCCTGCCGCTTGAAATTAATAATCGGCAGTCACCGGCCGCCCGGTAGCCAAAACGGAAATTTTCCCCCACATAGACAAAATCCGGCCTGATCCGCGCGGCCAGAATATCAGCAATAAACTTCTGAGCGCTTAGTCGAGCAAAATGCCGGCTGAAACGCACTACGATACATAAATCGATCCCCAGCTCGGCGATCAACCTTAAGCGATGCTCTAAAGAATAAAGGCTGGCTTTTTGTTGCGGATGGGGAAAAAAGGTTAGGACCACGCTGGTGCCGCGGGTCTCTTTTGCTTTTTTTACGGCGGCTTTTAAAATATTGCGATGGCCAAGGTGCAGCCCGTCGAAAACCCCCAAAGCGATAACCGGCTTTCTGATCCGCATATTTTTTTTAACCCCGTAGGTGATTTTCATCATTTTATCGCTGGCAGTTATTTGAACTTGCGGGAAATTTCGGCGATCACTTTGCCCTGAATTGATGCAAGGCTACCCTTAAGGGTACAGCCGGCCGCGGTTTTATGCCCCCCTCCGCTAAAATGCCTGGCGACCTGATTGACATCGACTTTGCCCTGACTGCGTAAATTAACCCGCACTTGTGATCTTGCTCTGGCTAAAGGTTTAAATAATGCCACTACCTCGACACCTTTGATCTGGCGGCCGAAATTCAGCACCTGATCGGCCAAGTCAAATCCGGAATTTTTATCAACGCTAGCTGATCCAAGCGTAAACACAGCTACCTTCCCGCCCTTGAAGAATTTTACTCCGGACTGGGCCTGAAGCAGCAATCTTATCGCTTGCCGCGGGATATTCTCATAGGCATACCGATATACTCCGGCAACGTCAACCCCAAATTTAACCAGCTCTGCCGCAGCCAAAAAAGTAAGGCTAGAGGTATTGGTATAACGGAATGACCCGGTATCCGTCATAATCCCGGTGTATAAAGCTAGGGCCGCATTATGGTTAAAAGGCACCCTTAATTTTTTATACAAAGCATAGATCATTTCCGAACAGGAAGAAGCCTGGGGATCCACCCAATTCACATCGCCGAAATTCTGGTTGCTGATATGATGGTCGATGTTTAAGACCGGTTGGCTCTTTTTTAATTTATGCACCCTGCCGGCGCGCGCCAGATCAGCGCAATCCAGGACCGCCAAGCAGTCGAATTTAACCCGGCCCAAGGCATGACCGAAGCGACGGATCAATCTCAATTGCGGCAGAAAATCATAACCGTACGGCAGTAAATCATCAATGACGATACTGGCTTGCTTACCCAGCTGCTTCACTAAATGGTAAAACCCGATCGCTGCCCCTAAGGCATCTCCTTCGGGATTAACGTGGGCGGTAATTAAAAAATTATCAAATTTTTTAATGCTGCGGCAAACTCTCTGAATGCTCACTTTCAGGGCTCCTCTTTAGTTTTAGTTAACCGGCCGGCTCATCCGGCGGCGCAGGATGGGACTTTTCATTTTCCTTGATTTCATTCAAAACTTCCTGAATTTTAACGCTATATTCCGTAGAATGATCTTCTTCAAACATCAATTCGGTGGCAAAACGCAAATTAATCCTTTCTGCCACGAGGCTGCGGATAAAACCTAATGCGGAATCCAGGGCCAGTTTAGTATTTTTACTGGCCTCCTCTTTGCCTAAAACACTATAATAAATCTTGGCGTTCCTTAAGTCTTGGGAAAGCTCAACCCGCGTGATCGTGACAAAACCAACCCGGGGATCTTTGAGCTCATCATGATTAATCAAACTAACCTCTTTTTTGATCGCGGCCTCAACTCGTTCATGCCTGGACATAGCTATGCGCTCCGTTCTTTATTTTTAACTGCTAACTTTTTAATTAAAATCAACTCTGCCTGGCGGCCGCAGACCTTATTTTGAAGCTTAGCCGCCAATACTTTAGCTAAAATTTTCTGATACCGCGGCCCCGGCAGCACGCCTAAGTTCTTTAAATCCCTGCCCCCGACACAAAGCCGCATCCCGTTATAAAGCTTTAAAAAATCCGCCAGATGCTGTTGAAAATATTTATTGGCAACGACCGCTTTAAACAAAATAATTGTTTCGTAACTTAGCGGCTCAACTAAGGAAAAAATCGTATCGGCTTTAACCGCCGGGCGGCATAAAGCAGCCACTAACCGATGCCGGACCCGGTGATAACTCAACAGGCGGCTAGCCTGGCCTTTAGCCAGCCCCAAACGGTTAACCAGCTCACTCGCCTGGGCCAAACTAAGATGGATCAGTAAAGCCGCAAAATAGACCAGCCATGGCTCAAGCGGACGGCGGAAAGAAAAATTCTTTTCAAACCAAATAATTTGCCGCTTGATTGCGCCAAATATTCTTTGCGTATCATGATGGAGCCTGAAATTATCGCCGATAAAAGACAGCCCGCCCAGACGATCCAAAGTTTTAAGCGGGCCCCAGGGCCGATCCTCCTTAAACAACAGGATCAACTCATCGCGTAGGCGATGCGGATTGACCCGCTTCAGGTATTTCTCCTTAAGCGCTCTTTTAAGTAAAATCAGGGTCCGCCGCTCAAGCTTAAAGCCGAAACGACAACCAAAACGTATAGCCCTTAAAATCCGGGTCGGATCATCTTCAAAACTTAAATCATGCAATACCCGAATATTACCAGCAGCCAGATCATCCAGGCCTTGGAATAAATCGATTATGCCTGCCTCATTATTTAATGTCAGATCTATGGCCAGGGCGTTGATCGTAAAATCCCTTCTGCCTAAATCTTCGCGCAGGCTGCTAAAAACAACTGCCGGCAACGCCGCTGGGTAAGGATAAGTTTCGCGGCGGGCAGTTGCGATATCCAATTTTAAATCGCCTTCTAGCAGTAAAGTGGCGGTTTTAAACCGCTCGTGGATGATTAACCCGGATTTTAGCTTTTTTGACAAATAGCGGGCAAAAATTAAACCATCCCCTTCTACCGTAATATCTAAATCGAAATTTTTTTTCCCCAAAATCAAATCCCGCAGTGACCCGCCCACCAGGTAAGCCGGCATTTTAAGAAAACGGGAGGCTGCTTGCGCCTGACGCAGGATCCGCTTGGCTTCGGGGGATAATTTTTTTAAATAGTTTTTTCGCACTATACCTGCCTTTGAAAAATTCCGCCGCCCGCCCAGTATCTCTAAGGGCGGGGATGGAACATCCTATGGATTGTTTTAAGCCGCTCCTTATCGATATGCGTATAGATCTGCGTCGTAGAAATATTGGCATGCCCCAGCATCTCCTGCACCGAGCGTAAATCCGCCCCCCGCTCCAATAAGTGGGTCGCGAAAGAATGCCTTAAGGTATGCACTTTGATCAGTTTTTTGATCTTGGCTGCTTTGGCGTAGCGCTTAATCAATTTCCAAACCGATTGCCTGGATAATTTGGCGCCGCTGCGCCCGATAAATAAAAATTCCGACGCTTTTTGTTTTAAAAAGTGCGGGCGGCTAAACTCTAAATAACGCTTGATGCTGGCAATGGCTTTTTTGCCTAGCGGGATAATCCGTTCTTTATTGCCTTTGCCGATACAACGCAAGAAACCGATATCTAAATTAACATTATTGATCTTAAGGCTGCTCAATTCCGAAACCCGCATCCCGGTAGCATAAAGGGTTTCTAAAATTGCCTTATCCCTGGCCCCCTGCTTATCGCGCCAATCAGGCTGGCTGATCAACAATTCTACTTCATTTACCGAAAGCGTATCCGGGACTTTCTTCCAAAGCTTCGGGGAATCGATCAAAGCGGTCGGGTCGCTCTTTAAAATCCTCTCCCGGGCTAAAAATCTGTGAAACATCCTGATCGCCGCCAGGCGCCGGGAAATACTGGTGGGAGAAATCCCTTGGGCTTTCTGCGCCAGCATAAATTCTATGATATCATTTTTAGCGGTCTTGGAAAGCACGGTAATCCCGCGCTGGTCGATAAAATCCAGGTATTGGTGCAAGTCTTCCCGGTAGGCCATGATCGTATTCTGCGCCAGGGCCCGCTCCACCGCAAGATAATCTAAAAACGAATCGACTAATTCCTTCACTTTGCACCTTTAAACTTAGGCGATTGGTTAAAAAACCATCCCCCCGGTCAATACGCTCCTGGGGGTATCAGTATATTATAGCTTAAAAATACTGGCGCTTTTTTCTTTGCCGATCGTCGTAGCCGCGCCATGCCCAGGGTAAACTTTAGTCGCCGGGGGTAATGTAAATAATCTTTCGCGGATCGCTTCTTTAAGCTGAGCCTGGCTGCCTCCTGGCAGATCCCAGCGCCCCACCCCTTGCGAAAATAATGTATCGCCGGTAAAAACCATATCGCTCTGCGGGCTTTGCATTAAAAGCCCGATTCCGCCGGGAGTGTGGCCGGGCAGATGGATAACCTCCAACTCCAAAGAACCTAAAATAATTGTTTCTTTATCGCTCAAGGTTCTGATTTTAGAATTCACCTTATAGGGTAGCGCAAAGTTAGCGGAAAGATTTTTACGCGGGTCAAGCAGCATCGGTAAATCGTTCTTATGCACGCAAACCAAAACCCCGAATTCATCGTCCGCTCCAATGTGGTCATAATGCCCGTGGGTGTTAATCACCATCGCTGGCTTAAGATGATAAAATTCCAGGACTTTTTTAATTTTATCGGCATCTGCGCCCGGATCGATAATCAGCGCGCTTTCACCAGCAGCCGGCGCTAGCAGGTAACAATTAACCTGCATTATTCCTACATTAATCGATTCTAAGATCATTTTAAATAATTCTTAATCTTGGGGTAAATAAACCCTTTGTGGATACTGGTTTTGATCTTTTCAGCTTCCCGTAATAAACGGCTGTTACTCATTCCGTAAATATCGCTTTGAATATCTTGCAGCAGGCTAGACAGCCTGGCAATCTCTGGGTCAAAACTTTTCTGGGCTTCCGGGGTAAGCATATTTTTGAGATAAGCCAGATTTTTTAGTGCCTGTTGGGCGCAATCGGCTTTTTTCTTCAAGCTCGCATTTTGCGTCAAAGCATTGATCAATTCATCCTGCCAGGTGCTCCAATAGGTATAATACTGCCGATAAATTTCTTCCTTGCTCATATCCGGGCCTTTATATTCCTCCGGAACTAAAACCATTTGGATCGGCGTATCGGATTTTTTGCTTTTACGGGTAAACTTGCGGACAAAAGCCTCGCAGCCAACCAGGTTCATTAACAAAACAAGGATAAAAACCGGGGTTAATATCTTTTTCCTCAACATGGATATCTCCTTTTAGCCACGATTGCTAGATCAAAGTAACTGCGCGAGCTTGAAAAATTCCTGCTGGTCGATAATCTTGACACCTAATTTTCTGGCTTTAGCCAATTTTGACCCGGCATCCTGGCCGGCAACCACAAAATCGGTTTTACCGCTGACGCTGGAAGACGGTATGGCACCGAGCCGGCGGACTAAAGCTTCGGCCGCAGAACGGGATAAACCCTCTAACTGTCCGGTAAAAACTACGGTTTTGCCGGTAAGCTGGCTGATCTGAATTGTCGATGCCTCCTGGCGCATATTAACCTGAAAGTTCTTAAGCTCCTGGACCAGTTTTTTAGTCTGCTTAAGCGAAAAATACTCACAGATCGAACCGGCCATAACTTCGCCAATCTCAGGGATCCTGTCTAAATCTTCTGGCTTGGCCTGCATGAGCTTGTCCAGGCTGCCAAATTCGACGGCTAAGGTATAAGCGGCCTTCTGCCCCACGTGCCGGATACCTAAAGCGAAAATCAAGCGGGCTAACGGCTGTTGTTTGCTTTTCTGGATTGCCTGCAATAAATTCTTCGCTTTTTTTTCCTTAAATAACTCTAGGTCCAGCAGATCTTGCATTTTCAGCTTATAAATATCCGCCAGTCCTTTGAGCCTGTCCAGGCCCACCAGCTGAGCAACGACAGCTTCGCCTAACCCTTCGATATCTAAAGCATCCCGGCTGGCGAAATGCAGGAGCGCCCTTTCCAGCTGTGCCGGACAATTAGGATTAATGCAACGATAAGCAACATCATCTGCTTTTTCTTTAACGATCCGACCCTGGCAGACCGGGCAAGCCTGCGGCTTAAGATACGGGTGCTTTCCTTGCTGCGTTACCACCTTGACCACTTTCGGGATGACATCCCCGGCCCGCTCGATTAAAACCCGGTCACCTTTACGTAACCCTAGCCTTTCAATTTCGTCAAAATTATGCAACGTAGCGCTGCTGATTACCACCCCCGAACACTCCACCGGCTCTAAGACCGCTACCGGCGTAATGACGCCGGTTCTACCAACATTGACTTTAATCTCTAAAACGACTGTGGTCGCCTGGCGGGCGGGGAATTTATAAGCTACCGCCCAACGCGGAGACTTAGCAGTATAACCCAAACTTTTTTGCTGGCTAAACCTGTTTAATTTTACCACTACCCCGTCAATTTCATAAGGCAGATCATCACGCCGGCCTTGCCAATGCAGGCAGTAGCTGATTACTTCTTCGATATTTTCGCAAAGCGCAGAATTAGAATTTGTCCTCACTCCCCACTTGGCCAGCAGCCTTAAAAAATCCCACTGAGTAGCAATTGAAGACCCCTGGTATGCGCCTAGAGAATGGGCAAAGAAATTAAGCCTCCTTTTGGCGGTCAGGGCTGAATCCAGGAGCTTCAATGACCCGCTGGTAGCGTTACGCGGGTTAGCAAAGAGGCCTTCATCCTGCACCTGCCGCTCCTGGTTGACTTTGAGGAAATCACTTTTGTCCATGTATACCTCGCCGCGGATCTCGATTGGCTCTTCCGGTGCTTCTTTAAGTAGCCTCAAGGGGATCGCCCGGATGGTTTTAATATTAGCCGTTATATCCTCGCCAACCTGTCCGTCTCCGCGGGTGGCCCCTAGTTTCAATTGCCGCCCGGCATAAGTTAAATTCGCGCTCACGCCATCGATCTTAAGTTCAACGACGTAATTATAACCGGTTTTTTCTCCCAGCCCCTTAGCCACCCGTCCATCCCAGAGCCTTAATTCATCAACCGAATAAGTATTATCCAAAGAAAGCATCGACATTTGATGCTTGACCGTTTTAAAACCTTGGCTGATTACGGGAGTTAAGCGCTGCGTAGGGGAGTCCGACGTGCGGTATTGAGGATATCCATCTTCCAGGAGCTTAAGCTCGCGCACTAAATCATCATATTCCTTATCGGAAACAAGCGGCTGGCTTAAAACATAATACTGATAATCATGCTGGAGGATTTTTTCTTTTAATTTCTGGATTGCAATTTTAATCTGGGTGGACATTGCTGGCTATGGGAATGATCAAAACCTTACGCTAAAATCGCGAAATTCACCCGCGGCCGGTAACCATTCTGTATCGACGTTACGGATATGCCGGGAAAAACTCTGCTGAATTTGCTCTAAAAATCCCTCCAGCAACTCTTCTTGGGCCTGGGCAACTATTTCTACCCGCCGATCATCTAAATTCTTGACCCAGCCGCATATTTTCATCTTCCTGGCAATCTCCGTAACCGTATAGCGAAAGCCTATACCTTGGACATGGCCGGAATAAAAAACGTGCAGTTGCTTCTCCATTACATTAATGAAGTTCCTGGCTTGCCCGCCCCGACTTTATACGGGCAGGAACTTGTCTAACCCTAAAATTGGTCGGGGCGGACACACTTTCCCCAATTTCATCTCGAAAGTGCCCGCCCTGTTTCTGAATCCCGCGGGGGTACGCTTCCGAAATAAGTTAGAACCAATTGCTTTAAAAATGGTCGGGGCGGACAGGCCGTCTTCCTGGATTTTGTTTTGGTGACGGCACGCCGCCTACCTAAAATTTCGGGGCGGACAGGCCGTCTTCCTGGATTTTGTTTGGGTGACGGCACGCCGCCTACATAAAAATTCGGGGCGGACAGACTTGAACTGTCGACCTCAGCGTCCCGAACGCTGCGCTCTAGCCAAACTGAGCCACGCCCCGTTGCATTCCTAGCTTTAAATTACGGGAATGCAACGGGGCACACGCCACCCACATTACATCCCCTTGTTATCAAATTGTTCGGGTGGTAGCGCCCAGCTAAATGCACACCCCCGCCCCAGATATATTCTTTGATTATTTAATACCCTACACTAGAAATGTTAGTATACCAGAAATATATGCCTTGCGCAATAACAGAAGAATTAAACTGCAGCTCTTTTGGCAAGCAGATCAAATTCGATATTTAACTTATCCGAAGGATTTACCGAATTCAGGTTAGTATTTTTAAAGGTATGGGGGATAACGCAGACCTTAAACAGGTTGCCGCGTACTGCCGCAATCGTTAAGCTGATTCCGTTCACCGCCACCGAACCTCTTGCCAGGCAATACGGCATAAAGTCCGGCATAACGGCAATCTCAAATTCAACGCTGTTTTCCTTTAAAATTCTGCGGCGCACTACTCCCAGACAATCGATATGCCCCTGGACAAAATGCCCGCTGACCCTGTCGCCGATTTTAAGCGAGCGCTCCAGGTTTACTAATTGACCTGGCCTTAATCCGCCCAGGTTCGTATTCTTTAATGTTTGAGGAATAACCTCAAAGCTACAAAACCGGTTTTTAAGCTCTACTACCGTAAGGCAAACTCCGTTAACCGCAATACTATCGCCGACCTTGGTTGCATCAAGCACCCTGGCGGCGCCAATCTCCAGCCGCACCAGGCCAGCCTTACGCGTAACTTTCTTAACCCCTCCTGTTTCCTCAATAATCCCGGTAAACATTTATTTTACTTTGGCTGAAATTAAGATATCCTGGGCAATCTGCCTGATCCTTAAATCGCTTAATTTAACCGCCTGGTCGATACGCTTAACACCGCTGCCCATTACCGAAGAAACCGCTTCTTTGCCGCCGATGATTTTGGGGCTGATAAAAAATAAAACCCTGTCCACCAGTCTTTCATCAAATAAGGAACCGATCAGCGTCCCGCCACCCTCGACAATAATACTGCTGATCTCTAATTGGGCTATTTTTTTTAAAGCATCCCGCAAATTTATCTGCCCGGCTTTTTCTTTAACCTCTAAAACTTTGGCTTTAGCGGCAAGCTTTTTACGGTTCTCCGTTTCCTGGCCAGGCTGACTGGGTAAAGTCAAAATAATCACTCGACTGTCTTTAGCAAAAATATTGGCATCTTCCGGGATGCTTAAATTACTATCCACAATTATCTTAGTAATTTTTTTCTGAGAAAACCATGGGTTTAAAGCCGGATTATCCCGCAACACCGTATTGACCCCCACCATGATCGCGTCATAATCATTACGCAGGCGGTGGGCAATAGAACGGGTTTTATCCGCAGTGATCCATTTTGAATCGCCGGTACGGGTGGCAATTTTACCATCCAGCGATTGCGCAACCTTTACGGTAATAAACGGCAAGCGGGTGGTAATATATTTAATAAAACTTTCGTTGATCTCTTTAAGCTTATCCTCCAGCACGCCTACCTGGACTTTAATATTATTTTGCTTAAGCAGCATTATTCCTTTGCCGTTATTCAAGGGATTAGGATCGATCATCCCTATAACCACCCTTTTAATTCCGCTGCTGATAATCCGGTTGACGCAAGGCGGGGTGCGCCCGGTGTGGGCGCAAGGCTCCAAAGTAACATAAAGCACTGACCCCCGGGCTTTTTTACCTGCCTCATCTAAAGCTACAATTTCTGCATGCGCCAGGCCCGCCCGGGCGTGAAAACCGCGCCCGATGATCTTGCCCTGCTTAACCACTAAGGCCCCCACCAGGGGATTAGGAGAGGTTTTGCCTTTAGCCTTTAATGCCAATTTTAAGGCTAACCCCATATAATATTCATCTTTAGCTGCCAGCATTTTTCGCCTGCCTTAATTTTTCTACCAATTCCATCGGTAATTTAATCATGCCTAATTTTAAATCCGGCTTAGCGCTCCCATGGAAATCGGTCCCTCCGGTAACCAATAGATCTAACCGCTTAGCCAGGCCTAAATAAAAATTTACCATTGACTGGGAATGCTCCGGATAATATACTTCCAGCCCCCCTAAGCCATAGCCTTTAAATTCAGAGATCAAATCATCATTGCGCAGCAGATAAGGATGCGCCAGGACCGCTATACCTTCTGCCTCCCGGATCAGCTGGATCGCTTCAGATACTAAAAGGCGGAATCCCAAAACATAGGCCGGAGACCTGTCGCCGATATATTTCGCAAAAGCCTCCGGGATAGAACTAACCAGCTTTTCTTTAACCAGCGCCCGGGCAATATGCATCCTGCCCACCGTTGAATTGCCGGAGATGCTAAAAACCGTTTGCGGGTTAAGGTCCACTCCTAGATTTTTCAAGTTATCAACAATCTGATACACCCGCTGAATACGGTTAGCCCGGATGATTTGGAGTTTTTCCGCCAGCTGCGGGTTACGATAATCCAAAAAATATCCTAGCAGATGAATCTCCTGGTTAGCATGCTGGGCAGTTAATTCAATCCCGGGGATTACCTCCAGGTCTGTAGCGGAAGCTGCTGTAAGGGCTTCTGGCAAACCGTCGGTAGTATCATGATCGACAATCGCTACCGCCGCAAGCTTACGCTTGAGCGCCTCTTGAACTAATTCCGCAGGGGTCAACGTGCCATCGCTACAAATCGTGTGTACATGCAGGTCGGCAAATCTCATCCCGCACCTACTCTACTGGCCGCGTTTTTACGCATCGGCTCATCTTGGAAATTCAAAGAAGTTGCGGGATTCATTTTTCTTTCTCGATCTTGACCTGGTCTAAGATCGCGTTAACAAATTTGCCGGACTCTAAGCCGGAATATTTTTTAGCTAATTCTACGGCTTCATTAATCGCTACTTTAGGCGGGATGTCACCGCGGAATAAAAGCTCAAAACAACCCAGGCGCATGATATTACGATCGACAAAAGCCATCCGCTCCAGTTGCCAGTTAGCGGCATACTGGCTGATCTTTTTGTCGATCTGCTCACGGTTTTTGAGCACCCCCTCTAAAAGGCCGGCGGAAAACTCCCTTAACTCACCTACCAAATCAGCATGATCGCTATTGGCACAAAAATTTTCCAAAACATCCTGCCACTTCCATCCGGTGATATCAACCTGATAAAGCATTTGCAGGACATATTCGCGTGCTTTGGTTCTTTTTCTCATTAAATGAGTCCGCCATTGAATCAGTGGCGGACGAATTTGCCCGCTCTTGAAGCCATTGGTTTCCATGGCCGCAAGCGGGACTTAGGTTATTATTTTATCTGGCCGGCTAGATTGACCATCTCAATTGCCGAGAGGGCCGCGTCCCGCCCCTTATTCCCATCTTTAGAGCCTGCCCGCTCAACCGCCTGCTCGATACTGTCTGCCGTAATTACGCCGAAGATCACCGGCAAACCGCTGTCCAAAGAAACCTTAGCTACTCCTTTGGCTACCTCGGCAGCAATATAATCAAAATGCGGAGTGGCTCCGCGAATGACCGTACCCAAACAGATCAAAGCATCAAATGACCTGCCCTTAGACATTTTCTGCGCTGCCAGGGGAATCTCAAACGCACCCGGCACCCAAGCTACAGCGATATCCTGATCCTCTGCCCCATGCCTGACTAAAGTATCAATACAGCCATTCACCAGCTCTTTAGTCATAAAATCATTGAACCGTGACGCGATCAAACCAAACTTCATTCCCTTGGCAATCAACTTTCCTTCCATTACCTTTACCATTTCCCACCCCCGTTTGTTAGATGTCAATTTGATGGCCCAGTTTCTCTTTTTTCGTCTTTAAGTATTTATAATTCTTCTGATTAGGCGCGATCTCTAAGGGCACCCGCTGAATAACTTTTAAGCCGTACCCTTCAAGCCCCACGATCTTACGCGGATTGTTCGTCAACAATTTGATCTGTTTGATCCCCAAATCCACCAGGATTTGAGCCCCAATCCCGTAATCCCGTAAATCTGCCTTATGCCCCAAAGCTTCGTTGGCCTCAACCGTATCCATCCCTTTATCCTGCAGATTGTAGGCCCGCAATTTCTCGACCAATCCAATACCGCGTCCTTCCTGGTGCATATAGAGGATCACCCCCTGCTTGTTCTGCGAAATCATCTCCATCGCCTGTTCAAGCTGCTTACCGCAATCACAACGCAAGGAACCGAAAACATCACCCGTTAAGCACTCCGAATGCACGCGCACCAATACCGCCTCATCCTGCCACTTGCCCATACATAATGCCAGATGGGTCTGGCCGTTCGTTTTATCCCGGTAAACGCTCAGTCTAAATTCACCAAACCGCGTAGGCAATTTAGTCTGCACAACCTCCTCTACCAGCTTTTCTTTTTTACGGCGGTATTCGATCAGGCTGGCAATCGAGCAGATCTTTAAGTGGTGTTGACGCGAAAAATCTAATAATTGCGGCAGGCGGGCCATACTGCCATCATCATTCATAATCTCACAAATTACTCCTGCCGGGTATAAACCGGCTAACCGCATTAAGTCTAGGCTGGCTTCGGTATGCCCAGCCCTGACTAAAACACCACCCAGCCGGGAACGCAAGGGGAAAATATGCCCGGGCCGGATCAGATCCTCAGGCTTGCTGTCTTTGCCGGTCAAAACTTCAATCGTCCTTGCCCGGTCGCCGGCCGAGATCCCGGTGGTTATACCCCGCGCGGCATCGACCGAGATCATCCAGGCAGTCCCAAAAGGATCTTTATTGACTGCTTGTAAAGTGTTTTTTAGCATCGGATCAAGTTCCAGATACCTTAAGCGCTCCTCCTCCATCGGCACGCAAATCAATCCCCTGCCGAATTTAGCCATAAAATTGATATCGGATGGCTTGACGCTTGCAGCGGCCATCACCAAATCACCTTCATTCTCGCGATCTTCATCATCGACCACGATTACCATCAGCCCGGCTTTCAAATCTTCCAGAATTTCTGGGATAGTATTAAACATAATATTACCTCTAATAAAAACACTGCGCCAGCATACGCCATCGGTCAGCCCGACGCTTAGTGGAATTGCGTCGGCGTGGCCTTGTGGCCAAAAGCCGCTAGCTTTTTATAAAGCGGCATTTTTCGACCAACGACTTACGTTGCTTACGCATCCGTAAGTCGTGGTCTCAAAAAAAATAAACCCGAACATGATCTTCGGGTTTACACTCTTTTGCCGCTTATTAACGGTATAATTAAAGACTGTAATAATCTTTTCTCATCTGGACTTTCACCCAAACCAATAGAATGGTTCGGTGCGCGCTTGTGCGCAACACCCGGCGTAATAGGAAACGCCGGTGCGCGCTTGTGCGCGACCATCGGCTTCGGAATTTAACCGAATCTGCCAGCTAAAATTCTATAGCCAGCTCGCGGGCTTTTACACGCGGCGTAATTGGAAACGCCGGTGTGCACTTATGTGCTAACCGCCCAGCGCTTAAAGGTATTGCGCTGGCGTGCACTTGTGTGCTAACCGCCGGTAAGGAGTTTCACCTTCCCCAAAGATTAATCGTTATTAGTTTACCAGATAAACTGGGCTTGTCAATAGATTTAAAAACCGCTATAATGTTGGCATGTTAAAAAGCATCATCCGCAGGACGCATAAACTTTTGCTAAAGAAGAAAAAAACGGTTGCTGTAGCCGAATCCTGCACGGGAGGCGAGCTCTGCGCTGCGCTATCCTGCCTGCCGCAGGCCTCGCGTTACTTTCTTTTGGGGGCCGTTACTTACAGCAACCGGTCAAAAAACCTGATCCTGAAAATCCCGGAAAAAATAATTGCTAAATACGGGGCAGTATCCGAGGAAACCGCGCGGCGAATGGCAAAAAATATCCGCCAAATAATCCTGGCCGATGTAGGGCTAAGCATTACCGGTATCGCCGGACCCGGAGGTGCCAGCCCAGAAAAGCCCAAAGGAACAGTATACTTAGGGCTAGCCGCTAAAAATAAAGAGCTTGGCTTTAAATTTATCTTTTCCGGCAACCGGCAAGCGATCCGTAAACAAGCGGTACGGGAAGCTTTGTGTTTATTATGCGCGCATTTATCGCCATAGAACTGCCAGCCCAGATCAAAAAAGTATTGGCCGGGGTCCAAAACGAGCTTAAAACATCTTTACCAAAAATTAGCTGGGTGCAACCGGATAATCTTCACCTCACCGTCAAATTCCTCGGGGAAATAACCGATACGCAAGCCAACGGTGTCCGGGAATTAATGGCTGCGGCACTAAAAACCACGCCGCCCTTTACTATAAATTTATCCCAATTGGGGGCTTTCCCCGACCTAAGGCGTCCCCGGATCATCTGGGCCGGCTCTTGGGAGACCCCTGCACAATTAGACCAATTAGTCCAAAAAATCCAATCCGGGTGTTTGAGCTTAAAAATCCCCTTAGAAACACGAATTTATAAAACGCACGTTACCCTTGCCCGCATTAAAAATCCTGTCCGCGAAACTATCCTTGCCGCAGCGCTTAAAGCCGCGCAAAACACGTTCGCTGCCCAAGCATTAAAAATTAATTTTAAAGGGATAACTTTATTCCAAAGCGTGTTGAATGCTGGCGGGCCGATTTACAGCATTGTAGATAGGGCGGAATTTTAAGCGGTGATTTTCAGAATCGACTGAAGCACAAGGTTGGTATAAAGTCCGGCGATCAGGTCGTCACCCATTACCCCGATCCCTCCCGGATTTATTTGAAAACTGAATGCAGGATAAGGCTTTAAAGTATCTAGGATCCGGAAGATCAGAAAGGCCAGGAAAATTATTTTGGCATCCGGCGGCATAAAGCTAAGCGCTACCAGCATCCCGGCCACCTCATCGATCACAATACAACCGGGGTCCTTCCTGCCTAACATCCTCTCCATCCGGCCGCAAGTCAAAAACCCCAGCAGGATTACCCCCAGGGTAAAGATAAAATAAAATTCTGGCGGCATTTTTACCAGCCAATAATAAAGCCCTAGGCCGGCAGCGCTGCCGAAGGTGCCGGGAGCAAAAGGCAGATAACCAACACCCCCCACTGTACAAATACAGGCGGTAAAGAAATCGGCTGGGCGCTTAAAATTCATAGGCGGGTAATTACTTTGCGGTTTTGCCAAAGATAGGACAACCCCGAATAAAGGGTCAACCCCACGGTAATCAGCATCAGAAAGAAAATCCCCTGGCGAAATGCCTTTTCCCAGGCCGGATTCCAGGTCGAATATTTTAAGATTATCTCTTTAGCCAGAATAAAACCCAGAATGGTAAAAATAACGACCATTTGCAGAACCGTCTTATGCTTACCGGCTTTAGCCGCCGCCAGCACCTTACCTTTATTTAGGGCAAAAAGCCGCATGGAAGTAATCAGGATTTCACGCGAAACGATAATCACAAACATCCAGGCCTCGATCAATTGCAGCTGCACAAACGCGGCAAAAGCCGCCAACACCAGGATCTTATCGGCGATCGGATCCATCAACCTGCCAAAATCCGTAATCATGTTTCTGCGCTGCGCGATCATCCCGTCGAAATAATCCGAAAGCGCAGCCAGAATAAACACCACTAAACTGACAGCTTTGGCCCAGAGGCCGTTACAAAATAAAAAAAACATAAACACAAAAGTTAAGATAATGCGTGAAATCGTTAAACGGTTGGCTAGATTCATTTAGGCTCTCCTACTAGATCATACTCTAAAGTGTCCGTGATCTTGACTTGGATAATCTTACCCGGCTTGTACGCTTGCTTAGTATTGACATATACCGTTCCGTCAACCTCCGGGGCATCCCACTGGCTGCGTCCGATATAACCACCCTCCTGCTTTTCCTCGATCAAAACAGGAATGGCTCTGCCGAGCAATTCAAGGTTATGCCGGGCGGAAATTTCCCGCTGCGCAGCCATGATCCTATCCAGGCGGCTTATCTTTAATTCCTCGGGGACCTGGCCGCTAAAATGATACGCCGGAGTCCCTTCTTCCCGCGAATAAGCAAATACCCCCAGCCTTTCGAACTTAACCTCGCGGGTAAACTCCAGAAGCTCATTAAATTCGCCCTCTGTTTCCGCCGGAAAACCCACGATCAAAGAGGTCCGCAAACAAACACCCGGGATTCGCTGCCGGATCTTTTTTATTAAATCCGCAATCTGGCGCCTGGTAATCCCCCGGTTCATCGCCTTTAATATGCGGTCATTGATATGCTGGATAGGCAGATCGATGTATTTACAAATCCGGTTCGTTCCCGCGATTAAAGCCAATAGCTCATCCGTGATCCGGCGCGGGTTAAGGTATAAAAGGCGGATCCAGGGAATATTCAAAGTGCGATCAACGATTTCCTTGAGCAATCCAGCCAGCTGGCTGCCAGTACCTTTATCCAAACCAAACCCCGTGATATCCTGGCCGATAATATTAAGCTCGGATATCTTTTGCCGGTTAAGATCAGCAGCCTGTTGGAGCACTTGAGCTTTCTCCAGGCTGCGCAAGGAGCCTTTGATCCGGGGAATAGCGCAGTAACTGCAGCGATTAATGCAGCCTTCGCAAATTTTCAAATAAGCATAATGCTGCGGCGTTAAAATAAACCTGCTTGCCGGCGGGACGATTTCCTGGCTGCCGATAAAAGCATCTACCTCCGGAAGCAGCCGGCCTAAATTTTTGTAGCGCTGCGCAAGGCAACCGCAAACAATTATTTTTTTAAGCTGGCCCTGTTTTTTGAGTTCGATCAAATCCAAAATGGCGTCGATCGATTCACGCTTGGCATCTTGAATAAAAGCGCAGGTATTGACCAGGGCTATTTGAGCCCGGGAGATATCCTCAACGATAGCATAACCTTTAGCGTGCAGGCGGCCGGCTAAAGCTTCAGCATCAACCAGATTCCTCGGGCAACCCAGGCTCAAGACCCCTATCTTATACTTCATCGGGAGATCTTCAGGCCGTCCTTATTGATCACTACATTCTTTAAAGATTGCCCGCGCCGGCCAAGGTTAGCAAAACGCTGGTCATTAACCTGCAGCTCAACCGCTCCGGCATCACCCAAAGACAATTCAACTTTTTCACGCGCCTGCCAGGTCTCGCTCCTGCCTTTAGCCAAAGCCCCGTGAAATACTACCTTGCCGTCGACCTTAGCAGAAATCCATGATTTTCCATGCGCAAATATCCCTACGGCAAACCCTTGCGCCAACTCCTTGCCGGTTTTTGACTGAGTGGCGGCCAGAACAGTTTTTGCGGAGGTAGCCGCCGGTGGAGCCGCAGGCATGGCAACTTTAGTTTTTTCCAAGCGCGCCCGCGCCAAGCTGGGGCGGGCAAAGATCAGTTTGACTAAGTTAAACCCGGCAATTACCACGATCAAAACCGCGGCCGCCAGCGCGATTTTCTTTAAATTAAAAAATGGCTTGATAACCCTTAATTTTACCGAGGCATCTTTGATCAGGGAAATCGGCTTTTCGATTCTGGAGCCAATCGGCCTGCCGATGGTAGCATTCAAAGCAGGCTTGGATGCTGGCGGCGCAACACAAGATGGCCCCCCGATAAAATCTTTGGCATCAAGCCCCAGGTACCCGCAATAAATTTTAATGAAACCTTTGAGGTAAATCGGGCTCAAATTAGAAATGCTGTCCCCTTCGATCGCCCGCAGGACATTGAGGTGGATTTTGGTTTTCTTCTGGACATCCTCCAGGGTCAACCCTCTTTCCTGGCGGATCTTTTTTAGCCGTGAACCGGCAGTTTCAATGCTCATTACGCACCCTCATTCTGACTAATTACTTGTCCACCGGATTGCCGCCGGTCAAGTCTTTCAACCAGGCCTCCCGGTCCACTAAAATTCTCCGCGGCTTACTCCCTTCAAAAGGGCCGACCAACCCGTCCATTTCCATCATATCGATGATCCGCGCTGCCCGGGTATAACCCAAGCGCATTCTTCTTTGCAATATCGAAACCGAAGCCTGATTGCTCTCCATTACCACCCGGACCGCTTCGTCATAAAGATCATCTTTATCGCCGTTAGCCAGATTCCCCTTTTGTTGTTCTTTAAGAATTTGATCGTCATAAGCTGGTTCAGCCTGTTGTTTGATAAAATCTACCACCCGCTCGATCTCCGCGTCCTTAACCAGCGCCCCCTGGATCCGGACCAGGTCTTCTTTGCCCGGCTGCAAGAATAACATATCGCCTTTGCCCAATAAGGCCTCCGCGCCATTGGTATCAAGCACGGTGCGCGAATCAACCTTCGACGCCACTTTAAAAGAAACCCGGGCCGGCAAATTAGCTTTAATCACCCCCGTGATCACGTCCACGCTTGGACGCTGAGTCGCTAAGATCAAATGGATCCCCACGGCCCGGGAGAGCTGCGCCAAACGGGTAATAGCATTCTCGATCTGGTCGCGGGCCACGCTCATGAGATCCGCAAATTCATCGACTACTACGATGATGTAGGGAATCTTTTCCTGTTTTTCATTGTACGCTTCGATATTTCTGGCCCCGGCTTTAGATAAAAGCTGGTAACGCGCCTCCATTTCCGTAACCACCCAATTCAAAGCTACGGCCGCCTTCTTGGCGTCCGTCACGACCGGGCACAATAAATGCGGCAGCCCGTTGAAAGGCATCAATTCTACCATTTTCGGATCGATCATCAAAAATTTCAGGTCATTGGGCGAATCCCGGTAGAGCAAGGAAAGAATACAGGTGTTCACGCAAACCGTCTTACCGCTGCCGGTCGTGCCGGCGATCAACAAATGCGGCATATCATCCAAATCCCCGAATATCGGCCGTCCCGTAATATCCTTACCTAAAGCAATGGTCAAAGGCGATTTCTGTTTATGGCATTCCGCGGAGGTCAGTAAATCCTTAATACAAACCACGCTGCTTTGCAAATTAGGCACTTCTACACCTACCCGGCCTTTACCCGGGATCGGCGCAATAATCCTGATCGACTGGGCTTTGATCGCCAAGGCGATATCATCGCTCAAAGCCTCGATACGGTTGATCTTTACTCCGGCGGCCGGCTCCAATTCATAGCGGGTAATCACCGGGCCGCGGATAATATCGGTAACCTTGGCCGAAATACCAAAATCTTCCAAGGTTTCCTCCAGCGTCCTGGCGCAAGCCTCTAAATCTTCTTTCATCTGCTTGGTATCTGCGGCCGGGGCGTCCTCTAAAAGATCGACGGAAGGCAGATGGTAATCGCCGATCTTTAACTCCGCCGGCCTTAATTTTACCTCCTCGCTTTGCGGCTTATTCTTGATCAGGATCCTGGGCTTAACCTCAGCTTCTTGCTGCGGCATAAAAATCTTAGGCTTAGCGGCCGGCAATGGCGGCTCGGGTTTTTTAGGCAAAGCGGCCGGCTTATTATTCGGCGCCGGTTTAGGCTTAAATGCCGCCGGTTTAGGCCCTTTGGCAAAAACCGCTAAAACCTTAGCTAGAATAGATTTGAGATTATCGCCGAACTTAAGAAAAAGTGAAGAGATGAGTATTTCGGTAACTAAAGCTAGCGAAAGAATAATGAAGGTAATGAAGATGATGAACCCGCCCAGGCGGCTAAAATAGGTAGTGACAAAATTAGCGGTCAGCGCGCCGAAAAACCCTGCCCACTGAAACCGCAAAGGATCATTATGCAGATTAAACATCCCGATCAGCGAACTGATCGAGACGAGCAGCACAAACATCCCCAGCAGACGGGGTAAAGATAAATAGGGTTTATCCTGACGGAAATATTTGACCCCTAGCATAATCACCAGGGCCGGAATAACAAAACTGGAAATGTTCCCGAATAAAAAAATAATCAGCCCGGCCAGCCAGGCGCCGAAAACTCCCAGGAGATTTTTAGCGGGGGAATTGGGATGCGAGGTATACAAAACAAGGTCAAGGCGGTCAAAACGAATCAGGCTGGCCAGGATCATCAGCCCCACCGCGACTAGAATAACGCCCTTAACCTCATTAATTCTTCTTTCTTTCACTGCCAAAGATTAACTGCTTTATTATTGCGGACTTTCGGCCTGTTTTTTGCTTAAATTGATCCTGCCTAACTCGTCAATGCCGATCACTTTGACCTTAAATTCATCACCGACCTTAACGACATCTTCGACCTTCTTGACAAAAGTATTGGAAAGTTCGGAAACATGCACCAAACCTTCTTTGCGCGGGGCGATCTCGACAAATACTCCAAACTGCATGATCCTTTTTACTTTACCGAAATATACCCTGCCCACCTCGACCTCATCCGTAATTGCCTTGATCATCTTGATCGCCGCGTCGGACTTGGCAGAATCAATCGACCCCACCAACACCGTTCCGTCATCTTTAATATCGATACTTGCGCCGGTGGCAGCGATGATCGCTTTAATCGTCTTACCGCCGGGCCCAATCAACTCTCCGATTTTTTCGGTATTGATCTTTAAAACATCGATGCGGGGAGCAAAACTTGAGAGCTCTTGCCGGGGACTGGCCAGCGCCTGGCGCATTTTATCCAGGATAAACATTCTGCCTTCCCGGGATTGTGCTAAACACTCCCTTAAGAGCTCCAGCGAAATGCCCGCATTCTTTAAATCCAATTGCACCGCGGTAATCCCGTTTAAGGTCCCCGCCACTTTAAAATCCATATCTCCGAAATGATCCTCTAAGCCGGCAATATCCGTCAGAATAGCTGTTTTCTCCCCTTCTTTAACCAGCCCCAAAGCTACTCCGCCCACTGCTTCTTTGATCGGGACTCCGGCATCCATTAGTGAAAGCGTAGCCGCGCAAACCGAGGCCATACTGCTAGAGCCGTTAGATTCCAGGATTTCGGAAACCACCCTGACCGTATAAGGAAATTTTTCTTTAGAAGGCATCACGGCCAATAAGGCTTTTTCCGCCAGGGCGCCATGCCCGATCTCCCGCCTGCCGGGTGAACGCACCGGACGGGTTTCCCCTACACTAAAAGAGGGAAAATTATAATGCAGCATGAACGACTTCTTCTTCTCTCCGTCCAGAGATTCGATCAACTGCTCGTCTTCTCCCGTGCCTAAAGTAGTGACCGCCAAACTCTGGGTCTGGCCGCGGGTAAACAGGCTGGAACCGTGGGTGCGCGGCAATACGGAAACCTCACAGGTGATCTCGCGGATCTGCTTAAAATTACGCCCGTCGATCCTGCGGTTTTCTTCCGAGATCATCTTCCGAACCTGTTTTTTCTCAACCTCATGCAGACCGGTAATAATATCGGTGGCCAGATACCCTTCGGCGGTTAACTGCTCCTCAAGCGACTTAGTCAATAAAGCCACCTGCTCTTCCCGCTCCTCTTTTTTGCTTAACTGGTAAACCTTGGCCAGTTTTTCCTGCGAGAGCGCCTCGATCTTCTGCATTAATGCCGGATCGATCAATTTCAACTCTACGCTCGCCTTAGGCATACCATAAAGACGGGCAAACTCCTCCTGCATTGCCAGGATGGGTTTTAAGTTATCCATGCCAAACTTGACCGCCTGAAAATATTCATCTTCGGAAACCTCTTTGGCTTTGGATTCAAGCATCACCACTCCATTATTGTTTCCGGCTACTACCAATTCTAAATCCGCACTTTCGATCTGGGCATAAGTAGGATTCAAAATAAATTCATTATTGACCCGGGCGACCCGGCAAGAGGCCAACGGGCCGCTAAAAGGAATATCCGAGATCGATAAAGCAGCACTGGCTCCGATTAAAGCCAGAACATTAGGATCATTCTCTCCGTCACTGGACAAGACCATCGCCATGACCTGGACTTCATTTAAAAAACCTTCCGGGAACAAAGGCCGGATCGGACGATCGATCAGGCGGCTGCCCAAAATTTCATTTTCAGAAGGCCGGCCTTCACGTTTAAAAAACCCGCCCGGGATCCTGCCGGCAGCGTAAGTTTTTTCCTGATACTCAACCGTCAAAGGGAAAAAATCCTGCCCTTCCTTAATCGAACTAGACATACACGCGGTTACCAGGACCACGGTTGAGCCGTAAGTAACCGTCACCGAACCATTAGCCTGCTTGGCTAACCTGCCGGTTTCTAAAATAAGATCGTTTTCCCCGAATTTGATTTTTAAGCTTTTATTTTGCATGATTACGCTTTCTTTAATGTGGAGTTATTCAATGGAGCTTACTTTCTTAAGCTAAGCTTGCCCAGTATCTCTTCATATTTTTTCATATCCTTATCCTTGAGATACTTAAGGAGTTTGCGGCGCCTGCTGACAAGCAGCAACAATCCGCGGCGGGAATGAAGATCTTTCTTGTGTGATTTAAAATGCAGACTTAAATCATTGATCCTTTCGGTCAGGATCGCTATCTGCACCTCAGCGCTTCCGGTATCTCTGGCGTGTACTTTAAAATTATCGATTAATTTCGCTTTTTGTTCCTTAACCAAAACCAATTTTTGTTCCTCCTTGTTCAGAAATGGCTCTTTCCATCAGCTGGAAGCAGCCTTATTTACTTAACTCAACAGAATCCGACGGCCTGCGCTATCGCGCGATAGGAAAGATTATACGACAATTAATATGTGAAGTCAACAGCTTAATCGCGCGGCGCGGTTTTTAAACTAACCGGCCGGCTGGGGTCTTAAAACTTTATTTTTTACTTAAAAGATCGGCGATCTTATCCAGCTTCTGAATGACTAAAACCGTAAAAACTACGAACCAGATGGTCAGAACTAAAGAGATCAACGCTCCGATAAAACTTGCGCCGTTTGCCATTTTTTAAGCTCCTTTCTCCTATTTAAACCTGCCAGGCCCCGATTCAAACCTTGGGCTATACTGCCTGGGTTGCAAAAATTATATTTTACTATTCTAACATAAGATAATCTTTATGCAACCTCAATCTCATTAATTTTTTTACGGGCGAGCTTCTTTTTGCCCCAAAGGCGCTTAGCTTCTAGAATCTTTAACTTAACCCCCCGGGGCTTCGGGCGGTTCTGGCGCATCAGCCTTGCTTTAAGGGACTCACGCTGCAGAGTTGCCTGCTGCTGCTTATGCGCAATTTTACTCAGCAATAGATGCCTGGCTAAAGCGCGATTTAAAAGCTGGGAACGCTGGCGTTGGCATTTTACCTCAATGCCGGTTGGCAAATGCTTAAGGTATACGCAAGTGGAGGTTTTATTGACATTTTGGCCGCCCGGGCCGCTGGAGCGGATAAAGCTTTCTGCGATATCCTCTTCGCGCACACCCAAAAGGGCCATGCGTTTTTCCAGGGTCAGGTTTTTGACGGCACCCGGCATGCTCTTCCTCCCTTCTGACTAAAACCTATCCGGCAATTTCCTGGTCGATATTCTTGATCAAAGCATCTAAATCTTTAACCAGCGCCACCGGAAGTAATTTAAGCACGGCGACCTCTTGCTTAAGCATCCGCAGCTGGCCCAGCAAACGTTTAAGGACCGTGTCCCTCTTTTTTTGCGCTGCTGTTTGAGGATCCAACTCCTGCCTCTGACGGATAATCACCCCCAGGTTTTTCTTGACCTCCTGCGCGTCCCTGCCTTTCTCGAATACCTCTTTTTTTAGATCCGCATAATCCTGCGCATCCAAGCTGCGATTATTTTTAGCCTGGCGTAAAACATTCACAGACTCATAACTGGGCAGATTAACCGGCTTGGCTGTATCCGTATATTCATCTTTGAGGTACTGCGGCTCTTCTTTTTCCAGGAAATAATAGGATTTCAGGAGTTTCATCGCCGTCTGCTTGCGGATCCCGATTTCCCGGACGACATAAAAGTCAAAGCTGGCATAACCCCACTCCTTATACATTTTGTCCTTCCAGGCGGCATATAAAGAACGGCCCAGCTCGATCCAGGAACATTTAAAATTCTTCGCGCTTTCCAAAATATGATAACGTAAAGAATTTTCGTCCAGATTCTCCATTCTAGATTCGATATTTTTCAGCGCTCTGGTTTTGATCTGCTCCATAGCTCTATGCTTGATGATTAATCGAAGATATTTTTGAGCTCTTTGCCTAGTTTCTCGTACTGGTCAACCATACTCGATACTTTATTCATCAGGTGCTGCGGGGATTGCTTGGACAAATTTTTAGCCGCGGCCTTCAAAATGATCGCTTGGATCTCCTCCTGGGTCAAATTAGGCTTATCCAGTAATGTATCGATATTAAATTCCAGGGTCAGATTACCTTGCTGGTCGGTAAAAAAGTCCAGGGTATTTTTCGCTAAATTCAGGTCCAGGAGTTGGGATTCCCCGGAGGCATAGGTCAAATGGGAAAGATTGAATTTAGTAGCAATATTTAAAGCATTATCCCTGGCCTTGGCCAGCGAGACCAGATCAAGCTTGCCGCTTGCCAGCCGGCGATTAGACAGGAAGTTTCCATAATAAACGGCCAGCCTGGTCACATCCAACCCCCGGACCTCCAGTTGCGCATCTAAATTGCGGGCCGGATAATCCAGCCAGCCAGCCAGGCTGATCTCTCCGAATGGCTCATCCGCCCAACTGAGCAAAACCGCGTCAACCGTAAAATTTGTTTCCAGGGAGGTGACCGGCAAAGCAACCTTAGCTACCTGCACATTCAATTTGCCCACCGACATTCTAAAACCTTCCGTAGTCACCTTCTTGTCGGTAAAATTTATCCTGCCTTCTTTAACCCTTAAGCTGGTCAGGTAAATTTCAGGAGCTTTAGCATCTTTTTGCTCAGGGACTGGCAGATTCAACTTGCCGTCGGCGGCTTGCACAATATTAACTACCGGCTCTTCAAGGCTCAAGCCGTGAATAACGATCTTTCCAAACAACAATGCTATTAAGTTGGGGGTAAAAGATATTTTTTTAACGCTTAAGATCTCCCCCACCTCAAGCTTGGCCAAGCTGACCCTAAAAGGCAACAGCAGGGTCAGACTGCCAACCTTGGCTTTAACCTTTAAATTCTGCTGGATCTGCTGCTCGATCATACGGGGAGCTATCATTCCGGCCAAAATATTAAAGCAGCAAAGCAATACCAGTATCAGCCCCGCCACGCACCAAAGTATGATCTTATTTCTCTTCTTCATCGGTTATAATCAATCCTAAAAATAAAATTAAGTATCTAAAGCTGCCTGGATCCGGGAGCGCACGGTGTCTTTAAGCAAGAGAAAATCTCCGGGAGCATAACCTGCGGTAGGAACCGGCTCCAACACCATTACTTTCGCCGCGACCTTGGATTTAAAGATCCAGCTCCCTTTGGGGATCGCTGCTTGAGTCCCGGTCAAACAAACCGGCAAGATCGGCTTTTGTTCCTTAATCGCTAATTTAAAAGCCCCGTTCTGGAATTCCCCCATCTGGTCCGTGCTGCTGCGGGTGCCTTCCGGGAAAAAGAGGACCGACATCCCCTGGCGCAGCCAAAAGCTGGCCGCATGGTAAATCTCTTTAATGCTGGAGAAATCCCCTCTGGTCAATTTGATATGCTTGATCAGGGACAAACACCAGCCGATAAAAGGCACTTTGAATAGGCTGGCCTTAGCGACCCACTTAAATTGCATCTTGATCTGATAAAGCACTACGATATCCGCCAGGCTCTGGTGATTGGCAATAATCACATAGGTTTTTTTATGATCGATATGCTCTAACCCGCTGACCTTAAGGTCCCAAAAAGGATTGAGGCCGATCAATAAATCCGACCACCAGAAACACTGCCGGTGCGTAATTTTCTTTTTCCGATCAAAAGGAAATAGCAGGATATTTAAGGTAAAAACTACCAGGAAAAGCAGTATTGTCAATAACCCGCTGGCAAGCCAAATAAAAACCGAAATAATCGCTTTCATTTTCTCCTTTGAATATAGCCCAAATCGCGGGGGTTGTCAATTAAGATTAGCGGATAACCGCACGGGGGCAGATCTGATTGTAAGCGCAGTAGGTGCAGGCTTTGTATTCGGGCTGAGCCGGATAATCCTGGCGGCGGATCCCGCAAGAAACCTCCAGGATGTCCTCTTGGACCTTGTCCAAATCATCGTTCGTGATGGCATGTCTGCCAATGATCCCGGATTCCAGGAAATAGAGCTCCACCGCCTGCGGCAGACAGCCAAAACGGTATTGATAGGCCAGCGCGTAAAGCGCCAGCTGCTTATTTTCCTTCACCCGCCTGTCCGCGTCCTTCTGGGTCTTGATCTGGGAAGTCTTAAAGTCCATGATCACCACCCCATCTTCCCGCTGGTCGATCCGGTCAAACCGGCCGGTGATCTTATTGTTCCCGATAATAAAATTAAATTCTTCTTCGATGAATTTCGGGATCCCGCCGCGCCGTTCTTCATCTTTATAGAACCTGAGCAATGCTTCCTGGCCGATACGCAGACGTTCCTGTTGATGCTTGGCATCCAGGAATCCCTGCGGGTCGAAACTTTTACAAAAACACTCCAGGACCTCATCAAGCCCTACCCGCTCGCCTTTGATCTTACGCGATAAATAATAACTCACTGCTTCATGCATCGCGCGGCCGTAAATAACCGTATGATGCTCCATAATCGGAACGCGCAGAATATTCACATACTTATATTTTAACGGACAGGTCAGGTAATCATCGATCTGGTAGTAGCTTAAAGTAATCAATTTGCCATCAGCCAGAGGAGCTGGGCCTAGCGGGGCCTGCTCCTTAGCGGGGGCGAAACGCTTGATATTCTCAAGAGCGGAGGTTTTTTTCAACGGGAGGTCTTCGGCAGATTTTTTTCCTAATGCCTCCAGGACAAACTGGCTTACCTTGCGCAGGCGCTTGCCGCCGTAATCCTGGGCGCTGGTCAGGTATAACTCTTCCCGGGAACGGGTCATCCCGACATAAAAAAGCCTGCGCTCCTCCTGAATATGAAAATCACCGGTCGGCAGCACCTCTTTGATCAAGGCATCCGGCAATTCGATCTGCTGCGAGCGCTTAGGCAGCGGGAATTTCCCCTGCACCAGCCCGACTAAAAATACCACCCTGAATTCCAGCCCTTTGGCCTTATGGATCGTCAGGATATTTACCGCATCCTGGTCCGGATCGGCCTCAACCGTCGGGGGGTCATCTCCGGAATCGATCAAAAGGTTGAGGTGGCGGATAAAATTAACCACCCGGTCATCCCGGGCGATTAATTCATAGTCCCGGACCTGATTAAAAAATTTGGCGATGTTCTGGATCTTAGCTTCCTTCTCAAAGCTGGGGTCATGCGTCAGATATTTGAGGTAGCCGGTATCGGTCAGAAAACTATACAGCAGGCGGCCGGTAGTTTCATCCCGGGCAATCCTCAGGAATTTCTCGATTTCAATTAAAACCTGCCGGAGCTTTTCTTTAGTTTGGGCTTTGACGTTTTCTAATTCGGGAATTTTCTCCAGGTCAGTGAATACCGCGTAAAGCGAACGGTTGCGGCGGCGGGCAAAATGATTGCATAAAGCAAGATCGGCAAGGTCTATTTTGTAAACCTCGGAGCTGACCAGATAATACAAACTCAAAGAATCCGCAGGATCAGCGATCACCCTAATGAAATTAATGCATAACCTGACCTCCTCCCGCGCGTAAAGCCCCTGATTGCCGCTAAACTGCCAAGGTATATTCTGCATGTTTAATGCCTGAATAAAACTCTGAGCGTCGGAGTTTGAGCGGACCAGGATGGCAAAATCCCTATACTTAAACTTACCTAGACTTACTTTATCTTGTATAATATTACTTACTCCATCTGCTTCTGCTGAATGCGTATCGAAATGCAAATGACAAGGTGGTTGCCCGCCCTTAACCTGTCCCACCAGATGTTTGTTGATCTTGGCCTTGACCTCGAAACGCTCCGGATTGTTATATTGGATCAATTGATAAGCGGCGTCAAGAATGGCTTGCGTAGAACGGTAGTTCTGGATCAAGGTAATATTCCTGGCCTGGGAATACTCCTGGGTAAAATTAAGCACATTACTATAAGCCGCTCCCCGCCAGCGGTAAATACACTGGTCATCATCGGCCACTACGGTAATGTTTTTTTGCCCGCCGGCGAGCAGTTTAACCATCTGGAACTGGGCAAAATTAGTATCCTGGAATTCATCGACTAAAACATATTTGAATTTCCGCTGGTAATTATCCAGCACCAGCGGATGAGAACGCAAAAGCTGAAGGCTTAAATAAAATTGATTGCCGAAATCCACTAATCCCTCCCTGGCCAAAAGCTCCTGGTATTTAACATAGGCAGCAGCAACCTCCATCTGCAGCGCGGCTAACTCCGCCTGAGGCGCATCTTGAGGGCTGGCCTTGGACTCCAGCATAAAATCCTGGGCATATTTTAAGTATTCGGCACAAGAGATATCTTCGTCTTTGGCGCGGCTAAAAAAAGAGATCAGCGCTTCGATAAAACGGGTAGGCTCAGCCAACGGCCGGTAATATTCCAGCGCAAACTCGAAAATATGTTCGCGAAAGAACACTGCGGCTTCTGCTTGAGTTAAAACTTTAAAATCCGGGTTTAACCCTGCGATTAACGCATTCTCTCTTAAAATGCGGTCGCCAAAAGCATGGAAAGTAGAGATCCAGATATCGGTATAACCGTAAGGCATCAGGATATCCACCCTCTCCTGCATCTCCTTGGCCGCTTTATCCGTAAAGGTCAACGCTAAGATCTCATCGGTTTTTGCCAACCCCTGATTGATCAACCAGGCAATCCGCTGTGTAATCACCCGGGTCTTGCCGGTCCCTGCCCCGGCAATAATCAGCAGTGGCCCCGTTTTGTGAGTGACCGCCTGGACCTGTTCCTGATTTAGCCCTTCAATTACCTTGTCCATAGATTAATCGCGATTGATCGCCCGGATCAACTGACAAAGCCGTCCGTAATCGCGTAAATTGAAATCCAGCGTCAAACGCGGCAATTCCAAAAATTCATTCTCCTGGAGCTCCTTCTCGGTCGGCCCTGAGCGCTGGATGGTTCCGCGGGTAAGAATATCCTTAAATTCATCGTTGATCCGTTTTAAAGTGGCGTCGGAAATTTCACGGTTGAGCCTTAATACCGCCCGCCCCAAAACATAGCGGATGGAATGATAGACCCGGTAAAAATCTTCGATAAATTCAGCCGCCGCCCGGGCGGTCCTAACGACCCTAAAGAGTTCCAGGTCATCCTTTTTAATGAACTTTTTCCTGACCAATTGCCGATTTACAAAATCCATCCAGTTTGTCCAATAAGTTGACCCCTGGGGTTCCATCAGGACAATCGGCCGCGGCCGGGATTTTCCGGTCTGCATCAACGTGATCATTTCGAAACCTTCATCCAGGGTCCCGAACCCCCCGGGGAAAAGCGCCGTGGCATCGGTTTCCTTGACAAAAATCAGCTTCCGGGTAAAAAAATATTTAAAATTGATCAACCTCTCTTTTTCATCGATATAAGGATTGGGTCTTTGTTCAAACGGCAGGCGGATATTCAAAGCAAAATCCTTGCCACGGCCAGCGCCTTTATTACCCGCTTCCATAACCCCCGGCCCGCCGCCGGTAACGACCATGTACCCTTTAGCTGAGATCAGGCGGGCAAACTCTTCGGCCAGGCGGTATTCGGCAGAATTTTCCTTTGAGCGGGCCGAACCGAAAATAATCGCTTTTTTGACCCGGCGGTAAGGAGAAAATACTTTAAAGGCGTAGCGCAGCTCTTTAAGCGTGTTATTGACCAGCTTAAGGTCACCCGGATCGGCCGACTCCTGGCCGAGCTTTGCGCTAGTCGTCAATATTTCACGTAATAAATGCCCGGTCCGCC
>ERZ1645192.188-NODE-188-length-47183-cov-12.798994_pt1 | contig 47183 bp, 38 predicted proteins | sample MGYA00575354_ERZ1645192 | MGnify/ENA primary metagenome ERZ1645192 (study PRJEB40844, sample SAMN11349763) | freshwater sediment metagenome | isolation source: river sediment | host: Sediment | place: India: Faizupur Khadar , New Delhi | collected 2017-02-21 ...
GGTGCAATGCCATCACGGCAGAAGTGACGTACACCGGAGGAGACACGGAGGCACCTCAGCTGGCAGGCGTTCTTCCGGGCGGTGCAGTAGGTAATGTGTGTTATGCAGATCGTCCTGCGGCGCCACTTGCAACAGACATAGCACTGTTATATACTGATAACTGCAGCACTCCCACAGCGAGCCTGACGTCAACTGATGTTACGGGCGACAACTGCAGCTGGAGTGTCAAGTACACGTATACAGTTACAGACGGGTGCAATGCCATCACGGCAGAAGTGACGTACACCGGAGGAGACACGGAGGCACCGACTTTCATTGTTCCTGTTGAAATTACTATTTGCAGGGACATTAACGGAAACATAAACAGAGACCCATCACTGACAGGTACTGTAACCAATTTAGCGGATAACTGCTCAAACACTTTTAGTATATTATATGAGGACTCTGATGAAATACCATCAGAAATGTCAGCAGGATATATAACAAGAAAATGGTCTGTAATTGATGAGTGCGGAAACCCGGCTATTCAATATCAGACTATCTGGGTCCAACCCGTCCCGCGCATATCAGTTACGGTCCCTGATACTCTCTTCTGCAATGGCTCAACCGTTGAGTTTACAATTGACTCACTGGTTGTCTCACGCGGCGAGGTGATGTATGACCTGGATGTAACCTATCCGGCAGACCTCAGCGGCACCCTCACCGACGGCCAGAACCAGATAATAAATATTTCTGACCTGCTCACCAATAACTCCGACAGCTACCAGACAGCAATCTACAGATTCAGACCTTACATACAGGGCAAAACCGGTGATCCGACCTGCCATGATGGAGTAGAGGTAATAATCGCTGTCCATGTTGAACCGACAGCCAGGGTCGCCCTGACCCTGTCAGATAACGAGCTTTGCAATGGTGAAAGCGTGAACATCCAGATCGCCACGCCAACAACTGCATACAACGGCCTGGAATTCAACGTTGAAGCCATTAACAGCTATCCTGAGATAACCGGATTCACCGACAGGACCGGGCTGATTGTTACCGATATCATTACGGAAGCGCTCAGCAACAGCGGAGACACAGCCAGGCTTGTCACCTATGTTGTAGCTCCTGCAACACTTGATGTCAGTGGCAATCAGAAGTGCTACGGCATCAGGGATACAGTCAGGGTATGGGTCAATCCTACCCCCAGGGCAACGCCGGAGAACTATGCTCCGCACATATGTTACGGTGGCACCACGGACGTCGTGCTTCTGTCACCCACAGTCATGAGCTCCGGAATAAATGAATTCAACTATACAATCACTTCCACAGCCTCCACTGCTGTTGTCGCAGGGAACAGAACCGCGCTGAACAGCCAGGCACCCGGGACTCATCTGCAGTTCCCCTATACCAATGAAAGTGACACTATGCAGTCGGTGTTCTTCCGGATTACACCCAAGGTGACGGGTCCGGGTTGTCCTTACGGACCTCCGGTAATATCCGAGATAAAGGTTCACCCTCATCCGCTTCAATCACTTGAGATCCTCGACTCTATCACATGTGATGGCGGTCAGGACGGAGCTCTGCAGGTAATTTATGCACGTGGATTTGATTCATTGTGGGTGGCATGGACAGGGCCTGATTACTGGGAAGAGGCTGCATACAACATGTTCATCGCAGAGGAGTGCAGCCAGGGATATTATACGGCAACGGTCACTGACAGCCTCGGTTGCTCCAGCTCTGACGCACTTAATTTCCTGGCCCCAAGCATTGAGGTGTCACTCTATTTTGGCCAGTTTATCTCATGCCCCGGCGCTGAGGATGCAAGAATGGTTGTTGCATTGACAGAAGGGCATGCACCTCCTTACTACTACAGCCTTGTCTGGAACAGCGCTGACACCGTGTACCAGGGATGGATGCCGCCCGAGGGCACTTTCTTCTCTCTTGACAACCTGAAACCAGGTGAATATTTGCTTACCGTTGTGGACGCCAATGGATGCAGGGAGGAACTGCCGAGAACGCTGTACGATGCACCTGTCACCTTCGCCGGCTTTGAAAAGTCACTATATGCTGACGACAATATTTCATGCGAGAGCTACAGTGACGGAACCATCAGAGTAAGTGAAATATACAGCTATTATATGGAAGGCGCTGATACTGTATTTGTAAGCAGCAGGGCTCCATATACTTACCTGTGGTCTGCCTCCAACGGAGGAATCATCAGCGGAAGCCCAACAGACAGTCTTCTTGTCAATATTCCGGCCGGTACATATACTCTCACTGTAACAGACAGCCAGGGCTGCATATTCAACTTTACCGAGACTATGACCGAGCCTGACGGCATTGACCTTATTGATGAAGAAGTCTCACTTAGCAATGACGGAAATTACGAGATCTCGTGCTATGGTGGCAGTGACGGATTTATCAACCTGCAGTTTGACGGTGGCACAGGAGCTTACGGTTATGCGTGGACGGGTCCTGACGGCTTTACATCAAACACCCAATCACTGACAGGGATCGGTGCTGGAACCTATAATCTTACAGTTACTGATGGCAACATGTGTCACCGGGAGTATACCTATATTCTTGATGAACCTGATTCATTGAGCATTGCAGTATCAACATCCCATACACCTGACAATGCATTCAATATAGGCTGCAATGGCGGTGATGGTACAATTGATATCACCGTTAGCGGCGGAAGCGGTGCGGGAACCTATTCTTACCAGTGGACAAAATCCGCAGATCAGTCATATGCCAGCAATCTGGAGGACCTGACTGTCAAAGCCGGGACATATCTGCTGCAGGTTACCGATGTGAACGGTTGTGTCAACACAAGGACAGTGGAGATCACCGAACCTGACTCATTAAGCCTGTCTCTTGCAGTGTCTGACATAACCTGCTTAAATGCTCCGGCTTACAATGACGGTTCAATTGACCTTACAGTCAGCGGCGGGCGTCCGCCATATTCTTATTCCTGGACCGGCCCCGCAGGCTTTACATCATCCCTTGAAGACATCTCAGCACTGACAGAAGGCACTTATACAATCACTGTCACCGATTCATACGGATGCAGTATTGCCTCAGACACCCTTCTCAGCCTGCCTGAACCAATCTCGCTCGAACCACGTATTTCAGATTATAACGGATTCAGCATAAGCTGTCTCGGGAAAAGTGACGGATGGCTCCGGATCATTCCTCAGACCGGCACGGCTCCGTATAGCTATTCTTGGAGCGGACCTGCAGGGTTTACCGCGACTACTGATTCGATCTACTCTCTTAGAGAAGGAACCTACTCGGTGATTGTAACAGACGCGCACCTCTGTTCTGTGACACAGGATATTACACTGGTTTCACCCGGGCAACTGAGTATGACTCTGAGTATTGGCCTTAGCAACGGCGGCAGCTTTAATATCAACTGCAACGGAGCTTCCTCCGGCAGGGTTAATGTAACAGCGGTGAATGCCGCCGGCACACCTGAATATATCTGGTCAGACGGACTTTCCGGAGCTGCCAGGGATAACCTTACGGCAGGCTATCATGAGGTAATCCTTACAGACGCCAATGGCTGCATTGCTGACACCTCACTGACGCTCACTGAACCCGATTCGCTGCGGATCAGCTTTGCCCTGATCTCGCCTTACTGTCCTGAAAGCAATGACGGAAGCATCTTTGCAGGTGTCACCGGTGGTGAGGGTGCATACACCTTCACATGGAGCGACGGGCAGACCACCCAGGAGGCTGTTGGCCTGGTACAGGGGCTTTACACGGTTGAAGCACGAGACTTTAACGGATGCGTACTTTCAGATTCCCTGTTACTTAAGCCGACAAATGACATTTGTGTGGGCATACCGAACGCCTTCTCGCCTGACGGCGACGGGATCAATGAGTTCTGGAACATCACAAGGATTTCATTCTACAACGAAGCCGAAGTGATCATTCTCAACAGGTGGGGCGAGATAGTATGGAAATCAGAAAAAGGATATCCGGATCCATGGGACGGCCGCGCCTCAAACGGCAAGGTGCTCCCGATGGATTCATACCACTACGCGATAGACCTCCACAACGGAGAGAAACCGATTGTCGGTCATGTGACCATTATCAGGTAAATTATGTGCAGAAGTGAAGGAGTACATAAGGTGAAAAGGGGATTGATCATACTGGCTGCAATCATGATTACATCAGTGCTTGACGCCCAGCAACTGCCAATTTACAGCCAATATCTGTTCAACAAGTATCTCATCAATCCTGCAGTGGCTGGCAGTGACGGTTACACCAGCCTTAACCTGACCACAAGGCAGCAATGGGCAGGATACCAGGGAGCGCCACAGACATATTCGCTCAGCTTTAACGGCAGGCTGCTGAAGCAGAAGTACCTCATACGTCAGAATGTTTTTGACAAGAAGATTTTCAAGCCACATACCGAGGGCCGCGTTGGTATCGGGGGAACGGTCTTTTCTGATATTAACGGCCTGGTCCGGAGGACCGGATTCTCCACCTCATATGCATATCATATCTGGTTGCAGGGAGGGACACAGCTTTCCTTAGGGCTCGCCTTTACGGGCTATCACTACAAGATAGACCAGAGACAGATACAGTTCGAAGATCCTGATGAGCCATGGCTGAACACTGATTTCAGGAAGGGAATATTTGTTCCCGACTTCAATTTCGGTGCATATCTTCTGAACAGGAAATATGCCATCGGATTCTCCGCACAGGAGTTGATGGAGGGGTTCATCAAGGCAGGAAGCCAGGCATACAGGGACCTGAAGATACAGAGGACCTATTACCTCTTCGGAAACTATGACTTTGAGCCTGACAACAAAACGCTGATTCAGCCATCACTGCTTATAAAGATGTCTGAGCAGGTCAGGCCCCAGGCAGATATTGGTGTTACCTACTCATATGACAACAAACTCTGGGTTGGGGCTACCTTCAGGACCGGCAGCGCTATCATAGCCAATGTGGGTGTCAGGAGAGACAGGCTCTTCTTTGGGTACTCCTTTGATTTTACCCTTAATTCCATCCAGATGTCCACCTACGGGTCACATGAGTTCATTGTGGCAGCCAGGTTCGGCGATACACCGAGGAAATACCGCTGGCTTGACAGGTACTAGGATTTCTTTTTTGAAATCACAAAAACCAGTGAACTTGCCTGCTTTTTACGGAAAATGTTTCGCAGAGCGATAAAAAGGCCTGTTACGGCTCCCCTTATCAGTGGCATGGATTTGCTTTCGTTCCTGTAGCTCAGGTAGGAAATATAAAAAAGATCAAGTGGCAAGGCCGAAATCTTTTCGCATGCAAGTCCGTGCCTGTCGGCGAAATTAACAAAAGCTGCCGGTGTGAAATGCCACAGATGCCTGGGCACGTCGAGAGCCGCCCACCGGTTCCCGAACCGGGCTGAATCTGATGATGCGAAGTTGGGAAGCGCTATAATACACCTGCCGTCATCCCTGAGGATACGGTTTACCTCGTCCATCCACAGATCCGGTTCATAGAGGTGCTCAAGCACATGCCATAGTGTGATGCAATCAGCCGAGTCGGGCGGCATGCCCTTTATCTCCGCAGGAGTCACCGCCCTGATTCCAAACCTTGCTACCGAGTATTTCCTGGCATTATCGCTGATCTCGATGCCCGTAACCTGCCATCCCCGCTTCTTCATGTATGCGGCAAAATAACCTGTACCGCTCCCGATATCAACCAGTGATCCGGTCTCTTTACCGACAGCTGACGCAACCAGCCTTTGCTTTCGGCCAAGCATAAAGCTGCGGGCAAGGTGATAGATGTAGTCGGAAATGCTCTGTTTCCTGTCAGTATGAGAGATATATTCCTCAGAGACATAAAAGTTGCCTGCCTCTTCTTCCGGGGGAGGGTCAGCTGTCCATCCCATACCGCAGGCATTGCATCGCATAATGAGGAACTCCCTGCTGCTGACCAGATGATCCTTTGCATGAAACAGACCGGCGATGTCTGCAGATCCGCATGCAGGGCAGATAAGTCGTTCAGCCATCAGCGGCTCCTCTTTTTCAGCAGCGGGAGGGCAGCCAGCAGAAGAAACGCAAGGAGCAAAACAGAACCTGCAAGAGACACCCTGTTGCCGGTCCTGTACGATTCCGGGTCAAACCTGAATGTGACAGTATGGCTTCCGGCAGGAAGGGTCATTCCCCTGAGGACATAATTGGCCCTGAAATGATCAGCCGGCTTGTCATCTACAGATGCCTTCCATCCGTACTTGTAAAAGATCTCGGAAAATATCGCCACCCTGTCTGATGACAACTCTGCCTGGTATGTCAGCAGGTTGGGCTCATAGGAGGTCAGGAATATTGTATCCCCGGGCGCCCCGGCAGTTTCAGCAACCCTGATCAACTCAGCAAAGCGCCTGTCAACAACAGCCTCCTCCCTGGGGTTAATGGTTTTAACTGCCTGCAGTTCAGCATCAGCGTTCTCAGCAAGTGTAACCCTGTTGACCAGCCAGGCGTTACCGGCGGCATGCCTGTTCACCAGTGGGGCTGATCCGGGGTCAAGTATAATATACTTGGTGTTAAGCATGTTAAGTGTGCCCAGGCTTCCCAACACTCCTTCTGCTTCCTCCATGGTCGTTGCTGTCCTCAGATTCGTTATCAGGGAATTTATGTCGTCTGACAGGCTTGTCTCAATAAGTTCCTGGTACCTCTTCATCTTCGCCCCGCTGTAACCTCCTATGGAATGGTGGTGGTATGATGTGGAAGCGTCATTGAAAACCGAAACGGCCAGGTTAAGCACCCTGAATTCACCCTCGTCGCCCAGGATAATCTTGTCTGCTTCGGATGGGGCAAAGGAGTTTGCAGATGCCCTTTTTGTCTCAAAACTGGAGCTGCCGAGAAACCTGGCATCAACCGGAACCTGGTCAATCAGGAAAAGCACCGTCAGACCCATAAGTGCATATGCGGGTTTGAGTTTGTTCTTCAGGTAAAACCATATGACGGCTGCTGCGCCGGCAATAAATACAGCTGATCTGAGGGCATCTGTGCGAATCATCATCTTCCTGTCGGTTGCCATAGCATCCTTGATCCATGCGGCAGAATCTGGCAGTGCGATTTCGTCAGGTCTCAGGAATGATCCTGCCAGACCCGGTATAAGGAAGAAGATTAAAGCCAGTCCGCCGGTAACCATGGCGGCAATAAGCACTGATCTGGCAGCCTTTTCCCTGCTGACGGTTCCTTCGGAAATCTCCCTTAGGGCCAGCACACCCAGCAGCGGCACCAGCACGCCAGCCATGACCAGTGTCATTGACACCGCTCTGAACTTGTCGTATCCAGGGAAGAAATCGATGAAAAGGGTGGTCAGTGGCATGAGGTTTTTGCCCCAAGAGAGGAGCAGGGAGAGCAGCGCTGCAGTCAGTATCCACCACTTGTCACGGCCTTTGATCAGCATCAGTCCGAGCACGAAGAGGAATAGCACCACCGCCCCGAAGTAGACAGGTCCGCTTGTGTTGGGTTGTTTGCCCCAGTACCTGTACAGTTGTCCCTGTGCCTGGCCCATGTTGTTCTTCCTCAGAGCCTTTACCGTCTCCGAGTTGCTGTCGAAGGGTGCCGTTGCGCCGCCTCTGAAGTTGGGTATCAGGAACGTCATTGATTCACCTATCCCATAGCTCCATTGTGTAATATACTCCGGGTCGAGGCCCTTCGTATTGGTACCTGCGGCCGTTGTGAGTTCACTTTTGCCCCGGGTTGACTCCTTGCTGTATTCCCATGTGGAATAGAGCGATGCAAAATTGACGCTGAAGGCAATCAGCGCTGCCACCACAAGTACTCCCAGTGATTTAAGGAAGGATGGGATCATCCTGCTTTTTACAGCGTGGATCAGCTCATAGATTCCGAATACAAGCACGATGATGCCGGTATAGTATGTTATCTGGACGTGGTTTGCCATTATCTGTAGCGCCAGGAAGAGTGCAAACAGTGAGGCTCCCGTCATGGTATTCCTCCGGAAGGAGTAGACCACCGAGCCAATGACAGGCGCCATGTAGGCCATGGCATAGGCTTTTGTGTTATGACCCGCTGAGAGGCTGGCAAAGAGAAAGGAAGAGAAGCCGTATGCAATTGCCCCGGCCATCGCCAGCCATGGGTTGACCCCGAAAAGGAGCAGCATGATGTAGAAGCCGGCCATTGAGAGGAAGAGCGCTGCCACAGGTGTTTTAAAGACCTTAAGGAAGTTGTCGAGGTGTTTGAACAGGTTTCCCGGGTATTTCACCGAGATCATGTAAGCAGGCATCCCGCTGAACATAGAGTTGGTCCATAGCGGTTCACCGCCGTGTTTCTCGCGGTAATCGCTTATCTCCTTTGAAGATCCCTCGTACACTTTGGTGTCATGGGCATTTATCTTCTTTCCCTCCAGTACCGGGAAGAAATAGGCGAAGGAGACCACAGTGAAGAGGAGCACGGCAATTATATGCGGCAATGCTGATTTGAAGCTACTCGGTTTCATTTGCAGGATGTTAGTGGGTCATATGCCCGGATTTGAATCATCCGACAAAAATACACCAACTGTTCCTTAATTCAAATGAGTATATTGTTTTACATTTGCCGCAACGGCGAAGCAACATGGGCATAGTTCAGAGGCAGACAATACGCGGGACCGCCTGGTCTTACCTGGGAGCCCTGCTTGGCTTCGTAAATATAATCCTCCTTTCACCTAAAATATTTACCACAGGAGAGATCGGGGTGGTTCAGCTGCTTCTCTCGTTTGCCACTATGCTGGCGCAGTTCTCCAGCCTCGGATTCACAAACGTCATCAACAGGCTGTTCCCCTATTTCCGTGGTATCCGTGGCAGGCATCACGGATTCCTCGGGCTTGCTGTTGTTATAACCCTTGCAGGGTTCATTGCTGCGCTGGTTTTCCTGAAGTATTACGCACCTCATTTTGAGCAGGCAAACCTGGAGCGCTCGCCTCTAATCTCAAGGTATTCCATCTATCTCCCTGCACTGTTGCTTGTAACGGTGCTGTTCAATCTCCTGGATAACTACAATAAGGTTCTGTATGACGCTGTGCTTGGGACATTCCTCAGGGAGTTCCTTTTCAGAGTGCTGAATCTGGGGCTGATCATGTTGTTCTGGGCAGGAATAATTGATTTTGACAGTTACGTCTTCGGGTATGTGGTTTCCCAGGGGGTGCCACTGATTATCATATTCATCAGCCTTCTGATAAGAGGCGAGATCTCACTCAGGCTCGAGCCCGGGTTCATCACCCCGCATCTGAAGCGCGAGATCATAATATTGTCATTGTTCGGCATTCTGACAGGCATAAGCACGGTGACACTGACAACCCTTGACAAGCTCTTTATCAATACCTATCTCGGCGAGGCCGAAGTGGGAATTTACTCTATAGCCTCATATTTTGCAGTGCTGATCACACTGCCCGGCCGGTCTGTATCAAAAATATCGATTCCATTTCTTGCCGAGTCATGGAAGAAGAACGACCTTGAAAAAATTGAGGACATGTACGTGCGCAGCAGTGTTAGCCAGTATGCTGTCGGTCTTCTGATCTTCATCGGTCTGCTGGTCAACATTGACAACATATTCCGCCTGCTGCCGGATATATATTCAAAGAGTGCGGCAGTAATAGTACTCATAAGCTTCGGCAACCTTGTAAGCGGTTCTGCGGGTGTTAACGGTGTAGTGCTCAGTACTTCATCGCTTTACCGGTATCAGACCTGGCTTATGTTCATCCTGATCGGCCTTTTCGTGGGAACGAGCCTGATCTTCATCCCCCTGTTCGGGATAACCGGTGCTGCTCTTGCTTCGATGATCTCGAATATTATCTACAGCATGCTGGGCGTTTTGCTGACCGGCAAAAGGTTTGGCCTCTGGCCGTACAACATTTTGCACCTGAAGATGACTCTTGTCGGTCTTGCAGCACTTGCGGCAGGGTACTTCATACCGCAGATGCCGCTCATTTCTGACATTATTGCAAGAAGCCTGCTGGTGACAGTGATTTTCACTGCCGGGGTTTGGTTCTGGAAGCTTTCGGATGACCTTAACGGAGTAGCTGAATCATTAATGGATCGGTTCAGGCGGAAACGGTAACCTGCGTGCCTGTTTCCGGGTAACCCGGGAGAGGTGCTTCCCTGCAGGAACCAGACTGTCAGTCCCTGCTACAGCCTGTCGAGTATGTTTCCCAGCTTCACTGCCAGCGCCCTGCGCGAATACTCGAGGTGATGACCGCTCCGCTTCACAGTTTTTCCCTCTGCAACCCTTAGGATGAATTCCCTGATGCCTTCAACATTATCATATCCGAAGATACCCTGGTAGCCGCAGAGGGCCAGTAACCTTGCAGCATCGCCGTCTTCAGGTCCGAGGTACAGGATAGGCTTCTCTGTTGCAAGGTATTCGAAGATTTTTCCGGTCAGGATTGACCTGTTTGACCTGTGGTCAGGAATTATGAGCAGCAGCAGGCTGGAACTCATCATATGCCTTATTGCCTCAGGATGCTCGCAGTAACTGATAAACCGGGGAGCACCGCCCTCATCACCTGCCGGGAAAAGCACCCTGACCTCTTCGGGAACAGTACCGACAAACTGAAGTGCCACCTGCTTCCCATCAATGCGTATATCCTTAACGGCTTCAATGAACCCCCGGACCGGATAAGCCGGGGAGAGAGTCCCGACATATGTTATGGTGAATCTCTCCGGCACCGATGACGCTACCCCCTGGAAGTCCTCCTCGTCAAATCCGTTGGGCAGTATCTCTGTTTTATCAGCCACCGTCTCTGCCTTCGCAGCGAAGACTGATGCCAGTGCCTGCCCGACTGTAATGATCCTGTCAGCCCTGGAAAGTACTCTCTTCTCCAGATTCCTGTCGAGCATCCTTGCCGGCAGCGAAGGCCTGAACATGTCATAGTAATAGATGTCAGTCCAGGGATCCCTCAGATCAGCGATCCATTTCAGTCCGGGAAACCGGCGCTTCATCCTCAGGCCGATGAGCTGGGTTGAATGAGGAGGGCTGGTCGTAATTATGTGACTGATGTTTTGTGATCTGATAAGTTCGCAGGCTTTGCGAAAAGCGAACCTGTTCCATCCCCTGCGGGGATCAGGGATGAAGAAGTTACCCCTTATGAATCTGCTGACAGCGCTTTTAATCCCCTTATCCTTTCCCGAGGCAAATCCGGCATGAGGTATTTTAGACTGGTCCCTGTTGTAGAGTGCGAAAAAATTCAGGGCTTTCGTACGATGGACCTCCACATCCACCGGGATCTCGCCGTACAGGGATTCATCCCTGAAGGGATAGGCTGCATATTCCGGGTCGACGGTAAGGACCACAGGGAACCAGCCGGATGAAGGGAGGTATTTGGTGAACTTGAGCCAGCGCTGGACTCCGGCTCCGCCGCTGGGCGGCCAGTAATAGGTAATGATCAGAACCTTTGCCGGCCCGGCTCTCATGTCAAAGCTTTTTCAGTTGTTCCTGCATGCTGACCTTGTCAGCGATGATGGCCCTGAGTTGCGAAACAGGAACGCGCTCCTGCTCCATTGAGTCACGGTATCTGATGGTTACCGTTTCATCCTGCACTGTCTGGTAGTCAATAGTGATGCAGTACGGAGTGCCGATTGCATCCTGTCTGCGGTAGCGCTTGCCTATCGAGTCCTTTTCATCATACTGGCAGTTGAAATCGAACTTCAGGTCGCTGATAATCTTTCGTGAAATATCCGGGAGACCATCCTTGCGCACGAGAGGCATAACCGCCAGCTTCACCGGGGCCAGTACTGCCGGCAGGCGAAGCACCACCCTGCTGTCAGGCGTGCCATCCTCCTTGGTGAGATCCTCTTCGAAGTATGAGGCGGCAACCACCTGGAGGAACATACGGTCGACACCAATGGAAGTTTCAATCACATAGGGAGTATATGATTCATTCATCTCGGGATCGAAATACTGCATCTTCTTGCCGCTGTATTCCTGGTGCTGACGAAGGTCGAAGTCAGTACGCGAGTGTATCCCTTCAACCTCCTTGAACCCGAACGGGAATCTGTATTCTATGTCAGCGGCGGCGTTGGCATAGTGTGCCAGCTTGTCATGGTCATGGAACCGGTAGTTGTTTTCTCCGAATCCGAGGGCCATGTGCCATCTCATCCTTGCTTCCTTCCAGTGGCTAAACCACTCAAGCTCTGTTCCGGGTTTGACGAAGAACTGCATCTCCATCTGTTCGAACTCACGCATGCGGAAGATGAACTGACGTGCCACGATCTCATTCCGGAACGCTTTGCCTATCTGGGCTATCCCGAAGGGTAGCTTCATGCGGCCGGTCTTCTGAACGTTAAGGAAGTTTACAAAGATGCCCTGTGCCGTCTCCGGGCGAAGGTAGATCTTCATCGCGCCGTCAGAGGTTGACCCTATCTCAGTGGCAAACATCAGGTTAAACTGCCTCACCTCGGTCCAGTTGCAGGTCCCGGACACGGGGCATACAATACCGTTGTCAACTATTATCTGCCTGAGCTCTGCCAGATCCGGGCCTGCCATTGCATCAACAAATCTTTTATGCAGGGCATCATACTTTTCCCGGGTCTCGAGTATGCGGGGGTTGGTTGACCTGTAAAGCGCCTCGTCAAATTTTTCCCCGAATCTGCCCCTGGCTTTTTCGACCTCCTTTTCGATCTTCTCGTTGAACTTGTCAAGGTGCTCTTCGATGAGCACGTCAGCGCGGTAACGCTTCTTGCTGTCACGGTTGTCAATCAGCGGATCATTGAATGCGTCAACATGGCCTGAAGCTTTCCAGATGGTCGGGTGCATGAATATCGCGGAGTCAAGCCCCACAATATTTTCGTTGAGAAGAACCATGCTGTCCCACCAGTATTTCTTGATATTGTTTTTCAGTTCAACGCCGTACTGGCCATAGTCATAGACAGCGCCCAGGCCATCATAAATTTCACTTGAGGGGAATACATATCCGTACTCTTTGCAGTGTGCAACGAGTTTTCTGAAAACATCTTCCTGAGCCATATTGATTCTGAGGTTCTTCGTGATAACAACCGGGCAAAAGTATATTAAAATCCGCGGTTTTACAATCCGGCTTCAGGTCTGAAATCAATTTGTATCTTTACTTTTCGTTTCTTAAGAAACCTGTATGAAAATTAGGTGTGATTATCTGGTGATAGGCTCGGGTATAGCCGGGCTCTCTTTTGCGCTCAAGGCTGCAGCCCACGGAAAGGTGTGCGTGATCACAAAGGCGAAGATGGATGACTGCAGCACAAACTATGCCCAGGGTGGAATAGCAGCTGTGATGTACGAGCCTGATAACTTCGAGAAACATGTTAAGGACACGATGGTTGCAGGTGCCGGATACTGCAATGAGGAGGTGGTGAGAATGGTTGTCAGCGAAGCCCCGGAGCGGATCCGGGAGCTGATAGAGATGGGAGTCGATTTTGACAAGAAGCCTGACGGCACTCTTGACATGGCAATGGAAGGAGGTCATACCGAGCACAGGATACTTCATCATAAGGATTCTACAGGCGCCGCCATTGAGAAGGTGCTGATTGAAAAGGCACGTGAGCACAGAAACATCCGGATCTATGAAGATCATTTTGCCATTGACCTGCTCACCCAGCATAACCTTGGCGAGTATGTTACCAGGGAGTGGAAGAATATCGAGTGTTACGGCGCCTATGTGGCTGACCTGGAAACCAGCAAGGTAACGACATTCCTTGCCGGGGTTACGGTGCTGGCCACCGGTGGTTGCGGCAACATATACCTTACCACTACCAATCCCCCTGTTGCCACCGGCGACGGGGTGGCGATGGTACACAGGGCCAACGGAGCGTTGGAGAACATGGAATTCATCCAGTTTCATCCCACATCACTGTATAATCCGAGGGAGAGGCCTTCATTCCTGATCACCGAGGCTCTGAGGGGTTTCGGGGCCGAGCTGCGAAACAGGGCCGGGGAGAAGTTCATGCCGAAATACCATGTAAGGGGATCTCTCGCTCCGCGCGACGTTGTGGCCAGGGCCATCGACAATGAGATGAAACTGAAGGGTGATGACTTCGAATGGCTCGACTGCACCCATCTTGACGCTGACGAGCTCAGGTCTCATTTCCCGCATATTTATCAGAAATGTCTCTCTGAGGGCGTTGATATAACAAGGGATATGATCCCGGTTGTACCCGCAGCCCACTATTCATGCGGTGGTGTAAGGGTTGACATGAACGGAAGGAGCTCCATAGACAGGCTTTATGCAATAGGAGAGGTTTCATCCACTGGGCTTCATGGTGCAAACAGACTGGCATCCAACTCCCTTATCGAAGCAGCCGTATATGCCCACAGGGCGGCCGGGGATGCATCGGCACGCATCGGCTCACTTACTCATGAAGAAAAGATCCCTGAATGGAACTATCATGGCACCACCCACCTCGAGGAGATGATCCTCGTTACCCAAAACTACCGGGAGATGCAGATGATAATGAGCAACTACGTCGGAATCGTGAGGTCTGATCTCAGGCTTGCCAGGGCTAAAACACGGCTAGAGATTATCTACCAGGAAACGGAGGACCTGTACCGCAGGTCAACCATCTCACGGGAGCTGATAGAGCTTCGAAACCTGATCGCTGCAGGATACCTTGTAATAAAGATGGCCCAGAACAGGCAGGAGAGCCTGGGACTACACTACTCGATAGATTACCCGGCAAGACCCGGATCTGAATTTTAATAAAAAGCTATATGGAAGTCAATGAAATCATCGACGCTCCTGAGAACAGGAGTGAGTCACCCTTTATCACCGTTGCTTTCACCGGGAAGAACTCATTCTGGAGGTATTGCATCGGGGTGGTAGGCCCGTTCCTTGCTGCCAACTTCATAGGCGGACTGCCGCTGGCCGCAGTAATCATAGCCGGTGCCCTCGACGGCTCTGCAATACCACAGAAAGGAACCATGCCTGATTTTGAAGCCATGGGAATTAACCTCAATGTCGGATTCGTACTGAACGTGATTCCTTTCCTGATTGGATTGCTGGCATTCATTCTTCTGGTCAAGCCACTGCATAACAGAACTTTCGGGACCGTTGTCAACGGAGGCCGGAAGGTCAGGTGGGGCCGGATGATGTTTGCCGCCCTCGCATGGATTGCCGTATCAGCACTGTACATGCTCTATGCACTGAAAAGTGACCCGGGAAACTTCCGGATCAACAACACATCAAACTCACTGATCGTTCTTGCTGTCCTGGCTTTGTTACTGATCCCATTCCAGGCTGCTTTCGAGGAGGTCCTTTTCAGGGGTTACCTGATGCAGGGTCTTGCCGTCCTGGCACGCAACAGGTGGATTCCGGTACTTTCCACATCAATACTCTTCGGGCTGATGCACGGATTAAACCCGGAGGTTATGCAATACGGCTTCCTCACAATGATGCCCCAGTATATATTTTTCGGGATTGTCTTCGCGGTTCTTACAATGTTTGACGACGGCATTGAACTGGCAATAGGCGCTCATGCTGCAAACAATATATTCCTTTCGGTGCTTGTCACCCATGAAGACATGGCCCTTCAGACCCCGGCACTGTATGAACAGATTCAGATCTATCCATGGAAGGAGTTTGGCGGGTTGGTGCTCCAGTCGCTGATTTTTTTGGCAATAATGGCACTTGTGTTCAAATGGAAGGAAATCCGCAGGCTCTATGCACGGATCAATGCTCCGGCGGCTGAAGTGTCAGATGCCGTAGATGCCGGTTGACCGTCCGTATCTGCCCTCGCCCCATTTTTCCCTGATTTCGCCGATAATCGAGCGGATCTCATCCACGTCGGTCGATGTCAGGAGTTTCAGCCTTGTCTCCTTGAACCCGGGAAGGCCCTTGAAGTAATTCGAGAAATGGCGTCTCATCTCAAGTATGGCAGGTTTTCCTTCCTTGTGTTCAAGAGATTTGTCAAGGTGGAGCAGAGCCAGGTCGGCCTTTTCCTCCACGGTGGGTTCGGGAAGTATCTCACCGGTATCAAGGTAATGTCGTATCTCCCTGAATATCCATGGTCTTCCGAATGTTGCGCGTCCGATCATGATTCCGTCAACCCCGTATCTTTCGAACATCTCCTTCGCCCGTTCGGGCCCGTTAATATCGCCATTGCCAATGACAGGAATTTTCATCCGCGGATTTTTCTTTACCTCGCCTATGAGGGTCCAGTCTGCCTCGCCCCGGTACAGCTGCGCACGGGTGCGGCCGTGAATGGTCAGTCCTGCAATACCTGTATCCTGCAGACGCTCGGCAACGTCGACTATGATCCTGCTGTTTTCATCCCAGCCGAGCCTTGTCTTTACTGTTACCGGGATTTTCACTGCCCTTATAATGGCTGAGGTCATCTCTGTCATCAGCGGGATATTCTGAAGCATGCCTGCGCCGGCCCCGCGTGCTGCAATCTTCCTTACCGGGCATCCGAAATTGAGGTCAATGACATCAGGATTAGCCTCTTCGGCCCGAAGGGCGGCATCAACCATTGATTCAGTTAAATGGCCGTAAAGCTGGATACCTATTGGCCGCTCATAATCGAAGAGTTCAAGCTTTTTGACGCTGCTGCGGCCGTCCCTGATCAGTCCGTCCGATGAGATAAACTCGGTATACATGAAATCGGCACCGAACATCTTGCAGACATACCTGAATGAGGGGTCTGTGATATCCTCCATGGGAGCGAGAAACAGCGGCTGCTCCCTGAGTATTGTATTTCCGAGTTTCAATGAGTGATTACTGGTTTTCCTGGTCGGCGCTGAATAGGGTGGGAGAGAGATCCTTCCTGGTCATCTCATGTTTCCGGAATACATAGACGAGACCGTATTTCTCAGCGCTGGTTCTTTTCTCCTCTTCGGTAAGTGACGAGAAGCTGGCTTCGATCTCGTTCCAGAGGCGTGTTATCAGATCATCAGCCTCCTGACGCATGTCCGAGGTCTTGTTCACGCATTCAGATGCCCTCCGGTTAACAGTCTTGCAATGGTTCCGCGTCTCGAGAAACTTTTCGTAACGTACCTTGACAACTGCTATTGTAGGATTGGTTACAGGTGAATATCCCTTTCTGATCCGGTATTCCTCCCCGTCAATGATCCGCTTACCCCATGCTACCAGTTCATTTTCGGTTGCCAGGGAAGGAAGGGTACTGTCATCGGAAGCAACACCGTAGAAAGTCCTTGTTTCAGGCGGAAGCTCACCCCTTGTCACTGCCATATTCATGACCCTCAGGAAATGAGTAAGGTAAAGCCTTGCCTTGCGTGCCGTCTCCTGGTTTGACTTAGCCTTCTCATTCTGGTTGACAAGCATCTGCCTCTGATGGCTGATGGAGTTTTCAAACAATGGCAGGAATCCCTGGATCTTAACAAGGGTCTTCATGGAGAAAGCGAGTCTGAAGGGTGGAATCTCCTTGCTCATTTCAATGGCTTTCTTAAAGGCTCTCAGACGCGCAGAATCTGTATTAGGCAGGCGGCGATAGGGCATAAACGGGTGATTTTAGTGAAGTTAATATGCGAATATACGTTCTTACACGAATCTGACAATACCCTTCGCAACGAAAAATGACTTTAATAAGGTAAAAAATCCGTTGCTCTTGTTACATTAGCGTACTGGTACATAAAACAGAATCAGATATGTTCGAAAAAGAAGTTTACATTAAGCGCCGCCAAAGGTTGAAGTCCCTGGTGAATGAAGGTATCGCCCTTTTCATCGGCAATGTTGAAGCACCGATGAACTACCCTGACAATACATATCACTGGAGACAGGACAGTGATTTTCTCTATTTTTTCGGTATTGATCTGCCGGGACTGGCAGGACTGATCGATTTCAATTCAGGGGATGAGATTATTTTCGGCAACGATTTTACTGTTGACGACATAGTATGGATGGGACCTCAGCCATCGGTTGCCGAGCTGGCTTCCCGGGCCGGCATTATGCATACGCATCCGATGGATAAACTGGATGAAATGGTCCATGATGCCCTGAAGGCAGGAAGGACAGTCCATTTTCTCCCGCCATACCGTGCTGAAACAAAAATGACCCTGGGGGCTCTCCTGAAGGAAAATCCCTGTCAGATGCGCACGAGGGCTTCGGAGAAGCTCATCAAGGCTGTGGTTTCATTGAGGTCAATCAAGGAAGATGTTGAGATAGTTGAGATTGAAAAGGCAGCTGACATATCATGCGAGATGGAGACAACGGCTATGCGCATGTGCAAGCCCGGAGTTACAGAACAGGAGATATATGGTGTGCTGCAGGGCATAGCCTACTCAAAGGGAGCCTGCCCCTCCTTCCCGATAATACTGAGCATCAACGGGCAGACCCTTCACAATCATGTGCATGTAAATGTGCTTAAGGAAGGGAGGATGATGGTAACCGACTGCGGAGCCGAGTCAAACATGCACTATTCGGCTGACCTGACCCGTACCACTCCGGTGGGAGGTAAATTCAGCCATCGCCAGAAGGAGATATATGAAATTGTCCTCAGGGCCAACACCGAATCTATAAAGCGGGCCGGACCCGGAATCTCAAACCGCGACCTGCATCTCGGTGCGTGGAAGATAATTGCAGAAGGAATGAAGGATCTGGGCTTCATGAAAGGTGATATTGATGAGGCAGTTGCAGCAGGGGCACCGGCTCTCTTTATGCCTCACGGTCTTGGTCATATGATGGGTCTTGACGTACATGATATGGAAAGCCTTGGAGAGAATTATGTGGGTTACAATGATGAGGTGAAGCGCAGCACTCAGTTCGGGCTGAGATCGCTTCGCTTTGCGCTTCCTTACAGGGCGGGTCATGTCTTTACCGTTGAGCCGGGAATCTATTTCATTCCCGAGCTGGTTGCAAAATGGAAAGCCGAAGGAATAAACAAAGCCTTCCTCAATTTCGAGAAGGTTGAGAGTTACCTTGGTTTTGGTGGAATAAGGATCGAAGATGATGTTCTCATTACCCCCACGGGTTCGAGGATGCTGGGCAAAACGGCACCGAAAACCGTTGAGGAGATTGAACGCACATGCATATAAGGTCAATATGATTTGTAATATTCGCGGTTCAGGCGCGCAATATTAAACAATCTGATCTGTTTCGGGCATTGCGCCTCGCAGGCGCCGGTGTTCGAGCAATTGCCGAATCCCTGCCTGTCCATCTCCTCAACCATTGCCCGTACCCTTTCTTTTGCCTCGGGCCGGCCCTGGGGCAGCAGTGCATACTGTGACACCCTGGCTGATACAAACAGCATGGCGGAGGCGTTCTTGCATGCCGCCACGCAGGCACCGCATCCGATACATATTGCGGAGTCAAAGGCCAGGTCGCTGCTGTGCTTGCGGACAAGATTGCTGTTTGCTTCCGGCGCCGCACCGGCCGTCACGGAAATGAATCCGCCTGCTACCTGGATCTTGTCCATAGCACTGCGGTCAACAATCAGGTCCCTGATCACCGGGAACGGTTTTGCCCGCCATGGTTCAATGGTAATGGTCTCGCCGTCCCTGAAGTACCTCATCGAAAGGTGACAGGTTGTAAGTCCCGGTACGGGACCGTGCGGATAGCCGTTAATGTACATTCCGCAGCTGCCACAGATCCCCTCGCGGCAGTCATGGTCAAAAGCCACCGGCTCTTTACTCTCACTTACCAGCCTGCTGTTCAGCAGGTCAAGCATCTCGAGAAATGACATGTCAGGGGAGACGCCGTCAAGGTCATATGATGCAAAAGCGCCTTTGGCTTCCGCATTCTTCTGCCTCCATATCTTAAGTCTGAGTTTCATATCAGGATTGGTTAAAAGTTACTATTTATAGCTTCTCTCCTTCAGTTCAACGAATTCGAACTTCAGTGGTTCCTTGTTGAGAATGGGTTCATCCCCGCCGTTGTATTCCCATGCTGCCACGTAGGAATATTCAGAGTCTATCCTCATGGCTTCGCCGTCAGGCGTCTGGCTCTCCTCGCGGAAATGGGCTCCGCACGACTCTTTCCTGTTAAGTGCGTCAGTGATCATCAGTTCAGCCAGCTCGAGGAAATCGGCCACGCGGCCTGCCTTTTCGAGCTGCTGGTTAAGGTCATCCCCCTCGCCGGTGACTTTCAGGTCACTCCAGAATTCGCTGCGCAGTTCCCTGACCATATCCTTTGCCTTTTTCAGTCCTGCCTCGTTCCGGGTCATTCCGCAATAGTCCCACATGATCTTGCCGAGACGCCTGTGGAAGCTTGCCGCAGACTGTTTGCCCTTTATTGAGAGAAGCTTTTCCAGTCGCTCCCTGACGTTTTTTTCAGCCTCATCAAACTCAGGTCCGTCGGTGGGTATCCGGGGGATTCTGATCTCTCCGGAAAGGAAGCTGGAGATTGTGACCGGCAGGATGAAATATCCGTCTCCTGCTGCCTGCATCAGTGAACTGGCGCCCAGCCTGTTGGCTCCATGGTCGGAGAAGTTTGACTCGCCTATGGCGAACAGGCCCGGGATGGTGGTCATCAGCTCATAGTCTACCCATAGCCCGCCCATTGTATAATGACCAGCGGGATAAATCTGCATAGGTTCCTCATAGGGATTCATCCCGGTGATTGCCCTGTACATGTCAAACAGGTTACCGTATTTGTTCTCGATGGATTTTTTGCCCTGCTTCTTAATGGCATCGCGGAAGTCGAGGTTTACGGCCAGCCCTGTCTTTCCCACGCCGTAACCTGCATCGCATCTCTCCTTGGCAGCTCTTGAGGCCACGTCGCGTGGAACGAGATTGCCGAATGCCGGGTAGCGGCGCTCGAGGTAATAATCACGCTCCTCTTCGGGTATATCATTTGCCGGCCTGGTGTCTCCCTTCTGCCTGGGAACCCAGATACGTCCGTCATTGCGGAGTGATTCCGACATCAGTGTCAGTTTGCTCTGGAACTCGTTCAGCTGCGGTATGCTGGTTGGGTGAATCTGAACGAAGCTCGGATTGGCGAAGGCTGCCCCCTTTTTATATGCCTTCCAGGCTGCCGAAGCGTTGCTGTTGACTGCCAGGGTCGACAGGTAATATACGGTGCCGTAGCCTCCGGTGGCAAGAACCACCGCATGGGCCGAATGCCTCTCTATCTCACCTGTGATCAGGTTGCGGGTGATGATGCCACGTGCCTTGCCGTCAATCACAACCAGTTCAAGCATGTCACGCCTTGGAAACATTTTTACCGTTCCGGCTTTAATCTGCCTGTTAAGCGATGAGTATGCCCCGAGCAGGCATTGCTGCCCGGTCTGTCCCTTGGCGTAGAATGTACGTGACACCTGTACACCGCCGAATGAGCGGGTATCGAGGGTGCCGCCATACTCGCGGGCAAAGGGTACTCCCAGTGCGGTATAATGGTCAATGACCTGGTTGCTCACCTCTGCAATCCGGTAAACGTTGGCCTCGCGTGCCCTGAAATCGCCTCCCTTGATCATGTCATAAAAGAGCCGGTAGACATTGTCACCGTCATTCTTATAGTTCTTGGCGGCATTGATGCCTCCCTGTGCGGCAACGGAGTGTGCCCTGCGGGGCGAGTCCTGGTAGCAGAAGACCTTGACATTGTATCCCAGTTCGCCCAGTGAGGAGGCAGCGCCGGCGCCGGAGAGCCCGGTACCGATCACAATTATGTCAAGCTTCTTTTTATTGGCCGGGTTAACAAGCTTTGAGGCGGCCTTGTACCTTGTCCACTTCTCCCCGAGCGGACCCTCGGGTATCTTTGCGTTGAGAGTTATCATTGCTGTTGGATTCTTCGGGTTATTTGACAAACTGGATGACAAGCGGTATAACCGCAAATCCTGCCGGGATGATGATGGCATAGATTAGTGAGATCACCTGTATTACGGGTTTCCAGAACTCATTTGACCAGCCAAGTGTCTGAAATGCCGACTGCAGGGAGTGATAGAGATGGAAACCGAGGAGCAGGAAGCAGATCCAGTAAAGGATCACATAACCCCGGATGCCAAACAGCTGATGCGCAACCGAATAGAAGTTTTCCGGATCTCCTTCGACAATTCCCAGCTTAATGAAATAGAAATTGAAGAAATGGATCACGAGGAAGATCAGCACCGATCCTCCTGTCCATATCATGAATTTCGAGAAGGCCGTAGTTTCGGATTTGTTTCTCACCGCATATCTTACCGGCCTAGAGCGCCAGTTCTGAATCTGCAGGATGAGCCCGTAAGTGATGTGAACCAGGATTGCCAGGATGAGCACTATTTCCACCACCTTTACAAGCGGGAAGGTGGCCATGAAATGAGCAGCATTGTTAAAGGGCTCCGGATCACTTCCCAGGAGCATCAGGTTTATGCCGAGATGGACAGGCAGGAACAGCAGCAGGAACAAACCGGCAAGGGCCATCACGAATTTCTTCGAGACAGCCGAGAAGAGGATCTTGTTCATCGGCTTTTTACTTTATTATAACAGGTTTTGTGAAAAATCTGAGAAATTTCTTACTTACCCGTAAATTTAGAAGTTTTTTTCATTAAACAAGTTCTGATGAAAAGGGGTATAGAATTCGAAGGGGTAAGGATATCTTACACAGTGCGCGGCAAAGGGAAAGCCATTATTTTGCTGCACGGCTATCTTGAAGGCGGAGAGGTATGGGATCCACTGACTGAGAGGCTGGAAGAAGAATACCGGATCATCACCCCTGACCTGCCGGGTCATGGTGAATCCGGGGTGAAGGGTGAAGTACACACCATGGAGTTTCTTGCTTCAGCTATGCGCGAAGTGATCAGGGATGCCGGGGAGAACAGGATACTGATGGTCGGTCACTCCCTGGGCGGGTATGTAACACTTGCATTTGTGGAGATGTACCCGGAGCTGCTGTCAGGATATGTGCTTTTTCACTCTCATCCCCACGCTGACACCCCCGAAGCAGTTGCACGCCGTAACAGGGAGATTGCCGTCGTCAGGGCCGGGAGGAAGAATATCATGTATCCGGGGAATATCAGCATGATGTTCGCGAAAGAGAATCTAAGGCCCATGCATGCACAGCTTGAAAGGTCCAGGAAGATCGCTTCGCGGAATCCGGGCGAAGGGATTATTGCCATGCTGAATGGAATGATAGTCAGGCCTTCACGCCAGTATGTCCTTGAAAAGGGCGCAGTTCCGCTGTTATGGATTCTCGGGAGGCATGATCTTTACTTCTCTCCTGAGAAGGCTCAGCGTGACATCGGCCTGCCTCTCAACGCCGGGGTCGTCATCCTGGAGAATTCAGGCCACCTCGGCTTCATCGAGGAAACTGAAAAATCAACCTTCCTGCTGAAGGATTTTGCCAGCCGGATAACCTGGTGATGAGATTTCAGTTGTTTTCCAGGTAACTGAGGGCATCCAAGAGAGTTTTGTCAATCTCCTGCCAGACAGGATAGAAGCCCTTGTTATCAAGCATGTTGCGTGCGATATATGCTTTCAGCTGGACTTCTATTACCTTTTTTGAGATTTCGATCTGATCCTTTCTGGCCGGTACGCCGTTCTGTCCCGCATAGGTAATGAATTTCGAAAGGAGATTCTGACTGTCGAGCCATCCTATCAGTGCCGGCAGGTCATTGTATTTTCTGAGGGTTTCACGGTTATCCTCAGTAAATTTCAGGGAATACCTGTATAGCAGGCCGGAGTTCCTGATTGCGAGGAAATAGTCTGAAATTCCTGTGGTGTCCAGGGGGATAAAGACATCGGGCATGATTCCGCCACCACCGTAGACTGTCTTGCCTCCCGGGGTGGTGAAGCGCAGTGAATCATCATGTCTTATTGAGTCAGCCTCTTCAAACTCACCGTGCATGAGCCGGTTGCCAAGGTCTTCGTAATACTTGTCGACCCCCTGGTCATAGGGTTTCTGAATAGAACGGCCGGTCGGGGTGTAGTAGCGGGCTATGGTCAGCCTCATACCGGATCCGTCGCGGAACATGACAGGTTCCTGTACGAGGCCTTTGCCGAATGAGCGTCTGCCAATGATTGTGCCCCTGTCGTTGTCTTGTACCGCACCTGCCAGGATCTCACTGGCTGAGGCGCTCCACTCATCTATCAGCACTACGAGCTCTCCTGTCTCGAATTCGCCCTGGTCGGTGGCCTTCATATCCTGGCGGGGTGTCGATTTGCCCATGGTGAAGACTATAAGCTTTCCTTCCGGAAGGAACTCGTCAGCTATCTGTATTGCTGCATCCATCACACCTCCGGAGTTTCCCCTGAGGTCGAGGATCAGTTTACTCATTCCTGTTTCCTTAAGCTCATTGAGACCCTTTTTGAATTCATCATGGGTGGTGAGAGCGAAGTTGGAGATCTTGATATATCCTACATCATCTGACATCATGTATGATACATCTACGCTATAGATTGGAATCTTGTCCCGGGTGATGGTGAAAGGAAGGAGCTCCTTTGCGCCCTTGCGCTCAATCTTCAGGTCGACCCTGGTGCCGCGTGGACCCTTCAGCATCTTGACCACATCCTCATCGGGAATGTTTTTGCCGGCGATGAGTGAGTCATTGACCAGGATTATCTTGTCACCCGGTATGATGCCTGCCTTTTCCGACGGCCCTCCGGGTATGGTGCTGATTATAAGCACGGTGTCAGTCAGCATGTTGAATGAAACGCCTATCCCGTCAAAGTTTCCCTGCAGTGGTTCGTTCGCCTGTGCGAGGTCGGTGGCCGGGATGTAGACTGAGTGAGGGTCAAGCTTGCGGAGCATTACAGGTATGGCCTCCTCTATCAGAGCGTTTCTGTTGACGGTATCAACATAATCAGACTCAATGATGTCAAGTACCCGGCTCAGTTTGTCATTTGACGGCGGGAAGTTTGTATAGAGCCCGGTCTGGGGATGGGGCATGTAAAAACCTATCAGTATGCCAATGGCAACTGCGATTCCGATTATCAGCGGAAGGTACGCCTTGTTATATTTCATTTTTCTTTTCTCCGAAATCAATATAAAGAAGCTCGATGTCAGCCCGTTTCAGAAGCTCGATGCCGTCAGGATTGCGATACTGGTTGCTGTAGACTACCCGCCTGATACCTGACTGTATGATAAGTTTTGCACACTCCATGCAGGGTGAGTCGGTGATGTACAGTGTGGCGTTTTCGCTTGAGTTGTTTGACCGTGCTACCTTGGTGATGGCATTGGCTTCAGCATGTAAAACGTAGGGCTTGGTAACATTATTCTCATCCTCGCAGACATTTTCAAATCCGGCAGGAGTACCGTTATATCCGTCGGAGATGATCATCTTGTCCTTGACTATCAGCGCTCCCACCTTTCGCCTCTGGCAGTAGGAGTTTTCTGACCACACTGCGGCCATCCGCAGGTAACGCCTGTCAAACTGCTCCTGTTTTTCCCCGTAGGGGTGAATGGCATCCTTTTTTGTCATCCTCTTCTGTTTCGCCGGCAAACTTAATGGTTTTTAAGCTAAATCAGATGAAAAGCTCACCTTTAAGATACAGTAGTGCTGAGCCTGCTATGCGTACCCTGTCTCCGTCGAGGGCGCATTCAAGCATGCCGCCCCTGGATGACAGCTGCCTTGCTGCCATGGTGGTCTTTCCCAGGCGGGCTGACCAGAAGGGGGTCAGTGTGGTGTGAGCCGATCCGGTTACGGGATCTTCATCTATTCCAATCTGCGGACAGAAGAACCTTGAGACGAAATCAACGGTGTCACCCGGAGCGGTTACAATGACGCCTCTGCTTTCCGTCTGCGCCAGTTTCCTGAAGTCTGGCTTCATCTCACGTATTTCTGATTCGCTCCTGTAAACGAGCAAATAATCGCTTCTTCCGGCGTACCACTCAACCGGATGAGCGCCCAGGCTTTCTTTGATTATTCCGGGCAGCGCGCACTCTGTCACATGGTCAACAGGGAAATCAAGCTCGAGGAGATCGCCTCTTTTCCTGACAGTGAGAAGTCCCATCACCCTGGAGCGGAATACTACCGTTTCGCTCTGCGGATCAATGATATTCAGAACCACAAATGCCGAGGCAAGGGTTGCGTGGCCGCACAGGTCAACTTCTTCCATCGGTGTGAACCATCTTATCAGCCATTCATCATTTCCGCGTGTGATAAATGCAGTTTCAGAGAGGTTGTTTTCCATCGCTATCTTCTGCATTGTTTCTTCTGTCACCGGGTCAGTCAGAACGCATACTGCAGCAGGGTTGCCGGTGAAGGGTCCGTGAGTGAATGCATCAACCTGGTAAATGTGTATGGGCTTCATTTAAGATCATTTTTGCAGTCCCAAAGTTACCATTGTTTATCACAAATTGACAACGGATGAAGCATGAGTATTATCTTAGTGTCATGATTCAGATTCCTGATACGGAGAAGGGCACCAGGATCATGAGGCTGACGCCTGCCAGGTGCAATATATGGGTTGTTACGCGGAACGACCGGACAATTATTGTTGATACAGGCATCTCTTTTGACAGGAGCCGGATAGAACATGCGCTGGAGCGAAAGGGGCTGATCCCCGAAGCGGTGATCCTCACACACACCCATTTTGACCATGCCGGCAATGCAGCCTGGCTGCAGGCGGAATATGGTGCCGAGGTGGTGGTGCAGGAGGCCGAGAGCGCCATGCTTGCCACCGGGGATATGCCGATACCGAACGGGACCTACACCTTCACCCGGGGCCTGGTGGGGATTGGCAGGAAGATGCAGCCGGTTTTCAGGTATGATCCGTGTGTCGCCGAACATGTCTTTACTGATCAGTTTGATTTGAACCGTTTTGGGATAAACGGGTTTATTATACATACGCCGGGTCACTCACCGGGAGGGGCTACGGTGGTGATTGATGATGAGATAGCTATTGCGGGCGACTCGGTAATCGGGACAATGCCCGGCTCGCCATTCCCGCCATTTGCAGATGATGTCCCATTGCTTCTGACAAGCTGGAAGAAGATCATCGGCACCGGCTGCCGATCCTTCCTTCCCGGTCACGGCAAGCAGGTAAGCAGGGAGGAGATGATAAATGAATACGAGAAAAGAAAATAAAGATGTCAGGAAGATTAATTTGTACCAAACTTGCCGGGATATTGAGCCTGGTGACTCTCAGCGGCTCTGCACAGACCGGGAAGGACACGCTCAGGGTTCTGTTTGTGGGCAACAGCTACACCTGTTATGAAAACCTTCCGCAGGTGGTAATGGAGACTGTCGGAAGCAAAGTGACGTCAGAGGCAATGCCATGGTAACAGTAATAATCCCGGCGCTGAATGAGGCAGAAACCATTGGCACCGTCATAGGGCTGGTGAAAAGGTCACCTTTGGTTTCAGATATAATTGTCATGGATGACAAGTCCCATGATAATACCATTACTGTAGCACGCGAGGCGGGAGCAACTGTCTTTACAAGCACCTCCCTTGGCAAGGGCGCTTCGATGCGCGAAGGGATACTGTTTGCAAAGAATGAGTTTTTGCTGTTTCTGGATGCAGACATAACCACCTATCCGGAAAATATCGTCGAACTGATGACCGGACCGCTTGCTGACGGTACGGCCGACTTCGTCAAATCGGTATTCACCCGGCAGGCCGGAAGGGTCACCGAGCTGGTGGCAAAGCCGCTGCTAAGGCTGCTGTTCCCTGACCTGGCCAGGTTTGCCCAGCCTCTGAGCGGTATGGTAGCCGGCAAAAAGTCAATGCTGCAGAACCTGGAACTGGAGAATGACTATGGCGTCGATATAGGAATGCTGATTGACATGCACATTATGGGCGTCAGGATCTCCGAAGTAAACATAGGATACATAGAAAACCGGATGCAGTCATGGGAGCAGCTCTCGAAGATGTCCCTCGAGGTGTCCAGGGCTATAATCCGCCGGGGTGAGCCGCTGCAGCCAAAAGAGGGAGAGACGCTGAAAAAGGTGAACGTACTCAGGACACAGATGGAGTATGCTGTCCGCGAAAACCGGCAGGGATTCTCCCGAATGGTGATCTTTGACATGGACAACACACTGCTGAAGGGGAGTTTCATAACCACTGCATCACGGATACTGGGATTTGAGGAGGAACTGATCAACATAGTGACCCACAATGATACTGCCATAATGAGAACCAAACTCATCGCCACCCTGATGAAAGGTCATACGGTTAAGGAGGTACTTGACGTAGTAGATACAATCCCGATGGTGGAGGATGCTCTTGAAGTGGTTACCGAACTGAAAAAGAACGGTTACATCTGCGGTATCATCAGCGACAGTTACGATGTGGTCACAAATCATATCAAGAATAAGCTCGGGATGGACTTCTCCGTGGCAAACGAGCTTGAGTTCTCAAACAGCGTGGCCACTGGCGAGGTGAAAATTCCTTCATATTTCTTAAGGACGAAGCAGAGCCAGTGCAGCCATGAGTATTGCAAGTCAAACGTGATAAGGCAGCTTTCGGCCAGTTATGGCATCAGCATCAGCAACATCACCGCCATAGGCGACAGTGACAATGATGTCTGCATGGTACGCGAGTGCGGCACAGGCATCTCGTTTTATTCGCAGAACAAGTACCTGAACCTCGTGGCAGATCACCTGATAACAGTCCGCTCGTTTGCCCCGGTGCTGGAAATCCTTAATGTGAAAAGGCCACATGCCGGCTCCTGAAAATATTTCCGGGATGGTTTAACTGTCCCACGACAAGCCTTCCTTTCACAGCCTGAGCCTGATATGCACCCTGGCAAGGATCGCCGTAAGCCCGGCCATCAGCAGCGCCCAGGCAACGGAGCCGAGGATTGCAGCCAGCGGCTCTGACGATTGCTTGTATATCAGTACAGGAACTGATGACATCCATAATGCGTGGTAAAGGATATCAGGTGCGAGGTATGTGGTCAGTGAGTGCTTCCCGGCAGGCCTGACGAAACACGCCCATCCGGTCAGACCTCTTGCATCGGCAATCCAGTATATTGCAGCAAAGACCAGGAAGCTGATGCCGCTGCATATCATCCCCCAGCTGGGAGTAGCCATGATCTTTGAGATGATGAATCATTTTCGCAGAATGAATCCCAGGGCGAGGGAGACTATGCCCGAGCCAGGCAGGAGCCAGTATCATGTTCAGGTCATTGCCAAAAGCATGAGCAGGAGGGTCAGTCCGCGCATGATGTCAATTGAGGCAATCCCGGGTTTCATAGTTTGCTCCTCACACCGGTGATGGATCCTTTGAAAAACTGGCCGTTTTTATAAAGCAGCATATTTCCAGATTGCCCGAACCCCATTCCCGTATCGACGCCAATGACTTTATTTCCAAACAGGGCCGTGATGCTCTTTTGCGGCGTGTGTCCGACAACAATATGCGCCTTGCCATAGTAACTCAGTATGGAGTCCAGGCTTGAAATGACGGGAGCTGACTCCTCGAAGTAACCCCTGTACCACACCGGGCCATCGTTTCCGCTCAGGAGGCTTAAGTCTTCGTTTTCAGTGAAAGAATAGATGTCCTTCCCGACGATCCTTTCATGAAAGACCTTATTAACCTCTTTTATTTTCAGCTCCTTTCTGATCAGCTCAGGTGATACTCCTGCATGAACAAACAGGATATCGTTTATTGTGATCATTACCGGTTTCGCCCTCAGCCACTTGCCCAGTACCGAGTTTTCCGAATAGAGGGCAGGATAGGGTATTCCGGTAATGGCTTCGACTTTCGTATATTTTTCATTATTATATCTCAGGTCACCTGCAAGAACCATCAGTTCATGATTGCCAAGCAGGAAATGGACCCTTCCGCCGTTCTTTACCGCCTGTTTTTCAAGCTTGAACAGATGCCAGAGGATTTCCGTTACCTTATCTCCCCTGTCAAACGCGTCACCGAGGAACACAAGATGACCCTTGCCGAATTTCCAGTTCAGGTTTTTGTCAATGACTCCGTTTGACAGCAGTTGGCTCAGGAAAGTATTGTAATTGCCATGTACATCGGCGATTACAGCAATGCTGTCAATGCCTTTGTAGCTCTGGCGGTAATTGGGCTTCACTCCGTACACCCTGGTAAGATCGCGGTAGCTGAGTGAAAGATCCGCCGGAAGCATCGTCCCGTCAGTCACGCCGGGCAACAGGTACCCTTTGCGGAGCATGCTGTTTTCAATCCATAAAACCCTGAGAGTATCATCCGAGAGAAAATAATACGGACCATCATTAATCAGGGTATCCCTTTCTCCTGATGGGGTGGCAGCTGCCAGATTCAAAGAAAGAATCAGGCACAGGGTCAGGATGAAGGCACGAGTCTTTATATCAGGTCGTAATAGATTCATATTTAATTTCTTAAAGCGATCCGTGGAAATAATACTTTTCCTGCAAGATAATACTTCTTCACAGACATTATTCCGGAATGCCGATCCCGTTTGCGACCGTTGATAATCGCGACAGCGAAGCACGGGGTCATATATCCTGATATTTTATCAGAGACGGTAATTCAGACATTCTCAGTTAAAATACTGACGGTTGTAATTGATCCGGCTCATATGTTAACTAATATTTGACATGAGGCGCTTCATTTCATATATTTACTTTGATATGTCAGGAGCCGGGGTTTCTGCCGGTGACTTAGGTATTCAAAACACATCTGAGACAATGTCAAATAATTTTCTCAACCTTGACAATCCGGTATTCCTGTCCATTATGGAGAGGTTTGCACTGAACCTGGTTTTCCTTTTCCTCCTGTTGAGGGTTGTTTATTACAGGTTTTCAAAAAAGGAAAATTACCTGTTCGGGTTTTTCCTGATGGGAATCGTAATCTTTTTTATTGGCGCCATGCTGAAAATAGTTGCCATGGAGTTTCAGATGGCAATAGGATTGTTCGCGATATTTACCATACTCAATCTCAGGACTATAAGTTTTAATGTAAAGAACATGGCATACCTCTTCGCGGTTATTGCCATTTCTGTCCTTAACGCGCTTGATCTCCGGGGTAAATTCCCATTCATGGGTGTTGTGATTTTCAATCTTATGATTATTGCATCGGCATTTATTCTTGAGCGCCTGCTTGCCAGGAAGAAAAAGTACAGTACTCACCCGATCATTTATGATAACCTGGAGATGCTGAAGTCCCAGAACAATGAGGCATTGATCGCCGATATTGCCGAAATTACCGGGCTCGATGTCAGGAAGGTTAAAATCCAGAGTGTTAACTATAAGGAGAGGACTGCAGTTCTGGACATTTATTACAGGACCTGATCAACGGGAACCCTTGCAATTTTCAAGTAGGTAGTCGATCAGACCTTCAACGCTTCTTGGTTTTTCAAGCCGGTCAAAGAACTGATCCATGAAAGTGATAATATCTCTTTTTTCAGCTCTGCCCAGGTGAGGGAATTCAGTGATTACCGAGTAAAGTTCCTCCTTCTTTTCCCTGAACGCCAGCAGTTCTCTCCGATATACCTCCTCGGTGCGGCAGATACCGTAAAATATACGGTCACGATTGGTTTCTATCCCCAGATCAGGCGGAGGAATGGCATATTCAGCATTTACCACTCCGGTCAGGTCAAAGTCAAACGGAACCGGTATGCCTACTCCTCCAAGCGTGGGATTCACGGATGTAAAGACCGAAACATTATGCTGTCCCGGCACGGACCAGTCCCAGTTTGACACCATATAATTGAAGATGGCGAGCCTGTCAATCATTGCCGGAAACATATGGCTCTGCGACAGGTTTTTTGTTTTTACCTCAACCAGGTCTAGTCTTTCTTCGAGAAGACTTTCCGGTTCGAGTAGAATTCCATACTGGGTGATTGTTTTCCTTTTGTTCTCTGAATCAATAATATCCAGGCTTATTAATCTTGCCCTGAAGCTTGTATCAGTAAGAACATTGTACAGCTTGTAAACGAGGTATTCCCTTATGACATAATCACCATATGATGATCCTTGCTGGCATTGGTTGACCAGCTTCAGGTTCTTTATCCTGCCGGAATCTGATACTTCGTACAGAGGTTTCTTGAAAGTGATTCGTGTCGGGGGATATTTGCATCTTTCGAACCGCGACTGACCGCGGTATTTAAGTGTTACTTTTCTTTCCAGCTCGTCAGTCTCACTGAAGTGCAGGGTCAGAAACCCATCAACAGACTGATCTCTTTCTGCCTTTTTCAAGAACTTCACGACATCAAAACGCAGGGAGACTTTGAGAAGATCTTCCTCTTCAAACAACGATAAGTATCTTTCCGGAGGTTTCTGATCCTGCTGCACTTTATTGTTTGCATCTTTCCGGCTTTTCGGCTCCTGCCTTGAAGTATCAGCCGGATTTACCGTCTTTTTTGCAGTTGTATCAATCTGACCGTTAGTCGGCAGGACTGAAAACACGAATATAAGAAGCGAGCTTAAACACAGGCGATGCTCAGCGCTGCACTTGTCAAGATAGGTCCCGGCTTTCATTTTATTCTGTATCTGAATAACATTATGGAAGCAGGATTTGTTCTGCCTTCATTTGATATTAGCATATCCCCGTTGTCAAGGAAGGAGATGCCTTCAGGCATACTGAAGAGATCCGGTCTGAGCTCTTCCATATAGGTTATGGATCTGTCATCATCAAAGACGAACAGCATCCGGTTCACAGCTGAAATAACATATAGCATATTTGTCAGCGGATGTACTCCGATGTCAGATACCATAAGACTGGTCACTTTGTCTTCATCGCTGACTTTAATGTTATTTTCTGCCGCGTACCTGGTTATCTCAGGCAGATCTAATTCGAATGCTTCCGTTGCGGCATCTTTGTCATTCTGCAGATCAAGTGCGTAAACCGGATGTTTTTTTTCATATCCGGGGCCTCGATCAGGATTGTTTTTAGGAACTATCAGCAGCCTTTGATTCCGCCGGTCATAACAGAGTCCCTCATAATCCGCTGAAATGCCGGCCGTGGAGGGGATCTGTTGTGCAGACGCTGATGATTTATCATTTCCGGTTTCAAACAGTGCCCCGTCACTTCTCAAGACATAAAATGCACCGGAGACTTTTGCTATTCCCTCATAATCTCCGGGATAATGAAAGGTGAACTGATCACTGATCTCATTCTTCGCCATGTCGAAAATGAAGACGATGCCATTTTCGTCCTGCACACAGGCTACTTTGGATGAATCGATATTGGTTATTCCTGATATTTCAGACAGAATCGGAGGGAGAAATAATACTTTATCGGGATTGGATAAATCATATCCGACGGGGTTTGGTTTTCTGACTGGGGTTGAAATGTTGCCCCTGTCGGTCGGTTGACCGCAACCGAGTATGCTCAGGCCTGAAAATATAAGGAAAAGAGATCTGGTTTCAATCCACGACATCTGCAGGAACTTTGTTTATATCAAAGTTAAGCTACAGAGAAGCCAAAGTCAACTGATTGTCAGATATAACGGGTTTGAGTTTTGAGGAACAAGAGACGGGTGTGTTCGCTCGCGCTCACACACCCGTTCTTCTTCAGTACCCGGAGCCGGGATCGAACCGGCACAGCATCGCTGCCACTGGTGTTTGAGACCAGCGCGTCTACCAATTCCGCCATCCGGGCAATAAATTGTCTGCACTCCACAGTCAGCAGTCGGTTGTCTGCAGATATGCGGGTTTGCAGGATGCGAAAATAGAATAAATATTTGAATACGCCACTACTGTCTGTTGCCTTCCCTGCAACCCGGCTCCTTCTCTGCCAGCTGTCGGATCGACCCTCTATTGCCTGAGTTTCAATATTTCCACCTTTCTGAATTCCACAGGGTGGGATTCAGACTGCAGAGCAATGTAACCCTCCTTTAGGGGAGTTCCCTGCGGCAGGGTGAAGCCCTCAGGCAGATCGCCCCCCACCTGCGGCTTTGAATAGGTCATAACCGTATCACCGTCGACGATATGATGAATGATACTGTCAGCATACACCACAAGCTCTGCCGTAACCCATGCGTCATCATAAAAGAATTTTGAGGAAGAGGAGGTGCAGTGTTCTGTTATCAGCACGTCACCTATAACTATGTGCGTGTGCGGTGTGCAGACATTCATGGTGGGAGTTTCACGGCCGGCGGTACTGCCCAGGAATTGAACTTCAATTGATACGGGCCAGTCCTGGTTCAGCCCGATAGTTGCCGGATCCTGGCAGTGGAACATGATGCCGCTGTTACGGAATCCCCATGATGGACCGCCGGGTGCCTGTTCACCGGTGAAACGGTATTCAACACGCAGCTTGTATGATGAGAACGGTTCCTTGTAATAGATGTGGCCGAATTCATACCTGAAGGTGTCATACTCTGAATATGAGACCTTCATGACACTATCTTCAACCCTGAATGTGTTTTTGTAGTTTTCTCCAAGGGGTGATCCCTTGATCTTGATGATCCAGCCGTCGAGGTTCCGGCCGTTGAAGAGGGGGATCCATTGTTCCTTCGGCTTCGGCGAACAGGAGGCGAGGAGGAGGAGGGGGAGGGTGGCGAAAATCAGAATTCTTTTTGTCATGGATTACAATGTTGAATGCCCTACGGGCAATGTTATAAGATCAGGTTCTGTGTTACACGCTCCATTAAATCGCAAATCGCAAATCGCACGTCTGCAATTCTTAATGGCCTGCTGCCTGAACAATGGCCTGCTCAATACCAGCCGCATCATACCCGCACTCATGCCAGAGCTCCTGCTGGGATCCGTGCTCGACGAAGTAATCAGGTATGCCCAGGCGTCTGACCTCAACCGCATAACCGTGATCATTCGCAAACTCAAGTACGGCGCTGCCAAATCCGCCTTTTATCATGCCGTCTTCCACGGTGATGATCTTTTTGAATCGCTTCATGACACTGTGCAGCACCTCCTCGTCAAGCGGGTTGGCGAAACGCATATCATAGTGCAATACAGAGATTCCCTTTTCACGAATCCGCCCGGCAGCTTCAACAACAAAATTTCCCGGATGTCCAAGGCTCAGCACAGCAATGTCAGATCCCTCCCCGATAAGCCGGGCGCGTCCAACCGGTATCTCCTCAAAAGGCTGGCGCCAGTCACAGATAACTCCTGTTCCGCGGGGATAACGGATGCTGAAAGGTCCCTTAATACTGTCAAGCTGGGCAGTATACATCATGTTACGCAGTTCAACCTCATCCATCGGCGCTGAGGTGATCATCCCGGGGATGTTGCGCATGAATGCGATGTCAAAGAAACCGTGGTGTGTTGCACCGTCAGTGCCGACCAGTCCTCCCCGGTCCATGCAAAATACCACCTTAAGTCCCTGGATGGCGACATCATGCACCACCTGATCATAAGCGCGCTGCATGAATGACGAGTAAATATTGCAGAAGGGGAGAAGCCCGTTTGCCGCCAGTCCTGCCGAGAAGGTGACTGCATGCTGCTCACAAATCCCAACGTCAAATGCCCTGTCAGGCATCTCCTTCATCATTATGTTCAGCGAACAACCTGAGGGCATGGCGGGGGTTATTCCCACTATTTTTTCATTCTGCCGGGCCAACTCTACAATTGTATGACCGAAGACCTCCTGGTAGAGCGGGTGTTTGGGGCATTCGGCCGGTCTGATAAGTTCACCGGTGCATTTGTCAAATTTGCCGGGGGCATGAAAGATAGTCTGCTGTTCCTCAGCTTTCGCGAATCCTTTCCCCTTCACCGTGACACAGTGCAGCAGTTTGGGACCCGGAATGGTCTTAAGATCTTCAAGGACCCGGGTCAGATGAAGTACGTCATGCCCGTCAATCGGGCCGAAATACCTGAATTTCAATGCCTCAAACATGTTGCTCTGTTCAAGTACAGTACCCTTGATGCCGCTCTCAAGCTGTGCTGCAAGGATCCTGGCCCTGGTACCAACCCTCTTGTAGCGGCCGAGCAGGCGCCATACCTTATCCTTGAACCTGTTGTAAGTCCTGCTTGTGGTGATGTCAAGCAGGTACTCCTTCAGGGCGCCTACACTGGCGTCAATAGATATATTATTGTCATTCAGGATGACCAGCAGGTCAGCTTTCTGATTGCCGGCGTTATTCAGGCCTTCGAAAGCCAGCCCGGCCTGGAGCGCTCCGTCGCCTATCACTGCCACTACTTTTCGTTTCTCGCCCTTGGTCTGGGCTGCAACGGCCATCCCCAGCGCTGCAGAGATGGATGTGGAGGAGTGACCCACACCAAAGGCATCGTATTCACTTTCAGACATTCGCGGGAAACCGCTGATGCCCTTGTACTTCCTGTTTGTGTTGAACTGTGCCTTTCTGCCAGTCAATATCTTGTGCCCGTAAGCCTGATGACCCACATCCCAGACAATCTTGTCATAAGGGGTGTTGTAGACATAATGAAGGGCAACGGTCAGTTCAACCACCCCGAGGCTTGCCCCTAAGTGACCAGGATTACTGCTGACCTCATCAATGATGTGTTGCCTGAGTTCATCACTGAGTCTTACCAGGTCAAGCCTGTCAAGTTTCCTGAGGTCGTCAGGGGTGTTTATCCTTTCTAACAGCCGTTCTGATGATGACATTGGTTCAGGTTGTCAAGTACCGGGTCAAAGATACTTATATTTTACTTTTTCCCGAATGGGGAACAGATGCGGCAATAAGCACGCCTTAAGCCTTTCGCCCGTGAGATGCACGGCCACTTTAATGACCTGATTCAGTTCGTTGTCTGCCATCGTCCTCTTATGGTGGTAAAAATTGAATGTTGTTAATTAATCATCCGACAATGAGGAACACCATTCCTTATTTATTGTTTAATTAGCATCGGATGTAAAGTAAAAATCAACATGATTATGAAAGCACCCGGAATTCTGTTGTCATTACTGCTTCTGGCTCTCACCGCGGTCTCCTGTGTTACGGGAAAGAGATACAACACTCTCACTGACAGGAACCTGCTTCTGATGTCAGAGCGTGATTCGCTCAAGGCGGAAAACATCTGGCTGACGATGTCAAACAGGGAGCTTACGACAAAGTCGATGCAGCTTGCGGGAGATGCCGAGCGGCTCACCCGGGAGGTTGAGAAGGCGCGGACAGATCTTGCACAGTCAAGGGATGATGTCAACCGGCTCTCCACAAGGTACGATGAGCTGCAGAGAGCCCAGGCCGAGCTGGTTGCCGGGAAAGCCCAGGAGACTCAGAGGCTGCTTGCAGATTTGAGGCAGGCGCAGACGCAACTTCAGCAGAGGGAGGATCTGATGCGTGATCTCGAGATGAACCTTGACACCAAGAAGGCAACCCTGGAGGAGCTCACCTATGAGCTGGAAAAGCGCAATACACGACTGGCTGAACTGGAGAAAATGCTTGACGCACAGCAGAAGGCCGTGAAGGCGCTGAAGGACAAGGTGTCTGAAGCCCTGTTCGGGTTTGAAAACAACGGGCTGACGGTGACTATTAAGAACGGCCAGGTATACGTTTCAATGGATGACAAGCTGCTTTTCAGGACCGGCAGCTATGAGATTGACGCCAACGGCCGCTCGGCACTGCGCAAACTCGGAGCGTTGCTTGAGAAGAACACCGATGTGACCATCACCATCGAGGGGCATACTGATGATGTTCCGTACAGAGCAGCTCCGGGGCAGCAGATCCTCGACAACTGGGACCTGAGCGTCAAGCGGGCTACAACCGTGGTGCGGGTGTTGACCCAGGATACACATATCAATCCAAAACGGTTTGTCGCCTCAGGGCGAAGCGAATATATCCCGGTTGACCCGGCGAAAACGCCTGATGCCCGCCAGAAAAACAGGAGGACGGAAATTATTCTTACCCCCGACCTGACTGCACTTTACAGGATACTTGAGAGTTATTAGAGGCCTGCCTCCGCGAACGGCCGGAAATCCGGGCCTTCATGCCGGCACTGCCGGAAACCCGGGAGCGGTATGTTATTCGTTAAACTCGCCCAGGCGCACTTTAAGCTTCTCCAGTGCCGCAACCAGGTCATCCTCAGGCTTGAGGAAGTCAAAATCCTTCCAGAATCCCGGATCATAACCATCGATGGTGAGCGAAAATACCGAATAGGCCGGTGCCAGTTCCTCATGGTCAAACCTGGCAACATTTTCAGTGTAATGCTCTGTTATGGCGAGCTCAAAAAACACATTGAACCGGCTGCTGAACATCTTTTTATTTCCTCTTGCCGTGAATCCCAGGTCGCCGCGGACATGTGACAGGTAGTACCTCCCGTCAACATACCTGTAACGGGTCCGGTATCGTACATACTCCGGTTTCATGGAATAATCCCTGGGGAGCCTGCTGATGAATGACTCACCGGTCTGGTCCACATAGCGCGGATTGACCTCAAATTCAGCGAGCATCAGGCTGTAATCATCAACATTGATATAGACATCGCCCTGCATCAGCGGGTCTGTGACCCACTCCCTCTGTTTGAAGGAGATTACGAATGCCGTCTGGCCGTCAATGGTAACTATATCAGTCAGATGGTATTCATATGAATTAAATGACTGCGGGTCAAGAAAATCAAAGAGGTGTCTCATGCCGTCAAGGGAGAGGGTGGCACTGAGGCCTGCCTTGAGCCTTACGGCGAGTGTATCCTTTGCCTCGAGGCTTTCAATCTTGCGGCTGCGGATAACCTTGATCTGATCATTCTGAAGAGACCGTGCGTATGGACTCTTGTAAATCTTCAGCACTGCTTCGGAATAAACCTGCGGTTCCTTTTTGCGATAGACCCCTTCACGGTAGAATCCGGTGAGTATGGCCGGGGTGGTGCCATAGTTTGATGCCACGGATGAGACGGTCTTTCTCATAATGACCAGCGGATCCTGTGCCCTGATTATGATCTCGGGTATCGGGATATAGTCCCTGTCCATGGTGATTGTCATTACGTTTCCCGGGAGGCTCCTTACGGGCAGCAGTCTGTTGACGTAGCCCACATAGGAGACTGTCAGGGTGTCATAAAGGTTCTCCTCACTTATCCTGAGGACAAAATCTCCGTTGAAATTAGTAACCGTGCCTTTCCCGCGGTGGCTGATGCCGATAGTGGCGAAGGGGAGGGGTTCGGAAGTTTCAGCGTCAATAATTTTGCCTCCGATTGCCAGGAAGACCGGGAGAGAGTCGGCGGGCGGGTCGGGTCTGGGAGGCAGTGCTGTCTCACGGTAGAGGATGATGTGTCTCCCCTGTATGAGATAATGGATGGTGGTATCACCTGCCACAGAGTCAAGGATCACCCTGACAGGCATTTCGCCGCCTGTCAGGGTGAAAGTTCTGTTAGCATTTATTATCTGGGTATCATAGGTAAAGAGATAACCGGTGAGCCTGCTTATCTCACCCAGCGCCCTGGATGCCCTGATGCTGTTTCCCGGCAGTCTGTACGTCCTGTCGAGAATGCTCTCCTGCGAGAATGAATGCAGTGAGAGCGCCAGCAGTCCGGCAATCAGGGCCGCCTGTATCTTTTTTGATCCGTCTGGCCCCATCAGTTCCTTTTGACCCTGTCAGCGGAAGAGGATGTAGGTACTTCCCTCCCTGACAGAGCGAAGGTTAAAGGTAGTGCAAATCAGTTTAACAATGGTATCCTGAGGCTGCTGTTCAAAGGGTGAAGTGAGCCTGAAGTCATTAATTTCAGGGTCAGCAACCTTTATCTCAATATTATATGCACGTTTCAGGTCTTCAAAGACCACTCCCAGGCGCTCGCCGTCATAGGAAAGCATACCGGTATGCCATGCGAGGTAATTAACGTTTGAATTGCGTTCCTGCGTGGCATTGCTCCCTGACACCTTCCCGACGTATTCAGGTTCCAGGGTCAGGCTTCCTGATCCGTCCACGCTTGTCACCATCACTTTACCGGAGGCGACGTATACTTCCACCTCGTTTTCAGCATTCTCGGTGATCACGTTGAACGATGTGCCCAGTACCCGGATTTTTGCTTTTCCGGCATCGATGATGAACGGGTGTTCTTCATCGCGTGCGATGTCGAAGAAAGCTTCCCCTTTAAGGGATACTTTCCGTGTCCCGCTCCTGAAGTTCTTCGGGTAGGTGAGGCTGCTGTTACGGTTAAGGAAGACGGTGCTGCCGTCAGAGAGGAGCACCTCTATATTTTTCTGGTCAGAGTCTGAAGTCAGTGTGATTTTCTGAGGGGCAGCCACCTCAAAGAGGAGCCATCCCGCACCTGCAATGATGATCACCATTGCAGCAATTCTTGCAAAAGTTGAAAGGAACGGTGTCCTTTTAACGGGCAGGGGCATAACAGGCCATTCGGCGGCCTCGATTCTGCCATTCAGTTTTTCCCATGCTTTATCAACATCAACAGGTTCCTCTCCTGAGTATTTCAGGTCATTCCATTTTTTCATTATATCTGCTTCTTCACTGGCCAGTATACGGGCATTTTCACCGTCACCGTTCTCCTCTCCGGAAAGCCATGAGGCTGCACCGGCCCATTCCCGGTCATTCCATTTTTCTGTTTTGTTAATCTTTTTCATCACTCTGCAAGTGCTTTTCTGAACTCCTTAAGTGCTTTTCCCATGTCGGCTTCAACTGTTTTCAGCGAGACGGCGAGTTTGTCAGCTATTTCATTGTATTTGAGACCCTCGAACCGGTTCATCCGGAAGATCAGCCTGCATCTTTCGGGCAGGCGCTTGAGCACTCTGGCCACCCTGGCCTGCAGCTCATGATAATAGATTGCGTCTGTTACCGGTTCGGAGGTCAGGTCGGCCGTTGCCAGTACTTCACCGGCATGGCGGCTAACCACCTTCTGATGTTCCAGGTAATGCAATGCCCGGTTGTGTACTGATCTGTAAAGATATCCGTTCAATGAACTTTCTATTTTGAGGTTCTGCCTGTCCTGCCACAGTCTGAAGAAGAATTCCTGCACTATCTCTTCCGAAGCATCGTGGTCCCTGATAATGGTTTTTGTGTAGCGGACCAGTGAAACATAGGAAGACCGGAACAGCTTTTCAAACTCCTGTTTGTCTCCCTGTCTGATCTTTCCTATGATTTCACTGTCGCTGAACATGGGCAGAATCCCCCCCGTTTCACTCTGTCCTGTCGCTGAATTTTACCTTCCTGCTGAGCTTGCGTATGGCTGCCTCAATGCTCTGGTCAGGCTCAATTACGTTGTAGTCACCCCAGAAATCGGGGTCGGCGAATGCCGCGACCTCCTCTGTAAAGAAGTCTGATGGTTTCATCCTTTCCTTGTTTGAGAACTTCACCACATCCTCTTCGGTACGGTCAGTGATAGCAAGTTCTGACATGGTTGTATAGTTGGTATTGAAGAGTTTCTTTTTCCAGTCTACCTTGAACTTGACTTCGGCCCTGGAATGGTTGAAATACCACTTTCCACTCTGTTCACGGAACCGGACCATATAGGAGGTCAGTTCGGGTGTTACCTGCATTCCCATGGGTTTCTTCCTGATGAACATCGATGCTGCAAGTTCCTTGTTTTCAAGGTTGAATGAGAACTCAGCCTGTGCTACTGCATAGGTTTCGATGTCAATGTAGAGGCGACCCTGGTAAAGAGGTGTGGTAATTGAAGGCTTCTGGTAGAAGTTGATGACATAGTTGGTACGGTCATCTATCATGGCGATATTGGAGAGCTCCAGGTCATACTGGGCAAGTGCTTCCCGGGTGAGGAACGTTTCGGGGTTCTTCACAACGTCAAGATAGAGTGTGGTGGTAGGGCCGCCCTGCAGTTTAAAGAGGACGGTATCCATCTTTTCCACGTCGTTGCTCTTTCTGCCCTTGTAAATTCTGACAGCGTCAAACCTGAGGTCGCTCTGGTATGGTGCCTTGAAGACTTCAACCAGGGCTTCACCGATAGAGATGTAAGAGCGGTTCTTGCGTATTGTTTCGCGATAGAAGCCGGTCATGTCATTGGCTACACCAGGGTAGTTCTCGTCAAAGCGGCTGATGACCTGTTCTATGATTTCTTCAGGTACAAGAGGCTTTACAATGATTTCCTTGATGGGGATCAGTGCTGTCTCAAGGCTGATAACGTTCCGCTGTCCGTTGGTTTTCATCTCTTCAATCGCCATCACCCTGTTCTTGTAGCCTATGAAAGAGAACTCCAGTTTGCCGGTTTCGGTACCGGTGAGTTTCAATGTGAATTCCCCGTCAAGGTTGGTGACAGTTGAGACGTTGCTTCCCTGTACGGCTATGCTCGCAAATACAAGGGGCTGGTTTGTCTCGGCGTCAATAACCCTTCCGCGGATGGTTGTAACCTGCTGGGGCCTCTCCTTCTTTGATTTTCCCGGCGCAGCCGAAACCGACATGTCGCCTGCGGTCAGAATGAGGAGCAGTGCCGAAGCAATTGCTGTAAAGAGGACTTTTGTTTTCATGGTCTTTTATTTTTTTGTTCTTAATCCGGATCATTGTTCCATACTAATGACCGGAATTGCCCCCTCTCCCCTATACATTCACAGGAAAAAATTGTTCATTTGCCTTTGCCATGCCACATGGATTCCTGAATGCAAGTTACTCCGTTTTCTCTTACGCCGCAAAGAGATATGGGGGTATTCGTGCCATTCCGCCGCTGCCGCCGGCAATCAGCGTTGAGCTGAGCAGCGTGTGCAACCTGTCCTGTCCGGAGTGTGTCACCGGCCTCGGCCTTACCAGGAGGGCAAACAGCTTCATCAGTTATGACCTTGCCGCGGAGATTGCCTCTCAGTCAGGGCGGCGGGTGCTGTCAGCATGGCTCAGTTACCAGGGAGAACCCATGATGCACCCTGAATTCTTCCGTATAGCAGAACTTTTTACCGGAATGAACCCGGTGATTTCAACCAACGGCCATTTCCTCGATCCGGAGAATTGCAGAAGGCTTGCAGATTCGCCGCTGAAAAAAATTATCATCTCATGGGACGGCGCCACCCCGGAGGTATACAATATCTACCGGAAGGGGGGAGATCATGCTGTTGTCAAAGAAGGTATCCGCAGGCTGGCCGCCACGATAAAGGAGAGGAGGTCAAAGCTGGAAATGATTCTGCAGTTCCTGGTTCACAGGGGTAACGAGCATGAAACTGAGGCAGCTTCTTCCTTTGCAAGGTCAGTGGGTGCAGGCTTCCGGGTAAAGAGCATGCAGGTGCTTGACCCGGCCGGAGCCGGGAAATGGGCGCCATCTGACCCGCGGAAGTCACGCTTCATGAAGGGCGATGACGGCGCCTGGCGGGCTGCAGAGTCATCAGCTAAAGGATGCCTCAGGATGTGGACCTCGGCGGTAATCACCACCGACGGCGACGTTATTCCCTGCTGCTATGACAAAAACCTCAGGCATGTTATGGGAAACCTCGGACAACAGACTCTCAGCGGGATATGGAGAGGAGAGAGGTACAGTTCATTCAGGGAGACGGTTATGAGAAGCCGGCGCCAGGTTGACATTTGCAGTGGCTGCCCGGAAGGAAAGAGACTGTTTTTTTAAGATGCGCGCCAGAATGCCTATTGCCACATTGTATTCAATTATTAATTTTAAGCAAATCAAACCGGAGGTCATATGAAGATTCTGAAGATTTCACTTTTAACCATTGCCGTAATCCTGGCGGTTGTACTGCTGGCCGGAGTAATAGTTGTTCCCGCCCTTCGCAAGTCGGGCCTTCCGGATCTTAACGGAGAAAAAAGTTTAGCGGCCCTTACGGCCGAAGTGAAGGTCATCCGCGATGAGCGCGGTGTGCCTCATATTTATGCCTCAAACGAGCATGACCTTTATTATATGACGGGATATATCACCGCACAGGAGAGACTCTGGCAGATGGACATGGTAAGGCATGCCACCCAGGGCAGGCTGTCAGAGCTGCTAAAAAGGGATATGTTTGATACTGACTACTTCCTGAGGGCACTGGGGATGCCGAAGAAATCAGAGCTTGTTCTGGAGAAGGAAGACCCCGCCATCCTGGCCACCCTTCAGGCATACGCTGACGGGGTCAACAGCTGGATAGCTGAATGCGGCAAGAAACTTCCCCCGGAATTCAAGATATTGGGTCATACGCCCGAGCCTTGGACAACCACGGATATAACCAATATTATCGGCTATATAGGATGGGATCTGGCATCATCAAATCTCTCCGGTGAAATCAACAACTACAAGCTGGGCAGAAAGCTGGGTCCGGAGAAAGCCTCGGAGCTCATTCCCGACTGGAGCATGGTTGATGAGGTTGTATTCCCGGAGTTCAAGCTGGATGACAAGCTGATAGACAAAGCTTTGGCGGCAGTCAGCTCATTGGATAAACTGGAAGAGCTGGGCATTGTCACCTTCTCGGGAAGTAATAACTGGGCTGTCTCCGGCGAACGGAGCGAGACGGGCAAACCGATTCTTTCCAATGACATGCACATGGGATTCAACGTCCCAGGCGTATGGATGCAGGTGCATCAGGTTATCCCCGGAAAACTCAATGTCACCGGAGTGATCTTCCCGGGAGAGCCCTTCGTCATTGCCGGGCACAATGAAAAAATAGCCTGGGGAATGACCAACCTGAGCGTTGATGATATTGACCTCTTTGTTGAGACGGTTGATTCCACAGGCAATAATTATTTGTATAATGGCGAGTGGCTTCCATTCAGGGAAGAGGAACATCAGTTGAAGATGACTGATGACTCATCCCAGACACGCATAATCAGATACACCCATCACGGACCGGTCATCTCGGAGATGCGGGGCATTAATGACGAGGTACTGACAATGTGCTGGTCAGGCTATGACTACAGTGACGAGATACAGGCAGTGTACCTGCTGAACAGGGCCGGCAACTGGGATGAGTTCCGGACAGCCCTCAGCCATTTCAGGTCAATAAGCCAGAATTTTGCATACGCAGATGTTGATGGAAATATAGGCCTGAACGCCGGTGGCGGAGTTCCCGTCAGGAAGGGTACGGGACTCATTCCCCGCAAGGGCGACACCGACGAGTATGAATGGAAAGGCTATGTGCCGTTTGAGCTCCTCCCCTCATCATTCAATCCTGAAGAGGGATTTATCTCATCAGCAAACCAGAGGACTGTGGATGAGAGCTATCCGTTCTTCATCAGCGGCGAGTTTGCATTACCCTACCGCATTATGCGAATAAGGGAGATGGCTGCTGAGAAGCAGGTGCTCGGAATAGATGATTTCAAAAGAATGGTCACTGACAATCACTCTGCCTATGCAAAGATGCTTACTCCGGTGATACTGAAGGGGGCGGAGGCACTCAGCACTCCCGGCGAAACGGAAAAGAAAGCTATTGAGGAGCTGAGAGGATGGGACTACACAATGGACGCCTCGCTCGTTGCCCCGACGCTCTTTGAATTCATCAGGGCGGAGTTGGCCCGTCAGATAATGCAGGATGAGCTTGATGAGCTTTACGGATCACCCCTGGGGAGGCAGTACGATTTTTACCTGTACAGCATGATGAAGGAAGGGCCGGATGAATGGATTGACAATGTTGACACACCCGAAAAGGAGAGCATGGAGACCATCATTTCCCGGAGTATAAGTGCAGCGCTCGATACCCTCACAGCCCGGCAGGGCGGATACGGGGAGAACTGGCAATGGGGGAAAGTCCACACTTTCACCCTTGAGCACCCGATGGGAGGGGTTAAGATCCTGAACAGACTGTTGCGTCTCAACTCAAAGAGCTACGGTGCCGGAGGAAGCAATCACACTGTGGCTCCCTTTGCTTTCAGGAACAACCTGAAGGCGGTGCACGGCGCATCCGAAAGGCATATTTTCAATACGGCTGACTGGGATAAGTCTCTTACAGTCATTCCAACCGGCACCTCCGGCATACCGGGCAGCCCGTTCTACCTCTCGCAGACTGAAACCTACGTGAATAACGGATTTTACAGCGAACCCTTCTCTGACGCTGCAGTTGAGGCTGCAAAGAAATACGAAATGATCTTCAGGCCCGGTAAATAGCCCGCCGGCACAGGCATTCAATAAAAAAAGGGGTTTCGGCCCCTTTTTTTTATACTGTCATTATCTCTTTCTCCTTGATCTCCATGATCTTGTCGACCCTGTTGATGTGTTTGTCAGTCAGTTCCTGGATGAGCCTGTCTCCGGTTTTCTCCTCGTCTTCAGGCAGTCCTTCCTTCAGCAGTGTTTTAAGTTCGTCGAGGAACCATTTACGGCCGGTCCGGATGCTTATCTTGGCGGTTTCGCCTTCCTGTTTCACCTGCTTGACCAGCTGATGCCGCCTCTCTTCTGTCAGGGGAGGCACATTTATCCGGATGACTTCGCCGTTGTTCATGGGGGTCATGCCGATATTGGCTGCAAGAATGGCCTTTTCGATCACACCGAGCATATTCTTTTCCCATGGCTGTATGAGAATGCTCTTGGCGTCAGGGGTGTTAATATTGGACACCTGTGCCAGCGGGGTCATGGTACCGTAATAGTCTACGGTAATGCCGTCAAGCAGCAGCGGGTTGGCTCTCCCGGCGCGAAGGTGGGAGAGTTCGTACTCGAGGTGCCTGACAGCCTTTTCCATCTTATCTTCGGCCTCGTCTCTGATCAGTTCCAGTTCTTCAGTCATATTGTTGTTTTTATTCTGGTGGAAACAAAAGTAGGAAAAACTTTTCAGAGAGTAATAACGGTTCCGCACCTGTTACCCTCTGCAACAGCCCTCAGATTGCCCTCCCGGTTCATGTCGAAAACAATCAGCGGCATGCCGTTCTCGCTGCACATTGCGAATGCCGTCTGGTCCATTACCCTGAGCTTTTTTTCGATGGCTTCGCCGAAGGTGAGGGAATCATATCTCACTGCCGAACGATCCTTTTCCGGGTCAGCGGTATAAACGCCGTCAACCCTGGTTCCTTTCAGGAGGACGTCGCAGTTTAGTTCCACGGCACGAAGGGCTGCTGCCGTGTCAGTGGTGAAGAAGGGATTACCCGTTCCTCCAGCCAGTATGGCCACGCAGCCGCAGTCGAGTGCAGCTGATGCCCTGTCCCTGCTGTAAAGTTCACCCACAGGCTCCATGCGTATTGAGGTGAAGACCTTTACGTTGCAGCCTGCCCGTGACAGGAAGCTCTCCAGGGCGAGGCTGTTGATCACAGTGGCAAGCATACCCATCTGGTCACCCTTGACGCGGTCATAGCCCTCGCCGGAGCTTCCCAGTCCGCGAAAAATATTTCCGCCCCCGATCACTATGGCTACCTGGCATCCTGCATCAACTACATCCTTTATCTGTCTTGCGTAACCAGTAAGCACGGCAGCATCCAGGCCGGTACCGTCAGGGCCGCCTGCTGACTCACCGCTGAGTTTTAGCAGAATTCTTTTGTACTTCATTATAATGTCATGTTTAATGATGGAAACGAAATTAGCAAAAAATGTGCCCGGAAGGTAACCAGGGCAATAAAAACAAAGCGGCGCTTCCGCGAGGATACGCCGCTGCATGCCCGTAAAGCGGGAAATGCTGTTACTCTTTCTTATCCAGTGTGTCCGTTCTGAATATGTAATATAACGGGCACGTACGGGTCAATGCGGTAACAGCCAGGATGATGGCAATGATAATAAATATCAGCCCTGTGATCTTACCGACGAAGAAATAGAGGATTACGAGCAGTGCTGCCAGAACCAGCCTGACAGTCATGT
>ERZ1645192.189-NODE-189-length-46989-cov-25.189628_pt1 | contig 46989 bp, 46 predicted proteins | sample MGYA00575354_ERZ1645192 | MGnify/ENA primary metagenome ERZ1645192 (study PRJEB40844, sample SAMN11349763) | freshwater sediment metagenome | isolation source: river sediment | host: Sediment | place: India: Faizupur Khadar , New Delhi | collected 2017-02-21 ...
TATATCCATTAAAGTATACCGTGAAGCCGGTACTTTTACCAGAAATTTGGGCCCGGGTTTCAAAGGTAGAGCTAGAATTATTCTCGGACCTTCATTTTTTGATATAATAAATTATCGATTTTTGTCTTTCATTCGTTCGAGTTTAATCTGATTTATCACGGTATTTAAGAGAAGTCAAACGATATGAAACAAAGCCAATACTATAATCATTTCATGCGTATTAGTTTTGTCAGTTAGCATCGGTAATAGCTCGTATCATCTGACCGAAAGCCATAACCCAAGAAATAATGATACTGATTTAGAGATAACACTTGACTTGAAAAAGAGTGAATTGACATCCACTTCCTTAATTAGCCAAATTGAGCCACAGCCATATCCAATCGAACCACAGCCATATCAAGTTGAACCACAACCATACCCGATTGAGGATCTAGGAATGCAACCTGCTCCTGAAGAACCGTTTTCAAATTTCCGATTCGATCCATCAAGGCCATTCGAAGAGGTTCTGGCATTAAGTTCAACTGGCGAAGTGCTCTATACATCAAAGGATTTAGAAGACAAACTTGAAGCCAATCGGAATGCCGATGGTATCGTTGAAATTCAATCTTTGATTCCAAATTCTTTACTTATACAAACAAACCCTGAGCCATTGGAAGTTATAGGTCTAGATGAGAGATTTGCAATAGGTAATGAGAATATAGAATTTCCATTTTCTGCAATAGTTAACTTGAGGTTTAGCTGGCTTGATACAGGGAGTCCTGTCTGGTGTACCGGTTGGTTAGTTAGACGAAGTAGTGTTATCACTGCAGCTCATTGCTTATATGATGCAGTTGCTCACCCAACTGAACCAACATCAGGCAAGGTGACGGCATATCCTGGTCTAAACAGTCTATCTGATAATCCATCCCCTTACGGGAGTTGGACTGAATTTGACAGATGGGTTCCCTATGAGTGGATTTATAACGGACAGCCTTCAATCTGGGATTATGGGGTTGTCAGACTAATTGGTACTATAGGAGACAGAACAGGTCTTTTCGGTTTTCGTGAATTCAACCAAATCAATGGGTTTCTTGAGTTGGCTGGTTACCCTTTTGATAAAGATTCCAGTGGGCAACAGCTTTGGAGTGGATATGGTGGTGTTACAAATTTAGAACCTCGACTTGTCTATTATTCCAACGATACTTACGGCGGCGAAAGCGGTTCTCCGGTTTGGGAAAATGGGTACCCAACGTGTCAATTCTGTTGCATCGCAGTCCATAGCCGTGCAACAGGAGATGGAATTTCTAGTAATGGCCCGAGAGTAACTAGCTACTTTCTATATCAATTACTGTATGAAAGGGAGGAATTCCGTCTTTATCAAGAGTTTTTACCCCTGATCAGGAAGTAACTATGAATATTCACCATAGATTCATTTATACAGTACAGATTCTTCTACTACTCTTGAGCGGATGCAGTACCACCCTGGTGGTTGATACTCCGGAAATCACCCCTCCTACCCAAACGAAGTCAGGCATCCGATTGAATGGCATAGTAACAGATACTTCCTACGCTGTTTCTCATAACCTAGTACATATAGCTTTGGTAGATGAATCCAACCAAATTGGCGTCCCAGGAGTCGTAAGTATTCCACCGGAGGCACCAATATTGCTTCAGGAACAAGGAGTTTTCTCTCCTTTTAAGATAGAAAACATCGTGATAGGACAGAAGGTTACAGTGATTGCATCAGAAGTTCTTGAAGGGGTTCCATTCTCAACAGTAGCCACAGAGGTTTTATTGAGAGATACCGGACCTAAGGATTCCTTGACACCCCTATCAACGTGGATAAAACCGCACTTCGAGGGCGTCATTAAGGATATCACCACAGGTAATAATGCAGGGTTCTCAGTCCTAAACTTAACAATAGACGGGGTCAGTATTCAAGATAATGCTAAAATTCAATTTCAGTTCATCTCAATAACTGAGAAATCGATGATTTGGATTAAGAGCAAGGATGGTTATTTACTCGAAAAACCTGGCTACTTAGTACCTGGTCAATCTGTAAGCATTCTTCTGTTCCAAGCCTATGATTCCCAATTTCCAGGCACATTTAACCCAGTTTTGGAAATAATTGTAAATTCAGAATGATGCCTATCAAGCATTAAACGCTAAGTGTTATAGGCAGGATTTTTCAACTCATCTGCAAACTTGGCACTTGGAATCAGAAGGTAACTATCCCGTGAACAAGAAAGCCGCTAGCTCCAAGAGATCCGGGAGCGTTTACAGCAATCAAATGAGAAAATAGATAATCAACAGAATAACAAAAGGACAGAAAAGGAAATGGAGTTGGGCGCATGAAGGCAGCCACCCTCAAGAATCGTGCCCACAGCTCTGGCGATCTCATCCACCAGACTGCGCGGCAGATTCCCCCCACCCAGTGCAGCAGACGTGCCGCAGGCACTAAGCGAACCTGAAGGGAGGCGGCAGCATGAACCGCTTCCAAACCTGAATTCAGGGTGGGCGGAACGCGCACGATCCGGAGCACGCCCGCGTAGGTATAGCGCCCGGGCAGCAATGGCGCGACTATACGCAATGAAAGATGCACCAGGAAGTCAGATGAAAGCAGTACCACCCGGCGTAGTGACGCCGCAGGCTGCGGGGCGAGGCTGCAAGCGTAAGCTCCTAGATCTCACCGCGGACCATCATGTTTCTTGAGGACTGAGAAAGTTTGCCTGTCCAAAGTTGATGCCTGAGGATTTCCCCGTCAATGGTATAGGCAGCCATCATGTGTTCGGCTGCCCGCGTCAGTTCCGGCTGCCTGCGCTGCTGCAATGCGCCAGCTACCATTTCGCGCAGGAGCCTGTGTGCGGGTGGAAGGGGTCATTTTCATGACACACCCTCTGCACATTCTTCTATCATTATTGCAATTACATCCTTATCATCCATCCGAATGCCCCTTTTTCTATGCCCAGCTGGTGTCAGAAATCGAAAACGGTTTTCCTGTAGACGTACCCCTGCCCTGCACCGGGTGCGTGCCGGGGAAGGACCCAGGGCTAAACGGCATTTGCCGGCGACACGAAAACCACCTGCTTTGCTTGGCCAAATGGATATCGTACTCATTCGACATTATTAAATTATTTTTGCTATAATCAAAGCATATCAATCTGAATGCATACAAAAAAATAAATCCAAGGAGTTGGAACGTGGTCTTTGAGAGGAAAGACCTCGTACTCCGAAGGTGAGCATCACGGTCAAAGAATACGTGTATTTAACGGCCGGGGAAACGGGGGCAATCCGCACCGGCAGCGGTGAATCGGTTGATCTTTAAAAATGTAGAGGTAAAAATGGCAGGCATGTTTGCTGGCAAGGTAGCTGTTGTGACCGGTGCGGGTTCAGGTATTGGACGTCAGGCTGCGTTGAAGTTTGCAAGTAATGGCGCAAAGGTGCTGGCTGCTGATATCGTTGAAGAGACCGGCAAAGAGACCGTCGAAATGATCAAGCAGGCTGGCGGTGAGGGTGTTTTCTTCAAGGTGGACGTCTCAAAATCCGCCGAGGTGCAGGCGATGATCAACAAGGCTGTTGAGCTTTATGGGCACCTGGATATCGCCTTCAACAATGCCGGTATTGAAGGCCCTTCAGGGGGTAACTTCTACGATTACACAGAAGAGGCATTTGACCGGGTCACCGGCATCAATCTGAAGGGTGTTTTCCTATGCTTGAAATATGAACTCCCCGTCATGATCAAACAGGGCAAGGGTGCGATCGTGAACACCTCCTCCATCGCGGGTCTGGTGGGCTTCCCGGGAATGCCTGGATACTCGGCATCCAAATTTGGTGTGATCGGTATGACCAAATCTGCGGCAATGCAGCATTCAAAACAGGGTGTGCGCATCAATGCGGTTTGCCCGGGGGTGATCCGCACGCCCATGGTCGACCGCCTGACAGGCAGGGATCCGGCAGCTGAAGCCGCGTATGCCGCCGGACACCCCATCGGCAGGATGGGTGAACCCGAAGAGATTGCTGATGCGGTGGTCTACCTGTGCTCTGATGCAGCCTCATTCATCACCGGCGCGGCGCTGCCTGTGGATGGCGGCTGGACTGCACAGTAATCCCGCAGGAGGGCTGGTGGAACAGCCCTCCTATAGAGAACCATGAAATGCGAAGGGGGCTCTCTAGAAAGTAGCCCCCAAATAGAAAGTATTGAGAATGAAACTGCCGGAACCAAACGGCCGCCAGTTTTGCTATGCTATGGGCAATAAAGAGGATACCCCAATCCACATTTGCCAGCTCTTTGCCTCTCCAGAGGAACTTTCTGAACCGCCAATTGTTTTTCAGCCGGCCGAAAACAGATTCAACATCTACATTGCGTTGCGTAGCCAGTCTTGCCCCTTGGTCTGAGAGTAAATTAAATGAGGCTTGATCTCGGAATTGGTTTAGTGTGGGATTCACTGTGATCGATCGGTATCCAGCTGCACGCGCGCCTTCTGATTTCGTCAGCCAATCATTGCAATTCTGGCATTCATATTCGCGAAAGGTGAAGCGATACCCCAAGTCAGTCTTTTTGTGTTTTTAGGTTGATGTAACATACTTTCTATAAAATACGAAACCTTAACAAAAGCGGTGAGTCAGAAGCATCCTTTAGGTCACGACAACTTAAAAAGGAGGACGACATGACTCACCAAACAGTTAATACCCTTGCTGAAGAACTAGCCGATAAAGAATTGGATACCTACCAGAAATGTTACGAGTGTTGATCAACAACGCCATACAGATTGAAAGGATGAAGCATCTTCGAGCCAGAAAGTATGAACGCAGGCCGGAACGTAAAGGGCATGCCAACGGATACAAACCCAAGACAGTCAAGACCCGTGCAGTCGAAATCACGCTGGAGATTCCTCAAGGCAATTGAGCTTGGCGACGGCACAACTGGATCAGGTACTGCAGGTTCCTAGCGGGAAATCTGCTGACTCTGCTCCCCGTTTGGCGGCATGGATGGAAGAGAACCTTACTGAGGGATTTACCACGTTCGATTACCATTTGGAGCAGCGCAGAATAATCCGGACCACCAATAGTCTGGAGCGGATCAACAAAGAGATTCGCAGACGCACAAGCGTAATTAGCGTGTTTCCGAATGGGTCTTCATGTTTGCGCTTGGTTACAGCGCTATTTATGGAAGCAAGTGAAGAATGGCAGGTTGGCAAGCATTATTGCACCAAAAAAGATTTATGCTGATGACCCGCATGTATTTCTGAAATGAATTTACAGAAAAAAGGTTGCGTAATCCTCAAAAAGGTAGCATCCGGGTCTGTCTTGCAAAAGTTGTTCCTCCCCTTGAATACTTTTTCATACTTCTCATACTTTTCAAGCCGTGGGATGAAATCATTCGTTGATCTTTCAGGCCGATTCTTTCAGTTTCTCTACGTCGATCTTTTGATCGGGATCCGCGATCATTCGGTGACCACACTTACAAGATGCGTCTCTGGAATTGTACCTTCCCAACTCGGTGGCAACGACATTGGTTGGTTCTGTTCATCGAACTTGAATATTTGTCTTTTCATCGCTTGGTTATATTAAATTTTTGAGGCTGTCCCGTTCTTTTGGGGCAGCCTCTTCATTCAACCAATCCTATGAGCGACTTAGCGTGCCGGGTTCAGCACCAGGTGCTCGCTCTGATTCTGCAGCACCTGCTCGCGCCCCCAAAGCATCGGGTAGTATTGCACGGAAGCCCACAGAGGCGCCATGTCAATGTAGTGCGAATGGTAGGCATGGCCGGACTGACCGGTCGTATTGACCGTGACCGAATTGTTCAGGTCACTCAGGTCCACAATCATGCGCATGGAGGGCAAGGCTTTAACTTCGTAACCCTTGCTCAGCGACCAACCGGTTGCATTGACAATTGACGAGCTACCGCCAACAGGGAACCCACCGCGATTGAAGAGCGACTCAATCAGCGCGATGCCCGATTTTCCCAGGGTTTGGTTGCGGAACGTGGCCGTATGCAGGTCGCCCCAGCGCCAGGCGGCTGGCTCTTTGCCAAGCGACTTTTCAAGCTCTTGCAGGGCTTCGCCGCGGGCTCGAATCACCATATCGGCGCGATTTTCCACCACTTCAGACGTGGTTTGGTCATCCCACCAGGGGCTGTCGGCAGGCAAATTGCGCATCACCTGATTCCAGCGTGAGCCACCTTCAGGAGCGCGCTCCTCAGGAAGATCATCGTTGAAGGTGTCTTGCAGCAGATGCTTCCAAAAGGACTCAAAAAAGGCCGCGGGGGCAGAATCGGCGGCAGCCTGGCCGTCCCAATTTGATAGTTGCGCCATGAAATCGGCCTGTGTGGCCGTCAGGTCTGCGGTTCCCGCCTCTGCCAGCAAGGGCACAAAAACGCTAGCGTTGGGTTCCAAATTGTCAGCCTGCATCTGTGCGATATAGGCGATATCTATCTTGGCAGGGGCTGCTTCGATCAGGGAGGTGATTCGGTCGGCACGGAAGCCATAGTCCCAGTCGGTGGTGATCAGGTAAGGATACGCCGCTGACACTACCGGATTATTGGCAGTTACAATGTAGCCCTCGGGCGGGTTAAAGGCGTATGGCTGCGCCTCAAACGGGACGAAACCAGTCCATTCATAGGCGTCCGTCCAACCCGGTACGGGCAGACTGCCGTCGCCTCCGGCACGAATGGGGGTATTGCCGGGCATTTGGTAGCCAATGTTGCCATCGACATCCGCATAGACCAGATTTTGAGCAGGCACCTGGAACTTGCTGGCTGCAATGCGGAATTCCTCCCAATTTTGTGCTTTATCCAGGCCCCAAATGGCGTTAAAAATACTTGAAGGGGATAAGGCGGTCCACTGAATCGCGATGGCGTAATTGGCTGGGAGGTCGATGCCGCTATTTTCGCGGAATGGCACAAAGTCGTCTTTTTCATATGCGTTTTGGTCCATCAAGGCAGCGAAACTGTCCGAGATGATCGGGCCATGCCGCGAAACCCGGACGGTGATCGTCACCGGATCGGCGCTGCCGGTATTGAAGGTTTCGCTGCGGGTTTCAAAATCTACCCACTCGCCGTTCACTTCATATTGATTGGGGTTGTCGGGGTTTACTTTTTCAATGTAGAGATCCATAACATCAGTGCCGACGTTGGTATAACCCCAGGCAATGCGCTCATTGTGGCCGATCACCACTCCCGGAACGCCGGCAAATGAAAAACCGGAAACATCAAACTGGCAGTCCGCATTTCTGGAGGTGCAATGCAGCCCCACCTGATACCAGATGGAGGGCATTTGGATGCCCAGATGCGGGTCATTGGCCAGCAGGGGTTTGCCGGTATCGGTAAGGCTGCCAGAAACAACCCAGGAATTCGATCCAATTCCGTCGCTGACCCCACTCAAAACGTTTTGAAGCAAAGCGATATTGTGCGCAGCGCTGGTGTAATCCAGCGATTGAGCCAGGGCCTGTGCCTGAGGTGCCAGGTTACCCAGGCTGGCAGGGGTGCCCGCCAGCTGGTTGACAATGACCGGCTTTTCCGGGTCATAAGCCGGGTACAGCTCAGCCAGCTGTTCTGGTGAGAGTGTTTTGAGCAGCAGTGCGCGTTCAATCTCATCGTCCATATTCCCGCACAGGTCCATGGCAATGACCTTGCCCCAGGTCAAACTGTTGACCGGTGACCAGGGAGCGACCTGATAATCCGGACTGAGCAGCCCCAATACTGCGTATTCAAGGCTGAGGGCGCTGCCGGAATGGTCTTTGAGATAGGCGTTCACGCCATCCGCATAGGCCTGCAAAATCAGGCGCGAATCGGGGTCTGCGGTCTCCCATTCCACCTGGGCTGTGCGGCCCCAGCCCAGAGTACGCAGGAAGGCGTCAGTTTCCAATTGGCTTTTTCCAAACATTTCGCTGAGCGTGCCCGCACCAATGTGCCGCCAGGCATCCATCTGCCAGAAGCGGTCCTGAGCGTGAACGTAACCCTGGGCAAAAAACAGGTCATGTGTGTTTTCGGCGTATACCTGTGGGACTCCCATCTCGTCCCGATAGATCTCCACCGGCGCTTGCAGACCGTTGAGCGAAATTTCGCCATCTGTCTGCGGAAAAGACAGCTGGGCCACTTTGCCCGGGAGGTAGCTCTTGAAATAGTAAAGCGCGGTACCCGCCGCGATGACCACGAGTGCGATCAATATCAGAAAGATGTTTTTAAATAGCTTTTGTTTTTTCATGATTGCTCCAAGTCTGTTTGAAAATTAATGGATTGGGATGAGCTGCAGCAAGCCTGCAAAATGGCTGGCTCGGGCTAACGGGGAGTAGATTCCCTGCCTTGCTGTTTGAGCTGGTTTCGCTGAACCAGCAGGAGAAGTGCCCAGTTGCTCCGAGTGTCAAAATCAGGCATGCGGGCTGCTGGCGAATTAAACCGTACCTGTCCAGGTGTAGGGCCAGGCTGAGTGCACACGCCGAACCCGATCTTGCCCGCAGCAGCCGTGGGTGCAGCTTCGCTCAGGTGCAAATCTCGCGAGAATACTTTAAAACTTTGCGGCATTTTTTAACAAACACAGTTTACGGCGGAAAGTTCCGGGGCCCCCGAAGCCATGATGGCAGGCATCAAGCTGCCGCTGCAGGCGCAGGGCCTTGCAACAAAAAAATAATAGGCAGAAAGTAAGCTTTGGCTGCCCTTTTGGCTGGAAGCCGGTAAAATTGGAGCTTGCAGTATGTGCGCACCAGGCGCGCTGGCGGATATTTGAAGATGAACCCAGACCAAAAAGCCCGCAAAACGCGGCTCAACCTTTTTAGACTGTTTTTCCTGCTTTTTTTCGGCGGGATGGGTGCCATCATTCCTTTCCTCACCCTGCATTTCCGCGAAATCGGCTTCAGTGGTGTTCAAATCAGCACATTGATGATGTCGAGCTCGCTGGTTTTGATTTTGGGTGCCCCTCAGTACGGCCTGCTCTACGACAAGTCTGAGCGGAAGCGCTTGATTACGGTTATTTCCATCCTGCTGGTGATGGCCTGCGTCGTCAGCATGATTTATGTGCGCGCCTTTGCTGTGGTGCTGATCTTATGGACCGTCCAGCGGGCGGTGAACTCCTCGGAAATCTCAGCTCTCGAAAACCTATCCTTTCAGGTTGCCGACCAGGCTGAGACTGGCCGCAATGGTTTTGGATCGGTGCGGCTGTGGGGCTCTCTTGGTTTTGCCGCAATGGCACTGGCAGGCGGCTGGATCTATCAGAACCGTGACATCAGCGTAAATGGAGCAGTGTTCGCCGCACTGCTGGCGGCCAGCATCCTGGCTTTCATGACATTGCCCGAAGACGTGTTCAAAAAGCACACACAGACAGCTGCCGAAGAGCCGCTTCCGATACAAGGTGTACTCAAGCTGATCCTGCGCGACCGGTATCTTTGGCTGACGGTGGTGGCGCTGGCACTGACCGATACCTTGCAGGATGGCGTGCGCTCCTTCGAGCCGCTTTTCATGCAAGACTTGGGCCTGCCGGAGGCTGCCATCGGGCTGGCCTCCACCTTGAGCGCGCTGGGAGAGGTGCCAATAATGCTGGCGGCTGACCGCCTGATTCATAAGTTTGGCATCTCGAATGTGGTTCTGTTCATTTTTGGCTTTGATATCACCCGCCGGCTGTTGGTGTGGTTTTTCCCGCTGCCCGGGCTGGTGTTTGTCTTGAGCGTGCTGACCTGTGTCAGCTTTACCCTGCGCCTGGTCTGCACAGTGAGCCTGGTCAATAGCCGCCTGCCGGGCCGATATACCACCACCGCCATGGCATTCGTTGCGATTACCTTGTTTGGTTTGGGCTATATCTTCAGCAATGCGGTGAGCGGCCAGCTTTACGACCTTTTTGGCGGCCGGCCACTTTATCTTTTTAGCGCTGGGCTCGGTTTGCTCTCGCTCATTTTAGCCTTAAGTGCCCGCCGCTACGAAAAGCAGCCAGCAATTCCATCTGCGGGTTGAAGCAGAAACTGCTGTGCCGGAACGCCTGGGAGAGGTTTTTTCTGGTGGCCGACGGATCCAGTATTAGATTATAAAACAGGCCTAATAAAAGGTTTGAGAATAGTTAAGTGGACAAGAATAATTGCACAGAAATATAAACAGAGACCAAATCACCTGTCACTTAAGATAAGTAATACCGCCAAAAGGAGCTGCAATGATCACTATTTCAGAATATCAACAAATGCTTGCCTTGGAGCAGGAAATTGTGCATGCCCAAACCGCTGAAATGACCAAGGAGGAATTCCTGATGCAGCCGGCGCCAGGTGGCAACTGCATGCTGTGGGTTTTGGCGCATTTGGCTGACAACCTGCGCGAAATTCAAAAGGCCCTGGGCGCTGACCCAGTGCAAGGGACAGAAATTTTGGACCGCTTCAAACGCGGATCTGAACCGGTGCGCAGCCCGGAGCCTGGTCTGCCTAGCGGCGCAGAAGTGTTGGCGGTTTATGACTGTCTTCATCAGGCCCTCACTGACCGGCTGAGCGCCATGACCCCGACGGACTTTGATGAACAGATTTCCATGCATGGCAGCCAGGCGCGCCGCGGGTGGGCCGCTTTTTTCTACATCTTCCATCATTCTTATCACGTCGGCCAACTGGAATACCTGCGCAATCTGGCTGGCCATACTGAAAAAATCATCTGACAGCCCACATGGGTAGCTGCTTTGCATTAGCTATAAACGCTGTGGGAATGCACAAGCGCCCGCCCGCTTTGGGGTATGATTTGGGAAAACTTTTCAGGAGATGCTCTGTGATCAAAATAATCACCGACAGCACGTGCGATATCCCCGCCGAGCTGATCGAAAAATATGGGATTGATGTTGTCCCTTGCTATTTAATTTGGGGAAATGAACAGTACCGCGATCGGGTAGACCTGCAGCCGGAAGAATTTTACCGTCGAATTGAAGCAAACCTTTCTGACCGGCCGACTTCTTCTCAGCCTTTGGCGTCTGACTTTGCCCGTTCGTTTCAGAAGGCTTTTGAGGGCGGCGCTTCAGCTGCGGTTTGCCTGACGATCAGTTCGGCAATGAGCGGAACCTTTCAGTCCGCAACCATTGCAGCGCAGGATGCACCCTTGCCAGTTCAGGTGATCGACTCGCATGGCCCGACAATGATGCTCGGATGGCAGGTATTGGCTGCTGCGCGGGCTGCCGAGAAAGGCGCTGATTTGGCGGAGGTTGTTCAGGCGGCTGAGCAGGTATTCAAAAGTATCACCTTGCTGGTTGCTTTGGAAAGCATGTCCTTTTTAGAATCGGGCGGGCGCGTCGGTGATGCTGTTCGCTGGTTGGGGAAAACCCTTTCCATTAAACCTTTGGTGGCCGTCAACCGTTCAAGCGGCAAAGTGGTGCCAGTGGCGCTGATGCGCACGCACAAGGCGCTGGTCGAAGGGCTGCTGAAGCACTTTTTGGAAAGTATGCGCGGTTTTTCAAAGGTATATGTGGCTGTCATGCACGGCGACGCTTTGGCTGAAGCACAGCAGCTGGCCGCGCGTTTGGCGGCAGAACTCAACCCGGCTGAGTTGATCATTCAAATCACCGGCCCGGTATTGGGCCTCAATACCGGCCCGCAGGCTTTGGCAGTCTGTGGTTATGGTGAAGATTGAGCGCGATGACTTCACCAGCGTCATCTTCTCCATCGAGACCCCAGACCGGCCGCCCTATCGGTCTGATTTCATTGATTTTTTTGGCCTTCATTGCCCTGGGCATGCCCGATGGCTTGCTTGGCGTAGGCTGGCCTTCCATCCGGGCTGGTTTCGGCATCCCCCTCGAAGCTTTAGGCGTGCTCTTGTTTACGTCCATGGTGGGTTACCTCACCTCCAGTTTCTTGAGCGGCATGCTAATGCGGCGCTGGGGGGTGGGCCGGCTGCTGATCGCCAGCTGCCTGCTGACCGCGGCCGGCCTGGCGGGTTATACCCTGGTACCGCAGTGGTGGATGATGGTTTTGCTGGGTGTGATCTCCGGTTTGGGTGCCGGGGCGATTGACTCGGGCTTGAATGCCTATGTGGCAAACCACTTTGGACCCGGCCTGATGCAGTGGCTGCATGCCAGTTATGGGGTGGGCGTAACCACCGGCCCGCTGATGATGACGTTTGCCTTGGCCAATTACCAAAACTGGCGGCTGGCTTATCTGGCTGTGGGCGGATTTCAGGTGCTGCTCGCGCTCAGTTTTGTGATCTCGCTGCCGCTTTGGGATCGCGTGCCAGCCCGGGGGGAAGCCCAAACTTTGCCGGCATCTGCTGCTGCGCCCTGGGCAAACACGCTGCGCCAACGGCGGGTGTGGGCCAGCATGGCTTTGTTTTTCTTTTATGTCGGAGCTGAGGTGACCTTTGGGTCATGGGTTTATTCGCTTCTGACCGAAAGCCGTGGGGTAAGCCCGCAGCTGGCCGGGTATCTGACCAGCAGTTTCTGGTTTATGTTTACCGTCGGTAGAATTTTAGCGGGCTTGTTGACCCGGCACATCAACGTGCGCGCGTTGGTCAAAGGGTGCATATTAACCGGACTGGCTGGCGCCGTGGTTTTGGCTTTGGATTTTGGCGTCTGGGCGAACCTGGCAGCAGCCAGCCTGATTGGGCTGGCATTTGCGCCGGTCTACCCGGGGATGATGTCAGGCACGTTGGGCCGGGTGGGCCGCGAACACTCAGACAGCTCGGTCGGGATGCAGGCAGCTGCCGGCTCACTGGGCGCAACCGGCCTGACCAGCCTGGTCGGTGTGCTCGCGCGCAGTTTCAGCCTGGAGGTTGTTCCGATTCTGCTGATTATTTTCTTGCTTTGTCTGTTGGGAGTCTACTTGCTGGTCGAGCATAAAGGCCCGCGCGACCCGCTGCTTTCTGATTTGGAATAGAGCCTCTGGCCGCTTGGATGGCGACCTGCTTTCGGCTGGTCATCAGACCGCCGGGTTAAGCCTTCCGAAAAACCCTTGCGGTATAATCACTTTAAACTCACCAAAAACAGAGGCACTGATGACAGATCACTTAAGCTGGATTGACGATGAACTTAAAAACCTGAGGGAAACCGGCTTCTATAACACCATTCGCACCTTGAGTTCGCCTCAGGGCGCACATGTGGTGGTAGACGGCAAAAATGTGCTCAACTTTTGCTCCAATAATTACCTCGGGCTGGCCAACCACCCACGCATCATCGCTGCAGCAGAAGCAGCCATGCAAAAGTACGGCTTGGGTCCGGGCGCAGTGCGCTCCATCGCTGGCACGATGACATTGCATTTGGAGTTGGAAAAGCGGATGGCGGAGTTTAAACATGTTGAAGCCGCCGTCACTTTCCAATCCGGCTTTGCGGCCAATGGGGCAGCAATCCCGGCCCTGGTCGGCAAAGAAGATGTTATTTTTTCGGATGAATTGAACCATGCCAGTATCATCGATGGCTCGCGCCTTTCGGGTGCTCGGATCATCCGCTACGCGCACTGCGATCCGCAGGATCTGGATCGGGTGGTGCGAGAAGCTGCCGGCTCTTATCGGCGTGGCCTGGTGATCAGTGATGGTGTTTTCTCTATGGATGGCGATTTCGCCCCGCTGGATCAGCTGGTAGAAGTGGCGGAGCGCTACGGTTTGATGACCATGGTGGATGACGCTCACGGTGAAGGGGTCTTGGGTGAAGGTGGGCGCGGCATTGTGGACCACTTCAAATTGCATGGCCGGGTGGATGTGGAAGTAGGCACATTCTCGAAGGCCTTTGGCGTGGTTGGCGGCGTGGTGGCTGGCAGCGGGCGCGTGGTCGAGTGGCTGCGTCAGCGCGGCCGGCCGTTCCTCTTCTCTTCAGCCGTCACCGTAGCAGATACGGCGGCTTGTTTGGCGGCGGTGGACCTGCTGGAAGAATCCACAGAGCTGGTAGACCGACTGTGGGCAAATGCGCGCTTCTTCCAGCGCGAAATGAAAAATTTGGGCTTCGATACCGGAGCGACGCAAACCCCAATCACCCCAGTGATGCTGGGTGACGTGCAGCTGGCCCGTCAGTTCAGCAAGCAGCTTTTTGAAGAAGGACTGTTTGCCAGTGCGCTCGGTTTCCCAACTGTTCCAATGGGCAAAGCCCGCATTCGGGTGATGATTTCAGCAGCTCATAGCCAGCAGGATCTGGAAGAAGCCCTCGAAATCTTCAGCCGGGTTGGCCGGCAGCTCGGCGTCAAGTAGGCATGGCCTGGCCTGGTCGCTGACCGGCGCCTGGCTTTAATGACTTCGATGACCCCCGCGGGCATGGCCTGCGGGGGTTTGATTTTAATGAAGCTGAAAATATGCGCGGGGGCCTTGGCGTCCGTCGTCGTCGACGGAGCAAATTTTGGGTGTAAAAGGCGGCTGCCCTAAAGCGCGGCTGCTTTGAATGGCCTGGGCGAAAGCTTGAGCACCGATCAGGAAAGTTTGCGCTTGCGGTACCAGATCCAGACTGGCTGGACGATTTTTCGCAGCCAGTACTTGGCCACGATCGGCGCGAAGGGCTTCCCCCCATCGCGGTAATGTACCCGCAGCATTTCTGGCCAACAGCGGTCATCAGCAGCAATTGATTTTGCGCCCTCATGCAGGCGGAAGGCCGCCCAGGTCTGGGGAACGTAAACCAGGTCGCCCTCCCGGGCCAGCCGGGTCCAAAGATCGTAGTCCATGGCGAAGTAGAAACTGACATCCAAAGGAGCCACCTTGCGCCACAAGTCAGCCCTGAAGAATGCGGATTGCTGTGGAATGTGCACGTAACCGCGCTGCAGGCGGCGCAGGTCGGTCTGTGCGGCCGGAAAGTCGCCAATTTTTTCGCCAGCAGCGTTGATTAGCTGGCAGCCGCCATAAACCATGGCTGCTTCAGGGTGGGCTTGCAGCTGGCGTACGGCGGCAGTCACTGCGCCGGGCAGCAGCAGATCGTCCGAATTGATCCAGGCAAAAACCTCTCCAGTGGCACGTGCGAAGCCTTGATTAATCGCATCGGTCTGGCCTTGGTCCGGTTCAGACTGCCAAAAGCTTAGCCTGGCGGCATAGCGCCGGATGATTTCGACGCTGCCATCCGTGGACCCGCCGTCGATGATGATGTATTCCAGGTTGGGGTAGTCTTGCCCGAGTACCGTGAGGATGGTCTCTTCTAGAAAATGCGCCTGGTTGAACGAAGGCGTCACGATGGAAACTTTGGGCAGGGGGCTGAGCGCTGGCAGGGGCAAATCAGGCCTTCTTTCGGCGGGCGCCAAGGGAGTGGCGCATCCGGCGCAGCCAGTCCAGCGGTTTACGCAGGCTGCCCAACCCCAGCGTGCTGAGGGCTGCATAGCTGACCCGGCGCCAGTCGCGCAGGGTTGGCAGCGGATGATAGCGCAGACTTAGGCGATACATCGCCAGAGAGTCTTTGGGTTTGCCGGCTTCCATCAGGTAGAAAGCATCCAGGCGGTGGGCGCCAGCCCAAATCTTTTTGCTTAAGCGGGCGCTCGCCGGGTAGAACCTGGCGTCCGTGCCGATCCAGCGTGCCAATTCATAGGCTTCCCGGCCGAAACCTTCGGCTTGGGCCACGTTTTTTGCACCGGCGTGCATCCGAGCTGCAGCCCAAACGGTGTGGGGGATGTGGCGCGGTTCAGCCAGTGCTGCCAGGCGCAGCCAAAGCTCATGGTCCAGCAAATAGTTAAATTCCGGGTTGAGCAGCCCAACTTCTTCCAACGCGCTGCGCCGGATGAAGACAGCGGGCTGGCCGATAATCCGGAAGGTCATTAAACCTTTGAGCCCCCATTGGCCGTAGCGCATGCGGTGAAACGTGCGGCCATGTTCATCGATCGAATCCACATCGCTGTAAACAAAAGGCGCTTTGGGGAAGCGTTCCAGCGCCTGCACTGCGCTCAAAATGGCCCCCGGGCGATAAAGATCGTCTGAGTTGAGCCAGGCTACGATTTCGCCGTGAGCCTGTCTCAGGCCCTTGTTAATCCCATCTGCCTGGCCGGCATCTCGTTCAGAGACCCAGCCGGTCAGCCGTTGAGAATACTTGTTCAGGATGCGCAGGCTGCCATCCGTAGAACCACCATCCATGACCCAGTATTCCAAGTTAGGGTAGCCCTGGTAAAGCACCGACAGAATGGTCTGCTCCAAAAATGCGGCCTGGTTGAAGGACGGGGTAATGATCGAAACCAAAGGAAGGTCATTCATAGCGTTTATTATACTAATCCGGTATGAAGCGTGCATTCAAGCGTTTCATCAAGCTTGTGCGCAGCTGCGGGCGGGTCGGCCGGCCAGAAACTTGGGCGAGCCGCAGCGCTTTCATGGGAACAGGCTGTAATAGTCCACCTTAGGGAAGACTGTAAGCCGGCCGCCAATGGTGGCATCCAATACTTGCCGGCCGTCGGCTGCAAAAGCTTCCCGGGCCATGCGGTAAGCCAGCTCGGAGGTCTGCAGGTCTGGCAGCTGCCAGCGAAATCCTTTGCCAAAATAGGCAGCTGAAAAGTGGTTGGGGTCATCGCCCTGCGACTCGACGGTGGTATTGGGGGTTCCCTGGGTAGTAAAGCTGTGGTCGACACCGATCAGAACAACCGTAGTAAAGCCCATATAAAAAGCCAGCTGGAGTGCTACATAGGTCACTGTGGCCCCTTCCCACACCCGCCTGGTCACATCCCGCGAAAAGCGTGGGCTGGTGTAACTGGTATAGAGGAAGTGAGTCGACTCATCCATCTTCAGCCATTTGTGCGCCCGCCACGAAAAAAATTTGGGCATGTCCAAGGCGTTGAATTCGGCAGCAGACTGCTCTGCTACCAGATCATTGATCGAAACCAGGCAAGACGGACGGAAGTTTAATTCTTGCTCCGCCAGAAAGATACGGTTAAAGCCGAAACTGAATTCATTGCTCAGCTTGCCCAAATCGGTCTGGCGCAGGCTCGGACCGTTCCCGACCAAAAAGCAGCGCTCGCCTTTGTGGCTATTGTGAAGGGCGGCCAGTTTGCGCCGGGATTCCCGCCGCCAGGGGTGCAGGTAAGCGCCCGGCAGTTCGGGCAGACGGCGCAGGCCGTCATAAAGCTGACGCAGCTCACGCCCGAAACGATCGGAGCTATTTTGCGGGTTTATTTCAGCCATCAGCGTTTATTCCGTACTCAGTCGACAGGTTGCCCCGCCATCGGCAATGATTCCCTGGCCGGTAATAAAGCTGGATTGGGTGGGGTCAGCCAAAAAATAAATCACGGAGGCGATTTCGGCCGGGTCGGCCACCCTGCCGTTTACGGTTTTGCGTGCCAGCGCAGCCAGCTGCTCTTCTTCGCTGACTTCGCCGGACCTGCCGCGGTGAAAACCAGCCCGCAGCATTGGGGTATCGACCGCGCCGGGCAGCACAGCATTCACCCGGATGGAATCGGGGGCAAATTCAATTGCCATAGCCCGCGTCAGAGCCAATAGACCGCCTTTACTGGCAGCATACGCGGCGATATTGGCCGAGGTAGCCACGGCATGCACGGAAGAGACGTTGACGATCGCGCCGCCTCCCTCGGCCTGGAGCAGCGGGTAGGCCAGTTTGGCGCCCAGAAAGACCGAGCGCAGGTTGGAAGCCATCACCTGATCCCATTCCTCGGCGCTGGTTTCGAGCAGACTCTTGGTCACCTGAAAACCGGCGTTGTTGACCAAAGCATCCAATGTGTGCGTAAACTTGCTGGTCTCGGCATAAATCCCTTCCAGCGCGCTGGCTGAGGAGATGTCGGCCTGGATGTAAAGGCCGCTGCTCGGGAATTCAGGGTAAACGCCCTTTCGGTCGACACCAATGACGGTATAGCCATGTTCCGCGAAGCAGGCTACCACGGCCCGACCCACCCCGCCGGCGGCGCCGGTGATTAATACGTGTCTTGTTTGGTTGCCAGTCATTTCATTCCCTTTCAGCAGAACCGCCGGCTGAGTGAGACTGGCCTTCCAGCGCTTTTAAGCTGGCCAGGTCGCCAACCGGCAGGTCGAGCCCCAGAAGCAAGTTGCGCAAGGTGTTCCAGTGCACCCTTTCCCAAAAGAATGGGCTGGAATTGGTGTTATGCGGTGAAAGCAAGACGTTCTCCATCTGCAGGAGAGGGCTTTCGAGTGGGAGTGGTTCCACTTCGAAGACGTCTAGCGCGGCGCCACGCAGCTGACCAGCTTGCAGGGCAGCAATCAGCGCTGGTTCATCAATGACCGGGCCACGGCTGGTGTTAATTATCACGGCATCTCGCTTGCAGTACGAAAGCGTCTCACGGTTGATGAGGTGGTGAGAAGTCGGGTTCAGCGTACAGTTGAGGCTGATAAAGTCTGACCGACTCAGCAGGTCCTGCAGAGAGGTCATTTCCACGCCTTCTTCCAGTAAAAAGTCAGGTGCGATTTCGACGATATCATTGCCCAGCAGCCGCATGCCAAACGCACGGGCCCGGCGTAGAACCGCCTTGCCGACGTTCCCCACACCCACCACTCCCAGGGTGGATTCGCTGAGCGTCTTTCCCTGGATCTTCTTCCAATTCCCTGCTTTCATGGCCTGGTCCATCCAAGGCTGCTGCCGGGAGAAATTGAGCATGGAAGCCAACACGCTTTCAGATACCGGTACGGTAAAGGCATTGGGTGTGTTCAAAACACGCACGCCGAACTCGGCGGCAGCCTGCTGGTCGATAGAGTCAATGCCAGTGCCCCATTTGGAAATGACGCGCAGCGCTGGCGCACAGGCTGCGATCACGCGGGCGCTGTAACGGTCGTCGCCGCAAATGGTGCCGGCAAACTGCCCGGCATAGCGCAGGATTTCTTCCTCAGAGAAGCGCTCGTGCACTTCTGGCTGCAGTACAGTAAGGCCAAAGTGCTCCAGAATGGGCTTGAAGCGCTGCATATACGGTAGCATGTAAGGGGCGGTTACCAATACAGCGGTCATTTTTCCTCCGGGTTGGATTTTAATCGCTGTGAGAGCAAGATTTCTGCCACGCTAAAATCAATTTCTTCGTCGATATCCCAGGCTTCCCGGGCATCAATCTCGAACATCAGTGGCCGTTCACCCAGACGGTTGCGCCGGCTGGAGAGGGTCTGCCCTGTGAAAAGATATAAGCACGAATTCTCTTCATATACCGGCGGCAGGTCCTGCGTGCGCAGCAGCACGGCCGGGTTGTGGTTGATCGCCCGCCCCAGCTGGTCCCAAAGGCGGGTCTGCAGGCGTGTGACACCGAACAAGGAATCGTATTCAGGGTAGGCGGCGCTGAGCGTGGCGATCGCCCGTGAAATGGTTTCGGGCTTGAGCAGCGGATTTGTGCTGTGGGTCTGCAGGTACAGATCCGCTGGCACCAGGGAGGTGTCGTGCATCAGGATTTCGTTGGTGGGGATGGTGTCTGCGCGCAATTCTTCCGGCCGAACCAAACAGCGCACGGCAGGAAAATCGCGGGCCAGGCCTTCAAGAATGACCGGAGAGTCACTATCTACAACCACCTGAGAAATTTCAGGGCATGCCAGCAGGGTGGTGATAATGTGGGCGTAAAGTGGTTTACCCAGCATCAGGCGATAATTTTTCCCCGGGACGCGTTTTGAGTCGTGCCGCATGGGCACCAAGGCAACGATTTTTTCGAATTTCATTCCTCTCCTTCCCTGAGCATAAAGTCACCACCGCGCAGAATCCCATCGCTGATCGCGCGCAGGGCGGCTGAATTTTCTGGCAGAAGCTGCTGCCAGCCAAAGTCTTTCAGGCGCACATAGCCGGGCCACAAGCCATCAGGCTCCAAAAAGGCAGCAAAGTTGAGCGATGAGCGGTACAGCTGCCAGTAGAGAAAGCGGCGCGCATTTTCAGCAAAGCGTGGCGGGACCTGGATTTCGGCCGCAGAAAGGAAGCTTTCGAGCTGGCTCTGGTAGCTCTGCCGGCTGGAGGGGAATAAAACCGCATCGGCGCTGCTGAAGCGCGATTTGCCTGCTGCAAGAACTGGCCGACCTAAAATGGAGGCTTCCAACCCGATGGTAGAGTTGTAAATCAGCACCAGTTTGGAGAGGCGAATCAGGTCATAGCTGCTAAAAAACTCGGTCGGGGGAATGAAGCGCACATTGGGCAGGCTTTGCACCCGCCGGCTTTCAGCCCAGTGGCTGACCGTTTCTTCGCTGGCCTTCCCTTTGCGGGCTTCGTCCGGATGAGCGCGGATGACAAACAGCACTTCGGGGTGTCGGGCAGCTGCCTGCAGGATCTCATCCAGCCAGACAAACATATCTTCAAAGAGGACGTTGGCATGAGGCTGACTGGTGTCAAATATTACATTGGTAAATACCGGTACGACCGCTGTAAACTGGCGGCTGAGGCGCACAAATTCAGGATCCAGCTGGCTCATTTCGGGCCAGAATTGAACGCCGGCCATGTGAAAGTCACCCTGAAAGCGGCGGCTAAGGTATTGATCCAGACGGGAATTCTGCTCGGCGTCCAATTTAAAATCCTGTGGCAGGGTTAGCGGGTAAGCGGTGGCATCGCCAGCGGTGAAAAATGCACTCAGTGGTCTCAGTCCGACTTCATGGCTGTAAACCGGCAGGCCGCGCTGGCGGGCAGTCCAGCGGGCTGTCGCCTCGGGGTATTGCATACCATTAAAAACCACCACAGCTTGCGGTTTCGTTTCGTCCAGCGCGGCAGCAAAATTGCGCTGCAAAGACCAGGCAGAACGCAGGTATTCGCGCAAAATGCGCAGAGTCGGCGCGTCTCCCTCAAGGTGGTGCCGGCGCAAAATCCAGCGCACCGATGGCAGCACCAGCGACCCGAGGGGTACGCCCTGATATTCCAGGCTGCTCAGTTCATCCAGGTCAAGCCCGGTTAGAGCCTGGTCAAATTCGTCAGAGGGCTGAAATTCGAACGGGATCTGAGCCTCATCGCCAAAAAGCGCGCGCGACTGAGCCATGCAGGACTGGCAAGGTGGATTCTTGCCGGCTGGGCTGCGGTCGGTGCCCAAAACACACTGTGTCATGCCTCGCTGGCAGACGAAGTGCACCACCGGTACCCCTTGCAGCGAAAGCGACCAGCTGCTCAGCCGGGCGAAACCAGCGTTCAGGCTGACCCCGCTCAGCCGGGTGGACGCGTCGAAAAACATCACCGGTGCGCCTGCGGCTTGGGGCGAGTGCGCGTGGACCTGCCCGGCCATCGCCCGGATTGAACGGTTGACGGCGGAATGCGTCAGGCGCGTTTGAAGGTGGGTGCGGGCTTTTCCCGCAAGCTTTGCCGGGTTCATGCTACTGGCTAAAGCGCCTCAGCTTGCTCAGAGAAGATTGTTCACTGTCATAAACCTTTTTGACTCCGTCTCCCAAAGACAGCTCCGTGACGCGGATGTACTTGACCAAGTGGGCGATTCCCTGCGGTTCTACCGAAGCACTTTGGTCGCTGCCCCACATAGCGCGATCCAAGGTGATATGGCGCTCAACCAGACAGGCGCCCAAGGCTACAGCCACAGCTGAGGGAACCAGACCGACCTCGTGCCCTGAATAACCGACCGGGCAGGGGTACATGCCTTTGAGCGTGTCGATCATGCGCAAGTTGAGCTCTTCCGGCGGGCAGGGATAGCTGCTGGTGGTGTGGCAGAGAATCAAATTGTCGGACCCGAGAATTTCCATCGCTTCCCGGATCTGATCCAAGGTGGACATTCCCGTGGAAACGATCAGCGGTTTGCCGGTCGCCCGGTAAGCGCGCAGCAGCTCGTGATCCGTCAGCAGCGCTGAGGGGATTTTATGGGTTGATGGGTTAAAGCGGTCAATGAATTCCAGCGAGGGGACGTCCCACGATGAGGCAAACCAATCGATGCCGACTTGGCGGCAATAACGGTCGATCTCAGCGTACTGCTCTTCGCCAAATTCCACTTTGTAGCGGTAGTCCAGATAGGTGACATAGCCCCAGGGGGTTTCGCGCATCTGATTGCGCTGATGTTCGGGCACGCATAACTCGGGCGTGCGTTTCTGGAACTTGACCGCGTCCAAACCAGCTTCCTTGGCCGCGTCGATCAGTTGTTTGGCAATTTCCAGGTCGCCGTTATGGTTGATGCCAATTTCGCCGACGATGTAAGTTGGGTGTCCGTCGCCGATCCAGCGGCTGCCGATTTTGACTTCACGTGCCATTGTTTTCTCCTGTTTGAGTTTCGTTGATTGATTTCATGACCATTTCGGTAAGCTCGCGGATGGCTCCTCGGCCGCCCGGGTGCCTTAAAACCAGATCAGCCTGGCGGCGTACCTGGGGGTGCGCATCGGCGGGGCAGACGAAATAGCCGACCAGGGGCAGCACAGGCAGGTCGGTGACGTCATTTCCTACATAAATGACTTCTTCCCCTTTCAAGTTGCGGTCCGCCAGCAACTGGCGCAGGGCTTCGTCTTTGCGGAGCACAGCCTGAAAGACTTCCATCTTCAGCTTGCGCCCACGGGCTGAGACGACCGGATTTTCTTCGCGGGAGAGGATGATGGCATTTACCTGCCCTTGCTCGCGCAGCAAATCCAACCCAAGGCCATCAGAGCGGCTGGTACGGACGCTTTCGCGACCATCCTGGTCGGTATAGACCATGTCGTCCGACAAAACGCCGTCAAAGTCCATCACCAACGTGGAAATGCGCCCGGGGAAAGACCTTCTGCGCTTGAGCGGATCCACTGGCTCCAGTTCCGGTTCCTGCATCAGCCGGGCATAGCGTTCAAGGTCGGCGGGAGTGTCGATGTCGACCGTGTAGCGCGGGTCGATGACAACCGGCAGAATGACGCTGCCCGACATGGAGTGCCTGCGCAGAATCGTTTCAGTCCGGATGGCATCTATATGGCCGGTCTGCCAATAGGTTTTGGGGAGCATCTGGCGGGGGGCGTTGTAAGGCTCGGGGACGTCTGCCAGTTGCAGCAGCGGCTGAAGGCTGCCCGACTGCGGGTCAATCCGCCACATTTTGTATGGGTTCTGGCCGGCTGGAACCACCCCGCGAACGCTGTCCGCTTCTGGATTCTCCATAAGCAGATGTACAGCGCTGTCGATCAGGCCCTTCGGGCGCACGGGTGAGGTTGGCCGCAGCTGCACGACCACATCGTAATTCCGGTTCTCGTGCTGGGCTAGCCATTCTAGAGCGTGTTGAAATACCGGAAAGTCCGTCGTGTCATCCTGGGCCAGCTCTGGTGGGCGCAAGAAGGGCACCTCGGCACCCCACGCACGCGCTACCTGTGCAATTTCTTCGTCATCAGTTGAAACGATCACGCGCGAGACCGTTTCGGCCTGCAGGGCGGCTGCGATGCTGTATGCGATCAGGGGTGCACCGGCAAAATCGCGCAGATTTTTGCGCGGAATGCCCTTGGAGCCACCCCGGGCTGGAATGAGCGCCAGCACCTGCGGTTGGGCTACCATGCCGTCCAGCCTCCATCCACGACCAGATTACTGCCAGTCATGTATGACGATGCGTCCGAGGCCAAAAAGAGCATGGCCGCGCTCATCTCATCCACTCGGGCCATGCGCCCCAGGATGGTTTTGGCAGAATAAGCTTCGCTAAAAACTTCATCATGGCCGTTGAACACGCCACCCGGGGTAAGGGCGTTCACGCGGATATTCTGGCCGGCATAGTAGGCCGCCAGATAGCGGGTGAAGCCGAGCACACCGGCTTTGGTGACCGAATAATAGACCGGTTTGAAAGATTGACTGCCATCCGGCCGGCGGTAAATGCGCTGGTCCGGGCCGTTCAGGCCATAAGTAGAACATATGTTCACGATGGCGCCTTGCCCTTGCGCCAGCATTGGTTTGACGGCTGCTTGAGAGGCAAGAAACATGCCGGTCAGGTTGACGTCCAGCGCCTGGCGCCAGGCATCCAAAGCATAGCTTTCAAATGCGTTGGCAGCCTGACTGCCGGCATGCTGCGGGTCAAACTTGGGGTCCAGCGCAGCGGAATTAATCAGTACGTCCAGCCGGCCGAAGGCCCGCACGGTTTCTGAAACCATGTCAGCGGTCGAGGCGGGGTTGGTGACGTCAACTTCCACGGCTTGTGCAACAAGATTTTGATCGCACAGGAGGCGGGCTTGATCGCGCGCGGCTTGCGCTGCCAGATCGGCCACCATCACCATCGCGCCGGCCTGAGCCAAAGCCAGGCTGAATTGCTTCCCAAGCAACCCCGCTCCGCCGGTGACGATCACCGCCCGGCCGTGCATGTCAAATTTATCCATTATTTGTTGTGTCATCGCCGCGATCCATTATTCTGAAGTAACTTAAAATTTTACCACCAGGGTTAAACCGGCTGAATGGGTACCAACCGGCCTGCCTGCGCGGCAGAAGTGTGCACGGCCAGAGCTGCCGCCAACGCACGAATGCCATCTTCGAGGCTGCAGATCGGCGCTTCGGCACCGCGGCAAACTTGAACAAAATGCGCCATTTCTGCCAAAAACAGACTGTTGCGTTCAAAGTCGGCGGGCGGGTCCAGGCGCTGCCACTTTTTATCCGCGGTGGTGTATATTTCTGCTGAGCCGCTGGCATTGTTCCAACGGACAAATCCGGCGCTGCAGGTAACCTCCAGCCAATGAGCCGGCGGGCGTTGGTAATAGTCCAGATGTACCTGGGCGCGCGCTCCCGATTCAAACAAGAGGGTGATTTCCGCGCTGTCTTCCACTTCAATTTCCAGGTCGCTGATGTGAGCGGTGGTGGCGCTGAGGACCTGCGTCTCGCCCAACAGCCAGCGCAGGTAGTCCAAAGGGTGCGAGAGGGTCAGTACGACGCCGCCGCCCAGGGAGGGCTGCGCAGCGTAAGAAAGGCGGTAATCTTCCCAGGGGTGCCAGTCTGGCAAATACTCTCCCCAGTGAGCCTGAGCGGAGAGCGGCAGCCCCAGCTGGCTGGAAGCCAAAATGGATTTCACCTGCTGCAAAACGGGGTGATGGCGGAAGTGGAAGCCAACCAGTGCCTGCTTATGGTGCAGCGCCAGTTCCTGGCGCAGCTCGGGCAAACCTTCCAGCTTATGTGAGACCGGTTTTTCAATCATCAAATGGCAGCCGGCTGCTGCGGCGGGCAGCGCCACACTCAGGTGGGCGGCGCTGGGGTTGCAAATAATGGCAGCATCCGGTTTTTCAGCCAAAGCTTCGCCCAGATCGGTAAAAGTGGGTAAACCGGCCAGGTCATCATCCGGCAGGGTGGCATGATGGGTACGGAAGAGCAGAATGTCCTCCTCGCCCAGCGCCCGCAGGTTGCGCAGATGACGCCTGCCGATGGAACCCAAACCTGCGATCAGGAACTTCATCATTCTCCGCCTTTCTGGTGCAGCAGCTTGTAAAGGCGATTGATCAGGCCCTGCAGAAAGGCACGGACGTGCTTGTTCTGCCAAAACCCACCTTGGGAGCCCTTTTTGACTGAAAGCGCAACCGCCTGAGCGTGGATTCCATCCCGAGAAGCCAAAGCTGCCACTTCGGCATCGATGGCATTGCCCAACAGGCGCATCGTTTGGGGGTAGGTTGTCAGCCTCAGGTACCCAAGCGCATCCATGCGATCATCCATCTCGACCATGCGGCCCATCAGCTGGTCACTCCAGCCCTCGGGCAGCATGCTCTCCAACACCTGCAAAAGCACTGCTTTGGGGGTCATCACCTGAAAATGATGGGCTGAAACCCAGGCTCTGACGCCGCCAAGCGTCACAATGACATCCTGGATGCCGGCAATCTCGCTCTGGTAGCGCTGCTCGTCCCGGCCGGCGTTGATCATGTACTCTTCTTCCCATTTACGCGGGATGAGATTGCCGCGCTGTACGGCAGAGGGGTTTTGAGCCTCCAGCTGGGCGGCCCATGCCAGCGTCTGGTCCGAACTCATAGCCACGCGCTGTTTAATGTAAAAACCGGTGACGGCGCCTACATTGGGGAAAGTTTCCATCACCTTCAGGTGTTCTGGCAGCCAGCCGGGCAGGTGATAGACATCATCATCGGTATAGGCAATCATCTGACCCTGGGCGCAGTTGGCGATGCGCCAGAGGGCATTCAGCTTGCCGATATTTTTGTCCGAGAGGAGCAGCGTGTTGATTTTGCCCTGCGCATAAAGGCCCTGTAAGAACGAAACCATTTCTTGACTGGAGCCGTTATCAAACACCAGCAGCTCGTAGGGCTGAGCGGTGTTGGCCAGGATGCTTTCCAGAGTCAGGCGGGTCACATCCAGCCGGTGTTGAAAGTAACCGGCTTGATGCGGCGCGTAAACCAGAACCGCAACGGTGACACGCGGCCGTTCAAAGTCCACCTTTTGGCTGCGGGAAGGGTTCATGCCGATGCGGGCCATCAAATTCCTCCCTGATTGCCCTCAGACTGGCCAGCGGCCTGCGCCAAGGCGCGCTGCCGTTGGCGTTCTTTGAACGCTCTTCTGGGGTGAAACAAGCTGAAAAGGATCTGGGTCAGCGCGTAATTACCGTATTTAAGAAGCGGAAAGACTTCCAAATTGCGGAAGAAACGCCGGGCTGTGATGCGAACCGGCTGCAGACTGCCATTTTCCCATTCATGTGTGGCATCATCCAAAGTAAAGATGGTGCGCCTCCCACCAGCCAGGCGGATATTTTCGCCGGTTTCGGGCAGTCGATAATGCGGCTGGCCATTGGGCAGGTGGCTGTAGTCGTGGCTTTGATGGATCACATCCAACATGCCAGATCCATCGATGACTGGCCAGCCTTGTTTGCGGGCGAAGTAGATCATCCAGTTATCCCAGCCGGCTCGGCCAATGCTGAAGGGTGGAATTTCTGTGAAACATTCGCGCGGGAAGATGAAATAATCTGAGCCAGCGCGCACATGCAGCTTGCCCTGGCGGCGCATCCGCTCGCGCAGGGCTGCTGCCCAGTCGCTAGAGAAATCGAGGGCTTCTTTCACCTCCAGGTCCCAGCGCTGACCAACCAACAGGAATCTTTCCATCCTCTTGCCAAGTTCCTCGACAGCAGTAATGGTTTCGGGGAAAAGCAGAATGTCTGCATTGACATAAGCCAAAAATGGGCTGGAATTGACGGAGCGCCCCAGCTCAAAAATGGAGCTGACCAGCGGCGTGCCCAGGGCGTTGCTTTGAACTTTGGGCAAGTGCAGCAGGCCGTACTCGCGCGCGACTTCGGTCATCCCCTGTTCCTGTCCAATCAGTGCAATCTGAACCGCTGGACCCAAAGCCATCCAGGAACGCAGCGCATTGCGCTGAATCAGCGCGATGTGTGGGTTGGTAAAGGGTTTGGGGGCGGTAAAGACCGTCAGCAGCGGCATAAGCCTTATTCCTCCAGGGGGAGCCAGGTGCGCTTGGGAGCGAGATGTTCCAAAATTTTCCGGCGGGTCATTCCCAGACGGCGCTTGAGCGCCACTGCTTTTTCGGGAACTACCGTGCCGGCCGGCGTTACGGAGGGAACCGGCTCTGCCAGAGCGGAAATGTAAAGCGGCAGGGTCTCAGAGCGGGGGTAGCCATGGCTGCGGATTTGGCGCAGCCGGAAGCCAGCCTGCAGCAGCATCTGCGTCAATGTGTGGCGGGTAAAGCAGCTCAGATGAGCCAACTCAAAGCTGTCGTGGGCGTACAGGTTGGGCACTTCCAGCAACAACATTCCCCCTTCGTTCAGCAGCCGTTCACGGATAGCCGTCAGGGTTTCAAGGGGCTGGCTGAGATGCTCCAGCACGTGCATCATTGTGATCAGGTCAAATTTCCCATCTTGTTCCGAGAGCGCCTCCAGTGATGCGGCCACCCGTAGCCCTTTGTGTTCCGCCAGGGCGCGGTAGGCGTCGCCTGGTTCCACGCCGACGGCCTCGGCGGCGAAAGCATCACGCAGTGCTTCCAAGAGGATGCCGCTGGAAGACCCCACATCCAACACCCGCCGCGGGTGAGAAGGCAAGACTTGCCGCAAATAGCGCACCTGATCTGCTGCGCGCAGGGCCTGCTGGCGCAAGTCTTTGGCAGTCGGTTCCGCGCTGGCCTGGTAGATGCGGCGATAGGTTTCAGCGTAAAAAGATGGATCCGCGGCCTGGGCTTCGGCGCTGTTTTGAAAGACGAAACCGCAGCGCTCACAGATATAGTAGCGCACAGAAAAATCAAACGATCGGACTTCTTGGAAAAGGCGGGCCTGGGTGTGACCGCACAACGGGCAATCTGGCTCACTTTTCGGGGTATGTTCCGGCATTAATGGCCGGGATTCCGTTTGGTTTGGGGCTGCCGGCTGAGCGGCGCGGCTGTCCACGTCGAACAAGCTCTTGTGCTGCACCTCTGCAACCAGCGTCTGCCATTCCGGATGGCGTTCATTCTCACGCAGCAAGTCTTCCAGGGTAAAGTCGTCACGGTCGTCAAAGGCGGCATAGACAGCGTTTGCCAGCTTCAAGTCTTCTGCTGTATCCACCGTGAAACGCAGGTGCCCAAGGCTGGGCTGGCGCTCCACAAGCTTGACACTGAAGCGCCCGGGCTGGTCATAGAGGTAGGGCATGACATGCTCCCGTTCATAAGGAGCGCCGGCCTGTTCCCAGGCCTGCTGCAGCGCAGAGAAACGGCATACTTCCACGTCCATGCCGATCGGGCTGGTGCGAATGAATGGCGGAGGCAGGCGGTTGGCGGCAAAATCGGCACCGCTTTCAGCGAATGCGGCCACAACCCGGTCAACTTCTGCCGGGTCAATCATCGGGCAGTCGGCGGTGATGCGCACGATCACATCCGCAGCAAAGTGCAGTGCTGCCTGGTAATAGCGATCCAAGACGTCAAAGCTATTCCCGCGAAAAAATGGGATTGCTTGTGCCGCGCAAAAATCGGCAATTGGGTCGTCGATGACCTCGCTGGTTGTGGCGACGGCGGTCAGATCCAGGCTTTTGGCGCGCCGGGTTCTGGCCAGCACACGCGCCAGCATTGGCTGCGAGCCGACCGGCAGGAGCACTTTGCCTGGCAGCCGGCTGGAACCCATGCGGGCTTGAATGATGGCGACAACTTTTGGCTGGCTCAATCTGGATCCCTATGGCTGCGCTGAGTCAATTTCAATCGACCCGACGCTGATTTCGAAGGTGGACTGTTGGGCGGCCAGGTTGGCGGGCGTGGTCATGAACAGCGTCAGCCAAAGCTGATCGTCCTCTTTGAATACGTAGCCGGCCCAGGCGTTGTTTTCGTCTGAGTAGACCAGGCGGGTGACATCCCGGCCGCCCAGGTTGATATTGTCTTGATCGACCGAAACTTTCTCGCTCCCCAAAATTTGCTCCAGCGCCAGGGTTAGCATCGAGATAGGCATGCCGGCCAGGCTGCTGTTGCGGATGATGAGCAGCCGGGTCGGAGAAACCGCCGGAGCCGCTGAGTCATACCCCCACCAGCAAACCTCTTCTTCCAGGTTTTTCACCAGGTCACCCAGTGGACTGTCTTCACCGCCAATGAGGCTGGTCAAGGTCTCCATGATCTGAGGGAGTTGGTCTTTGATGTCTTCTTCAACGTATGCGGGCGGTAAAAGCAAGCGCATGCCGCGGCCTTCATAAAGCTGCATGCCCAGGTCGGGCGTGGCGGTCGGGGGAACCTCCAGGGTGGGTGTCGCTGTCAGCCCGGGAAAGTTACAGGCCAATGTGGCCAGGAGCAGAACTGAGATAATCATCAGAAATCTTTTTTTCATATTGGTCTTCTTTTCAATGAAGCGAAAGTGTTCTCGTAACTGTCTAACAGAACCTGTCGATTGCGCTTCCAATCCGCTTTTTCTACAGCGGTCTGACGGGCCAGCAAGCTGGCTGAGTGCAAGTCTTTCTGCGGGAGGCTTAAGATTAAACCGGCCAGCGAAGAATCGCTGCCATCCGGGAAAATCCATCCGTTTTCATCCGGGCGGACCCACTCCAGGTTGGCCGGGATGTCTGACACGACGGCCGGCAGTCCGCATGCTAGCGCCTCCATCAAGGAGACGGAAGAACCATCAACATGGCTCGGGCTGATGTAGACGTCTGCCGCGCCGTAATATGTGACCAATCGGTCGTTGGGAACCCGCCCACCAAAGTGGACTTTATCGCTCACACCGCCGGTCTGCAGGATGGCACGAATTTTTTCGGATTGGCTGCCATCGCCCAACAAAACCAGGCGCAGTTTGTCATTCTTTTTGGCGGCCTGAACGAAAGCCCGCGCCAAAACATCTACGCCATAGTTGGGCTCCCAGGAGCGCAAGCAGAGCAGCACGGTTTGATCCTGCCAGCCTTGGGCTGCCCGCCAGGTCTTCCCGGGAACGACGGCTGAGAGCGGAGAAAAATGCTCCAGATCGACACCCCAGGGAAACTGATAAATGCGCTCTTGAGGGAATCCCATCCGGGTAGCCACCTGAGCGGCGGCCTGGCAGTCCACAATCAGCCCCTGTGAATGTCGGAGCGTATAGCGTGTGCGATAACGGTTGCCAAGGGTTGTATGCGATTCTTTCATCAGGTCGAAACCCCAGCTCATGCTAAGCAGTGGCTGGAAGTGTTCCCGCGCGGCCAAAAAGGCGACGTCATGAATTGGGCCGGCATGAATCAGGTCGGGCTGCAGTTCTTTCAAAATGGCGCGCAGCTGTTTCCGCAGGTATTGAACCTGCCGAAGGCTGGCACCCCGCGGAAGGCCTTCCCAGGCGAGGGGGGTGACGCCCGGCGGCGTGGGATAGTCCCCCTGGTAAAGACGCAAAACAAAGCCATCATGACCGCTGCTCGCCAGCGCTTTCATAAAACGCTGGTCATGGGTAGAGTCGGAGCGGGTCATGTACAGAATGCGCATATATCAGGCCTGCCCCAGCGCGGTCCAACGCAATTCCTGGCCCATCTCCAGGGGAACAATGGCGCGCGTGCCGACTACCTGGTCGATCTCGTAGGGAGCAATTGCTCCGGGGGAGGCCGGCCTCAGCACGTCGATCATGTCTCGCGTCAAAACTTCTCCGGCAGCGATCGGGCGCGCAGCGCGCAGGCAGCGCCTTTGAACCACTGCGGTTTCCTGCTCGTTGGCGGCAATCGTCTTGTTGCCGCTGCCCAGTGCGCGTTCCAGCTGGCGGGTGGCGGTCACCATTTCAGCCCAAGACTGTGGATTCATGGCGAAAGCATGGTCCGGGCCTTCACGCTGGTTGTCGTCTGTAAAATGTTTTTCGATGACCCGCGCCCCCAAGGCGACCGCCCCCAAAACCGTGGCATGCCCGTGGGTGTGATCTGAAAGGCCCAAAACTAAATCGGGCCACATCTCGTGATAAGTCCGCAACACATTCAAGTGAATATTGTCGAAATTGCCATCGGCAGCAGTGTAATTGGTATTGCACTGCATGAGGATCAGCTGGCTGTTGATGGCCAAAATCGCGTCCACGGCACGCTGCACATCGCCAATGGTGGAGGCACCGGTGGCCAGCAAGACGGGTTTGGCTTTGGCGGCCATGCGTTGGCAGCTCTCCAACCAGGTGATATCGCCCGAACCGATTTTATAGGCGGGTACGAATGGGTCCAACATGTCAATGGCTTCAAAGTCATAGGGTGCTGAAAAATATTCAATACCAACCTCGTCGCAGGCGCCTTTGAGCAGCGGGGTCCATTCGAATGGCAGGGAAGCTTCGCTGTAAACCTGGGTGACGGATTTTTTCCATCCGGCCTGGTGTGAGACCTGTGCATTCATGTGCCCAAAGCCATACTCAGAGACGATTTTTGGAGCGCGAAAGTTTTGAAACTTGGCCGCATTGGCGCCAGCTTGCGCTGCCAGCCGGATCAGATCCAAAGCCCGCTCCAGGCTGCCGTCATGATTGGCCGCAATATCTGCAATAAAATAGGTCGGGTGGCTTGCACCAACCAGCGTTTTCCCGATTCTTAGCGCCATCTCTCCTCCTAAATCAGGCAGACCAGGCTGCCAGCTTTTCCCTCAAGCCTTCCTGCCAGGCAAGTTTCAAGGCGCGGATGCCGTCCGGGCCAGAAGGCAGGTCAAGGCCGAGGGCTTCGCAAAGCTTATCGGAGCGCATACTCAGGTTAAGCGGCCGGGCGGCAGCCAAACCAACATCGGCGCTCTCGGTCGGGCTGACCAACGTCTCATCCAAATCAAATTCGCGCGCGATTTCAACACCAAAAGCATATTTGCTGATGGGTTGGGCGCCAAACACGTGGAAGAGGCCGTGCTGATTGCCGGCCGCCAATTTTAAAAGTATTTCCGCCAGGTGCCCTACATACAGCGGGGTGAAAATCATGTCGGTGAAACCCATCACCGTTTGTTCCATCGTCAGGTGGTTGTAGAAGAATTCGGCCAGGCTGCGCTTGCCCACGATGGACCAGCCATAAAACACGACTCGGGCGATCAAAGCGTCTGGATTAAGCTCTGCCACAGCCTCTTCGCCCTTCAGTTTGCTGTGGGCATAAGTGTTCAACGGGTGGGGCATATCGCTCTCAGTGTAATCGCCTTTGGTGCCGTCAAAGACGGCATCCGTGGAGATGTGAATCAGGCGGATGCCTTGCCTGGCAGCAGCTGCGGCGATGGCTGCTGGCGCTTCTGCGTTTAGCCGGTAGGCCAGCGCGCCGTTCTTTTCAGCCGTATCCACATTGGCCAGGGCAGCGCAATGAATGATCACATCCGGCCGGACCTCAGCGATCCTCTCGGAAATTTGATCCGACGCGGTCAGGTCCACCTGGCTGGTCTGAAAAGGTGCATGGGGCAGGTCGAGGGTGTTTGTCCAACCGGTGACGTCATAACCGCTTTCGAGAGCGGAGAGCGCCAGGTTTGACCCCAGCAGTCCACTGGCTCCGGTGATGAGAAGTTTGGTCATGCCTGATTTTCCTTGCTAAGCTCCGCCTCTATTGGGGCGATGATGGCGTTAATTCCGGCAACATCCAGCCATTCGGTGTTGTTGGCGCTGGTGTAGGTGAATCCGTCCGGCAGATGCGAACCTTTCTCCTCCCAGGCGCGGCCAAACCACAGCGGTGAGGCGGCCGGCTGCACCACAAACATATCGGGTAGTTCCACGGTCGTTCGCGCTTCATCTTCGGAGATGAGACTTTCATGCAGCTTTTCGCCCGGGCGGATGCCGATGAATTCAACCTGCGCCTCGGGTGCGATCGCCTGTGCCAGGTCGGTCATGCGCATGCTGGGGATCTTGGGCACAAACACTTCTCCGCCCTGCATCTCTTCAATTCGGCCGATGACAAAACGCACGCCCTGCTCCAATGAAATCCAGAAGCGGGTCATGCGGGCATCGGTGATGGTGAGGCGGCCGGTCGGGCGCTGCTTGAGGAAGAGCGGGACGACGCTGCCGCGCGACCCGACCACATTGCCGTAACGGGTGCAGGCAATGCGGGTCTTGCGGCCGCCGGCATAAGCGTTGCTTTGAATCATCAGTTTTTCGGCAGCGAGTTTGGTGGCGCCATAGAGGTTGATCGGGTTCACCGCTTTGTCTGTTGAAAGCGCCAACACTTTTTCGACGTCGTTTTCGATGGCGGCATCGATCACATTGCTGGAGCCAAGAATATTGGTTTTGATGGCTTCCATCGGGTTGTATTCACAGGCGGGCACTTGCTTGAGCGCGGCGGCATGCACCACGACATTTACGCCATACATGGCGCGCGTCAGGCGGTCGCGGTCGCGTACATCTCCAATAAAATAGCGGATCGATGGGTCATTAAAGCCCCCACTGGTGCGCATCTCATGCTGTTTCAGCTCATCCCGGCTGAAAACGATAATTTTGGCTGGGTGATATTCCTCCAGCATGATGCGGATAAATTTTTTTCCGAAAGACCCGGTGCCGCCGGTGACGAGTACGACCTTATTATTCCAATCCATAGTTACTCCTGAGCTGAGGGCTGCTGGGCAGCCGGTTTCCTGATCACAATCAGCGGATACTGGCCGTTGCGGCCAAAAAAGTGCGGGAACCACTCTTCCAATCGGTAAAGCACTTTCAGACAAAAGCGACCCCAGGCGTTGGACGGAATCACCGTCCGCAGAAATGAGACACTCACGCTGCGCCAGGTGCGGATTTCAAATGGGAGCCGTCCGCCCAGCGTCTGCTCAAACCAGTGGGCGCTATTCTTGGCGACGAACGTGCCTGCCGGATGGGATGCCCCACCAGGGCCGGCCGCGGTTGGTGTGGCCTGAGAATTGGCGTCAGTAGCCACTGGTTTATTAGTGTTTTTGCTGTGTAGCCGATTGGCCAGGCGCATCAAGAAACCACTCACCCTTCCGAGCCCATGTTCATTCCAACCGTCCACCGTTACCATGCTGCGCCCGGGCTTAAGGCAGCGGTAAAGCCCGAGATAGCAGTCTGCCTTCTCTTCGGGTGGAAGATGGTGAATGGTATGGAGCGAGACGATCCCATCAAACGCTTCCGATTTGAAAGGCAAGTTGGCAACATCTGCTACGACATAAAACCCGTGCCCAGCTAACTTTTCGCGGGCCTGCTGCAAGGCCACAATTGAAAGGTCAAGACAGACCCGCTGTTCATAACCGGCTGAATACGCCAGATACGCGTCATACTGCACCGGCCCAGAGCCGGCATCCAACAAATATTGCCCTTTTTTGGCCAGGTGGCGCCCTACGCGGGCGTGGGCGCGGGCGATGTACTCTGCCGAAACCGGGCGCAAGTCTTCATATTGGGCGTTTTGAAATCGGCCGTCGGTTTCGGTTTGCCAACCTACCTGGTCGTAGAAGCGCCCAACGGTCTGTTTAACATCTTCAGCCGGCATGATCCTCCTGCTGGGCAGAGAGTTCGTTCAAGCGGCTCAGTCCACGCTCATACCAGTCCAGCGGTTCCCCGCTCAGATAGGCAAAAGTTTGCGCGTAGCGGGCTTGGCCTTCTGGGCTCAGCACCACGCGCATCGGGCGGGTGTTAAAATCTTCTGCCAGCCAAAGCAAATGCCAGGGGAAGGGCAGCGAAAACTCAAAGAAGAACAAATAGCCGTAGAGCCAGGCTTGTTCGATTGCCTGCGGCGTCAGCCGGTAGGCTGCCGGGTCAGCCATCACCTGTTGAAGCAAAGCCTGGTAACTCTCCCAATTTTCTGGATCCAGCGTGAAGCCTTTGCCAGCGTAATGGGTGCTGCCGGCTGTGATCACCGGCAAACCGCTCATTGCCATTTCGAGGCCGACTGTGGTCGTGTATACCAGGCCCACATCTGCCACATCAATCAGGTCGTAGGTGTTGGCAGGGTCTTCCGGCCGAATGAGGTGAATATGCGCGGGAAGCTCAGGGAAATTCTGGGCAATGACATCTACCATGGAAGTGCCGTGCGTCAAAAGTTCACCAGGATGGATGCGGATGATCAATTGGGCTTCATCATGCTCCATGAAGTGACGGATGGTTCCCAAGATCCAGTCTGCCATCGTCTCCGAGATCCGCTGGCGGCCAAGCGTCAGGCTGTCGCCCAAGACATTGGTGGCCATCAGCGCCACCGGCCGTTCGTCCAAAGAAAGTTCCTGCATGATGGCCGGCGCACCTTGAGCCGCTGATTTTTGCCATTGGCGGGCGAAGTTCCCCCACAGTCGTGCGTTTTTACGGGCAGAAAAAAGTTCGATCATGGCCTTGCGGGCAGCCTCGGGCAGTGGCTGGCTGCCAAGCGCCTGCCACATGGCGTCGGTATCGTGGGACATGATTTCGCCATTTTGCGCCAGCCAGATGCGTTCGCGTTGGTCGGCGAATTCAAAAGTAACGGTCGGAATGCCCAAGAGTTGGGCAACCTGATAGGCGATGCCCATTTCGAGGATCGTCCCGTTAGGCGCGACCACCAGGTCCGGTTTTTCGCGCCGGAACCATTCGTAGATGGCGATGGCTGCCGCAGAGTTGCGGGCTTTGCGCAGCTGGTAAAGGGGATGCTGATGATCTGCTTTTTCAATTTGCAGCGTATATTGGGTATCGTAATCGGAAACCTGATCCACGGCCGCATTCAGCGCTGCGGGGTAATTGGCGAGAAACTTTTTGCCGGGGGTACTTTCGAGCAGCGATTCAACCGACATGACCTCTTTGGCGGGGCTCAGCACTTTTTGCGCGTACAGATCCTGTTTGCGCAGGTCAAAAGCGTTGATCTCTTTATCCCATTCCGCATAGGGAAGGTACCCAAGCGAAATTTGGTGCCCCTGCCCGGCCAGCGCCAGCGAAACCAAGGTGGCCTGTTCAATCCAATAATGCAGCGAGGCAAAAACGCAAATCTTCTTCGGCGAAGGATGGGTTTGCCCGAGTTCTTTCACTTCTTTCACTGCCTGGGGCAATACATCGCGAATGCCGTCCATCTTAAAATGGGCAGACCAGGGTTTAAACTGGCCCATTAAACTCCAATAGGCATCTGCCGTTAGCGGAAACTTGCCCAAAATCTCTTTTATCTTTTCGGTATTGTCACTCATGCTTAAATTCTTTCTTCAATCACCCATCCCAAGGCCGGTCTGACGGCGCCTGGGCGCGGTTCGGGCCACTGCGTTCCCGGGGCGCCGCTGGCATCCACAGAAAAGCTGAGGGCCTGATCGTCTTGGAAATAACGCCGGATCCGGTAAGAGCTGGCATTAATCCCCAGACTAAAGCGGCCTTCATTCAGGGTGTAACCTGGAATGGTACAGCGGCTGACGTAAACGCCTTTGGGGCGGGACCGATATTCTTCATACAACTCATGCGCGTCAGTGTCAAAACTTGTAAAAACGGATTCGCCGCGACTGGTGTTCAGGTAGTAACCTACCCGCAGTCCGGTGATATCTTCGCTCAGCTCATATTCTATCTCAATGGTGATCGGATCCACACTGCGCAGAGAGTCAGAAACCTGGCCGTTTTTGTCCAACAGGCGGATGGCCAGCGGGCGGAAGGGGGCCGCAGAGGCCGGCACTTCGTCCGGCTCCCAGTAGCGTTCTCCCACCTTGGAGAGCCCACGGTTCAGGTAAAAATCAACCGCTTCGTCAGAAGGAGCGCGCAGCAGCACTTTGCCTTTTTCCAACACGATCGATTCTTGCGTCAGGCGCTGGATGGCGGACATGTTGTGGCTGACGAAAAGCACCGTGCGCCCCTGCTGGGCGACATCGCCCATTTTGCCCAGGCATTTTCGCTGAAAGTCAGCATCGCCCACCGCCAAAACCTCGTCCACTACTAAAATCTCTGGTTCAAGGTGTGCGGCCACAGCAAAAGCCAGGCGCAAGTACATGCCGCTCGAGTAGCGCTTGACCGGTGTATCAATGAATTGCTCCACCTCCGAAAAGGCTACAATTTCATCGAAGCGCGCTTCAATTTCCTTCTTGTGCATGCCCAGAATGGCGCCATTCAGGTAGATATTCTCGCGGCCCGTCAGTTCGGGGTGGAACCCGGTGCCAACTTCCAGCAGCGAGCCTACCCGCCCGCGCAGCTGTCCGTAGCCTTCGGTAGGGTCGGTGACACGCGACAGAATTTTGAGAAGGGTTGACTTTCCAGCGCCGTTCCGGCCAATAATGCCAAGCGCCTGCCCCTTCTTGACTTCAAAACTGATGTCTTTCAGCGCCCAGATATGGTCGCGGCTGGCGCGCGCGTTGCGCTGGCCCGGCTGGAAGGCCTGCCGTAGATGGCTGGCCTGGGTGACGATCAGGTCGCGCAGGGTATCGGATCGCTCTTGAGCGGCTCCGATCCGGTAGCGTTTGCCGATGCCAGCGACAGAAATGGATAGTTCAGAGTCCAACATCAGACCACATCCGCAAAAGTTTTTTCCATCCGGCGGAAAAAGTAGATGCCGGTTATCAGCAGTAAGAAAACAGCGCCAAAGGAAGCCCACAGGTTGGCGTCAGGCGGCGTGCCGCCAAACAGCGCCCAGCGGAAGCCCTGGACCACACCAACCATCGGGTTGAGGCTGTAGATGGTACGAAAGAGCGGACTGTCACCCACGTTGATCGGATAGAGCACGGGGGTGATATACAGCCAGGTTTGAGAAATAAATGGCAGCAGCTGCTGAACGTCACGATATTGAACGTTTAGAGCTGAGAACCATAAACCGGCCGACAATGCAACCAGCATGGCCATCACGGCAAAGGGCAATATCCATAACATGCCCCAGGTGAAAGGTACCTGGTAAACCGCCATAGCCGCCAACAGGATGACGAGCGAGATGGCAAAATCCAGCACGGAAGAAAGAACCGAAGCCAGCGGTATGATGATGCGCGGGAAGTACACCTTGGTAATCAGGTTGGCATTCCCCACCAAACTGGCGCTGGATTTGGTGAGTGAGTTGGCAAAAAGATGCCAGGGCAAATAAGCCGAAAGGACAAATAGCGGGTAAGGCAGGCTGCCGCTGTTGACGTTCAGGCTGCGGCTGAAGACGAAGGTTGATACCAGCGCCGTAATCAGCGGCTGCAGGATGACCCAGGTGATTCCCAACGCGGCCTGCTTGTAACGCACCTTGATATCGCGCCAGGTCAAGAAGTAGATCAATTCGCGATAATTCCATAATTCGCGCAGATCAATACCAAGCCAGCCGCGGGCTGGTTTGAGGATGACAGTCTGGCTGCCGCTTAGGGTTTCAGGCGTGTCCATCAGCTCTCTGTTGGCGGTACCATTCGATGGTCCGCAGCAATCCGGCCTCAAAATTGGTTTTGGCTTCAAACCCAAACCAGGCCTTGGCACGGGAAGTGTCCAATTTTCGGCGGGGCTGGCCGTTGGGCTTGCTGGTATCCCAGCGGATGGCGCCCTTGAAGCCGGTCAGTCGGGCGATCAGCTCGGTCAGTTCTTTGATTGAAATTTCGAAGCTGGAACCGATATTTACCGGTTCGGCACCGTTATAGTGCAGCGTTGCCTGGGTAATCCCCTCCGCGGCATCTTCCACATAGATAAACTCACGCGTTGGGGAACCGTCTCCCCAGGCGACAATTTCATCGGCACCGCTTTCCTGTGCTTCCAGACATTTGCGGATGAGCGCCGGGATGACGTGTGAGCTGGCCGGGTTGAAGTTGTCGCCGGGCCCGTAAAGGTTCACCGGCAGCAGGAAGATGGCGTTAAAGCCATACTGCTGGCGATAGGCCTGAGATTGTACCAGCAGCATTTTTTTTGCCAGGCCGTAGGGCGCATTCGTCTCTTCGGGATAACCATCCCACAGATTTTCCTCTTTAAAAGGAATGGGTGTGAACTTGGGATAGGCGCAGATGGTGCCGATGGCCACGAACTTTTCAACGCCCGTCTGCCAGGCCTTGTGGATGAGCTGAACGCCCATCATCAGGTTGTCATAAAAGAATTCGGCTGGCTTCTCGCGGTTGGCGCCAATACCTCCGACATGGGCAGCCAGATGGATGATCACATCCGGATGGGAGTCGGCCAGCATGCGGTCGATATCCTCACCGTGCACCAGGTCATATTCCGCATAGTGCGGGATGAAAATCTGCCTGGCGCCTTGTTCCTGCAATTTTTTGATTAAGTGGGTACCCAAAAAGCCGGCACCACCAGTTACACAAATACGCTTGTTCGCAAGGTCAAGCGGTTGGTCCATGTTCACCTCGGTTTTCGTCTGCCGGCAAGCTGGAGGCTTCCACCTCACCGTCCGGAAGGATAAGTGCAAGTTTAATGCCCTGAATGGTGATTTCAGGTGCATTCTGTTCGCTGCTGAGAGCAATTCCCTGCTCCAGACAGGTCAGCTTGACGATCTCGGCGACATCGTCGCTGCCTTCCACGCGAACGCGAGTATAGCCATTGTAGCGCAGCTCTTCAATGCATTTTGCAGCGCGTTCCCGTACCCGCCGGTACAGATCAAAAGAAGTGCGGATGTAATCCACAGTCAGGCTGGCGCGCAAGGCGATCCCTTCAGGGGTCAGAATGTAGCGCAATTTTTTTCGTTGGGCGCGTTTGACCTTAATGTATCCTTTGGAGACCAGACGTTTGATGTGCCAGTTGATCGTACCGACAGCAACGCCCAGCTCGTTGGCTAAAGTGGCTTGAGAAATGTCCGGGTTGGATTCAATATGCTCGAGAAGCTCCAGAGCCCGACTAGCCTCATCGGATGTAAGTTGATTTTCCATATATTTCAGTTTATGAATTATAGACGGGAATCATCAGCCGTCAAGTTGGGCGGAGAGGCGCTACGCCTTCCGGCTTCGCCGGCATTCGTGATGCCCATTCCCGGGGTAAGCTCAAGGGGTGATCAGTTAAAAACCCCAAGCTCAACGTAATAAAGCTGGCCGGCTTTGGTGCCATAAAATGCGACCATGCGCTGCGCCATCTGGGGGTTATAAGCAGCTCCGCTGCAGCAGCCGTAATGGAAAATCTCTTCATAACCCAACGGATATTCGCTGCCATCGAAGAAATACCCGAGCAGCCCGTCGCGCTGGTAGAAGTAAAATGGCCGCCCAGCGATGGTTTGGAACCCGAAGGATTCCTCGTACCCCTCGCGCTGATTCAACGATTCACCATCTTGATAAATGTCACCCACTGATTCAATTTCAATCACATTTGGGTCTTCTTTTGGTTTCTCGCTGGAAGCGACAGTTTCAAGATACCACGAGTCATCTACGGCCCAAAAGCCCCACACTGGGCTGACCGGCTGCGCTTTGCCCATGGGAATGGTCAAGAGCAGGCTGTCATTCTCAAAGATGCGGATTTCAATGTCTTGCAGAACGGTGCCGTCGGGTTGAGGCGTGGTGCCGTATTGATACTCCCAATGGATCAGTTTATCGCCAACCTGAAGGCTGTTGCCGGTATAAACTTCCCTGGGGAAGCGCTCTTCGCGCTGCTCGGCATGAACAGCCCGGATCTCTTCCCAGTCGCCGTCCAGTGGCACACTGACCACTTCCTCTCCGACCATGGTATTTCGTTTGAGGGCATGTTCCTCCATCGTCAGGGCGGCCGATGCAGGGCTGAGCGTGGCGGGCACTTCGCTACTGCTCAGTTCAGGCGTCGGGCTGGCTGGCGGATACGTGGCCGAAGCTGTCGGCTGCGGCTCGCTGATGGATGGCTGCGGCTGGCTGGTGGCTGGCTGCCCCCCGCAGGCACAAAGTACCAGAGCAAGTATCAGGAATGACCCCAATGGTTTGGAAATATTTATTAACATTTTTGCTCCTTGAGGGATTGGCGGGTCAAATTCGGGTGAGTCCCGCCCGGGGAATGACCTGAGGAGTGCTTGACACCAGCAGCGAGAAATGCCGGCAGCCCTCCTTATCGGTACATCATGGCAAAATTACGCTTCAGAACATGGCGATCAGGGCGTGGCCACATCCTTCGCCCAGGCCCGTTCTGCCAGATACCAGTTCACCAAGCGGCTCACGCCCTCTGTGAGGCTAACCTGCGGCTGCCAGCCCAAAACACGCTGCGCCTTGCTGACGTCGGCAACGTTGCTGAAGACGTCCGCCGGGTGACTGGGAATGTAGCGCACATCCGCTTTTTTGCCCAAAAGGTCTTCCAGCATGTGGATGAGCGCGTTGATGGTGATCACCTCATGCCCACCCAAATTGAAGATGTCGTAACCCGCCGGCTGGAGGGCAAGCAGCGTGCCGCGGGCGATATCATCCACATAAGTGAAGCCGCGGGATTGCTCGCCGTTGCCGGTGGTTACCACCGGCCGCCCTTCGGCGATCCACTGACAGAAGCGGAACATCACCATGTCGGGCCTCCCGGCCGGCCCGTAGACTGTAAAGTAGCGCAGGATGCTGACATCCAGACCGTAAAGGTGATGATAGGCATAGCAAAAGGCTTCCGCGCCTTTTTTACTGGCGGCATACGGCGCAAGTGGGTGATCGGTGCTGGCTTGTTCGTTATGGGGTGGCTGGCCTTCGTTGCCATACAGGCTTGAAGTGGAAGCCTGAATAAATTTGGGCACCGCGTGCTGGCGGGCCAACTCGAGCATGTTTAGTGCGCCGAGCGTATTGGTATTAAGGTAGCTCCAGGGGTCGCTGGTGCTGGCACGCACGCCGGCGATGGCTGCCAGGTTGATGATGCCTTCCAAAGGGGGCAGCGCGCCGTTCAGCCGGCCGATCAACGATTTGTCGGAGATATCATCCCGGATGAATGTAAACCCAGGCTGGTCCAACAACCCTTTCAGCCGATATTCCTTCATGCGGACGTCATAGACGGGGTTAAGGTTGTCGATGCCAAAAACCTGGTGGCCGTCCGCCAAAAGAAAGTGGGCGACACGCGCTCCAATGAAGCCGGCCGCGCCGGTAAGCAGGTAATTGGACATCAGAGCCTGACCACCTTGATGTTGTTTCTTCCCAGGTCTTTCAGCGCATTTCGGGCATCAAAAATGAGCTGAGCTTTTTCCAAAATCATCGCATAATCAATCTTGCTGTGATTGGTGATGATGGCCACACAGTCCGCTTTCTCGACCGCGGCAGTCAAATCCTTTTCGGAAGTGAGCTGAATGGTTTCTTCATCCAACACGGGGATAAACGGGTCGTAATAGCTGACCAGAGCGCCTTTCTCCTGCAGCAGGTGGATGATATCCAACGCAGGCGATTCGCGCAGGTCGTTAATATTGGGTTTATAAGCCACCCCAATGACCAGAACCCGGCTCCCGTTGAGCGGCTTTTTGAAGCGGTTCAGTGCGTCTTGAATCTTGCCGGTCACATAGCGCGGCATGTTTGAGTCGATTTCGGATGCAAGGTCGATGAAGCGGGCAGTATAGTTGACAGTCTTCATCTTCCAGGATAAATAGAGCGGGTCGACGGGGATGCAGTGGCCGCCCATGCCCGGGCCAGGGGTAAACTTCATGAAGCCGAAGGGTTTGGTGGCGGCCGCATCGATGACTTCCCAAACATCAATGTTCAGCCGGTCGCACATTTGCGCCAGCTCGTTCACCATGGAGATATTAACCATGCGGAAGGTGTTTTCCAGCAGTTTGGTCAGCTCAGCCACTTCAGCAGTGCTCACCGGGATCACCGTTTCGAGCGCTTCGCGATACCAGGCAGTAATGACTTCGGTACATTGGCTGGTAATCCCGCCCACCACTTTCGGCGTGTTATAGGTGGTGAAGTCCGTCCGCCCGGGGTCGACCCGTTCAGGGGAAAAAGCCAAGAAGAAATCTTCACCGGCTTTCAGGTCGCTTGCAGCAGTCAGTTTAGGCAGGAAAAACTCGCGGGTTGTGCCTGGGTAGGTGCTCGATTCCAGGACGATTGCCATCCCGCGATGCAGGTAGGGGGCCAGGCTATCGCTTACTGCGGCAATGTAAGACATATCTGGGTCACCAGTTTTGCGCAGCGGGGTTGGTACGCAGATGGAAACCGCATCAATTTCGTGCAAAACGTCATAGTCGGTGGTGCCACGGATTTTCCCGGCTTCAACAAACTTGCGCAGGGTGGCATTGCTTACATCTGAAATGTAACTTTCGCCGCGGTTGATCATTTCCATTTTTTCGCGGTTGGGGTCAATGCCAGTGACGGTAAAGCCAGCTTGGGCAAAGGTAATTGCCAGAGGAAGGCCAACATAGCCCATTCCGATTACTGCAATATTTGCACGGCGCTTCTGAATCATTTGGATCAGTTCATCTTTGACCATGTGCTGCTCTCTTCTTGTTTTGTCGGTCTAAAATAGGCTCAATTGTTCGTACGGGGCATCCGGTTCGGCCGGGCTGCCCGGGTTTTCAGGGGTCGGGTTCGGAGGCGTTAAGCTGGGCGCTGGTGGCCCGTTTAACAGGTCTTTCAGGCGGGCAAAGTCACTCAACACCTGCCCGCGCAAGTCTGGTTGATGCAGCGCAGCTGCCGGATGGTACATGGTAACCACCAATTGACCGTTGACCTGATGGGAAAGACCATGAATTTGGCTGATGCGGCCGTTTTCGATAAAGCGCGCCATCGAAAAGCGCCCGAGTGTCACAATGACTTTAGGCTGGATGGCTGCGATTTGCGCATCCAGATAACGCCGGCACGTCTGAAGCTCCGAGGGTTCGGGGTCACGGTTGCCGGGCGGGCGACATTTGACAACATTGGTGATAAAAACTTGCTGCCGGTTCAGTCCGGCGGTCTGCAGCAGTTCATCCAAAAATTTGCCAGCCTGGCCGACGAACGGTTTGCCCTGCTCATTTTCATTGTAACCCGGGCCTTCGCCAATCAGCATGACTTGCGCTTCAGCAGGGCCTTCTCCCGGGACGGCGAGTTTGCGAAATTGGTGCAGTGGGCAAAGCTCACAATGGCGCACCTCATCTCGAATTTGTCGTAAAGTTTCATCTGCTGTCATGAATGCTCCGCCAAAGATTCTACTCCACTTTAGGGGCTTTCTGCGGGTTTTCAGCCGCCAGAGCTTGCAGGATTTCCCGGTCCAGCGGGTCCAGAGTTAGCAGCAGGGCGTCTTCGTGATTATCCTGATAGTAGCCTGGCCGCAGGCCAACAGCCTTGTAGCCAAAGCCATAATAAAGATGGAGAGCTTCTTCGTTGCTGATGCGGACTTCAAGCAGGGATTTTTGGGCGCCTTGTTCGGCCGCCAAAAGCAGGGTTTGGGCGAGCAGGCGCCGGCCAATGCCCAGCCCGCGCTGCGCCGGTGCGATGGAAAGTGTGGCCACGTGCACTTCATCGACAATCAGCCAGCCGACCGTTACGCCCACAATCTGCGGCTGTGCGCCCGGCGGCAAGGCCTCCGCTACCAGAACGATGCTATTGGAATTTGGCCGCAGCTCATACAGAAAGGCCCCCTTGGGCCACGGGTCATGAAAAGACACGCGGTCAAGTTCTTCGACGGCTGGGTTGTCGGAGGGAAGCATGGCGCGGATGTTGATGTGCATCGGCCCTGGAGAGGTCATACGTCCGGTACGTTGCTCAGAGTGTGAACATAAATCGGTGCCAAACTGACCACGTCGTCGGCTTGCCCGGCTTTCAGCCGCTGCCAGGCCAATTCGGCCAGTACGGCTGGGCGGCGCAGGCAGGCAGAAGGGGCGGCCAGGCGAGTTGTCTTCCACTTGCGCGAAAACAGGCGCCGCTCTTCTGGGCCCATTTCACCGACGACATAAACTGGTGAAGTAATGGTGGCGGCAATTGTCTTCGGTTCGTCCACCGCGACGAGGCCTTGCGGAACCCACTGGTCTTTTTGATACTGAAAACGCTGATAGGCAAATCTTCCGCGCCCGACCTGCAGTAGGGCAATCATTGGGCGGCGCAGCGCCGGCTGACTGGCAGCTAAGATCTCGAGGGAAGGAATGCCTACTGCGGGTAGGCTTAACCCGAGCGCCAGTCCTTTTACAGCGCTCAGCCCGATCCGCAGGCCGGTAAAAGAACCTGGCCCCAGCGCCACTGCCAGCCCGCTAAGTGCGCTGCGGGGGGTGTGAGTGCGCTCCAGCATGGCAGCGATGGAAGGGACCAGCTCCACCGTGTGATAATTTTGGCTGTGCCAGGTAACCTCACTGACCACCCGCACACCGTCATGCAGCCCCAGTCCAATCCATTCCGTTGATGTATCAATCGCCAGCAGCATGATCAAGCTCCATAAAGTGCTTCTTCAAGTTTGCGCGTCAGAGTTTCGTAATCTTTTCCGTGCGGTGTAAAAACAAGGTGGCGTTGTTCCGGATTAATCCAACTCATGGAAACCCAAAGGTTATCAGTCGGCAGTGCGGAGCGAATGCGGTCGGCCCACTCCACCACCAGGATGCCTTCTACCAGAATCCGATCCAGGTCGAGGATGGCGGTATCCAACGGGTTTTCAGCATCAAGACGGTAGGCGTCGGCATGGTAAAGATGGTGGCCGTCGGCCCGCTGGTAGTCATTGACGATGACATAAGTCGGGCTGGAAACATGGTCGGTAGAACCCCAGCCCTGGGCTGCCCCTTGTACCAGTGTCGTCTTGCCGGAACCCAAATCTCCTTCCAGGCAAACAACCTGACCTGGCTGCAGCAGAGTGCCTAAGCGAATCCCAACCCGCCGGGTCTGTTCCGGGCTGTGTGAAAAGAATTCGAATGCGTTGCGGGGTAGGATGGGCATGGTTTGGCCTGAAATTTACCTTTCTTTTCGATTATACCCCAGCGAAAGTTCAATTTTCAGGCTTCGGCAGCAAGCCTCAGAGAAAGTCAGTTCTGGTCATAGTAATGGATTTGATCCCACGGAAAGCGCCCCAGCAAAGCCATTGCCGTACGGGCGATGATCCTGGCGGCATCCGGGCGGGCCATCAGACGAGAGTTTTGGCTGAACTTCACCATTTCTTCGGGGTGATCCAACCAGCGCTGGACCGTGCGAGCCACCTCGTCCGGATCTTCCACCCAGAGGCCAGCCTCGTGGTTCACCACATAGTCTACATTGCCATTTTCTTGCCCGGGCATTTTGCTGTATAAAATAATGGGCAAGCCGGCTGAAAACGCTTCACTGATGGTGCCTGGCCCGGCTTTGGTGATGATCATATCGCAGGCCTGCATGTATTCAGGCAGGTTGTCCACAAAGCCGCACACCCATGCCGGGTGCGGATAGTGCATAGCTTCCAACCTTTTTTTCAGTGCCTCATTTTTGCCGGCCACAATTACCATTCCGACCGGCACGCGTTGGCGGGTAATCGCTTGAACGGTGTGTTCCAACGGGCCCATTCCTTCACCTCCGCTGACAAGCAGCACCAGCGGCAGGTCTTGGGGCAGCCCCAATTTTTGGCGCGCTTGTTGCTTCTCCAGTGGGGATAAAAACTTTTCGGAAATCGGCAGCCCAGCCACATGCAGCTTTTCAGCCGGCATACCGAGCATGATCCCGCGCTGACGCGCCTCTTCGGTCGGGACGATAGTCATATCCGCTTCCGGGTTGTACCACCATTGGTGGGTACTGACCAAATCGGTGACCGCAATCAGGTAGCGTGGGCGGTTTTTTCCAAGAGCACGCAAAAGCGGCGGATTGATGACAGGGTGAACCGAAAGCATCAGATCGCATGGGTTTTCAGCGATCAGACGGCTGACTTGGCTCCGCACATAAGGCCACAAGACCCTCTGGATCATGTCGGCTGTAATCTTAAGATTGCTTGCTGCAAAGCCAATTTCCCACATATCCGGGATTTGTGACATCGAGGCATAGGTATCGGGAGCTGCGTTGAAAGGCGGTGGGGCATAATCTTTAAAAAAGTCACGCATTGTCCAGGTTACCTGTCCGGGGAACTCAGCCTGAAAAGCTTCGATGATTGCTTTGGCAGCGCTGCGGTGCCCACCGCCAGTATCAGAAAAAAGGAAAAGGACGTGCGGTGTTTTTTCACTCATGCTGGTGGCTCCGTGTTTGGTTTTGAAATCAGGGTTTTCATGCGCCGGGCCAGGTCTCGCCGGGTGAGCATCACCCGGTGCCCGCAAGTCTGGCAGACCAGGCCAATATCGGCCCCCAACCGAACGATTTCCCACTCATACCCCCCGCATGGATGGGCTTTACGCATCCGGACGTGATCGCCAAGTTTGATATCAGG
>ERZ1645192.190-NODE-190-length-46904-cov-8.210037_pt1 | contig 46904 bp, 25 predicted proteins | sample MGYA00575354_ERZ1645192 | MGnify/ENA primary metagenome ERZ1645192 (study PRJEB40844, sample SAMN11349763) | freshwater sediment metagenome | isolation source: river sediment | host: Sediment | place: India: Faizupur Khadar , New Delhi | collected 2017-02-21 ...
TGCTGCGGGAGCTGCGGGGCACCTACCGCTCGGCGCGCCGGATCGTGCTCATCGTCGACAACTACGTCATCCACCGCAGCCAGGCGACGCGACGGTGGCTGGCGCAGAACCCGAAGTTCGAGCTCCTGTTCCAGCCCGTCTACCACCCGTGGGTGAACCGGATCGAGCGCTTGTGGAAGCAGTTGCACGAGAACATCACCCGCAACCATTGCTACCCGAAACTGGACTCGCTCATGCAGGCCGTGCGGACCTTCTTGCATGTGGCGCAACCGTTCCCGGGCAGTGGCGCTGCGTTGGTCAAGGTGTAGCAGGGCAGGGATCACTTATTTAGCTCTTACTGCAGCCGCCGCTGCAAGTAGCGCCGGATCTGCCGCGCGAAGGCGGGGCGTACCCCGATCGCGGTGAGCGCCGGGACATCGAGGGTCGCCACCTCGCGCAACGAGCGGTATCCGGCCGCCTCGAGTCGGCGTAGCGTCCCCTCCCCCGCGACCGCGCCGTCCTGCCCCTGGAACAGGCCTCGCACCCCCCGCAGGAGGCCCCCGAGGGGAGAGCAGTAGGTCAGCTGCTCGCGCAGCTCGTAGAGCTGGTGGCGCATGCGCGCGAGACGCTGCTTGACGCGGTGGACCCGATCGGCGTCGGCCTGGCACTCCTCGCGCAGGTGGAAGTAGAAGACCCGGACCTCCAGCAGCTGAGCGAGCCCGCTCAGGAGCCAGAGCATGGTGTCCCGCCAGTCCTCATCCAACCCTTCCAGGCCCCCGCTCGGAGTAAGACCCCAGCGACGCTCGAGCTCGGCGGTCGCCACCCCGCGCGAGCGCTCCTCGAGCAAGATGGCCTGCAGCATCGCCTGGTAGGCCAGCGCCCGAGGGAGCACGCCCCTCGCCTGTCCGTTCCCGTGCTCGATCCCGAGGGAGCCGAGCAGCTCCGCCGCACGGGAGCCGGTCTCCGATCCGGCGATCCACTGCCGGAACAGGACCGATTTGCCCTCCTGGGGTTGGGCCTCCACCCAGCCCTCGATCTGACGCGCGAGCGCCTCGGAGAAGCGACGTGGCTTGCGCGCCCGATCGCTGAGGAGGCTCGCAACGAAGAGGTGGTCGGTCGGGGTCCAGCGGGCGAACGTTTGGTCCTCGGGGTCGATGCTGAGCAGATCGCGCAGCAGCTGGGCGGCCCCGGCGGCAAACGGCAGCGGCAGCATGGCCCGCACCGTGACCGTCCCCAACACGGTGAGGTGGTAGCGATCCGCATCACTGCGGTACGCGAGCCGGCGCGCCGGATCCGCGAGCCAGTCGAGCGCCTCGCGGGCGCGCTGGCGCAGTACTCGGCCACCGAGGAGCCGCGAGAGAAAGTGCTGGAGGTCTTCGAGCGTCCAGCCTTCTTCTGGGCGTCGCGCCAGCACCGTTGCCAGCACTCGCGCGACCGGCTCGATCGCCTCGCGCTCCTGCCGGCGGCCCGCCTCCTCGAACGCCGAGTGCAGCGTAGGGAGGGTCTCGGCACGCAAAGACGCCGCGAGATCGCCGGGCTCCCAGTCGTCGCTGGGCCGCAGGATGACGCCCCCCCATCCCGGCGTGGCTCCCCGCCCGGCACGGCCCAGCATCTGCAGGATCTCGTCGACACCAAGGCGCCCCTCGCCGGGGAAGGTCGTATCGCGCACGAGGACGTGGCTCGCGGGCAGGTTGACGCCGAGGGCTAGGGCGGTGGTGGTGACCACGCAGCGGCTGCGCCCGGCAAGGAATGTCTCACGGACCGCGGCGCGCGCCGCGCTGCTCATGCCCGAGTGGTAGGCGAGCGCACCGGCAGCGCCCACCGATCCGGGCAGGGCCTCGGTCAGGCGCCGGGCAAGCGCGGTCGTGGCGGTCCGCTGGTAGACGAAGAGGAGCAACGAGGTCTCCGTCGAGCCCTTCAGGATGCGCCCGGCGTCGGCGGTCACGACCGCGTCCGCCTTCTCCTCCCCCTCGCAGACGAGCACCTCCTTCACGAGCGGGGGTGACCGCTCCGAGGTCTGAACGAGGTCGCAGGGCTGCAGCCACTCCACGAGCCGTTCCGGCGCCCCGACGGTCGCGGACAGGAGCGCCAGTCTCGGCGGCGTCCGCTGTACCTGCAGCGCCGCCAGGACGTACTCCAGCGTCGGTCCGCGACGCGCCGTTCCGATCAGGTGGGCCTCGTCGACGACCACGGCGGCCACCGTGTCGAGCCACGCTCCGGACGCCGGGTTGCGCAGGATCGCGTCGAGCCGCTCGGGCGTGGCAACCAGGAGCTCGCCGCTCGGCGGCGGATCAGCGAACGTCTCGTGCTCCAGCCGATAATCGCCGGTGCTGATCCGCACCCGGGGCGCCGCCACGCCCTTGCCCCAGGGCAACTGCCCGAGGAGGGTGGCCAGCTCGTCGCGTTTCTCCTGCGCGAGCGCCCGCAGCGGCTCGAGCAAGACTGCCCGCCGGCTGCGTCGCAAGGCCTGCAGCAGCACCAGGTAGCCGACGGCGGTCTTGCCGCTGTTGGTGGGGGCGACGACCACGAGGTTGCGCCGGCTGTCGAGCACCCGCGCGTCTTCGAGGGCGGCGCGCTGCACCGGCCGCAGAGAGCCGCTCGGGCAGAGGACGCTGAGCACCGCGTCCCAGAACGGCTCGTCGGGTGCCAAGGCCGCGACGGGCCGCCCTGCGTCGGCGACCCCGGCCGTCCCCGCCTCCAGCCGCCTCACCGCTCCTCCAGCAGACGCTTCAAGGCCGGGAAAAGGTCGCGGATCTCCTCTGCGGAGAGGGCATCGACACGTTCTTGCAGCCAGCGGCGACGGTCCTGGACAGAGACCGGGTCGGGGGCGAGAAACACGGGGATCACGCTGAGGTCGGTCCCCGCCTCCAGACCAAAGAACTGCGCGATCTGCGCCAGTGTCGTCCCGGGCGGCCCATAGGTGCCGGCCAGCCAGCGTGAGAGGGTGGAGGGGTCTTTTCCCAGGTAGGCGGCCAGCTCCGCCTTGCCCCCGTGTTCGAGCGCGGCAAACAGGTAGCGCAGGTTTTCCTGCAAGACATCGGTCCTGCCTTCGGCCAGAAGGTCGGCCATCATCAAGTCCTCATCCCTGAGGTCCAGAGCTGTGGCGAGCGCCTGCACCTCGCCGTAGTCCTGCGTCCCGCGACTCAGCACCCGCCGTACCCGCTCCTGCGACCACTCCCCCGGCAGGACCCGGCGCAACTCCGCGGCCCAGGATCCCCGGGGGACTCCTCTACGCCAGAGGAGGTAGCGAAGGTTGGTGGCGAGACGCTCGCTATCCAAGGTCAGCCTTGCACGGAGAACATTTGTACTCTATCCTTGCGTCCAAGGAAAGGATATGCGTTATCTTGATTATACGCAAAGGATATGCGTACTTTATCAACGCTCCCCCTGGATCCTCGACCGGTGGCAGCCCGCCCTCATCCCGTCCTCGCAGGCAACCCGGCCCAGCAGGAGCTGCTCGATGCGGGGCTCCTCTCCACCGGCTTCAGCTGGGTCCTCCAGATGCCCACCGGCAGCGGCAAGACCTGGCTGGCCGAGCAGGCCATCCACGCCACGCTGACCGAGGGCCGCCGCGCGGTCTACCTCACACCGCTGCGCGCGCTCGCCAACGAGCTCGGCGAGCGCTGGCGGGGCCGCTTCGCACCCTGGCGGGTCGGCGTCTACACCGGCGAGACCACCGCCGGGGGGCGCGGCGGCACCCTGCCCTTCAGCGAGGCGGACGTGCTCATTCTGACCCCCGAGCGCCTGGACGCGTGTACCCGGGCCTGGCGCTCGCACTGGAGCTGGCTGCCCGAGGTGGAGCTCCTGGTGGTCGACGAGATCCACCTGCTCGGGGACCGGGACCGAGGGCCTCGGCTGGAAGGGACGCTGCTGCGTGCCCGGCGCCTCAACCCGTTCCTGCGGGTGCTCGGCCTCTCCGCCACGCTCGGGAATCGGGAAGAGATCGCCGAGTGGCTGGACGGTCTCGACCATCACTCGCACTGGCGAAGTGTGCCGCTCAGCTGGCGCATCCGGCGCTTTCGCAAGGCGGACGAAAAGCCCGGCCTGCTGACGGAAGAGGTGAGCCGTTGCCTCGCCGATGGCGGCCAGAGCCTCGTCTTCGTGCAGAGCCGCCGGCGCGCCGAGCACCTGGCGGCGGAGCTCTCGCGCCAGGGCCTGTCGGCGGCCCACCACCATGGCGGCCTCGCCGGCACGCAGCGCACGAGCACCGAGAGCGCCTTCCGCAGCGGGCGCACCCCCATCCTGGTGTCGACCGGAACCCTGGAGATGGGCCTCAACCTGCCCGTGCGCCAGGTGGTGCTCTACGACCTGCAGGCCTTCGACGGCACGGACTTCGTGCCGCTTCCGGTGACCACCGTCTGGCAACGCGCGGGGCGCGCCGGCCGCCCGGGGCTCGACCCCCATGGCGAGGTCGTGCTGCTCGCGCCGAGCTGGGACCGCACGGCGGACCGCTACCCGCAGGGCCACTTCGAGCCCGTGCGCTCGGGACTCGCCGCCCCCCGAGCACTGGCGGAGCAGGTCCTGGTGGAGGTCGGGGCGGGACTCAGCCGGGACAGCGCCCAGCTGCAGCGCGCACTCGGGGCCTCGCTCGCTCAACGTCAGCAGCGCCTGCCCGACGTGCGTGGCTGCGTCGCGACCATGGTCGAAGCGGGCATGCTGAAGGAGGTCCCCGACGAGCGGGTGCCCACCCGCATCCTGCTCAAGGCGACACGGCTCGGCCGGATCGCGGTCCGCCAACTCCTCGCCCCGGAGTCGGTGCTGCACCTGGCACGGCACGCGGCACAGGACCCACCACCCACCCTGACCTTCTTCGATCTGCTACTGCTGGCGACCACCACGCCCGACTGTGAGCCCGTCGTACCGGCCGACTTCGAAGAGCTGGACGACCTCGGCGCCCGGCTGGCGCGGGAGCCCACCACCCTCTTGCAGGGCTCTGCGCCCGCCATCACGGCACAGCTCGGGGTCCGCGGCCGCCGCCTGCTGGCCGCCATCAAGACCGCCCTCATCGCCCGCACCTGGACCCGGACCGGGGATGCGGACGCCACCGCCGAGGCCCTCGGGGTCTACCCCTTCGAGGTGCGGCGCCTCGGCGAAAGCCTGGAACGGGTCCTGAGCGCGCTCGTCGCCCTCCTCACCCCCGCACGCGAGCCCGACGCGCCTGCGGACCCGAGCGAGCCCGTCCCCCTGGCGGAGGACGCGGTGCCGCTCCTCGAGCGGGCACGGGCCCTGCTCGCGATGGTGAGCCACGGGGTCGACGAAGAGACGGTGACCCTCACCTACCTCCCCGGGATCGGCGGCACCCTGGCCCGGCGGCTGCGTGAGGCGGGCGTTGCGGACATCGAGGCGCTCGCCCAGGCCGAGCCCGCCGCGGTGGCTCGCGTCCGGGGCATCTCGCTGAAGCGCGCCACTGAATGGGTGAACGAGGCGACGGCGCGGCTACCGACCCACTCCCCCTGGCGGCTGCGTGAGGCCGGCCCGACGGCGGCAACCTCCCCCACGGAGTGGCCCGAAGGTCTCGACCCCTACCGGCTGGGGCGAGCCCGCGAGCTCCAGGTCACCCGCGAGGGAGCTCACGGGTTTAGGGTAACCGGCGGCCTGGAGCCGCACCAGGTCTCGCGAAGCGCGGGCGGGCTCACCTGCGATTGCCCCGACCACCGGGCGGGCCGTACCTGCAAACACGTGCTCGCGGTGCGCCTGTCCCTGGGGGACACCGCACTAGCGACCCTCGCCAGCCGCCTCGCCCGCGGACAAGACGATCCCACGTCCTTCGATCTCTTCGCCCTCTGGCTCGACCGACGGGAGCGCAGCCAATGACCGCACACCCCCCCACCCTGCTGGACACCCGGCGCGGACCGATCACCTTCCCGGCCTACATCCCGGTGACCACCTTCGGCGATCGCTACCCGCTCGATCAGCTCGTGCGCCCCTACCTGCCGAGACTCGCGCAGGCCGTCATGGTGAGCCTCCACTATGCCCGCCAGATGACCGAGAGGCCGAGGCTGCCCGTGCTCATCGACTCCGGCGGCTTCGCCTCGCTCTTCGAGGGCGCGGCCGTCACCGCGGCGCGGGGACTCGGGGTTCTGGAGCAGACCACCGAGGACGGGATCGAGCGCCTGCACCCGAGCGACGTGCTGGACTTCCAGGAGGCCACCGCTGACGTCGCGTTCACCCTCGACTTCCCCATCCCCCCCACGCTGGCAAATACTGAAGGTCGCCGGCGTCTCGATCTGACGGTCGCCAACGCCCACTGGGCGCTCGCGAACCGGCGCCGGCGCGATCTCCCCCTCTATGCCTGCGTGCAGGGCTGGGACGTGGAGAGCTACCGGGAGTGCGCCCGAGTGTATGCGGGCGCCGGCTTCGACGGGGTGGCCCTCGGCGGGCTGGTTCCGCGGGCCCAGGACCGCGGCCTCCTCTTCGCTATCGTCGAGGCGGTCCGCACCGAGCTACCGGGCCTGCCGCTTCACGTCTTTGGCCTCGGTCGACCGGATCTGGTCGCGGAGCTCTTTGCCCGCGGGGTGCAGTCCGTCGATTCGAGTGCCTTCGTGCAGCTGGCCGCGGAGGGGCGACTCTGGAGTGATCCGACAGTGCGACTCGCCGACGCCTCGCCGACCGAGCGCCTGCACCTGGCGCTCCACAACCTGGCCACCGCCTGCCAGGCCACCCTCCCGCTCTCGGCGCGACACATCGCCTTCGGCATGGGGCGCAGGAGGGATCGACCAGCCGATCCCGTCGCGCCCCCCTCTGTCGAGGGCGTCAAGCATCCCGTACCCTTCTACGTCATCCCCGGCGGACGCGAGAGCCGATCGACTCCGCCTTCCGTGGCTCGTGCCGCCCGCAGCCCCGTCCGGGTCAGCCAGGAGTAGATCCGATGCCCTTCCGCCAGGTGGAAGTCCCCCCGGAGGTGTTTCTGGAACACGCGGGCGTCACCGTCTACCGAACCTACCGTAACGACGACATCGATGAGCCTCGAACCTTTCTCTTCGGGCTCTCCCCCGAAGTATCCGACGACTCGCCGACCGGCGATCACGGCCACTTCGACGTCCGGGAACTGCCGGCGGAGATCCTGGCTCGCCACCCCGGTGTCAACGAGGGAGAGGACGTCGCGATACGAGGGGCGATCCGCGAGGCGATCGACAACAACGCCATACCCTATGTCGACGTTTCCGATTACCGACAGGGAGCGGGCCCGTGAGGTCTGCTGACAAGCCCGGCGACTCCGTCTACGGCTGAGCAAGAGCGCTCGACAGAAGGAAGGTCAGGCGTCCCCGAGGAGCTCCCCAAAGCGCGCCCGAGTATCCGAGTCGAGAAAGTAGAAATAGGTGCCCTTCATGCCACGCGTGCTGAGCACCCGGTACACGTGGCCCAGCTGCTGAACAGCAAGTGTCTCGTCGCGACGAAGTCCGCGCTTGAAGCTGGTGTCGCAGTTCATGTCGAGGTCTGACCGCCACCGCCCTTGACGCCGGTCCCAACGCAGATCCTTGCCGAAGATCACCCCCACGTAGTCGAACTCGAAACCCTGCGCCGAGTAGATGCAGCCAACCTCCTCCATCCCCTCCGGACGAGTCGCCCAGATCGTGTAAGGGTGCTCCCCGGCCACCGGTGGAGCACCCTTTCCATGCCGCAGCATCTCTGCGGGTTTGCGGTTCCAGGGGCGCTCCCAGTTACCAATCCGGACGTCTGGGACCAGCGCGCCGTCGGCCATCGGGTCCGACCACTCCCAGCAGAAGCCCGCGACAAGTCGTGCGCTACTTCCGTCATCGGCCCGGGCACGAATCGCGCGCTCCAACTCGGTGGGGTCGTCGAAGATCTTTACCTCGTACTCACCGTTCCGACGCCAGGCGAGCGAGCCTTCGGCGCCCAGCCCCAGGGCATGCTCCACCCAGCGGACGTAGGACTCGCTGCCCGCGCACCGGAACTGAGTGTTGAGGTCGTAGATCTGCACCGGGACGCCACGGGCAGCGGCGTAGCTCGCGATGCCCTCCACGGAGCCGGTCTCGTTCAGGCGCACGCTCTGCTGCCGGTCCAGCAAGAACACGGCGACCTTGGCCGCGTCAATGATCTCCTCAGCCTGCGGGCGTCTGGAGTAAATACGCGGACCGAACTGGGTCTTCTGGCGCAGACGATGGGCCTCGTCGCACACGATCAGGTCCACCGAGGCCGGAGGCGCGTCCCGGAAGTTGTGGGTGTAGCGGAAGATCGCCTCGCCGTCCTGCCCCACGACCGCTCGCATGTTGGTCGTGAAGGCCTTCGAGCCTGTCGCGTGGACGACGGCATACTCCTGTCGCGCTGCGGCACCGACTACCTGGACCGCGATGACGCTCTTGCCCGTGCCCGGGCCGCCCGTCACGACGACGACCTGACGCTCCCCCGTCTCCCGAGCCCGCACGATGTCCGCCAGGATCCGTTTGAACACTACCAGTTGTTCGTCCAGCAGGGTCCAGGGCTCATGCCCTTCAATCGACCTCGCGACGTTCTCCAGCAGCCTACGACTCGGCAGGAACCCGCCCCTGAGTACCCGCTCGACCAGGTCACGCCCCGCTCCCTGCCCGGTCCGCTCGGCCACGAACCGGCCGAGGTCTCGGGCCGTGTCGGCGGTGAAGACCGGCGCCTCGGAGAGCAGCGTGTAATAGTCGGGCGCTGCGAAGTCCCGGACCCGGTCCTCTCGGAGGTTATGGAGATAAGCCGCGCCCTGGAGTCGGATCGCCCCGCCGGCGAACGCGGAGTGGGTCTGGGCCAGATACCGGCAGTAGGCCCTGGCCTGCGCCGACGGATGGAGCTTCTCGAGCCCGCCAAGGCTGACGACATCCGGAACGCCACAGGCGTCGAACCGGTCCCACTGCTTGAACTCGAGGACCACGGCGCTCTTCACCGACGCCTGGTCGCTGCCAAGGAGCATGCAGTCGAGGCGGGAAGAGGAGAGAGGCAGCTGGTACTCCAGCACGATCCACGCCTCGTCGAGGCCCTCCCCGCTCACCGTCTCGGCGAAGGCGCCAAGCGATTCCCGCCAGGACTTGGTCTCGGAGTCCGTGGGCCGAGCATCCAGCCGCGACCGAAAGTTCCTCGTGAGGGCGTCGACGATCTGCCCCGCGGTGACCCGCTCGATGAACTGGCCGACACTACAGTCGTAGAGATGCACGTCTGCTCAGTACCCTACCTTCGGCAGCCCCGGGGATGGCAGGTGCATAGCGACGCCGTCCCCCGTGTATGGCACGCGCCCCGCTTCCGCCCGGATATTCGAGCTTGGCGCTCCATGGACGGGGCTACTTGACATCCGGATAGCGCTCCCGGAGCCAGCTGGCAAGGCGGGCGTTCGCATCCGGCGTTCTGATCGGCACCGGTACCGCCTCGAGTCCCGTTGCGTCGTGGCTCATCAGGAGCCACTGGCCCTTCTTGAACTTGAAGGTCTGGTTGAGCAGCTCCTCGCTCACCCCGAAGGCCTCGGCCACCACCTGCCGGTCGGACTGCCGGGGCAGCTTCGAGATGAAGTAGGTGTGGGGCTGGGCCATGACGTTGGTGTCGAGGTAGCGGATGCGCTGGGTCGCGATCCCGAGCCCGAGGCCAAACTTGCGGCCCCGCCGTGCGAGGGTCTCGGCGATCTCGAGCGACTCCTCGTAGCTACCCTTTCCTTCTCGCCGGATGAACTCGTCCGCTTCGTCGAAGATGAACGACACCAGCGGGTCAATGATCCCGCCGAGCCGGCGCTGCTCGTAGATCTCGTTGCCGAGGCGCTTTGCGAACGCGCGCAGCTCGTGCGGGTTGTGCGCCTGCACCACCCACAGGGAGGCACGCGAACGGTCATTGAGGTCGGCGACGATCTCCTCAAGCGTGATGCCAGCCGCGAAGTCCTGTGCGGCGGCCGTTTCCAAGTCCTCCAGCCTGCTGAGGATCGGTGCGTAGTCGTCTTGGAAGAAGGCGTCCGCAGCGAGCGCGGCTTCGAGGCCCTCCCGGATCTTGCGCGCGAGATCGGCGGTGAAGGTCGTGTGCTTGTAGTCGCCCCGGCCCAGAACCTCTCGCAGGACGCCCTTGGCCACCTCCGCTCGCTTGGCGATGTTCGCCCCCTTGCGGTCCTTGCCCCAGGGGGTCTGGTCGGTGAAGAAGAGGTCCCAGACCGTGAGGCTCTGCGCGTCGTGGAAGTAACGGATCTTGCCGCTGTGCACCAGGTCCCGCAGTCCGAACGCGATCCGGCGTCGCTCCGGAACCAGGGCCTTCGGTAACAGCGTGTACCGAACCAGGTGACGGGCCGCCTCGTCGAGCTTCGGTGCCCCGGGCAAGCCGTTGATGTGTTGAAAGAGCCCCTCCGGCAGCGTGTGCCGCCCGAGGACCAGCAGGCGTCCATCGACCTTCTCGCTGAGGAATTGATCCAGCAGCAGGCCCGTGTACTCGCTCATCAGATCGAAGAACACGAGCTTCAGCGGATGGGTCGCGTCGTTCAGGACCTTGGCGACGATGGTCGAGAGCAGATTGGACTTGCCCACCCCGGTGAAGCCGAAGATCGCGAAGTGGGTGCGGTAGAGTTCCTCGATCCGGAGCAGGATCTCGACTTTGTCGTCCCGCGCCATGGTCCCGATGACGGTCAGGTTCTCCTCCTCGGGCCGAATGCCGTTGTTGGCCACGAGGTTCGAGTACTCCGAGTCGAGGATCCGGACGCGGGAGCCCACCATTGCGATGTTGCTCTCGCCGCCCACCTTCGGCTCACCGTTCAGCGGCTCGACGATCTCCAGATTGGTCGGGATGGCGACGATCCGGATCTTCGTCGTGTCCTCGGTCGCCTCGCTCTCCTGCACCTCCCAGTCCTCGGAGGCACTCCTCGCGGCCTCGACCACGAAGCCCGGGTACCCGCCGGCGCCGCCTTGCAGCGCGTAGTGCGTAGGCAGCACTGTCGCCACCTCGAGCACGCTGTAGCGGTGAGTCGAGGCGTCGCCGGCGAAGTTCGGCACCGCGAGCAGCGTCCCTTCCTGGATCTCGTTGATGGCGCGCCGGGTGTAGTCGAACCAGACCACGTAGCGGTACCGGGTCTCCGGGGCCTCGGCCACCTCCATCAGGGTCCCTTCCATGTCCTTCACGAACATCAGCGTTTCCTCGAGTCCCGGATGTCCCGGAAGGTTCGGGTGAGGGGGCGGCCCGCCAGCAGCTGGGTCGACGAGCGGATGGTGTCCCCCACCGAGCGGCCGATGGTCTTGGCGCCCCAGTCGGCCTTGTGCAGCGGGTCGGGGTAGCCGATGGCCTCGGCGTAGTGGTTGCGGGTCAGCACCGAGAGCAGGTACATCATCGCGAGCTGGCCCGGATTGGGGTGGTCACGGTCACGCCAGGCGTAGACCGGGAAGCGCCCCAGCAGGGGGGTGTCGATCAGGATCTCGGCGGGCCCTTCCTCCCGCCCCGGCCAGTCCCAGGTGGGCGAGAGCAGGCGCTCGAGGAACACGACGTGACCCATCAGCGGGGTGCGCTTGTCGCGGCTGAGGAAGAACTGCCCGAGGCTCCTCGCGAAGAGCCGTTCCTGGTTGACGATCCGTCCCATGATCCCGGCGACCCGGGTCTCTTCGGTCCCTTCGACCCGCTCCCGGTGCAGCGTCATAAAGGCCGAGTCGAACTCCACCGTCGCCCAGGGCGCTTCGAGGGTCTCGTCGATGAGCGGCAGGGTTTCGCAGAAGATCCGATCGGTCCAGGGCAACATCCCCACTTGGAGCTCGGCCAGCTCCGGGTGAAAGCCGGTCTCCAGCGCGACCCCCAGGAAGTTGCGCGTGAGGTAGGCGGACGACGAGTCCTTCACTACCCCGAAGAAGAGCACCTTTCGCTCCCAGCAGGCCTCGATCAGGAGCCGCATCCCGACGCCGATGAGGAAACCGAGATCGTCCGGGGCCATCCAGCGCCGGCGCGGCACCCCGTGCTCGTCGGGGGCGTCGTACTGCAGCGCCCCGGGGTCCTTGTCCAGAAAGAGCCGTGAGCAGATGTTCTGGAACAGCTCGCGCACGTAGGCCCAGGACTCGTCGACCCGCACCGCCGGCCCGTAGCCAGGCGCTCCGAGACGCGGCCGGTGGAGCACGCCGCGCCGGACCAGGTATTCGGCCGCGTTGCGGACCTCCGCCACCTCGAGCCCGTGCTGGGCCGCCAGTTCTTCGAGCTGCACCGGCTCCGCGGGCCGGCGGGCGAGCGCCGCAACCACGATCCGGTGAAGGTCCATCCGCTTCGCCGACGGGATCCCGAGGTGCTCCGAGAAGGGGTGTGCCAGCGCGATGGTCACGTCCGCATCGGTCAGCGCCCGCCGGTCGTACGGGTAGCCCACCAAGCCGAGCTGGTCCTGGGCCCGCGCGACCGAGGCCAGCACGGAAGACGGAGAAAGGTCCATCAACAGCACGTGCGGGGCTTCCAGGCGCGAAGACCGGACGCTGTTATAGGCGAGGAACACCTCCGCGAGCTGCATCACCTGCACGTGCACGGCCGAGAGGTTGACCCGCTCCTCCTCGGTCACGAGGAACTGCTCGCCCTGCCCCGACGTCACCTCCTCGAGCCGCGCGAACGGCACCGGCACCCAGGCGACCATCGACACGTCGTGGTCGAGCGACCAGCGCTTGTAGCGCAGCTGGTGGGCGCCCCCGTTCAGCACCAGCTCGCCGCGGGCGCCGTAGGCCCCACCGAAGAAGGTGATCAGGTCCGAGAAAACCTCGCGCCGACAGGTCCCGTCGATCGCGACGAACTGGAGCGTGTTGGTGCCGCACGCCTTCTCCAGCCGCTCCTGCAGCCGAGCCCGGACGCGCTCGTTGCGAAAGCGCTCGGCAAAGTCGCAGACGAGCCGGGCGAAGAAGTCGCGATAGAAACCCTCGCTGGCCCCCACCCGGTCCCGGTACATCGCCTCGTACTGGGCATGGCTCGCCGAGAGGGCGGTGTGGTACTGGCGCGAGATCTCGGAGACTTTCGACACGGTCTATCCCAACCCCTGCATCAAGGGCCGCACCGGCGCTTGTATCCCTCCATGAAGTCAGCCAGACCGTCCCTGCGTACCGTCTGCAAGCGGCACATCAACTCGTGCGGCACCTGGCGCAGGCGATACGCCCGCAGCAGGTCCTCCTCCATGCGGGTCCACAATCCCGCAGCCATCTCCGCGTCCGCGAGCGCCCGGTGGTGCCGCCCCGTCACCCGAACCCCAGCGTAATCCACGAGCGTACCCAGCTTGTGGTTCGGGGCATCCGGATACAGCCGCCGAGCCACCCGCATCGAGCAGGCCACCTCCTGACGGCGCCGCTGTCGGATCCGGGCCAGCTCCGCATCGAGAAACTTGCGGTCAAAGGAGGCATTGTGCGCCACGAGCGGGAGGTCGCCTACGAAGCGGGCGAATGCGGCCATGACCTCCTTGGCTGGCGGCGCCTCGCGTACCATCGCATTCGTAATGCCGGTCAACTCCTCGATGAACCGCGGGACATGCACTCCTGCGTTCATCAGGCTCTGGTAGCGGGCCACGACCCGGCCCCGGTCCAGGACGACCGCCGCAATCTCGGTGGCGCGGGCACCCTCGTCCGGGGAAAGGCCCGTGGTCTCGAAGTCGATGACGACGACCGTGCTATCCAAGACTCGCTCACCTCTAACGGACGTCAGCACCAGGGAGGATAGCGAGAGCTTCCGGCCTGTCCTTGAACCTCACCCTCCTGCGAGTACCGCCATCGCCAGGATGTCGCGCTCCACATAGTCTCGGAAACTCTCCACGTCGGTGAAATACCTGAAGCCGTGGGCGTTGGCGAGTGCGAGCACCTCCGGGGTCTCGTTCAGGAGCACGGCAATCGGTTGACTGAGCCCCTCTTGGAGTCCACTGGGCCAGGCAAGGTCGATAACCGCGATCGGTGCCCCGGTCTCGTTATCGACGAGCTCGAAGTTCAGGAACCCCGCCGGCAACTGCTGGCTCTGAACCCAGTCGTTCACACCCGACAGCGCTGCCTCCTCGGCCTCGCTGCCCACCCCGCCAGGCGGTATCACGTCCTTCCCAGCCCGGACGACCGCGGCCACCGGCGCGATCTGCGTCATCACCCCCACGTCTCCGTGGAGCAGTTCCGCCAGGAACCCGTTCGCCGCCTCCGCCAACAGCTCTTTCCGGGCTTCCAGAAAGTCTCGATAGCGGCCTACCCGCCACAAGGAGCGGTCCTGCGGGATCCACTGCGAGGCGAGGGCGCCAGGATGCTTCGTTTCCACCTCTTCAAAATATGCCTCAGGGCGCTTGTCGCTGATCTGGAGGTTGGCGTCCTTGGTCTGGAAGCAGAAGTTGGCAACCGCATTGACCTCTGGGCGGGTGTACCCTTGCTTGTAAAGCAGGGCCTTAGGAAAGATGTGGTGAACCTCCAACTTGCTCATCTTGCCGAGGAGGTGACCCTTCAGCGGAAGCCCCGTGCTCCAGTCCCTGGCCTCGCCGACCCGCGTCAGCATGTAGAGTACGGGATAGAAACGCGCACCCACACTCCATCCCGCGAAATGCCCAGCCTCGACCCGAAGCCCCCCGTGCCACAGGCGCAACTGCTCGATGAGGCGGTCAAGGGCGCCGTCCAGGACTTCGATGGCCGCGAGATCCTGGTCGATGTAGCTCTCCACCGACCCCGAGAACCGTCCCCACATGCCTGATTGCACGAACCAGAAAAGCAGCTTGTCCCGCTCCACGGCGTCCAGGTGGCCACCTTTCCCGTCGAGATAGCGGGCCATGACGGGAATGGCGAATCGGCCGAACAGGACGCCGTCGTGATCCAGGCCAAGGCGGCCACCGATCATGTTCAGCGCCACGTCGATCCGATTGATGGCTCTGGCAAGCCCGTCCTGCACAACCTCCGGCCCGATGTCGTGCAGGTGCTGGAACTTCGCCTCGCCGGTTACAATGGTGTTGACGTTCCTCAAGAGCCAATCCAGCTCGAAATGGAAACCCGCGGCTGCCCACGCTTTGAGCGCCAGCTTCATCCGTTCCCGCGCCTCGGGCCAATCGGCGCAGATCTTCGCCAGCGCCAAGTCGCCTTTCGACAGCTTCGTGCCGCCGCTGTTGACGCGGTTGAAGATGTCGACGACTACATCGACCGTCTTGTCCTTTCCAGTGACCTCCTCCACGTGCAGGTCGACGTCCTGAATGCTCAGGACCCGGCTCAGCCGGCCGACGTAATCGCCCAGCTTCGGCGCGAGTGCGGACTCCTGGCCCAGCCGTGCGACAAAGCGACCGAGGCCCGCCGTCCCTTCTTGTAGCAACCTCGTGACGTCGATCCAGACCGGGTCGCCCGCCATCTTGACCGGGGAGTAAAACGCGAACTCTTCGCGCTCCATATTGAAGGTCAAACCCGTGAAGGCCTGCGCGTTGCCGTCGAAGAAGCGTGGCGGCTTACCCCTTATCACCCCATAGAGGGACGTCATGCGCTGCTGCCCGTCCAGGAGCAGCTTCACCACACCGGGCGCCAACTGACCATCACCCCGATGCTGGGCTCCAGCCGATTCGGTTGCCCAGACCAGAAGGCTGCCCACCGGATGGTGCCGGTAGAGGGAGTCAAACAGCGCCCGCACCTGGTCACGGTTCCACACGTAGCCCCGCTGAAACTCGGGCAGCGCCATGTGGCCGCTATCGATGTGGTCCAGGATGGTCGAGATCTTCATGGCTTGACTTCCTTCATGAACCCGAGGGGACATCCTGACGGCTGGTCGCCGGCCTGAACCATCGTTCGTCCCCGAACCTGGCGGTGACGCGCAGGGGAAAGACTATGTCCCATAGCCGTTTGAGGGGTATCCCGGCCCGGCAACCTAGCTTCCCCGCACCTCGTACCGGTAGATGGTCGACTCCGTGTCGCGCCGCATCAGCCGGTCGATGCCACCACTCAGCTCGAATCGCTGCACGCGGGGGAGTCCGTCCGCGTCCACCAGCCGGAGGTCGACTGTACGATCGTGGAAGCCCCGACTCCTGGCGAGGGTGTGCACATTGACGGAGACGTCCACGCCGGGAAGCGCCTCTTGTAGCTGGCGAGCGACCGCCTCCCGCATGCGATAGGGAGGCTGGTATCGGTCTTCACTCATTCGCAGCTCACGGCAGTGGACTGTCAGTTTCCTCATCTCTCCCACGGTCCCCCGCAGGAAGCGGAGGAAATCCTCCAGCGCCCTTCGCTGAGGACCCTCTACCCCGCAGTAGGGATCTCGGACTACGACCTCCTCGGCGTAACGCCCTCGCGCCACTGCGAAGTACCGCTCCAGCTGGGGCTCCTCCCCCGGTCTCACCTCCCACCGCTCGAGCGGCTGCGTTTCCTGCAGCTCTTTGGCTGCATAGAAGACCGCGCCACGCTCGATTTCAGAGAGCCTCGCAACGGTCGCCTCGTCGACGGGGGAGAGATAGAGCGGCTCGGGCAGCAGATTTGCCAGAAGCGATGGCATGGGCGCGCCGCTGATCAGTCCCTGGGCCTGTGCGACACCCCTCGACCAGACCCTGGGCAGGCCCGCCAGATCCTGTTCTTCCAAGCCCCTGCACCAGCCGATCCGCAGCAGCCCGTCCTTCACGTAGGGGTACAACTTCAGTGCGGTCTGCCGCAGCCGCGAGTGATCCGACCAGACCGCCATGTCGAGCGGCTCCCGGACGAGCACGGTGGCTGAACGTCCCTCGTTCAGCCAGTCCAGGAGCCAGTGACGGGCCGCTTCGTCAGAACTCGTCCTCGCATCGAGGGCCGGGCCGAGCAAGCCAACGTCCCGGGTCCCGGCGAGCCGATCGGACAGCGCGGCCAAGCTCGGGTTGCGCCAGCGCACGCAGCCGCGCTGTTCGTACGGGTCCTCGGCGAGTGAGGCCCGCAGTCCTTCAAGCCACGCGAGGACCGGCTTTCGGTCGAAGAGATCCCAGGACTGCTGATTGCTGTAGTCGCAAAGGCAGGCGCTGCAGGCCGTGGCGCAATCTCGGGGGCAGGCGAGGTGTTCGACCGCTCGGCCGAGCAGATCGCCGATCGCCACGTCGTGCCGGAGCTTCACGCAGTAGCCGGCCCCACCGGCCACCGCGTCGTACAGAATAGCCTCCAGCCTCGCACCTCGTCGGCGGTAGGTGGCGCGCAGCTCCGACGCCGACACGCCGAGAACGTCGGCGGCCCCGAAGCGGAGCGCCTCGCTCAACGTCCTCGCGAATGAGTCCAGAAACGACCCCGGGCTGGGAGAGTCAACGGGCGGCAAGGGCAGCTGCGTCAGGAACCGGATTAGCAGAACGTCCGTTTCGAACTCGTGAGCGAGGTCTACGGGGGATGGCAGCCGCGAATTCCTGCAGGATTCACCTGTCAGAGGATCCTTGTGGCTCACCGGCACAGATTGCATCTTCTCCGCGGCCTCAGAGTAGTTGCAGAGGCCACACACGCGATATCCGAGTCCGCGCGGGCCCCGGTTCACGACGAACAGCCTGCCTGGCTGCTCCTCCGGGTCCGCCGGCTGCGACCGCAATAGCGCCAGCTGGACAAGGCCTGGCGCCACATCGAGAAACTGCTCCGGCCGCGGTAGCGTGATGAGACGCGCCTCGTCCGGCTTGCGTTCGCGCCGCCGCTGGCTCTCGGGAGCTTTGCCGTGCCGCTCCTCGTAGCTCGTCACGAAACCCACCGGCTTAACGAACGCACGCGTCGGGCGCCGAGCATGGACCCCGCAGTTCGTGCACTCACCCGCAACATCCGTCCGCTCTACACCCACGTCGACGTGGTGACACTCCGGACACGCCGCGTACCACTCCGTCGGCATGAACATCTTCGGATACCGCGCCAGCCCGGCACTGCGCCAGATACGGCCGTTGGCCACGACCTCGGCCCCCGGGGCGTACTCGCTGATCCCGAGGGTCGCGTCGCGCGTCAGGGCCACGTCAGAGTCCTGGCCAAACCCGCCGCGTGCACCGTACTCCCGCACCACCTCGAGAGTGAGGCTATGGACAGGGAAGCTGTAGGTGGGAATGAGGCTCCTCGCGGAGAGCTGCCGCACAAGGAACTGCCCGAGGTACTGCTCGCGCAGCCGGAGCCAGTGAAGCTGTCTGCCGGCGGCGCGGGTGTCCGTCCTGGCCCGCTCGCTCGCCTCTTCGACCTTGCTTGTGTAGAGCTGCCACCGCTCGTGGACGTCCTGGGCGAAGCGGAACATCTGTTCTCGGAAGTGTTGGCGGAGTTCCCGGCCTCGCAACGGTACCGTGCTTCGGAGGTACGCGGGCAGCCGATCTCCCAACCGCTCCGCCTCCGCAAGCACGGTCTGCCCTGCTTGGCTCTCGAGCCAAGCGTCCAGGTCGTCTCGCCAGGACGATAGCTCGGCCGCACCGAACGCGTCCCCGAACAGGTCCTGCATGATGGGAGCGTTCCGATTCAGGTTCTGGACACGGTGCAGCAGATACCCGGAGAGGATGACGGCATTCTGGTGCCGTCGGAACAACCTGGCGTTGTCCAGGGTGATGAACGGGATCGGAGCCCGGTCGCCCAGGTACTCTCGCAGGCGCCGAAACACGGCCTGGTCGTACTGGCTCGTTCTCGCGATCGTCACGCAGAAGGGCGCCGCCTGGGCCCGCCGTCCTGCGCGTCCAGTGCGCTGCTGATAATTAGCCACCCCCGGCGGCACGTTCAGGTTGACGACGGCCTCCAGGTCACCCAGGTCGACCCCAAGCTCCATGGTGGTGGTGCAACTGAGGACGTTTACCTTCCCCTCCCCGAACTCCCGCTCCACCTGCTCGCGCAAGTCAGTGGACAACGATGCGGTGTGCTCGCGCGCCCGAGGGGTAACGCCGGGGCTCGTGCGGTAGCTGACGCCGTAGTGGTTCTCCTCGCGGAGTTGGCGGCGCTCGTCGTCGCTGAGGAGCCTCACCGTACCGCGGCAGCGGAAGGCAGTGCACTTGTTCGCTACGACGTCGGTCTGAAGCAGCCCGCAGGTCTGGCAGGTACCGACCTCTGCCCCCTCGCCGCTCGAGAGCTCCAGTAGGCGCCCGTCGAGGCCGAATCCGGGCTGGGCATTGACGAGCACCTTGCGCTCGACCAGGGCCTGCCAGACTGCGAGAAGGAGCTCCCGGGCTGCGCTCCAGGACCACCCGAGCTGCTCCACCAGATACCACGTCCGCCGGTTGTGGCGCCGCTGCCCCTCCGCCGGCAGCCACGCGAAGGAGATGTTCGGGTTGGTCTTGTAGAGCTCGAACGCACGCTTGCCCGCGTAAAGGGGCCCCCAGATGTGGGGATCGTCCATCGGCACGTCGTAGAACTCGCCGAGCGCCCGTGCCCGCCGAACCGTCTCCAGTAGGAATCGGATCAGGGTCGCCGTCTGCGAACGCAGCCCCTCCGGCACCTGAGGCTCGACATCCCGGACGACCTTGCGGAGAGGCCCGTTGGAGTAGCCGACCGTGACGAGTCCCAGCGCTTCGAGGGAGTTGCGCCGACCACCCGGTGTGCAGAACTCCGCCCCGATCCTCCCGAGCAGGAGGTCGCGCATCTTTTGCAGGGAGCTGACGACGTTACCCTCCCGGTCAAGCATCACCGGGAGCCCCCGCTTCTTCCAGAACTTGAATACCCCGTCCGCAGCGAGTTCCAGGTCGATCGGCTCCGAAGCCGCCTGCGTGACGCCGTAGAGCGCTCGCCTCAGCGCGATATCCCCCGCCGTGCTTTGGAAGTACGGCGCGAAGAAGGCCGCGTCCTGGCGGTTGTCGGAGAAGGTGAGCAGGCTGCGCCCGCCCATGGGCAGCGGCTCGTCCGCCTGGGAGGACTCGGGCAACGCCTCGAGGACCTTCTGCACCACCACTGCCCCGAGCGCCTCGTTGCCCGGGTGCATGCGGGTAACGACCTCCAGCTCAGCTGCGCCCGCCCTCCCCCCACACGCGGGGCACACGGTGACCTGAGAGGGACTGTCCTCGACGTCGTCCTTCGTGGCGACCATGTAGAGCTTGACGGCCGCCTCGGCGGGGGCTGCGAGGGCGCCAGTGCGGACGTCGAGCAGGACGACCCCTCGCGAAGCTCCGGTGGGCCCCGGGCCGGCCGGTTGTGGGTCCGGCGGCGACTCCTCCGCCTCGTCATCCACCTCGTCATCCGTCCGTACGTCCGGTGGGGTGCCCAGCCAGAACACCCGGCGCTTGACGCGGCCCTCGTCCACCAGCGGGCGCCGGTTGTAGAGCCGGACCCCGTGTTCAAACCCTTCGAGGAAGGGTTGACCACACTTGCGGCATACCAATAGCGGGTACTGCAGACCTTCAACCGTCTCGCTGTGGCGCATGGCGCTCGCTTGCGCCCAACCTTCGGGTGAGTTGTCGGGCCGCACCGCCACACCCTCGATACTGTTGGTCGCGATGTGGTAGCGACTCGGCAGCAGGGGGAAGGCATCACGATTCGCCCGTGCCAACATTCCGACGAGCATCACCGCGCTGAGCGCGGCTCCGAGGTCCGCCTCTTGGTCGGGATATCCCACGAACACCCGCTCCGCGACCATCCGAAAGTCCATGACGCCGCCGCGGTCCAGCACTTGCGATACCGCCCGCACTTCCCGGTTGGCCGCGAAGATGCGCTCCAGGCCCTCCCCGACATCCACCCCTCTGGGGAGCGCGGGAACCTGCCCCTTGAGCCCCGCGCGCGCAACCGCCGAGTCCCAGCGCTGGCGGTCGAGCGTCTGGTCCACCTCTCCCCTCAGCGCGTGGCCGAGCTTGACCCACTCCTGCGCGCCGAGACCCCAGAGGTCGTCCCTAGGCTCCTGTAGCCGCAGGTGCGGCGCCCGGCGCCCTCGCACCACGTGGCGGAACGGCTCACCAAACAGATCCGATGCGAAGCTCAGGATCTTCTCGTCGGCCCCTTCGTACTCTGGCAGGCTCGCGCCCGTACCGAAGACCTGGAGCGGCTCCTTCAGCTCGAGGCGGTTCTTGAGCTTGCGGAGCAGGAACGCGACCTCGGTAGCCTGGGCACCGCTGTAAGTGTGGATCTCGTCCAGCACAACCATGCGCAGGGAACGTTGGGCGAAGAGTGGGGCATTCCTCGGCAGGAGCAGCAGGCGCGCGAGCATCGCGTAGTTCGTGATCAGGACGTGGGGAGGTCGGGCCAGCATCTCCTCGCGCGTGAGGAGCCAGTTGGGGGGTATCTTGCGGGAGCCGAGCGCCCTCGTCAGCTTCTCGTTTCGGAGGAGCTTGGCCTCTTCCTCCGCCCGGTCGACATTCGCCTTTATCTGGGAGGTGAATCGGCCGAAGGTGATGCCCTGCTCTGCCAAGTGCACGCCGAACAGCGGGGCGATGCGGTAGTAGAGCTGGTCGTTCGCCAGCGCGTTCATGGGGTAGACGATGAGACAACGCACCCCCGGCTCGCCCCGGTCTAGGTCGGACAGCAAGGAGTGCGCGACCGGGTAGAGGAAGGTCTCCGTCTTGCCGCTGCCCGTCCCGGTGGCGACGAGGAGGTTCTGCCCCTTCTCGCACGAGAGGCGGAGCGCGCGTTCCTGGTGAAGGTGTAGCGGCCGATTCAGCACGTGCGGCGGGAGGCCGCCCAGCCCGTCGTGCAGCGGGCCGCCGCTGCGCTTCAGGAGTTCCGAAAGCGGGCGGCCCTTCTCGAAGTCTGGCAGCGCCTCGACGAAAGGCCCGCCGATCAGCTCATGCTGCGCGAGGAGCCGCCGGAACTCCTGCTGCAGGCGTGGGTATCGCCGGCTGATCGGCAGCGTCGTCGGGATATAGCGCCGGAGCGTCTCGGCGAGGGTGTCCACCAGCTGGAGGGGGTTGGTCTCGGCCATCGGTCGCTGCTCCTAGTCCTCCGACGCGAACGCGAGCTCCCAGAGGAGCAGGTAGAAACCGAGGATCTCCTCCCCGATGTAGAGCAGGTAGGAGAGCGCCGCCCCGAGTCGCCCCTCCTCCGCGCCACTGTGCCTCTGGAGCGTCTCGCGGAGCTTCGTAAGGGCCCCCGGGACTCTCGCCTCCCACCGGCACACCTGCGCGACGAGGGAGAGAAACCCCACGATGTCGCGAAGATTCTCCTGCTCCTGCTGCTCCGCCTCCGCCAGGGACTCCGGGGCATCGCAGCGCAGGAGGCCGAGCGCGCCGTGCATGTTGTCGAAGTGAGCGGGGAAACGACTACCGAAGCTGGCGAGGTGCAGCGCCCGCACCTGCTTCAGGAGGAACAAGGCGTGGATCCCCCGGTCCTCCGTGCCGTCGAGAGTCCTCCGGTACCGATCCTTCAGGTCCGCAAGCGCAAACTGGTAGTGAAGGGCTCCGAGCAAGTCGCCCCTTCCCGGCCGCCAGCCTTCCTGGCGCAGGAGACGCAGCCGTGCCGAGAGGTCCGAGCACAGGAGGGCGGCCCCGAACACGGGGATCCGGAACGACGTGGGACGGGCACCCCGCTGCATCGCGACCGCGTTCTTGAACCCTACGGCCGCGACGGGGTCGGCGACCCCGTCCGTGAACAGCCTCAGGAGATCCCCCCCGAACAACGGAAGAAGCCCCAGCGCGCGACCCGTCCCCCCCTGCGTCGGCGGAGCGCCGACGTACTCCGAGGCCGGTCGGCACAGGACCCAGGGCATCCCGACGACGAAGGAAAGGTGGGGCACCCAACTGGCCGGTGCAGTCTCCGGAGGCTGCTGGCCCACCCACTCGACGACCTCCCGCGGCAGAGGACCGGCGTGGCGATCAAAGCGTCGGACGAGACGCCGCCAGACGTCGGAGATCCAGCTCAGCTGTTCCCAGGCTTCCGGACTATGGCACACGAGCGCAAGCCGGTGGACACGCGGTAACGCAACGAGCGCCTGCTCCTCCGAAAGGTGATCGGCGACGGAGAGGAGGGCATTCCGATTGAGCCAGGCGCCCCCCTCCCCGATCGTGAGTCCGACATAGAACATATCCGCGTGCTTGTTCGTCAGGTGTCCCCACCGCCCCTCGACCTGCACGTCCACCTCCAGCGCCCAGAAGCCTGCCGGCCACCGTTCCAGCGGGACGCTGATGGTGTAGACCTCCCCCTTCCCGGACCGAGACGAGAAGACCCAGGCACGGGCATCCGGATCTTGCAGGTGAGCGACGTCGTCCGGGAGCAGATCGACGCTGACTTTGCGGCCCGTCAGCAGGTCCTCGCCCGAGAGGCGGAACCGGGCGGCCGCTCGCGGCAGCGTGAGCTCGACCTCGTAGCCGCCCGCCTTTGGCCTGGCCTCGAACTGCAGCACCTCGTGTGGCGCGACGATCCTGACGAGCGCCTCCCGTGCGAACTCGTCCGAGCCGCGGAAATAAAGCGTGTCCTCCCCGGGGCGCAGGTAGTCCACGAGGGCCGCGACCTGGAGCTTCTTCACCCCGACTCGCGCGAACGGGACGGCCACGCGGAGACCACCGAGCTCGAGGACCCCGTCCCGATCCGCGTAGACCTCGAGCACAGTCCGCGTCGCGGGGGTCGCGACGAGGGTCACGCCCTTGCGCAGGGGCCGCTCGACGACGCCCCCCTCCTGGTAATCGCGGGCATAGAGGAAGGTCCCGGGCACCGACCAGACCAGAGGGACCGGGCCGCGCCCGCGCAGGTCGAAGACCGTCCGGAAGAACCGGTTGCCGTCATCGGCGTAGGTGAGCGTGCAAGCCTGGGGGTCCTCCTGGAGGTTCTCGCTCGCAGACCGGTCGAGGTTCTGCGGGAGCTGGCTGCACGCGAACACACAGCGCCCACGGACCTCCTCGAGGCTATTCCAGAGGTAACCGCCCACCCGGGCCAAGGCTCGTCCGGCACCGACCCTCCGGAGCTCCACCAGCACGCGACCAAGCCCGGGCGAGAGCCGCCGCAGGTGCGGCGCCAGGTCTAGCACGGAGCTCTCGCTCCCCTCGGCCACGGGCACGGTGAAGGATTCTCCAAGGCCGCCGGGGCTCACCTGCACCTCGAAGCGCGAGCCGTCCACGAGCCACTCGCTGGGGAGAACGATGCGCAGAGAGAGGCGCACGGGCAGAAAGACCTCGGTGCCCCGGACGTCCCGTACCGAAGCGCCGTTCAACGCCACCAGGGCCGTCGCGTCCGCCTTCAGTGTCACGCTGGCCGGGCCCCGTCGCAGCTCCAGGGCCTCGCCCGGGTCGAGCTTGCACTCGAGCCCGTAGCAGTCCGGGTCAGCGGTCAGCTGCTCGACCTCGTCCGCGCGTCCGTCGGGTACGAAGCGGAGGACGAGCTGGTAGGAGCCAGGCTCGAGGGCGACAACGCCCGGCTGACCCAGCCTTGCGCCGGCTACGAAGGCCCCACCGCTGCTGCAGACGAGGAGACGGTTCTCGCGCCGGTCTTCCCAGAGGGTCTCCTTAAGGGCGACCACGCCCCCGCTGCGCATGACCGTGACCGCGGACGGCAGGTCTTCCTCGAAGGGCACGAAGCGCGGTTCAGAGAGCCCCTCGTACCGGTGGCGCTGGGCCCCCACCTCCACGGACCACTCCATACCGTCCGCCGCGGGCAGTTCGACGCCGAGGATGCCGTCGCGCCAGAGCACGCGCGGGATGGCCAGCGACCGGGTCCACGAGCCGGGGACGGGGCCTCTTCCGTCGAAGCCGGCCGCAAACGCCCGCCCCAGGGCGTAGGCCTGGACGTCCGCAGCCGTCGGCTCCCGATAGGCTTTGGAGAAGAGGCGGGTGTAGAAACCTGTGTCATCGTCCGCCACGGCTCGTCGTACCCGCACAGGAAACGGGGCCCCGAGGGTGTCCAGCAACCCCCGCTGCCAGAGCTTGATGGCGCCGGGGTCGTCGTCGTCCGGAATACCCGTCGCCCGCGCGTAGCGGGCCATCCGCTGCACGAGCTCACCGGCGGCGGCGAGCGGAACCCCGGCCTGGCGCAGGTACTCATCGACCATGTAATTCGCGCCGGACTGCCGCGGCGACACCGCGAGTCCGAGCGCCACGCACGCGCGCCGGTACCCACTCCAGAGCCGCTCTCTCTGTGCCTGGCTCAACGCCCCCGCCCGGCCGAGAACGGCGGCGTCAACGAGGGGATGCACCTCCCCGTTGGGGTTCTGCCCGTATCCCTCGACCACGTGGATGGTCAGGTAGGAAGCAAAGAGGGCCGGCCACTTCTTGAGGCCATCGAGGTAGGCGTCGACTGGTCTCGGCTGCAACGCGATGACCTTCTTCAGATAGTCCCGCGCGTTCGGCCCGAACACATCCGTGTAAAGTCCGAGGAAGGGCAGTTCGCCCCGGTGGAGCTTGTCCCCCAGGGTCTTCTCGGAGCGATCAAGGAAAATTGCGAGCCCCGCGCTGGTCGCCACTACCGCCTCCGTTCGCCCGTCCCGTCCGCCGGACTCTCGTCCGCAGCTACGTTCGTTCCAACGCCCAAAGGTCGTCCATCGGCCGGTAACTCCCCCCCGACGCGCCCGCGGACATGTGGGCCTTCTCCCGCACCAGCCCCGCGTGCCACAGGTTCTGCTTCAGCTTGAACACGGTGCTCGGGTTATAGGCATCGCCCGGCAGTTCGGCCGACGGCTCCCCCGACGGATCGGACAGGAACACGGCAGACGCTAGCGGCGGATCCAGACGCGCGCCGGCGAGTGCCAGATCCGGGAGAGTCGCGCCCCCACCGAGCGTCTCCAGCGCTTGCAAGATCAGGCGCACCACGGGTTGCTGGAGCAGGACGAATCGGGCGACGGCCGCCAGTGCCGGCGCCGCCTCGCACAGCCGCGCGCGCTTTGACGGGCGCGTCTGGGGGGTGAATCCGAGTGCGTCGAGGAGGTCCGCCACGGTTCGGCCCTCAAGCGTCGCCGCCAGCCGCCGGTCCACCAGCCCCAGACTGATCGCTCCTTCGATGGCGTGCCGACGTGTCCCCGCAGTCCCGAGATCGGGCCACTCTGCTTCGAGGAGCTCGATCAGTTCCCGGTCTCCGGGTCGGAACGAGGCGAGGTACGGGATGACCAGGTAGTTGAGGGGGTGATTCAGCTGCAGACGCCGAGCGGTAGGGACCCCCCGGAGGGCTGAACTGACGACGCTCAGATCTTGCGGGAGAGGTAGAGGGTCAGCCGGTGGCGTCACCTCGACCCATCGTTCGCCATCGAGTGCGAGTAGCCCCACGCCGACGTCCTTCGCCATGGTGCCGGCCGCTCGGCGCAAGTTGTCAGGCCGCGCCGGTAGCGCGAGGTAGGCGTGGTGGACGCCAGCACGGTAGCTCCGCGCCTGGCCGAGCCCGCGCGCCCAGTCCCCCTCCTTCGCCTTGACCTCAAACCCGGCGACCACCTGTCCGGCCGCCCGCTCGAGGGCGCAGAGCATGTCGGGACGGGCGGCGCCGATGCTGACGCGCGCCATGGGCTCGAGGTCCCGCGCATAGCGGCTATGGGCGTACGACGGGTCAGCGTCGACCAGGACACGGCTGGCGGGCGTTCCGTGGAGACCCTCCGCGAGCAGGTGCTTTTTCAACGAACGGACAACCGCTGCCTCCGGAGCGGACATGGCAGGCTCAGGCCCTCACCCTCACCCCCGGCAGCCGCGGCTGCTTCTCCCCGTGCCGGCTGGCGTACTGGATCTGGTAGTCCGGACAGTACGTGCGCGAGTCACACACGACGCAGGTGCTCTCGGCGGTGGCGTTGCGCTCCCACGCTTTGAGGATGGGCTGACCGTGGCATTCTTTCCCGAGGCAGGTCTCGATCCGCTCCACCACACCGTCAAATGCCGATAGGGCCGCCCTGATAGCCTCCTGTGTGACCGGGACGACCCGCAGGGCCCGATCCAGCCGATACTCGAAGGGAAGCGGCGGAAGCACCGACCGCTCGGCTCCAGGGAGTGGGTCCTTTGTGCCCCATCGGCGGAGGATGTCGGCCGCCGCCGAGCCGGCAACAGGCAACACGTCAGTCCTGGCGCCCGTCACCTCACGCTTGAGCGTCTCAAGGTCTGAGCGCGTCGGATGCAGCTCGTTGATGTAGATGAGCACCCCTGCAGCGACAGGCAGAGCATCCGGCTGGTGGCGCCGGATCTCGGCGTAGGTCATGAGTTGCCAGGCGTACTGGGTCCACAGTCCGATCGGGCCCTCACCCCCCTCGTACGGAGGGCGCCGCATGCCCTTGTAGTCGATGATCACCTCAAACCGGTCGCCGGGGCGTTCGGGTAGCGTCTTCAGGATAGCCCGGACGATGGGGTTCGCCGCGAACCGAGGGTCGTGAAGCTGGACGTGGGTGACGACATCGATCACCCCGACCATCTCGTACCGGTCCGCCTCCCGGAACTGAAGCGCCGGATCGATCGCCGGGAGTGACCTCGCGCCGGTCAGGCGCACTTCCGCCCGGTGGATGAGCGGGAAGAGGTGTGGCCCCAGTTCATTCACGGCGGTATCAGCCCGCTCTCGGCCGATCCGCTCCAACTCATCATCCCACGGCACCAAGCCCCGAGCGGCCAGACGGGCCTCGATAAGGTCGCGAATGGACTTGAGCTCCGCCTCGGGCCAGGGCGGAACGGAAGGCACGCCCCTCTTCTGCCATTCGTCGTAGCGCCGGTAAGCCTCCTCCATGACTCCGTGAATGAACTCCCCGAACCATAGCTGCACCGGCCGAGACGAGGGGAGCCTTCCGACCCGCGTGTACCGATACTGGAGCCCGCAGCGCAGGAAGCCGAGCAGGTCTCCCGTCAGACTGTAGGACGGGAGCGAGTACGTCCTAGGTCTCACCGTCACCATCTTGTCAACACTACTCACTTGCCCGCCACCTCACATTCCCTTCCCCGGAAGCCTCCACCTCCAACATGCCTTGCCATCAGACTGCCAAACCTTCGTCACGCCGCGTGCTAAAACGGCCCGGGCCCAATCACGGCCGTCGCAATATCCCCTAATACCCGGCACGCCCGCAGCTCCGCCCAAATTACCAATCCTCGCGCTGCGTAAACTTCAGACCCTCGTACGACCCCAGTTCGCAATCCGACTTTCTCATCTCCTCCAGTTGCGTCACTAGCTCTTGGTCCTCTTCCGGGCTAAGGTATCGTGACTTCTGTTCTCCAAAAACAACGTACGAATACCCTTTCCCTTCCTCGTACTTATCGATTCCTTCACACATCTCTTCACCCGCCGCTTGCCTTTCTCGATATCGCCAGAGAATCAATGGCGACAGCGCAAGGCACCGACCCTCCTCAAGATTGACAATGAACGCCTCCTCCGGAGAAAACGCCTCTCTTCCCTCGTATTTCACCATCCGATAAAATGGGCGTGCAACGCTAGCGACCCTGAACACACCAGAAAACGCATTCCCGAACCGCATCTTCGTAACGCCTTCAAAATGGCCAAACACGCACCCGTCCATAGCTCTATTGCAGGCGTTCGCCAAGACGCGGATGAGCTCCTGCGCGTCGACCTCCGCCGCCGACACCTTGTTGTGCTTAAAGTCGTTTAGAATGGCAATTTGCTTCTCAAGAAGAAGACTATACCGATCGGCCAACGTGCGATACTCTTGAGCGAAGATAGACCGCCCAGCAAGCTTTTCTAGCGCACCAAACAGTAGCTTTTTGAGAGGCCCAACAGATCTTTGAGCCCGGACAAACTCGCGGAACAGCCCCCCACCTCCCCGCCCAGAGGAAACGGCCTCGGCGTAAGCCGTGTAGGCCGCAAAGGCAAGACACGCCTCCACTACCTCCAACATCGCCCTCGCGGCGCCGTCTGTACCGGTTTCCCCCAACAGGCGCTGCAATGGATTCGCCACGGGAAACGGCAACCTCTCCACAAGATCTCCCAGTTCCAGCCATCCCCCTTCTCGCCCTCGTCTCTCGACTATATCAATCGCCTCTTGATCCACATACGAAATCGAGGTGTTACTCGTTCCGAAGTCAACACCCAAGTAAGCCCGCGCCCCACCCCCCTCATCTAACGTCATATCAATGCAGAATGGCCGCCCCTCCCTAAACGCTTGGGGTTGCCCATCCTGACCAACCCGGTACACGAAGCGAGGCACACACGTACCATCCGCCCGAATATCAAGTTCAACTCGGATGTTGGAGTCAAAGTTTGTTCCGCTCTCCGTGAATACAGAGTGGTCTACGTTATAGAGGTTTGCCACATCCTCCACGTCAAGCGTGGACCGCAAGAAAAAGTAATCGAGACGTTGCTTTGGTGGATGAGGTAGGCGCACTTTCCATCGAAGTGTGCCCCCGACGAACTTCCGGAGCGCGCTCGCTGAAGGCAGCAGCTGACCAGGAACCAAGGAGCGGCCCCCGCTCACATCGTGCATTGGTTTGAATGGTCGAATCTGTTGTCCCGTTCCATCAGCGTCGAGAACAGCATACACGGGGTTGTACGTTACACTGCGGAACTCGCTGCCCGCTTCGTGACTACGCCGCGCACACTCAACTGCGAGGCCTTTTGCGACTACCAGCTGAAAGTCTTCCGTAAGACTGACGACACGGGCCACGTTTAGGTCTCGAGAGAAGTCCCTCAGCAACAGCTCACGAAGCCACCGAATGTTGGCAGACCCGCCAGATAGCAGGACAAGGTTGATATCTCGGTCCCCTATAGCCGCACGACCCCTATCCAGGGCCTGTCGTACGGAATGCTTAAGCCCAACATTCCACACTTGCGTCTCAAATACTCCGCGAAACTCCTCACCACCCAAGCGCACGCGCGTAAGTGGACTCTCCTGGTCGAATGGGTCAGAAGGCACTTCGACCGGCACTCCGCAGCCAATCGGCACGTCAAGCCGCCAGTCTGCGATGAGCCCAGACAAGGCGATCTTTGGGAGTTCGATGTCATAGGTAAGGCGATCAAGGCATCTAACAAAAGCCTGGTTTCTCGCATTGAGCACGGAAATATCCTGCTCACCTCTCTTCCATCGCTCGTAGTTTGCTACGGCCTTTCTCGCGAGTTCTTTGTCAGCCTTATCAAATAGCAAGCCAAACAATACTGACTCTGCTAGCTTTTGGTTGACAATGAATCCCCCTATTGGCACCGATGACGCAGCCAGAGGACGGGAATGTCGTCCCGCGGAGCTTAGCTCCCCGTCACGGTTCGTCTCAATTACAGAGATATCAAAGGTTCCTCCACCGAAGTCAAGTACGAGAACGACGTATTTTTTCTTCTCCGTCACCAAGGGGTGCTTCAGCCCGTAGCGGTAGTACTGAAATACGGCGAATGGCTCCGGAAGGAAATCGACATGCTCAAAGTAGTGGGAGAATATGCGGCGCAGATTGTCCCTGTAGTTAGAAAGCCACTCACCGGTGCCGGCCTCCTCGTGGAAACTTAGAGGTTCGGACACCAGAACACGAGTTGCGGCGTAGTGTCCATGCAGGCTAATCCATGCTTGCGCATCTCGCATGAGAAGGCTAACGAAGTTCTGCGTCAATTCTATAGCGCTCTTTCGTCCCGCGTGGGCCGTGCCAAATAGCTCCCGGTCAAACAGCTTCCGGCCGGCAGTGACACGTCCCAGAGCGAGCTTGAAGTTCTCGTTTACCTCCTGACGACTCCGTGCACCCTCTAGCGCTCGTATTCCGTATTGCACCAGATCATTGCTCTGGAAGTAGAGGACACTTGGGACACTTTCTACACCATCAAATGAGACAAGATTTGCAGCTTTGATAAAGAACTCTGTCCTATTCATGGTATTCGCGCGCACAAGTGCGGCTCCGTGTTAATCATTGATCTTACTTCGCTCGGGCATGGCCCGGTGCCGGTGAGCGCTACAGTCGCGATTCGACAGGAGATCAGCTTTCAGGGTAAGGGCCCCGCCGATCGTACGAGCGCAGCTACAGTCTCCCCCCTGGTACCTGGGATAGGCGACGATGCAGCCAAACACCCATGCAGGGGTGCAAAGCCAACGGGCCGTAGCGTCGCGGCTCGGGCCGCTGGGGCAACTGGGCATCCACGCGGACATCGCCCTGAAACTCTCAAAGACGGAGAAAGGGCTGGCGAGTCTTCGCCCACTGGCACACCCCCATCCGGTCCCACCCCGTTGCGATGTTCGGCACTCGCCCGCCGGGGGCGGTGGCGTCTACACCCACCAGCAGCAGGATGTCCTGCGCCCGGCTGAAGGCGACGAAGTATTGGCGGTAGAGGTCGTCGAAGGCACGGTCCCTCTGGGAACGGGCGGGGACGCCGAGGGGCGAGTGCGGGCGAAGCAGGTCTTCGAGGCGGTGCGGCGGGCCGCCGTCCTCGGGCATGCGCTTGAACTTGGGCGACCGCAGGTCCTTGAAGTCCGAACCGACGTCGACGATGGTCAGCGGGAACTCCAGCCCCTTGGACTGGTGGATCGAGAGGATGCTGAGGCGGTCTCGGGGGAAGCTGTCGAGGAGGTCTTCGTTCACCTGGACTACGCCGGCGGCGATGGGCCCCAGGAAGTCGCGCAAGAGCTCGCGCACGGAGGCGTCGCCCAGTCCGGGCTCCCTCGGATCCTGGACGAGCCGGCCCCGGAAGCTGCCGATCTGCTCGGCGGCGGTGAGCTGGCGGGCGAAGACCTCCAGGTAGACCTGCCCTTCCGGATCGTCGTGGAGGTCGGGGAAGTAGTGGGTGAGACCGTAGATCAGATCGATGACGGCGACACTGCGGGGCCACTCGTAACCTTTGCGCCCCGGGTCGCGGTTCGCCCACCCGGTGGCGTAGTCAACGAGGCCGATGGGGGCTGCCGGAGAACTCGCTAGGTCGAGCGCAGCCTGGCGCCACTCCGCGAAAGCGGTTGACGCGTCCGGGGCTATGCCGGAGGTCTGCCCCTCGACCACGCCACCCGGGTCGATGCACTCGAGCAGCAATCCGCCGAACTGCTGAACTAGGGGGATGCTCGGCAGGTCCTCGCCGCGGGGGTTGAAGGTGCGGATGGGCGGGTTGAGCGCCTCGAGGGCCTGGCGGATCTTGAAGGGCAGGCGCTCCTTGCCCGAACGCCACTCGGCGGGGCTCGAGCAGAGGAGCGCGCAGTCGCCCACGTCGCCGTCCTTGGGGTCCCGCTCGATGCGCCGCCCGTCCGCCAGCCGATAGCCCTTGCCCCGGAAGACCTGGTGCACGAACGCCGCGAGGTCGGTGGCCAGGATGTCGATGTTGGGGCGAAACATCCCGAGCACCGGCAGGCCCGGGCGCGGACTCGGGCGGGCCAGGACCGGCTTGCCGGCGACGCGCACTGCCTGGTAGCCCCGGTCGAGGGTCGCGTAGCCGTTGACCAGCGTGCGGACCTCGTCGGTAGAGCGGTAGTTGTTGCTAAGGAAGACCGTCTGGGGCTTCTTGTGGAAGCGAGCCCGGTAACGGGCCGGGAAGTCCCGGAAGAGGTCAACGGTGGCACCACGGAAACGGTAGAGACTCTGGTCATCGTCGCCGACCACCGTGAGCGCCCCACCGCAGGCGGCCGCCAGCTCGAAGTAGAGCTGCTCCTGCAGCAGGTTCGAGTCCTGGTACTCGTCGACCAGAACCACCCGCAGGTCGCGGGTGAACTCCTCGATCTGGCCGCCCTTCAAGCGTCGCAGCACCTCGTCCTCGAGGAGCGAGAAGTCGACCATGCCCCGCGCCTGGAGGGCGGCTTCGTAGGCATAAAGGGCGTCGGCCACGATCTGGCGCGCCCTAGCCTCGGTCTGCGGCCCATTGGCAACGAAGGCACCCCAGTCGACCTGGTCCTGGAAGCGTCGCTCCCAGATGCTCTGCAGCAACTCAGCCTTGGTGCCGGCGTGGAAGTTCCAGCGGGAACCGTTCAGAGTCCCCAGGTAGCCGTCCAGCACCCCGTCCTCATGCCGCTTGTTGTCGAAGAGTCCCTCCCGGAGCATGAGGGTCTTGCTGACGAACTCGTCCGCCAGGACCGGCGGCTGGGTTCCGGCCGCCCGGTAGTCCCGCAGCAGTTGCTCGCAAAGGCTGTCGACCGTGCCGGTCCAGACCTGGTTGATGTCGAGGCTGGCGACAAAGTCCCGCTGCTCTGTCGAGACACCCCGATCCTTCTTCAGCGCATCGATCACTGCGAAGCCCCAGCCCAGGACGCGGGACCGTAGCTCCGCGGCTGCCTTTACCGTAAAGGTCGTCGCCAAGACTCCCCGCGGGGGCGCCCCATCCACCAGGACGACCTTGAGGATCCGCAGGGTCAGGGCTGTCGTCTTGCCCGTGCCAGGGCCGGCGACCACGAAGAGGGACTGACCCGGTGCTGCCTGAAGGACGGACAACTGCTGGGCGTCCGGACCCGGCCGGAAGGTCTTGAGCGCTCGGATGAGATCGTCGAGCGAGACCATGCGCCTCCCTACACGATAGCAGCCGCCAGCTTGTCCATCTCGTCCGGGTAGTAGATCTCGTCCCACCCGGCGGCGACCAACGCGTCGAGATCATCCTGACGCCAAGTACCGTCCACGACCAGGATCAGCTTCTTGACGCCAGGACGAGGAATGAACCGCTTGCTCTTCGGATCCCAGGAGTACCGCAGGGCCACGGCACGGCCGCAGAGCTCCTTCTTCTTGTGGTCGCGGCCGGCATCCGTGACGGACTGCCAGTTGACGATGGCATCATTCGCGCGGAACACCTTCGTTGTACCCGTCAACTCCGAGCCCAGCACCCCGGCCGCCTCGGCATAGCACGCGGGTAGGTATACCTCCCTAGGTGCGCAACCAGCCAGGGCGCGCTTGACGAGCATTCCCACCGGATCGAACGCTCGATGAGCGAGCAGCCTTGCCTCCAGCGCACTGGACTTCCAGGTCTCGACCAACTTCTCCTTGAGTCCGGTGAGATCCTTCCTCCGAATTCCCGCCAATCGGCCCGCAAGGACGAATGCTGTAACGGCTAGCAGACTCCGAGAGAAGCTCCGCCCTGGGATGCGGTTCAAGTAATCCTGCAGGCCGCGCCGAATGGGCTCTGTCGAGGCGGGCAAAGTCCAACCGGCTTCGCCGATCGCCGCCGAAACGAAATGCTTCAGCTCCTTCGAGGCGGCCTGCCTCTTGACGTCTTGGACGAACTGGGCGTAACCGTAGCCCTGCTTCCTATCGCCCAAGGACTTTACAAGGTCCGCGACGACTCTGAACATCCAAACATCATTCGGATACCGAGGAAGGTCCACTGGAAGCAGATGTCTCGGATCGTCATACTGTTCCTCCAATGCCCTCAGCATCCCTGCTGGACTGGTCAGCTGTGCGTAGTGAGCCACAACTGCGTCAAGCATAACGTCTAGGATGCCCACGCTTTCAACTTGTTCGATGACAGCCTGAAATCCGGCGCTCCGAGGCTGGCCAATCAAGTAGCTGACGGGTTCCCTCTTGAGAACCGCGACAGCGTTCAGAATCTCTGGGTCTCTGACCCGGTAATTGGTCGGTGCCCCAGCCTTGCTGATCCAAGGACCCACCAAGCCCAGCGTGAACGCCGCCCCGAAAGGCTGCTCTGTCGTAAAGCTCCCCCGACCAGCCAGGACCGCTGCCAGCCCGTTCTTGGGGAGCAATAGCATCTTGATTACACCTCGCCTGACGAAGGTCTCACGAGCGGTTTGCACTCGACCGACCCTGCGCTGCCGGGCCATGATCCAGAGGCCATCCAGGGCGGGTTTCGTCTGAGTAACAAGTGCATCCAGGTTCTGCGTAAGTGCCCCGAACGGAGACTTGCTCTTGGTTGTGACCATCCACGGCCCCGCCTCCTCGCGCACGGCTAACGCCTTGTCCTCCGCTTGCTTGGGTAATCGCGCGTGGCTTGCGTCAACCCAGGTCTGGACCTCACGCCCGTAGTCCGTGTCGCCGACGATGAGCTGGCCGTCGAAGGCGGCGTCCTGGAGTTTCTTCAGGTCTTCCTTGATGACCGAATCGAAGGCGATGCTGTACACGCGCGGCGGCTTGGGCAGCCGCACCTTCGCCTCGGCAAGCTCACCCATGTTGCGCCAGAACTTCATGTGGGAATTGCCGGCCGCCCCACTGTGAGTGATGAGGAAAACAACGTCTGGATGGTCCTTGTCCGGCCCCACCGTGAAATCGGGCTCAATGGTCATGCCGGCAGGGGTCTCGTTCCAGAAGATCTCACCCTTGAGCTTGCCCTGACTCTTCAACTCCTCGAGCGCGACCTTGACGATCGCCTCGTAGGTCTTGCCCTTGCGCTCGCCGGCCATGGCCGCTCAGTCGTACGCCCCGTACTCGGGGACCTGGACAGGCAGCGCCACGTCCCGGAACGATGTCGTGAGGAGTGTCTGGCCTCGCCCCAGTACCTGAAGCTCCTGCCCGAACCCGCCGAGGTCCGCGGCCGCACCCCGCACCGCCTCCCGGCGCTCGTCCGCATTGCCGAGCGCCATGGTGAGCTGGGTGTTGAGCTGGCTCAGGACCCCATGGTCGATCTCGGTGACCTGCTGGCTCACCACCGTGAGGCCGATCCCGAACTTCCGTCCCTGGCGGCTGATGTCGCGGAACACGCTGCCGAAGCGCATCCGCAGGGGGTTCAGAACGCTGGGCGCCTCCTCGACCACGATGTTCACGTAGGGGAGCTCGTCGGGGGATCGGATCCGGTCGCCCTCCTGGTAGGGCAGGCGCCCGTCTGAGAGCCGATCGAGGAGCGCCTCGGCGAAGCTCCGCAGGCCGACCTGCCCCTGGGCGTCCTCGTTGCCGAGCCCCTGGCGGATCTCGATCTCTAGGCGCCCAGGGGTATCGGCGCTGCGCAGTGCCCGACGGAGGGTGAACAGGGTGCGGGCCACCACCGTGTTGAGCAGGAACTGCTCAAGCTCACCCATGAGCGTCGTGTCCACCACGATGACCCGGCCCGACTCCAGCGCACAGACGATGTCCGGCAGGTCCGACACGTAGTCGAGACCCATCTCGGGGTCGAAGCGGGTGAAGACGCGGGTGCTGCCCAGGGTGAGGAAGCCGAGGCGGCGCTGCACCGCGGCGACCGTCCCCGGCAGGTACTCGGGCACCTCCTCCTCGACCCGCCGGCCGGTGAGCTCCCCGGAGAGCAGCCGCCCGATCCACGTCTCCCCATGGTCACCGTAGTACTGGTTGGCGAAGGCGATCTGCTGCTCGGAGAACTCCATGATGCTGACGAGGTCGGCCGGGGTGACGTCGGCCCGGGAGAGCTGGACACGCCGTTCCAGCCCCGCCCCCGGCAAGTCACGGGCGGTCAGGTAGTAGAAAGGTGCGACGAGGGCGCTCCGCTCGGCGTCAGAGTAGCCGGCGACCACCGCCCGCAGGCCATCCGCGCCCCCGACCGGCGCATGCCAGGCCCGGAACTCGTCGTGGGGGTCGATGGCAAAGACCGAGAGCGCCGGCCCCGCCCGCTCGCGACGCAGAACGGCTCGGTTGTGGTCCAGCACCGAGCCGAGCAGGACCATCATCAGGTTGCTCTTGCCGCAACCGGTACGCCCGAACACCCCCAGGTGGTGCGAGAGGGCGTGGGGCGGCAGATAGACCGGCACGTCCACCAGCGCCCGCTCGCCGGCCAGCAGGTTCCCGACGAAGAGCCCCTCCTCGCCCAGCTGGCTGCGCATCAGCTCCCGCACCACGGTCCCGACGGCGCGGTTGCCCGGATCGACGTGGTAGACGTCGGTGAGGTGCTGCGGCAAGCGCCGGGGCCGGAAGAAGGACCATGCCCCCGCCGCGTACTGGGCGTACCCCAGCACCATCCCCCGCAGCTCGACCAGCTTCTCGTCCGCCAGATCTTCGGCGAAGTAGGAATCCGGCATGGTGAGCTTGTTGCGCGCCACGTCGTTCATCTCGAGCGTGCGGTTCAGCACGTTCGCGTACTCGGTGGTGCGGAAGACGTAGAAGCGGTCGGGGCCGCGCTTGCAGGGCAGCAGAAACAGATCGCCGATGGCGACGTCGGTGTTGCGGGCGATGACGGTGAGCTGGTCGGTGCTGCTCTCGGCAAGGACCCCAAAGCGCTCGCCCAGGCGTTGGACCAGCTCGTCGAGGGTGGCCATGGCGATTCTCCCTAGGCGTGTCCAGTGGCCAGGGCCACACTGCGAAAGAGGCTGCGGCGCATGCCGGCCTGCACCGCTGCATCCATGATCTGCTTGCGCAGCGCCGCCCGCTCCTGGTCGGTCAGCGACGCCCGGTCGTGTGCGGCCTTGATCGGGTACGGGTAGCCGTAGGCGCGCTGATCGTGGCTTGCATAGTCGAGCCGGCCGAGCAGCGCTTCCTCGTTGCAGCGGGTCTCTTCGTCCGAGGCGCCTCGTATGTGCTGCTCCCAGAAGAACTGGTCGAGGTCCAGGCGGAAGAGCGGTGTCGTCCTGTGCAGTCGCACGAAGTAGGTAACCGCCCCTGCCGGCGGGAGGCGTCCGCCGGGGTCAAGGTAGGCGACCACTGGGTTGTCGAAGGGCTCGCCGCCGACGCGCAGGTACCAGTGCTCGGGCACGCCGGCTCCCCCACCCATCTTCTCCCTTGCCAATGCCTCGAGCTGTTCCTCGCCCCTCAGCCCGTGAGACTTGGACAGCGCGACGAACACGACGCCCCGGTCGCGGGCCCGCACGCAACAGAGGCGGCGCAGGTGCTCCGGGAAAAGGCTCTGGCGCTCCCGGCTCGCGAAGGGAAGTGTCAGGGTCCCGTCCGTCAATACCAGGGTGCCGGGGGGCACTGTCTCGATAAGTCGGAGCGCTGCCCCCAACTCGGCACTGGTCCTCAGCTGGATGCCGAGATTTCCCGCGTCGTGGGCTGGCGGAAGGATAAGACCCGCCCGCAGCGCCTCGACGGACTGAGTCATGCCAGCGGCCTTGAGCATCCGGTAGTCGGACTGCCCCAACACCTCATCGACTGGCAGGCCGCCCAGTCGCCCGAACGCGGCCAGGAGCGCCTGCTCGCGCTGCCACTCGTCGGTCGAGAGCCACGTGAACTCGACGAGCGGTGCTGGCACCGGCGCAACTTCGCGTAGGCCCGAAAGGCTGTCGGACGCGTACAGCGCACTGGCAGCTACGGTGAGGTAAACGAACGAGTCGGCGTAAGTGAGCGCCGGGTAGTCGCCACTGCCATCGACCCCGGCTACGTGCAGACCGGCCGCGACAGTGGTATGCGCGAACGGCGTGATCGCCTGAAGGATCCACTCCCGAGCCTCGTCAGAGAGCGGTGCCCGCGCCTCCCAGGACGCCATCTGAACAGCCAGGCTTCCGACCTGATCGCGCACCCCCTGGCGGACATGAAGGTCAAAACGCATCGGACAGCTCAACCTCATCAGCCTCGGCGAACAGCGGAAGCTGCTCTCCGCCGGCCACACCAGCCCGGCGTAGAGTCACGGACACACCATCTAGGGCCTGTTGGAATAGCCGGTAAAACACGTAGGTGTTGTGAAACCCCCGGCGCCTGTTGCGATTGTTGCCCCGAAAGATGATCACGTTGACGCCGTCGCGCCGACAGATGTCGCAATCACAAGATTTCCATGGGGACGCCTCAAGCGTTGCACGCAATAAGGGCCGGGTTAGCGGCCGATCGGTTGTGATCAGGAGGTCATACTCCTCAAGGGCGTCGAGTGTCGCTTCAACACTCAGCCGACCACTGTCGAAATCGTGCATCGCGTTGATACAGGCCGACTCAAGTCGTCGCACACGGTCAAGGCTCGCACGCCCTTCGTCGACCATCCGTTTGGCCCTGAAGCTCTTAGCCGCCTCGGGAATACGAATAGCAGTAAACAGCTCGCCATTCTGCGTCAGGAAATTCTTACCCGTCCCCATCCACGCGCGCCTCAGGAACGACGCGCTGTCGACTGACCTGACACCCAGCCGAGCGAACTCGTCCAGGACGTTGAGCCGCGCAAGCCCAAACAGGTGGATCGCTACGGTTTCCGGCACAACCTCGTGGACCTCCTCCAGCACCCGCAGGATGTCCGGGGTCGATGTCCGCACCAGTCCCCCGAGCCCGATGTACCTGTATCCCATCGTGACGTAGTGGCGCGCCGCCTCGGCATAGCTCTTCGGGTCCCACCCCTGCACCGCGCCGACCGGGGTCCAGGGGAGCCGGCGCTTGCGGTGCTCCTTCAGGAACTCGTCGGCGTTGTGGATCGTGAGATGGTAGCGCTCCTTCTTCTGGGCCTCGGTCGCGGTGACGATCAGGTGGTCGATCGAGACCCCGTAGTCGAAGTCGAGCCGGGTGTAGTAGTCGAGGATCTCGTCGGTGGTGTACGGGGGCCGCTCCTCGTGGATGTAGCCGAAGGCGCCGCAGTCGCCCATCACCGGGAACTGGCGCGGCACTCGGAGGAAGCGATGCACCCCGAGGGCATTGATGCGTGCCTTCTTCTTCTTGCTCTTCTCGGCGACCACCTTCGAGACCAGGAGCCCGTCGTAGTTGGGCTCCGGGTAGAGCTGGTGGGCGTAGACCTCGTTCGACCAGTCGCCGCTGCCGCCGGAATGGGTGTCGGTCTCGAAGTCGTAGTCCGGGTCGACCAGGTCGTCCCACTCGGGGATGAAGTAGCGGAGCTTCGCGCGGTGAGGCTTGCTCCACCAGGACTCCGGGATCTCGACCACCCGATCGACATTCGGATTCGCTCGGGCCGTGTGGCGCACCGGGCTGGACTTGAGCGACCCGTCGAGGAGACCGAGGACGTCAGTCGCGGGGTCGAGAAGCCTCGGGATCAGATGGGTGTCTTCCCGCAGGCGCTCGAGGAGGCGCGCGGCGACCTCACCCTTGAGGCCGACCAGCCCGCAGGCAAACCGACTCGCGTCCGGGTTGCCGAGGACGACCGTACGGAGCCGGGGCAACCTCGGCAAGCGGGCCGCGCCGGCCTTGCCGGCGAAGACGAGGGTCGGGCCACCGAGCGTGACCGTGTCGTCCAGCGCGCAGGCCTTGAGGTAGTCGTCGCCGAGGAGGACGAGCGCGAGGTCGTAGGGCTCGGCCAGGAGGCGCCGGACGTCCTGGGGCACGTGCAGGTGCTCCGCCCACGCCTGCAGCTCCGCCTTCCTCATTCCGCTGAAGGTGGCCTCATAGGGCGCGAGCGTGCGGTCGGCAGGGACAAGCCCGTAGCCGGCGGAGAGGATCCAGAGGTCGAGTGCAAGGTCGGAGCGCGCCTCCCGAAGCGCCTTCACGCCCCGCATCAGGCGCACGTGCTGCAGGCCGGTGTATAGGTCCTGCGCGGGGGTCAGGAGCTTCTTCAGCTCCCGCTCGCGCGCCTTAACGTGGCTCGCTCCGCGGGCGAAGTCGTATCGGGTGAGGCGCCGCTCATCGTCAACCGACTTCTCGCCAGTGCAGGAGGTGAGGACGAGAACTCGGCTCGGCGTCGGCATGGTCGCAGGCGCTTCAGGCCGCCGGCGAAGCCGGTGCCACCACTTCGGCGGGCTTGCGCTCCGCCGGGAAGCCGAGCGCCTTCAGCCGCGCGAGCGTCCCCTCCCCGCTCGAGAACTTGAGCTTGCTCTCGAGCGGCAGACCGTTCGCAAGGCAGTATGCCAGGCGCAGCACGTGCTTCGCCGGGAGCGCCTGGCCCTTGTAAGTGACCAGCAGACCCTTCGCCTGGGCCTTGGGCCGATGCTGGCCGGTCAGGAGCAGGTCACAGGCCCGAGCGACGTGCTCGGCGCGGACGGAGTCCCAGTTCAGGGCCATGTTGTCTTCGGCTCCCCTGTCAACTGCTCAGCCCCGCCCCTTGCGCGGCGGGGGTATGGATAAAGACCGCCCTACGTGCCCGCGGCTACCGGGGCCTTCGTCGCGGCGAGGCGCCGCTCCCACAGGCGGGCGCCAGAGATGGCTGGTCGAATCATGCGTTCTTGTTCTTCCAGGCCTCACTGTCCCGGATCTGGTACTTCTCGAGCACCCGGCCGAGGCAAGTCTCCAGGTCGAGACCGTTCGCGTTGGCGAACGCCGCCAGGGTGAAGAGCAGATCGCCCACTTCGTCGCCCAGATTCACCTCGACCTTGCGCGGCCGGAGTCCTTCCAGCCGTTGCAGGCTCGAAGCCACCTCACCCAGCTCTTCGGTCAAACGACCTAAGATCTCGAACTTCCCCCAGTAGCCGCCGTGCTCGCGGATCCAACTATCGACCACCTTCTGAAGTTCGTCCAGAGTCATGTAGTTACCTTTGTATCCGCCTACCCGATTAGAACGGCACTAGGCTGCGGGTCTTATTCCGCCGAGAAATCGCCGCGGGACATCATAGCCGGTCCCCTCACGGACGGACTCACCCTGTGCACGGTGGCCTTTCCGGGCCGACGCCGCCCACACAATATGTCCTAATCTATTGAAGTCACAGGAGGCGCAGACTGCCTTCCTCTGTGCCCGAGACTAGTTGCCGCCGATAAGCGAGCGTGGACATCGAGCCGACACCGACACGGCCTGACGGCGGCCCCGACGAGCCAGCGCTGGCACACGTCCTGGCCGAGATCTCGGACGCCATCGCCGACGAGGTCCGGGCAGGGCAGCACGACCCCTCCCGCAGCTTCGAGGTACGGGACGGCACCCTCCTCCACGAAGGGCTTGAGGGTTTCCTCTACCACTTCCGGGCCGAGGTCTCCCTGCCGCTTCAGCCGGACAGCCCGATAAAGCTCTTGGTGCCCGGACGGGAGCCCGCACCGGGCTTCCTCGTCGGACAGTCCGACTTCGAGGTTCTGCTCGAGATCCGCGAGGGGCTGGGCGAGACGATCGACGAGGGCCGGGTGACCTCGGACCCGGGGTTCATCTACGGACTCCTACGCGAGCGCCTCGGCGAATTCGCCAAGGACCTCGCGGGCGACCTCTCGTTGCCGAAGGCCCTTCTAGGGCTGGCGGAGCTCCCGAGCGAGCGTGACGAGGACGCAGCCCGGGTCGGGCGGATGCTCCTGGCCAAGCTCGATACCCCCTCGCTCATGCCCAACGAGAGCCAGGCGCGGGCCATGGCCTGCTGCGCCGGGAGCCGGCTCCACTTCGTCTGGGGCCCGCCGGGCACCGGCAAGACCGCCTGCCTGGCCCAGGTCGTGCGCACGCTTGTCGAGAAAGGCGAGCGGGTGCTCGTACTCGCCCACGCGAACGCCGCCGTAGACGTCGCGATGGTGCGGGTCGCCCAGGCCTTCGACCGGACTGTCACCCTGGAGGGCGGCCAGGTTCTGCGGATCGGCCCACCCCAGCTGCCGGAGGCCCGGGCGCGGGAGGATATCCTGCCGGAACGGGTCATCGAGCGGACCCAGCCAGAGCTTGTCCGGCAGCGGGACCGGCTCGAGGCCCAGCGCCGGGAGCTGACCGCACGACTCTCGCGCCGGCTCTCGGGCCAGGAGAAGCAGGATGTCCTCGCGGAGCTTCAGCACCTCCGCCGTCAGCTCAAGACGGTGCGCGAGCAGATCGAGCAGGCCCTCAAACGGCTCATCGCCGAGGCCCGGGTGCTGGGGGCGACCCTCTCCCGGTTCGTCATCGACGAGGACGTTTGGCGCTGGCCCGTCCAGGCGGTCGTCCTCGACGAGGCGAGCATGGCCCCGTTCCCGGCCGCGCTCGCGGCGGCCTTCCGCTGTCGCGAGCGGTTCCTCGTCTTCGGCGACTTTCGGCAGCTGCCGCCCATCGCGCTCTCCACGACAAAGGCCGCGCAAACCTGGTTCGGGCGCGACCCGTTCGAGATCGGGGGTGTGCGCCAGCGGGTCGACGCGGACGAGCCCGAGCCGAGGCTGACCCTCCTGGAGACCCAGTACCGCATGGCGCCGGCGATCGCGGAGTTGGTGAGCGGGCTCGCCTATGGGGGGCGGCTGCGGACACCGGCGAGTGTGGCTGAGGCGGTGCGGGCACTCGCCGACCGGGAGCCCGGTCCTGGGAATGCCGTCGTCGTGCTCGACTCGAGCCAGCTCGGCCCCGCCTGCTTCCGCGAGGACCGGCCCGGGTCCTACTCGCGGGTCAATCCTCTGCACGCGGCCCTCGCCGTTGCGACCGCGGCCGAGCTCGCGCACGCCGGCCTCGGCGTCGCGCTCGTCTCCCCCTACCGGGCCCAGGCGCGGATCCTCGCTGCCGCCTCTCTGCTGGTACCGCGCACCGCGGGGGTGACGGCCGCGACCGTACACCGCTTTCAGGGTTCGGAGCGCGACGCGGTGGTATTCGACCTGACCGACGCCCCCTACGCCAAGGGGGCAAGCCAGCTCACCGGTAACGACCCCGAGACCGCTACGCGGCTTCTGAACGTCGCGCTCTCCCGCGCCAAGGGCAAGCTCATTCTGGTGGCCGACCTCGCCTTCGTCCGCGTCGAACACCGGTATCGCTCGCCAGCCCGAGCGCTCCTCGCCCAACTGGAAGAGGCGACGCTGGTCGTCAGGCCAGAGGCCAGAAAGCTTGGACGGGACTTCGTGCATGGACCGGTCGAGTGGCTCGACGCGGGAGAAGCCTGGCAGGCGAGGCTCGCGACGGACCTTGGGGCGACCGCGGGAGCATTGCACCTGAACCTGCCACCGGGTGTGGCCTGCGCACCGTCGCTCGTCTACGCGCTCGCAGCGCGGGCTCGAGCAGGACAAGCCGTGGTGGTGTTCGGCTCTGCGGAGGTGGCCGCCGAACTCGAGGACAGCGAGGTCGACGTCCGCCTGCTGACTCGGCCAGCTGGGACATTTGCCGTGATCGGGCGGACCGTGGCCTACGTAGGCGGGCTGTACCCGGAGAGCCCAGTCGCCCGGCTCGAAGGCGCCGCCTTCGTGGAAGTCGTGCGGCCACTCTTAATCGGCCCCGTCCTCGCGGCACCGCCACCACGGGCAGAGGCGGAAGCGGCGCTCGCCAAGATTGGAGGGCGTTGCCCCGAGTGCGGCGAGCACCGCCAGCCACGTGCCACGGCGGCGGGTCTCTGGGCGCTGCGCTGTGAGTCAGGAAACCACCCCGCGACTTCCATTGACCGCGAAGTGCTCGGGCGGATCGCCCAGGCCCTGGGGCTACGCTGTCCGGAATGTGGTTCGCCGGCAGTCGCGCGCGAATCCGCGAACGGACCGTTTCTCGGCTGCAGCAACTACGCGGGCGGCTGCCAGGGCCGGCCGCCCCAGTTGAAGGACCTCTTCGGAGCCCACTGAGCCATGGCCTTCCTCATTCCAGAAAACGCGAAGAGCCGATCGGACATCCCCGCCGGCATCCGCCGCGTCATCAGCGCCTTCCAGGTCGGCCTCGATGGCGAGTGCACGGTCTGGTACGAGCCGCTCTACGACCCCAGCGGGGAAAAGCCTCACCTGGTGCTGCTGCTCCCGGACGCGGGCGTCGCGGTGCTCGAGGTGCTCGACACGCGACAGGACCGCATCCTGGGTCTCGTCCGGGGACGCCTGCGGCTCGTGCGTGATGAACGGGAGGTCGAGGTCGCAAACCCCCTGGAGCGCGCGGAGAGCCTGGCGAAGGTCCTGGGGGAGCGCATCACGGCAGAGCAGAGGCTGCGAGGAGTCGGCGTCCCTGTTGCCTCCGGTGCGGTGTTTCCGAACCTCGAGCTCACGAAGGGGCGGGAGGCCGGACTCGATCGGGTGCTTCCGCCGGATCGCTGTCTCTACAAGGACCACCTGGAAGCAGCGCTCGCCGGAACGGGGGAGACAGAGCTGCTACGCGCGTTTCGCAGGATGCTGGGCCAACCGCTGACCGAGCGGCTCGCGACTGATCACGAGACAGTCCTCCGCGGGCTCATCCAACCAGACACGGTCATCGGCGCCGTTGCAGCACACTCGCGTGGCGAGCAGCTCGTCATCTTCCGGCCACCGGACGACGGTGAAGACGCGATCCGGGTGATGGACCGCCAGCAAGAGGCGATGGCCAAGAGCCTCGGCGACGGTCACCGCGTGATTCGCGGCGTTGCGGGCAGCGGCAAGACGCTCGTGCTGGTCTATCGGGCCAAGCTCCTGGCCCGGCTGATGCCGCGCGAGAAATTCCTGCTGACCTGCTACACGCGCTCGCTCGCCGGGCAGCTGCGGGCCATGGTGTCCGACTATCCGAACCTGCGGGTCGTCCACCTCGACAGACTGATGGCGGAGTTCATTCGCGATGCGCGGATGAAGCATCCGGGCTACAAGGATGACGACCAGGGCGAAAAGGTGGCAGAGGCCGCTCTTCAGGCCCTCGGCCAGGTGACCCAGCCGCGCTATCGGGCCGTGCTCGTCGACGAGGCCCAGGACTTCGGAACCAACGCCCTGCGTTTTGCGCTGGGACTTCTGGATGGAGGCAGCGAGGACCTCATCATCGTCGCGGATGCGGCCCAGAACATCTTCCGGCGCAAGTTCAGCTGGAAGCAGGCCGGCATCAAGGCCCAGGGGCGAACCCAGATCCTGCGCAAGAACTACCGCAACACGCGCCAGATCCTGGAGTTCGCAAGCCGCTTTCTGCTGGCGAGCCGGGTGTTGCGACCGGATGAAGTGCCGGACCCCGAAGACGAGAATGCAGTCATCCCGCCCGAAGCGGCCGTGCGAGCTGGACCCGCACCCATTCTGATGGTTGGACACTCGGTCGACGAGGAGGTCAATCGCGCCGTGGAGCAGGTCCGATCATGGGCCCGGAACGGCGGATCGCCCCGCAGCGTTGCCGTCCTCTACGGCGCAACCATAGACACGGGCATCGACCGGGCTCGGAAACTGTACGAGGCCCTTCGTCAGAGGGGACTCGGCGTGTTCTGGCTGAACGACCCAGCCGACAAGAACGCCAAGGACCGCATTTCCGAGACTCGCGAGCCGGTGGTTCTCAGCACTATCCAGAGTGCGAAGGGCCTCGAGTTTCCGTTTGTCGTGCTCTGCGGGGTCTGGCGCGACGGCGACGACGCAGAGAGCAACCGCAAGCTCGCATACGTCGGCATGACGCGGGCCACGGCACAGCTCGCGGTGGTCACCCGGCAGGGTCACCCGCTGGTTGCCGACTTGCAGCAGGCGTGCGCATAGGGTGCTCTTGCTTCGGGGAAAACCGGGAAGCTCGTGGGAAGCAAGGCTGAGCGTTCCGAATGTTGAAGCGGCGGTCGGCCCGCGCACCTTCAGGTCGGCAGCGCCGGCCGCTGCTGGCCCCAGCTGAGCATCGCCCCGCAGCCGGGGGTGGCGTAAAGGTCGACCCGGTCGAGTTCGGAGAGGCTCGGCGCCAGCCGGTCCCGGATCCAGCGGGTCAGCGTACCCGGATCGGCGTCGGCGAGACCCGGCAGGTCGTTCAGGGTGTGGTGGTCAAGCGCCTTGTAGGTGGGCTTGAAGATCTCCTTCACGTCCCCGTAGTCCACCGTCCACCCCATCACGGTGTCGAGCGGCGCGGTCAGGTGCAGGCGCACCAGATAGCTGTGCCCGTGCAGACGCCGGCGGGGGTCGCCCTCCGGGGCCCGCACCAGGCGCAGCGCACTCTCGAACTTCCGCTCCTTCCAGATCCGGTAGTGGGTGCCGTCGTAGTGGCAGCCCGCCGTGGCCGTCTCGTATACCGTCACCCACGAGAGCTCCGGTAGGGCCGGCTTCAGCCGGCCCCACAACCACGCCGCCAGCCTCTCGCTGGTCGGGTTCTCGAGCCCCGGGAGGTCGTTCAGGCACGCGTGGTGGAGCTCGGCCTGCAACGGTGCCCAGAGCGCCTCCAACCGGTCGAAGTCCACCCCCAGGTCGCGCGTCCCCAGGTCCTGGTCGGCGTGCAGGATGACCTCGAAGCCGTGGCCGTGCATCCGCCCGCACGGGTGGCCTTCGGGCACCTTGGGCAGCCGGTGGGCGGCCTCGAAGCGAAAGCGCCGCCAGACGTGGACGTGGTCGTGGCCGTCGAGGTCCGCGCCCTGGTCGCGGGTGCTCTGGATGCCGACGGTGGCAAGCCCTGGCACCTCCAGGCAGCGCCGGACCCAGCGGGCCAGGTTCTCGTCGGTGGGGACCGGCAGAAGCCCATTCAGGCTCCGGTAGTCGAGCTGCTCGACGCAGGCGCCGAGCGCGGCGGTGAGGGCGTCGGTCTCCCCACCCGGGAAGGGGGCCCAGCCCGCCGGCAGCTCGGCGCGCACGCGGGCGAGGAAGCTGTGGCCGTGCAGGCGGGCCGCCCGATGGTCTGGGTGCAGCACGTCGACCCGGCGGGCGGACTCGAAGGGGGCCGCGGCGAGGTGGTAGAGCTGGTCGGGCATAGAGACCGTCTCCGTGGAAAGAAGGCCCGGCTCACCTGGACTGCGGCAGGCGCCGCGGGGTCCCGCGGGCTCGACGGCGGCAGCCCGAGGCACGCGCAGGGGCCAGCGGGCACGCTACCGCCCGGCCAGGGCCATGGGAGACCGAACGGGTCATGTTACGGACCCACTGGCTCACCCGGTGAGCCGGTGAAGCGGGCGAGCAGCGGGTCGGGCACCCCGGCCTCGGCGAAGCCCTTCGCGCGCAGCTGGCAGGAGTCGCAGGCCCCGCAGGG
>ERZ1645192.191-NODE-191-length-46500-cov-10.147486_pt1 | contig 46500 bp, 39 predicted proteins | sample MGYA00575354_ERZ1645192 | MGnify/ENA primary metagenome ERZ1645192 (study PRJEB40844, sample SAMN11349763) | freshwater sediment metagenome | isolation source: river sediment | host: Sediment | place: India: Faizupur Khadar , New Delhi | collected 2017-02-21 ...
TGGCCATTTCCAGTTGTCCTGGGTCACTTGCATTTCATCATGTTCACAACACAGGGCTTTCCACCAGCAGAGATGACTATGCACGAATGCATGCGGAGAAGGGGTTTGAAGTCTCTGAGCTTGTTGTTCCGACCAAAACCTTGAAAGAAATCTGTGACGATCATGCGGTTGGGGTCGTCATTGATTTTCTCAAGATCGATGTTGAAGGCGCTGAAGTTGATGTAATCAGAAGTGGAGATTGGCGGTTATATCGGCCCCGTGTGGTTCTTGTCGAATCAGTGATACCAAACTCACCTGTTGCATCATTCTCCGAATGGGAACCAGCGCTTTTGGAAAATGGCTATGTTTTTGTCTATTTTGATGGGCTTAATCGTTTTTATTTGCGTGAAGAGGATCTGCATTTTCGAGAGGCGTTTTATGCTCCGCCGAATGTGTTTGATGAGTTTGTCATTTTCCGGATTGAGGTTATGAAAAAAGAGATGTCAAGGTTGAGAGAGCGCTTGAATTCGGCAATGAAATCCATGGATGAGAATGAAAAATTCAGAGGTTCTTTTTTCGGAAAAGTGGCTTACAAGGCATTCATGTTTTTTTCATGATTTTTTTCTTGAAAATATCTGCCTGACAGGATGCTTCAGAATATGGTTTGAGGAGGCATTGATTTAGTCGTCCCCGTAAAGGAGGGCATTCAGGCGATTGTTGTTGCTGGATTCTCGTCTTCGCATGAATGGCGGGCAAGAGTCAATCAGTGTTTCCTTTTTTCAGTGGTTTATTAAAATAATTTTGGAGTGTAATTTTTTATGCGGGGGCTAGAAAGATTGCCGTGATCAGTGACATCAGAGCGATTGCCTTCTATTTACCGCAATACCATCCAGTAAAAGAGAATGACGAATGGTGGGGGAAGGGGTTCACTGAATGGACCAATACAGCCAAGGCAAGACCACTCTTTCCTGGTCATTATCAGCCGCATATTCCGGCTGATCTGGGTTTTTATGATCTTCGCTTATCGGAGGCTCGCCAGGCGCAGGCAGATTTAGCCAGAGAATATGGCATTCATGGCTTCTGCTACTACCACTACTGGTTCAATGGTCGTCGAATCCTGGAGCGGCCTTTCAATGAAGTGTTGCAAAGTGGCAGGCCGGATTTTCCTTTCTGTCTTTGCTGGGCCAATGAAAATTGGACTCGTGTATGGGATGGTGGAGAGCGCGATGTCCTGCTCGGACAGAATTACAATCATGAAGATGATTTTCTGCATATTCAGAGCCTTATTCCCGCATTCCGTGATCCAAGATATATCCGAATCAATGGTCGACCGCTTTTCTTGGTATATCGCACAGAATTGTTGCCTGATCCAGCGCGTACTGCTGAAATCTGGCGTGAAGTTGCGATCAAGGCCGGGGTCGGAGATCCATACCTGGTGCGTGTAGAAAGTTTTTCTCAAAACATTTCACCGGCGTCCATTGGATTTGATGCTGCCGTGGAGTTCGCGCCTGATGGGAATGACATGGGAGAGTGGATCTTTCACCATGGCGCTGCTGGCATGCTGAGTCGCATGGGGGTCATTCCACATGCCTACGCGGAGCAACGGATTGTCAGTTATCCGGCGCTCGCCAGAGGAATGGCATCTCGTCCTGTCGCTGAGTTCACGCGGTTTCGTTGCGTAACGCCGATGTGGGACAACAGCGCTCGTCGAAAGAAAAACGCACGGATCGTGATTGATTCCACTCCGGAGCTTTATGAAAGCTGGCTGAGAGTTATTTGCAATCAAACATCCAAGAGATTCAAAGGCGATGAAAGGGTTGTTTTCATCAACGCCTGGAATGAGTGGGCTGAAGGAAATCATTTGGAGCCTGACCTGAAATGGGGCCATGAGTATCTGAAGGCAACGCGACGTGCACTGACTGAGGCTGGCCAGACAGTTCATTTTTCTCCTGTCGAATCGAATGCGTCCACCACTCCTGATTTCTCTGAGTGGTTGAAGAGTGGGTATTGGAAATGGCGAGCCCGTCTTGGCAGGCGTTGGGTCAGGAAGAAGGAGCTTCTGCGTCTTCTGTTGTGGCGATGGCGCAGATGAATTTTTTTTGCAGGCTCCATTTTCGCTGCAAGGTGATTTATTCATGAAATCCATCTCATTCGGCAGTCCAGTACATATTCTTTTTATTTCGCATGATGCTGCGTTGTTTGGAGCGCAGCGCATGTTGCTGGCCCTGCTGCAAGGGTTGGATCGGGTGCATTTTTCACCTTATCTGCTGGTGCCTGGAAAAGGAGATTTGGTCGATGCCGTACACGACCTGGGCATCCCCGTTTTTGAAAAGCATTTGGAACATTGGGCACCCTGTATCAACATGATGAAAGGCCGTGGTCGTTTGTCGTATCTCGCACATATGCTGCGTGGTCTTCGTGCGAGATCCTGGGCCATTGCGCGGTTGATCGAGCGCCATGGCATTGATTTGATCTACACCAACACTGTCACTTGCATCGAAGGGGCGGTTGCGGCGCGAATGATGAAAAAACCCCATCTCTGGCATATTCATGAGCCGGTCACGGGTAACAGCGAATTGCTGCCGGTGTTGCCGGTATCTTTCTACGCGCCCATCATCGCGCGGTTGTCGACCCATGTGGTGTTTCCTTCCCGTGCGGTGGCAGCAGATTATCCACGGTTGCGTGAGATGGCATCGATCGTCTACAACGGCATCAAATTGCCACCGAAACAGAATCGGATGCGGGCTCGCGATGAAGTTGCCCAGAGGTTGAAAGTCGATCCTTTGCAGCACTGGGTTGCCGTCGTGGGGGCCATCCAGCCACGCAAGGATCACCGTACATTTCTGGCGGCGGCGACGAATGTTCTGAAGTATCGAGATGATGTGCATTTCATCATTGTCGGGACTGGCGCAGAGCACTTGGTGCAGGCGTTGCGCAATCAGATCGAGACGCTGGCTCTGACGGGCAGGGTCACCTTGGCCGGGAGATGGGAGGGCGACATTGCCATTTTTCTTGCGGCAATCGATGTGTTGGTGATCTCTTCGGAACAGGAGTCTTTTGGCTTGACCGCAATCGAGTCACTGGCGGTTGAAACTCCAGTGGTTGCGACGCGTTGCGGCGGACCCGCCGAGATCATTGAAGATGGTTCAGATGGGTTTCTCGTCGATGTCAAGGATCCACCGGCCATGGCGAATGCTGTGCTGAAGTTGCTTGCCGATCCAGCCATGCGGAGTGCGTTCGGCGAAGCTGGAAGGATTCGGGTGTCGATGCGCTTCACCGAGCGTCAGTATGTCCAAGGGATGCAGGATGCACTTCTGGAGTTGAGCAGGAGTAAAGATGTTTGATCACGGGTTTTCGAAAAATCCGATTCGACTGCAAAGAGTTGGAGTTTCATGAACAGTGATGTCAGGGCAATAGCGCTCTATTTGCCACAATTTCACCCGATTCCAGAGAATGACGAATGGTGGGGCAGGGGATTCACCGAATGGACCAATGTGGCCAAGGCAAACCCGCTTTTCCCGGGTCACTATCAACCACATGTCCCGGCCGATCTGGGTTTTTATGATCTTCGCTTGCCAGAGGCGCGTCAGGCTCAGGTGGATTTGGCCAGAGAGTATGGCATTCATGGCTTCTGTTACTATCACTACTGGTTCAATGGTCGTCGCATTCTGGAACGGCCTTTCAATGAAGTGCTGCAAAGTGGCAAGCCGGACTTTCCTTTCTGTCTCTGCTGGGCGAATGAGAACTGGTCGCGCGCGTGGGATGGAGGAACGAAAAAGATTCTCCTTGAGCAGCGCTATTCAGAAGAGGATGACCGTGCCCATATAGAAAGTCTCATCCCAGCGCTTATCGATTCTCGTTATATTCGGATCGATGGGCGGCCATTGCTTCTCGTTTATCGAACAGAGCTTTTGCCGAACCCTGCCAGAACAGCGGAAATTTGGCGGGAGGTTGCAAGGCGCTCCGGAGTTGGAGAGTTGTATCTGGTCCGGGTTGAAAATTTCGTTGCTGATATTGATCCAAAGAATATCGGTTTCGATGCCGCCATGGAGTTTTCTCCGGACAATCGAGAGGTGGGACAGGCTGTTTTTTCTGGTTCAATCTCCAGAAAGATGAGCAGATGGGGAATTCTTCCAAGAGCTTTTCATCAGCATACGGTGTTGCGCTATCCGATCATTGCTGCATCACGCATGAAGAGAGCCAGCCCTGTATACAAACGATTCCGTTGCGTCACCCCGATGTGGGACAACACGGCGAGACGAAAAAAAGATGGGCGTATCTTGATCGGATCAACACCTCAGCTCTACAAGAATTGGCTGAGCACCATGGTGCGACAGACGAAGACCAGATTCGAAGGTGATGAGAGAGTTCTTTTCATCAATGCATGGAATGAGTGGGCAGAGGGTTGCCACCTCGAACCCGATGTCAAGCATGGACGTGCCTATCTGGAGGCAACCCGGCAGGCGCTGACGGAAGCAACTCCTTCCGCTTCTCTGTCCAGTCAGGAATCTGTCACGCTCAAGTCTGACGTGAGCGAAGAAAAAAAATCTGCTTTTCGTCGGTTTTATTGGGGAGTGCTGCAAAAATTGCGAAGCTTGATCGAGATCATCAAGATGATTTTCAGAATTCGAGTGAGCTGATCATCAATGGATCAGGCAAGAGGCGATCAGCAAGTCATGCAACCGTTGGTTTGCATCATCGTTCTGAATTGGAATGGCCGAAATGATACGCTGGAATGCTTGGAGTCCATTGCAAGGGTCGACTATCCGAATTTTGAGGTCGTTGTGGCAGACAACGGATCGACCGATGGTTCTGTCGAAGCCATCGGTCGATATCATCCAGAAGTTAAAATAATCGAGAACCATGCCAATCTTGGTTTTGCAGAAGGCAACAATGGCGCCATTCGTCATGCGCTCGAAACAGGTGCAGATTTCATTTTTTTGCTCAATAACGATACTGTCGTTGATCCGGGCGTTGTTACGGAATTTGTCCGGGCTGCGCAACAGATGCCGCAAGCCGGAGTTTTCGGGGCAAAGATTTACCATCATGCCGACAGCCGCAGGTTGTGGTATGCCGGTGGATATTGGGATAGCCGGACGTTGAGTTTCAATGAATATGGCGCCGGTGAGATTGACCGTGGGCAGTACGATGTGCTGACCGAAACCGAGTGGGTGATTGGTTGTGCCATGTTCATCCGCGCCGAAGTGTTCAGGAAGGTTGGCCTGCTCGAACCAAGATTCTTTCTCAACAATGAAGAGATCGATTTTTGCAGTCGGGCCAAGCGTGCCGGCTTTTTGTGTGCCTATGTTCCAGGTGCGCGGGTGTGGCACAAGATTTCGGTCTCCTTTGGCGGAGAAGATTCACCACTGAAGGAATATTTCAGTGCCAGAAACCGATTGTTGTGGGCGAAGCGCAATGCAGCATTGGGGTTGCGGTTAAGAATCTATTTGCACAGTGTCAGCGTTCTGATTCGGCGTTTCATTCGTCCGCTGTTTAGTGTAGTGATGAGTCAGCCATTCTCGTTGAAAAAATGGTGGTGGACGGTTTGTACCGCATTCCTCGATCCTAGAAACCGTGCCGCCTTGATGGGTTTTCGTGATTTCTGGCTGAGACGGTTCGGTAACTGCCCGGACAGTATCAGGACGCTCACCAGCGAATGGTCATCGATGCGTGTACAGCGGGCTTCGTCTCGATCGACAGGTCAGGAGCGCTGATTGTTCTGGAAGAGTTGCAGAATCTTTTTGAAAGAATCTTCGATCCAAAGAGTTGAGTTCAATTGAGCTGTACGATGACGGCAGAGGTTTCGTTTTTGAATCGTTCGAACAAGGCTGGCCATGCAAGATCATAAATGGGCGTCATTGCTCTACAACCAGTGTCTGAAACACCATCATTGGCAGCAGTCCGAAGGTTTGCGTGGCCGCTTGTGGCGCTGGGCCTGGAGCCAGGGATTGCATCGATTTGGCGATGTGGCAGTTTCCACCAACATGCATGGTCGACGGACTTTGGTCAATTTTGGCCATAGCTATGGTCTGTATGCCCGTCGGTTTTTGCAGTGGAACACGCCACTCATCGAACTGGCACACCAGGCTTTTCTTGCCCGGCATCGCCCCATTCATCTGGTGGATGTAGGTGCCAGTGTGGGTGACACCGTCCGGTTGTTGCAAGCCAACTGTGGTGACGAGATCGCGACCTATCTTTGCGTTGAAGGTGATGCCGATTTTTTTTCTTATCTGAAAAGCAATCTGGAGGACGATGAGAAGGTTCGTCTGGTTCAGGCGCTGCTTTCCGATCGCGCAGACGAGATTCCTTCACTGGTGCGCACCCACCCCGGAACTGCCAGTGCGCAGGGCGATCAAGTACAGAGGGCCGTGCCACTCGATGTCGTTGTGGAGGCAGAAAGAATGGAGCAACTCGACGTGCTGAAGATCGACGTCGATGGTTTTGATGGCAAGGTGCTGATGGGCAGCCACAGGTTGCTGGGTCGATGGAAACCTGCCGTGATCTTTGAGTGGGATCCCTACTTCTGCCAGAAAACGGAAAACAGCTGGACTCGGCACTTCGAGTTGTTGGTCGAGCATGGCTATGACCGCTTTTTGTGGTTCACCAAATATGGCAATTTCAGCCATCCGATGACCGGCTATGATGCGGTGGCCGTCGAATTGCTGGCGCAACTCTGTCTTTCCGGTGCCCATGATTTCAACTGGCACTACGATGTGGTTGCATTGCACCGAGAATCACCGATCGACCCGCACGCGTTGTCAATGGCACGTTTTGCCAAGCAGCGCAGGTCATGGTTCTGAACGATTGCACCATGTTCGATTGCGTTGCTGGCACTGAAAAAAGCTGATGCGCATCCTCTACGCCAGCGAACGCCCACCTTATCCCTGTTTTCTGGGCGGTGCGGCCCGTTGCGCCCATCGGTTGATGCAGTCGTTGAGCGAGGAGTTTGCTGTCGACTGCGCTGCGGTGGGTTCGGCGGAGTATGCGGTGACCTCCTGGGGGCACCCACCGCCCGAGGAGCATGCAGCGCTCGGCATTCGATCTGTGGCGCAGCCGAGTGGCGTGATCGACTGCGGCTATCCGGTTCAGCTGTTGCCCGATTTCTTCGATGCGCTGGAATCGTTCATCGGCCGGTTTCGGCCCGATCTGATCTGGGCACAGTTGGAAGGCGCGCAGCAGGTGCTGATGCTGGCCCGGCGCTTGGGCATCCCTGGCGTGCTCTACGTGCATGATGCCGAAACGGCGCCGAACGAGCTGAAAGCCATGGGACGACTTGGCTGCCATGTGGTTTGCAGCAGTGAATTCCTGGCGAACAAGGTGGAAAGGATCATCGGGCGGCCGGTGCAGGTGGTCTATCCTGCGTCGGACTGGTATTTCGGCACCCTGGGAGACCCGCAGGGCTCGGTGTTGATGATCAATCCGGTCAAGGTCAAGGGTGTCGAGACCCTGCTGGAAATCGCGCGCCGGCGGCCCGAAGTGCAGTTTTTATTGCTCGAATCCTGGAAACTCGGCGAGTCGGCACTGCACTCGCTGCAGGCGCAACTGGCGGCCTTGCCGAATGTGCGCTTTCACCCGCGGGTGTCGGACATGCGTGCCATCTACCAGCAGGCACGCCTGCTGCTGGTGCCTTCGACCTGGGAGGAGGGGTTCGGCATGGTCGCGGTCGAGGCGCAGTCCTGCGGCATTCCGGTGATTGCCAGCGCGCGTGGCGGTCTGCCGGAGTCGGTCGCAGAGGGGGGCTTGCTGATTCAGAACCATCTCGACATCGATGCCTGGCTGCAGGCCCTCGATCGGATTCTCGATGATCCCGACCAGTACCGGCAGTGGCGGCAGGCGGCCCTGGTCCATGCCCGGTCGACCAGGTTCACCCCGCGCGACTGTGCCCAGCGCTTTCTGGCCGCCTGTCGGGCGCCGCTGCCGAGCATGGGGGCCTTCGCGCGCGGCAGACGCTGGCTGCTCGACCGAATGTTACGGCAACGAGGCTGAATGGCATGGACAGAAAAAAGAGGCTTTCTCTGTGGGTTGCGGTGGCCATGCTGGCGGCTGGCTGTTCCGAACAGCGCCGGGCGCCACTGTTCGAAGAGGTCACCGAAGCCGCCGGTCTTGCTGCCTACGTCGGCATGACCCACGGTGTGGCCTGGGGCGACTTCGATGGCGATGGCCGGCCCGATCTCTACGTGACCAACCACCTCGATGCGCCGCTGCTGTTTCGCAATCTGGGCAACGGCAAGTTCGCCGAGGTGACCCAGAGCCAGTTCGACGCCGCCGATCTGGCAGGTGACAAGCATGGCGCGCTGTGGGCCGATTTCAACAACGATGGCCAACTCGACCTGGTGCAGTTGACTGGCGCCCAGCAGGGCGTCGGGGCCGAGCCCAAGCGGCTGTTCATGAATCAGAATGGCCGGTTCACCGAGGTGGCGGCCCGGGTCGGGGTGGACAATCCGCAAGGGCGCACCCGCATGCCGCTGTGGGTCGATCTGGATCGCGATGGCCGGCTTGATCTGTTTCAGGGTGCCGAGGCCCGTTTCGATGCGCTGACGCCGCCCTTCCTCTTCATGCAGCAGGATGGCCGGTTTGATGCGGCGGCACAGCCGCTGCCGTTTGCGTCGCGCTCGGTGCCGTTCTGCCTGCTCACCGAACTGACGCAGGATGCCCACCCGGAGCTGCTCTGCCGGGTGGTCGGCAAGAACAAAACTGCACAACTGTTCGACCTTGCCAGCCTGCCGGCGCGTGAGCTCGATCTGCTGCCGGTGACCGCCTTCGAGGATGCCGCAGCCGGTGACTTCGACAACGATGGCGCCATCGACCTGTTGCTGGCGCGCAAGAATCCGGCCGGCGCTCTGGCATTGGGCCAGCCGGCCGCCAATCTGCTGATTGCCGATCTCTGGGTGACGGCCGCCGATGTCGGCAAGCCGCTGGGTTTCAGCTTCAAGGCATCCGGCCAGCTCGACGTGCAGGTCAGGGCCGCCTACGCCGCGCAGGGCCTCGCTGCGCAGCAGATCCATATCGGCCGGCAGGGCGAACATCCGGCCGGAGTCGATTTCGCGCTGCCGGGCGAGATGGCCGATGTCGATGGTGTGGCGCCGCATCAGTCTGGTGAGCAGGCGGCCCTCTATCTGGGTCGCCAATCGACCGACCGCTGGCAGATCGAGTTCTCTGCGGCCACAGCGGCTGCGGCAGCGCACAAGCCACAGCAGATCACCGTGATGGTTCGCGCAGCAACGGCCATCACCGAGCTGACGCCGACGGCCGAGGCCACCCGCAATGAGCAGGCGCCGCAGCGGCTGTTCATGAACCAGCAGGGCAAGCTGGTCGAGCAGGGTGACAAACGCGGTGTCAACGAGGTGCCGATCTCCGCGGTCAACGTGGTGGCCGGTGATTTCGACAACGACATGCATCTCGATCTGTTCCTGCTGGGCTCGGGTGACGTTGGCATGCAACAGAATCTGCTGTTGCGCAACCGTGGCGATGGCCGGTTCGAAGCCGTCCCGCAGGCAGGTGGCGCGCAGGGTTCCATGGCCGGTGTTGGCGACAGTGTCACCACGGTCGATCATGACGGCGACGGCTTTCTCGACCTGCTGATCGCCAGCGGCGGCAGCATGGGCCGCAGCCTCGGTCTGCCCTCGGCTGGCGGTGGCTACCGGCTCTACCATAATGTGAGAAACGGCAACCACTGGATTGAAATCGATCTCGAAGGCACCCGCTCCAACCGCGATGGCATCGGTGCACGGGTCGAAGTCACCGCCGGCGGCGTGACCCAGACGCGGCTGCAGGATGGCGGCGTCCATGAGCGCAGCCAGAACCACAGCCGGCTCCACTTTGGTCTGGGTCCCAACAGCCAGATCGACCGGCTCACCATCCATTGGCCGAGCGGTGTGGTACAGCAGTTGAGCGGCGTGGCCGCGGACCAACTGCTGCGGGTGCAGGAGGCTGCCCAGTGACCCAGAGGCGGCATTGATTCGGCATGGCCCGATTTTCTTCTCTATTCTTCCAATACGAATCAGCGCCAATCATCTCGATGGATGCCAACCGTTTCGTAGTCAAAGCCAACAGTGGATTCCAGGAATTTCGACATGTTTTTTCGCAAGAACAAACCACCCAGCCATGAGCGGGCCATGCAGTGGTTCAAGGCGAACATGGTGGCCGATCAGGGCATCATCGTGCACACCAGGGAGCGGGTGCCCTATCCCGAGGTGACCGGTTATTTCATCCCCACCCTCTACAATTGGGGGGAGCAGGCACTGGCGCGCAGCTGCACCCGCTGGCTGCTGTCGATCCAGTTGCCGTCGGGGGCCTTTCCGGCGCCCGATGGCAAGCCCTACACCTTCGACACCGGGCAGATCATGCGCGGGCTGTGCGCTGCGCTCGGTGATGTCGAGGGCGCCGAACAGTCGCTGCGCCGCGCCTGTGACTGGGTGGTGGCGCAGATCGATGCGCAGGGGCGGCTCACCACGCCGTCGACCGAGCTGTGGAGCGACATCGCCAGCGACCTGATTCACACCTATGTGCTGCCACCCCTGCGGCAGGCGGGCAGAGTGCTCGGGGTGCCGGCCTATGAAGAGGCCGCCAGCTTCGTGCTCGCCTACTACAAACAGCAGGATGGACTGGTCCCCTTCAACCGCCTTTCGCACTTTCATGCCTATGCGATGGAGGCGCTGTGCGAACTGGGCGAGTTCGACCTGGCGCGACGGGGCATGGCCGACGTGGAACGCTGCCAGCGGCGCGACGGCAGCATTCCGGCCTATCCTGACGTCGACTGGGTCTGCTCGACCGGCATGGCGCAATATGCCATCGTCTGGTACACGCTGGGCAACCGGCGTCCGGCCGACCTCGCCATGCGCCATCTGGAGAAGATCCAGAACGATTCGGGCGGCTTCTACGGCAGTTATGGCAAAGGGGCCAAGTACATCTCCGGTGCCGAGATCAGCTGGGCGGTGAAATATTTCCTCGATGCCTGGCGGCTGAAGATGCAGCAGGAGGGCAGCCATGATTAAGGTGCTGACCGTCTTTGGCACCCGCCCGGAGACCATCAAGATGGCGCCGGTGATCGCCGAACTGGCGGAGCATCCGACGCGCATCCACAACAAAAACTGCCTCACCAGCCAGCACCGGGACATGGTGGCGCCGCTGATCGACCTGTTCGGCATCAAGGTCGATTACAACCTCGACCTGATGCGCGAGAACCAGACGCTCGAACACATCACCGTCACCGTGCTGCAGGAGGTGAGCAAGATCCTGCGTGCCGAGCCATTCGACCTGCTGCTGGTGCAGGGCGACACCACCACCTCGATGGCGGCGGCGATGGCGGCGTTCTACTGTGGCGTCAAGGTGGGGCACATCGAGGCCGGCCTGCGCACCTTTGACAAATTCCATCCCTATCCCGAGGAGTCGAACCGCAAGATCATCGACTCGATGGCCGATCTCTTCTTCGCCCACAGCGACCGCGCCCGCCAGCATCTGCTCAACGAGGGCATCGCCAGCGAGCAGATCGCGGTCACCGGCAACACCGTGATCGATGCACTGCTCGATGTCTCCAACCGCCCCTACAGCTTTGCCGGCACGCCGCTCGAAGCCGTGGCGAACGAGCGCCGGCGCATCATTCTGGTGACCGCCCACCGCCGCGAGAGTTTCGGTGGCCCGTTCGAATCGATCTGTCGCGGTCTGGCCGAGCTGGCGCGCAAGTATCGTGACCAGGTCGTGCTGGTCTACCCGGTGCACCGCAATCCCAATGTGCGGCAGGTGGTGAACGCCATGCTGGCCGGCATCGACAATGTGCTGCTGATCGATCCGCTCGACTACCTGCCGCTGGTCCACCTGATGAAGCGGTGCCACCTGGTGCTGACCGACTCCGGCGGCCTGCAGGAGGAAGCCCCCAGCCTCGGCAAGCCGGTGCTGGTGCTGCGCAAGGTGACCGAGCGGCAGGAGGGGGTCGAGGCTGGCACCCTCAAGGTGATCGGCATGCAGGCCGATGAGATCGTCCGCCAGGCCTCGCGCCTGCTCGAAGACGAGGCCGCCTACCAGGCGATGGCCTCGCGCAGCAACCCCTATGGCGACGGCACGGCACGCATCAGGATCGTCCAGCGCATCCTCGACGATGCCGGATTGGGCGGCACGCAATGAGCGTGGAGCGCGGGTCGCCGCTGGTCAGCATCGTGCTGCCCACCTACCGGCGGCCGCATCTGCTCCCCCACGCCATCCGCAGTGTGCTGGCGCAGAGCTACCCGCACTGGGAGCTGATCGTCGTCGATGACAACTCGCCCGACCACACCCCCGAGGTGGTGGCGAGCTTCACCGATCCACGCATTCGTGCCGTGCGCAACGACCCCAACCTCAAGCTGCCGCGCACGCTGAACCGCGGCTTTGCGCTGGCCAGTGGCGAGCTGCTCACCTGGACCTCGGACGACAACCTCTACCACCCGCAGGCGATCGAGAAGATGGTGGCCCGCCTGCAACGTGGCGACTGCGATTTCGTCTATGCCGACTACTGGCTCTTCTCCGAGCTGGATGCGGCAGGCGCGCCGCTCGACATCCAGCACGACCGCCTCCCCGATCGACTGCAACTGGAGCGGGGCAACCACATCGGCGCCTGCTTCATGTACAGCCGGGCGCTGGCCGAAGCGGTGGGAGAGTATGACCCCGAGCTGTTTCTGGTCGAGGATTACGACTACTTCATCCGCGCCGCCCGGCAGTTCCGCTTCGCCCACATCGCCGAGCCGCTCTACTACTTCAAGCGTGACGACGCCACCCTCTACATCTCGCGCTACTGCGAGGTCAAGGCCTCCGATCTGCTGGTGCGCTACAGGAACGGCCTGCTCGATGGCGCCGGCGTGGTCGAGGCAGTGGTGGAACTGCTGCTGCGCAACATCGCCGGCCTGAAGAACCCGCTGCTGCGCGGCGGCCATGCGCTGCTGCGCACACGCTCGTTCAGGCTCACCAACTGGCACGCAAAACTGACCAGTCACCACCTGCGGCGGCAACTGCACGGACCCGTGCTGGCGCTGCTCGACGGCTACCGCCAGCAGCAGCGCAGCTTTGGCGAGAGCCGGCAGGCGCTGGTGGCGCTGATCAACGCTCTGGGTGCGGTCAGCTACCAGTGATGACAGCGCCAACGCAAGTCAGGAAGCCCCGATGTCCTTCTTTCAGATTCTGAGTGACGCACTGCGCGGCCCGGCCCAGGCGCGTGCGGCGCACCGGCAGGCGCTGTTGCGCCAGCCCGGCATCCGTTCCGGCATCGAGCAGTTGCAGCAGCACTGCCCGGCAGTGATCGAAGCCGATGAACCGGCACCGATCTTTCTGCTCTCGGCCGGCTGGCGCTCCGGTTCGACGCTGCTGCAGCGGCTGATCATGTCCGACGCCCGGGTGCTGATCTGGGGCGAACCCTATGACGAATGCGGACTGGTGCAGGCACTGGCCGGCACACTGCCGCCGTTCCGGCCCGACTGGCCGCCGGCCGACTACTTCTACGATGGTCGCCCCCCCGGCGACCTGTCGGGCAACTGGATCGCCAACCTGTTCCCGGCACTGAGTGACCTGCGCCAGGCGCATCGTGCCCTGTTCGACACCCTGTTCGGTGTGCCGGCAGCACGCGCCGGGGTGGCGCGCTGGGGCATCAAGGAGGTGCGCTTCGGCATCGAGCAGGGGCTCTATCTGCGCTGGCTCTACCCGCGGGCGCGCTTTTTGTTTCTCTACCGCCACCCGCTCGAAGCCTACCGCTCCTACAGCCGCTATGGCCGCAGCTGGTACGACACCTTCCCTGACCGACCAGTCTTCACCCCGACCGACTTCGGCCGCCACTGGTGCACGCTGATGGCAGGCTTCCTGCGCGATGCGCAGAAGCTGGATGCCCTGCTGGTGCGCTATGAAGATCTGATCGGCGAGCAGCCGCCGATCGACGCCATCGAGGCCCACCTCGACATCCACATCGACCGCGCCGTGCTGACCGACAAGGTCGGCAGCTCGGAGCGTGGTGGAGCCAAGGTGCGGGTCAACCGGCTGGAGCAGTGGCTGCTCAGGCGCGCAGTGGAGCCGGTGGCGTCGCAACTGGGCTATCTCTGGTAGGCGCTGGTAGGCGAACGGCTCCCGCAACCCGGCTGAATTGGCCGATAATTGGCGCCTCTTCACCCAGAGTGCCCCACTTTGCCGCCGATGAAACCGATTCGCGAACTGCCCGCCGCACTCGCCAACCAGATTGCCGCCGGCGAGGTGGTCGAACGCCCCGCCTCGGTGCTGAAGGAGCTGCTCGAAAACAGCCTGGATGCGCAGGCCAGCTCGATCGACGTGGAGGTCGAGGCCGGCGGTGTCAGGCGGATGCTGGTGCGCGATGACGGCAGCGGGGTGCCGGGCGACCAGCTCGCGCTGGCGCTGGCGCGCCATGCCACCAGCAAGATCGCCCTGCTCGATGACCTGGAACGCATCGCCACCCTCGGCTTTCGCGGCGAGGCACTCGCCAGCATCGCCTCGGTGTCGAAGTTGAGCTTCACCTCCAACCCGCAGCACGACAGCACCCAGGGCTGGCGCATCAGCACCGAGGGGCTGGCCGACGGCCCGCAGCTGCTGCCGGCACCCCATCCGCGCGGCAGCAGCCTCGAAGTGCGCGAGCTCTTCTTCAACACCCCGGCGCGGCGCCGCTTTCTGCGCAGCGAGCGCACCGAGTTCGAGCGTATCAACGAGCTGTTCAAGCAGATCGCCCTCAGCCGCTTCGATGTCGCCTTCTCACTGCGGCACAACCAGCGGCTGATCCATCGGCTCGACGCCGTCACCGAACCGGGTTCGGCGCGCCGGGTCGAGCAGATTCTGGGACGCGACTTTCTCGAACAGGCGCTCGTCGTCGACCGCCACGGCGATGGCCTGCGGCTGTGGGGCTGGATCGGCATGCCGACCTTTTCGCGCAGCCAGGCCGACTTGCAGTACTTCTATGTCAATGGCCGGACCATCCGCGACAAGCTGGTCAGCCATGCGCTGCGGCAGGCCTATCGCGATGTGCTCTACCAGGGCCGCCATCCGGTCTGTCTGCTCTACCTCGAGATCGATCCGCTGGCGGTCGATGTCAATGTCCATCCGACCAAGCATGAAGTGCGCTTCCGCGACAGTCGCGGCGTGCATGACTTCATCTACTCGGCACTGCACCGCGCCATTGCCGAACTGCAACCGGCCGATCGCATCGCGCTGTCGGCCGCGCCGATCAGTGACCGGCCGCAGCCGGGGCTGTATGGCGCGGCGGCGCCGCTGCAGCAACAGCCGCTGGCGCTGCGTCCGCCCACTGCGGCGGTGACACCGAACCAGGTGGCGGAGAGCCTGACCTTCTACGCCGCACTGGCGCAGCCACTGGCCGAAGCCGCAGCGGACGAGGCAGAGCCACCGCTCGGCCATGCGCTGGGGCAGTTGCATGAGATCTACATTCTGGCGCAGAACCGGCAGGGGCTGGTGCTGGTCGACATGCATGCCGCCCATGAACGCATCCTCTATGAGCGGCTGAAGCGCAGCCATGATCAGGCGCCGCTCGCCTGCCAGCCGCTGCTGCTGCCGCTGTCGCTGCCGGCCACGCCGGCCGAGGTCGAACTGCTCGACGCCTGCGGCGAACTGCTGCGGCGGCTCGGCATCGACGCCGAGCCACTGGGGCCACAGCAGATCGTCCTGCGCAGCCTGCCGGCACTGCTGGCCCAGGTCGATGCGGCCCAACTGCTGCGTGACATTCTGGCCGACCTGCGCACCCATGGCAGCAGCGACCGGGTCGAACTGGAGCGCAACCAGTTGCTGGCCACCATCGCCTGCCACGGCGCGGTGCGGGCCCGACGGCGGCTGACCCTGCCGGAGATGAACGCGCTGCTGCGCGACATCGAGCAGACCGAACGCAACGGCCAGTGCAACCATGGCCGCCCCACCTGGATGCAGATCGAGCTGGCGACGGTCGATCAGTGGTTTCTGCGCGGGCGCTGAACGGGTCGAAAGCCACCGATCGGCCAGCGCAACGCAGTGTTACATACAAGAGGTGGTTCTTTTTTTTTTTGCGATGTTATAAAGGCACCGTTCGGGCAAAACCCGAATCTACCCCCACATCGATTTTCATGGAGGAGATGCAGTCATGCGAAAACTGATTCCCGTTGCGTTGCTCACCCTGCTGGGCGCCACTCACCAGGGCGATGCGCTTGCCGCCGCCCAGCGCGTGCTGGTCACGGGCACCCTGGGCTCCACCGTCGAGGGCGACCCCACGCAGCTTCTCACCGATGTCAACCCCTGGCTTGGCCAACGCTTCACCATCGATCTGCGGATCGACAGCTCCACTTCAACCTACAGCCAGCAGCCCGATCCGGAGATCGCCGGCGAGGTCGAAAATAACTGGGAAGGCCCCACCATTCAATACGACATCCGAATCGGCAATGTCGCCGCATTTTCCGGGGTCGAGAGCACGTTCACCTGGATCGCATCCGGCAATGACGTGACCATTCCGAGCGGCCTCCCATCATTGCCGCCTTTCATCCAGGTCGGGCAGACCTATGACTGGCTCAATATCGACAGCAGCAATGTCGGTCTTGGCTGCATACCGGGCGGTGGCCACGCTGTTTGCGGCAATCGCCCGAGTGATACCTACGAAGGGCTCACGGCCGAGATCTTCTATGCCTGGGACATCACTCAGCACGATGCGCTCGATGACTCCCTGCCGCTGCTGAACGGCGGACCCGACTTCAGCAAGGGTGTTGGCGGCGACGTCTACCTCGGCCTGTGGCACTACCATCCGGGGCAGAGCGATGGTTATGACGCTGCATCGATCATGGGCAGCATCGACAGCATCAGTGTCACCACCGTTCCGCTGCCGCAGACCTGGGCGCTGCTGCTCCCGGCGCTCGGCATGATTGGTGTGCTGAAGCGCCGCAAGGCGTGAGCCGCTGAGCGGTTCCGAGCGCAGCGGCAGCGGACCGTTGTGCGCCGGTGGCCGGGGAAGGGTGACGCAGCCATGACGCTGCGGTTCAGACGAAAGCGGGGGAGGCGCCTGAGGGCCCTCCCCCGCTTCATTCAGGTGGCCGAGATGCCGCCATCGACCATGTAGGTGGCACCGGTCAGGAAGCTGGCACGGTCGCTGACCAGAAACAGCATCAGTTCGGCGACCTCTTCCGGCTGGCCGTAGCGGCCGAGCGGAATGCCGGAGGCCACCCGCTCCTTCGCCAGCTCCGGCGCCGACGGCGCCATCCCCTGCTCCAGCGAGCGCATCATGCGGGTGTCGATCGGCGAGGGGTTGACGGTGTTGACCCTGATTTTGAACGGCGCCCCTTCGCGCGATGCGCTGCGCATCATGCCGACGACGGCATGTTTGCTGGTGACATAGGGCGACAGGCCGGGCCCGCCCTTGATACCAGCGGTCGAGGAGGTGATGACGATGCTGCCACCGCCGCTCTTCTGCATTTCGGCCATCACATACTTGAGCCCGAGCCAGACGCCACGCACATTGACCGCCATCACCCGGTCGAACATCTCGATCGGTGAGTCGGTGATCGGCGCCACCACGCCCTCGATGCCGGCGTTGTTCAAAAAGCCGTCGATGCGGCCAAAGCGTGCCACGGTTTCGTCGACATAGCGCTTCACCTGTTCGGGCTGGGTGACATCGGCCTGGCACCAGGCGACGTCGGGGCCGATCGATCTGGCCACGTCGCCGAGTGGCCCCGGGTCGAGGTCCACCAGCATCAGCCGGGCGCCTTCGGCGTGGAAGCGCCGTGCGGCCGCCTGGCCGATGCCGCCGGCGGCGCCGGTGATGATGCAGACACGCTCTTTGAGCTCCATTGTTATTCTCCTTCGGTCGGTTTCAGATCAGTTTTGAAGCGCTGACGATGATGCCATTGTTGTCGGCATAGAGATACTCGCCGGGGTTGAAGGTGACGCCGCCGAAGGTGACCGGCACGTCGAGGTCGCCGATGCCGCGCTTTTCGGTCTTCATCGGACAGGTGGTCAATGCCTGCACGCCGAGGTCGGTCTCGGCGAGCGCGTCGACATCGCGGATGGCGCCATAGATGACGATGCCCTGCCAGCCATTCTTGGCGGCCTCCTCGGCCAGCATGTCGCCGAGCAGCGAACGGCGGCTGGAACCGCCGCCATCGACCACCAGCACCTTGCCACGGCCGTTCTGGCCGACCTGGCTCTTGACCAGCGAGTTGTCTTCAAAGCATTTGATGGTGACGATCTGGCCACCGAAGGCGGAGCGGCCGCCATAGTTGCCGAACATCGGCTCGACGAGACGGATCCTGTCGGCAAACTGGTCGCAAAGGTCGGGGGTGCTGATGCTCATTGCTGCTCCTGGGTTGTGCATGGCTGGGTGCGTGCCGTCTGCCGTTGCGCCTGCAATCGGCGGCGCTGCGTGCGGGTCGGCCGCGCTGGCCGGCATGTTACCACCGCGGCGGCTTGTCGCATCCGGGCTTTCGCCCGATACTGGCGCCATGTCGAAAGAGGGAGTCCCCGGTGCAGACGTTGCGCAATCAATTTCTGATCGCGATGCCACAGCTCGAGGGATCGCTCTTTGCCCAGAGTCTGATCTTTCTCTGCGAGCACAGCGCGCAGGGGGCGATGGGGCTGATCGTCAACCGGCCGCTGCCGATGCAGCTCGGCGAGATTCTCGACCAGTTGCAGATCGACAGCCATGCCGGGCCCGCCCGTGAGGCACCGCTCTACTTTGGCGGACCGGTGCAGAGCGAACAGGGCTTCATTCTGCACCGCGGTCCTGCGCGCTACCTCTCGTCACTGCAGGTGAATGACGAGGTCGTGCTGTGCACCTCACGCGATGCGCTGGAGGCGATCGGCGCCAATGACGGCCCGGCCGACTATCTGGTGGCACTGGGTTATGCCGGCTGGAGCGAGGGGCAGCTCGAGCAGGAGCTGGCCGACAACGCCTGGCTCACGGTGCCGGCCACGACCGATCTGCTTTTCACGGCCGAACCGTCGCGCCGCGCCGCGGCCGCCGCCGCCACCCTCGGCATCAACCTCAGTCTGCTCCATGCCCAGCCCGGACATGCCTGAAGCGACGCCGTGCAGCCAGCAGGTCGTGCTCGGGTTCGACTTCGGCTCCAGACGCATCGGCGTGGCGGTGGGGCAGGGGCTCACCGGTCGGGCCACGCCACTGCGGGTGCTGCCGGCACGCGACGGCATTGCCGACTGGGCGCAGTTCGACCGGCTGATTGCCGAGTGGCAGCCGGGCTCACTGCTGGTGGGCGAGCCACTCAACATGGATGGCAGCGCCAGCGAGATGACGTTGCGTGCGCGCAAGTTCGCCAACCGGCTGCGCGAGCGCTACCGGCTGCCGGTGCATCTGGTGGATGAGCGGCTCTCCAGCTTCGAGGCGCGGGGTCGGCAACTGGAACGGCGGCGGCAGCAGCGGCCGCCGCGATCGAATGAACCCGGCATCGACGCGCAGGCCGCCTGCCTGATCGTCGAGACCTTTCTGCATGAAGCGTCGATGGCGCGGCGGCAGGGCGCGGACATCAATCTGGAGCAGTCGAATGGTTGAACTTCCGGCGGTGGATCTGTTGCTCGATGCGATGGCCGCAGCGTTGCGCCAGCAGCTCGCTGCGTTGCGAATCAGTCGGCCGGCCATGGTCGGCATTCGCACCGGCGGCGTCTGGGTGGCCGAGCAGCTGCATCAGCGGCTGGGTCTCGACGAACCGCTCGGCACGCTCGACATCGGCTTCTACCGCGATGACTTCACCCGCATCGGCCTGCAACCGAAGGTGGCGCCGTCGCAACTGCCCTTCGCGGTCGATGGTCGCGCGCTGCTGCTGGTGGATGACGTGATCATGAGTGGCCGAACCATTCGCGCCGCGCTCAATGAGCTGTTCGACTATGGTCGGCCGGCCTCGGTGATGCTGGCGGTGCTGATCGACCTGCCGCAGCGTGAGCTGCCGATCCAGCCCGATGTGTGTGGCGAGCGGCTGCTGCTGGCGCCGGGTGAGCGGATCAAGCTGACCGGGCCGCAGCCGCTGTCGCTGCGCCTCGAACGCACCGCCCCGTGATTGTTGGCCGACCCGGAGCCAGCGGTTACACTGCGCGCCGATGAACAGCCAGCCGCCGCATGACCTCCAGCTCACCCCGCAGGGGCAGTTGCGCCATTTTCTGGCCATCGAGGGGCTGTCGCGGCAGATATTGACCGAGATTCTCGACACCGCCGAATCTTTTCTCACGGTTGGTGATCAGCCGGTCAAGAAGGTGCCGCTGCTGCGCGGCAAGACCGTGGTCAATCTCTTCTTCGAGGCCAGCACCCGCACCCGCACCACCTTCGAGCTGGCCGCCAAGCGGCTGTCGGCCGATGTGCTCAGCCTCAACATCGGCACCTCGGCCACCTCCAAGGGCGAGAGCCTGCTCGACACCCTGCGCAATCTGGAGGCGATGGCCAGCGACATGTTCATCGTGCGCCATGCCGACAGCGGCGCGGCCCACTTCATCGCCGCCCAGGTGACGCCCGACGTGGCGGTGATCAATGCCGGTGATGGGCGCCATGCCCATCCGACGCAGGCGATGCTCGACATGTTCACGATTCGCCGCCACAAGGGGGCCTTCGAGCCGCTGAAGGTGGCGATCGTCGGCGACATCCTGCACTCCCGCGTCGCCCGCTCGCAGATCAAGGCACTGAAGACGCTGGGCACCGGCGAGGTGCGGCTGATTGCCCCGCTCACGCTGCTGCCGGCCGGCATCGACGCCTTCGGAGTGCGCCACTTCACCCGGCTCGAAGAGGGGCTGAGCGACGTCGATGTGGTGATCATGCTGCGTTTGCAGCGCGAGCGGATGCAGAGCGCGCTGCTGCCGAGCTTCAATGAGTATTACCAGCTTTATGGGCTGACCACCGAAAAACTGGCCTATGCCCGGCCCGATGCGATCGTCATGCATCCGGGACCGATCAACCGCGGCGTCGAGATCCAGTCCGAGGTGGCCGACGGGCCGCAGTCGGTGATCCTGCAGCAGGTGAGCAACGGCATCGCCGTGCGGATGGCGATTCTGTCGATGACGATGAGTGGCCAGACGCTGGCCAGACAGCAGGAGTCCGCGCTCCATGTCTGATCGATCCAGGGCCGTGCCGGCACCGGCGCTGCTGATCCGCGGTGGCCGGGTCATCGACCCGGTTCAGGGCATCGACCGCGTCGCCGATCTGGCGGTCAGCGACGGCCGGATTCTGTCGATTGGCGAGCCACCGCCCGGTTTCGTGGCCGAGCAGCAGATCGACGCCCAGGGTTGGGTGGTGGCGCCGGGTTTCGTCGATCTGGCGGTGCGGCCGCGCGAGCCCGGCGATGAGCAGAAGGCGACACTGGAGAGTGAATGCCGGGCCGCGCTGGCCGGCGGCATCACCACGCTCTGCATGCCACCCGACACCCGGCCTCCGATCGACACGCCGGCGGTGGTCCGGCTGATCGAGGCGCAGGCGCGCGCGGCCGGTGCGGCACGGGTGGTGGTGCTGGGCGCACTGACGCAGCAGTTGGCCGGGGCATTTCCGGCCGAGATGGCGGCGCTGCGCGCCGCTGGTTGCGTTGGCATGAGCAACGGCAAGGCGCCGCTGGCCACTGCGCGGGTGCTGCGACACTGCATGGAGTATGCGGCCAGCAATGGCCTGATGCTGTTTGTCGAACCCGAGGAGCCGACGCTGGCGGCCGATGGCTGTGCCCATGAAGGCGAGGTGGCCAGCCGTCTGGGCCTGACCGGCATCCCGGCCAGTGCCGAGAGCATCGCCATTGCCACGGTGCTGCTGCTGGTCGAGCAGACCGGTGCGCGGGTCCACTTCGGACGGCTGTCGGCCGCCCGGTCGGTGGCGTTGATCGCCCAGGCCAAGGCGCAGGGATTGCCGGTCACTGCCGACGTGGCCGCCCATCAGTTGATCTGGAACGAGCGCGCGCTGCTCGACTATGACGCCCGCTTCCATCTGCGGCCACCGCTGCGCGGCGAGGCCGACCGCCAGGCGCTGTTGCAGGGGGTGCTGGAGGGGGTGGTCGATGCCATCTGCTCCGACCATCAGCCGCACGAGGCCGAGGCCAAGCTGGCACCCTTTGCCGCCACCGAGCCGGGAATCTCCGCACTCGAGACGCTGTTGCCACTGGCGCTGGCCGCTGCAAGCCAGGTCGAGATGCCACTGATCAAACTGATCGAACGGCTCAGCAGCGCACCCGCCCGGCTGCTTGGACTCGATGCCGGCTCGCTGCTGCCGGGCGCCCGCGCCGACCTCTGCCTCTTTGCCCCCGCTGAGCGCTGGCGACTGAGCGCCGCCACGTTGCACTCAAGAGGGCAGAACAGCCCGCTGATCGAGAGCGAACTGGTGGGACGGGTGCGCCATACGCTGCTCGATGGACGGATCGTCCACCAGGCGTCGTAACGGGCGCACTCCCGGCTTTCACAGCAGGCCGCTGCGGTAGCGCCGAATCAGTGCGGCGGTCGAGCCATCGAACTGATCGGGCAGCGGCAGCGTGCCGTCGATCAGCAGTGGCGAGATGCGTTCGCTCAACTGCTTGCCCAGCTCCACTCCCCACTGGTCGAATGCATTGATGCGCCAGATCAGGCTCTGCACATAGACCTTGTGCTCATAGAGCGCGATCAAGGCGCCCAGGGTCTGCGGCGTCAGTTGCTCCATCAGCAGCATGTTGCTGGGCCGGTTGCCGGCAATCACCTTGTGCGGGGCCAGTTGGCGGGCCTGCTCGCGATCGAGTCCGGCCTGCAGCAGCTCTGCGGTGGCCGCTTCGAGGCTCTTGCCCTCCAGCAGCGCCTGACTCTGTGCCACGCAGTTGGCGAAGAGATGGTGGTGGTGGTCGGCCACCCGGTGGTGGGCGCGCAGCGCGGTGATGAAATCGACCGGGATGAACTGAGTGCCCTGATGCAGCAGTTGGTGAAACGAGTGCTGACCCAGCGTGCCGGGCGTGCCCCAGACCACGGCGGCGCTGTGGTAAGCGAGCGGTTCGCCGGCCAGGTTGCAGGATTTGCCGTTGCTCTCCATCTCCAGTTGTTGCAGAAAATCGGGGAAGCGGCGCAGGTCATGCAGATAGGGCAGTATCGCCTGTGAGCGTGCGCCCCACAGGTTCTGGTACCAGATGCCCAGCAGCGCCAGCAGCACCGGCATGTTGTGTGCCAGTTCGGCCTGGGCAAAGTGGCTGTCCATCGCCTGGGCGCCCTGTTGCAGTGCGCGAAAGCCATTGACGCCGATGGCGAACATGATCGGCAGCCCGATTGCCGACCAGAGCGAGTAGCGGCCACCGACCCAGTCCCACAGCGGAAAGACCTGCCGTTCGTCGATGCCGAAGGCGACTGCCTTGGCGACATTGGCCGACACCGCCACGAAGTGACGCGCCACGGCGGCGGGATCACCCGAATCGGCCAGCACCCAGGCGCGTGCTGCCTCGGCATTCTTGCGGGTTTCGAGTGTGCCGAACGACTTGGAGGCGACGATGAACAGCGTGGTGGCGGGGTCGAGCCCGTGCAGGGTGCGCTCGAAGTCGGCACCATCGATGTTGGCCAGAAAGTGGCTGCGAAAGCGGCCGGTGTGGTAGGGGCGCAGCGCCTCGGTGGCCATCACCGGACCGAGGTCCGAACCGCCGATGCCGATGTTGACGATGTCGGTGATCGGTCGGTCGCTGAAGCCGCGCCAATCGCGGTTCGCCACCGAGGTGACCAGCGCCTCCAGCCGGGCCAGGGTGCTGTCGACCTCGGCATTGACGGCCAGATCGGCTTGGTCGGTGAAGCTGCCACGCAGGGCGATGTGCAGGGCAGGACGCGCTTCGGTCGGATTGATCGGTTCACCCCGGAACATGGCGGCGATCCCGTCGCTGACGCCGGCGGCTTTGGCCAGCGTCAGCAGTGCGGCAAGCGCTGGGTCATCGAGCCGGTTCTTGGCGTAGTCGAGTTGCAGTCCGGCGGCGCTCACGCTGTAGCGTTCGGCACGCCGGGGATCGGCACTGAACAGTGCAGAAAGCCTCTGCCCGGCCAGCCGCTGCTGATGGGGAATCAACGCCTGCCAGGCCTGGCTCCAGGGAGTGCCGTCCAGCGGCGGTACCGAAGCGGATGCGGCGTGGGGAAATTCTGACATGGTGGTTCTCGTCTTGCGACCGTGAATGGGTTTTTGAAGCCAGGATCGGGCCAATTCTTGCTACCATGGTCCATCTGGCGCGTGCGGTGTGCACGCTTTCAACTGAATCGCTGGAGGTGAATGATGGAGCCCGCAACGACCATTGAACTGCAAGCCGCGGCTTTTCGCCATCTGCTCGAGCATCTGCGGGCACGGCCGCAACTGCAGAACATTGAGTTGATGAACCTGGCTGATTTCTGCCGCAACTGCCTGGCCAAGTGGCTGGTGGAGGCAGCGGCCGAACGTGGCCTGTCGCTCGATTACGAAGCGGCGCGGGAGCAGGTCTATGGCATGCCCTACAGCGAGTGGAAGGCACATCACCAGCGCGAGGCCACACCCGAGCAGTTGGCCGCCTTCGAGCAGAGGCAGAACAGCAAGAGTTGAGCGGAGGCGGGTCGGTGGCTGACCCGCGACGCTTCGTTGCGGTGCTACTCCGCCTCCCCGAGGGTGGGTGCATCCAGTGCGGTCCGCTGCTTCTGCTCCAGACCGATGTGGCGGACATCCTTGCCCTTGACGCAGAAGATCACATATTCGCAGATGTTCTTGGCATGGTCGCCGATGCGCTCCAGCGCGCGGGCCGACCAGAGGGTGTTGAGCACCCGCCGGATGCTGCGCTGATCCTCCATCATGATGGTGATCAACTGGCGCATGGACGCCTCATATTCGCGGTCGACCACCTTGTCTTCGGCGATGACGGCGAGGGCCGCCTCGACATCCATGCGGGCGAAGGCATCCAGGGTGTCATGCAGCATCTTTCGGACATGGCCGCCCAGATGCTTGATCTCGATGTACTGGTTGATCGGCCGGTCCATCGTCGACAGCTCATAGGCCATCTTGGCGATCTTTTCGGCCTCGTCACCGATGCGTTCGAGGTCGGTGATGGTCTTCAGGATGGCGATCAGCAGGCGCAGGTCCACCGCGGTGGGCTGACGCCGAGCGATGATCTGGGTGCACTGCTCATCGATCGTCACCTCCATCGAGTTGACCTGGATGTCGCCGTGAATGACCTGTTCGGCCTTCTGGGTGTCGCCATCCACCAGTGCCGTGATGGCATCCAGAATCTGGGTCTCCACCAGACCGCCCATGGTGAGCACCTGGGTGCGGAGCTTGTCGAGCTCCAGGTTGTACTGCTCGCTGATGTGGTGTGATCGTTCCATTGCTGACTCCTGTGGCATCAGCCGTAGCGGCCGGTGATGTAATCCTCGGTCTGCTTCTTGGCTGGCTTGGTGAAGAGGGTGTCGGTGTTGTCGAACTCGATCAGTTTGCCCAGGTACATGAAGGCAGTGTAGTCGGAGATGCGGGCCGCCTGCTGCATGTTGTGGGTGACGATGACGATGGTGTAGTGCGACTTGAGCTCGTAGATCAGCTCCTCGATCTTCAGCGTCGAGATCGGGTCGAGTGCCGAGGCCGGCTCATCGAGCAGGATCACCGAGGGCTCGATGGCGATGGCGCGCGCGATCACCAGCCGCTGCTGCTGGCCGCCGGAGAGCCCCATGGCGTTGTCGTCGAGCCGGTCCTTGACCTCATCCCACAGTGCCGCGCTCTGCAGGGCCCACTCGATCTTCTCGTCGAGCACACGCCGCTGTTTCACCCCCTGCAGCCGCAGGCCGTAGGCGACATTCTCGTAGATCGATTTTGGAAAGGGGTTGGGCTTCTGAAACACCATGCCGACATGGCGGCGCAGGTCGGAGACATTGACGCTCGGGTCGTGAATGTCCTGCCCCTGCAGCAGGATCCGGCCATTCACCTGTACGCCATCGACCAGGTCGTTCATGCGGTTGAAGCAGCGCAACAGGGTTGATTTGCCGCAACCGCTGGGACCGATGAAGGCAGTGACGCAGTGTTCTGGAATCTGCATGTTGACGTCGAACAGCGCCTGTTTTTCGCCATAGAGCAGGTCGAGGTGCTCCACTTTGATGCAGACCGACTCATCGGCAATGCCAGGCTTGCGGGGGGTATCGATGCTGCGATTGGGTCGATCCACGGTGACACCCATGCCGTTGGGGACGATGTATGAACTGGCTTCAGTTGTCGAGGGCACTGAATTTCTCCCGTAGCCGGTTGCGTAGAAGGATCACGGTCAGGTTGAGCAGGATGATGACCAGTACCAGAAAGAACGAGGTCGCATAGACCAGCGGCCGGGCCGCCTCGACATTGGGGCTCTGGAAGCCGACATCATAGATGTGAAACCCCAGGTGCATGAACTTGCGGTCCAGATGGAAGAACGGGAAGTTGCCGTCGATCGGCATGGTCGGCGCCAGCTTGACCACGCCGACCAGCATCAGCGGCGCCACTTCACCAGCGGCGCGGGCGATGGCGAGGATCATGCCGGTCATGATGGCTGGGCTGGCCATCGGCAGCACCACCCGCCACAGGGTCTCGAAGCGGGTGGCACCCACTGCCAGGCTGCCTTCGCGGATCGAACGCGGGATGCGCGCCAAGCCCTCTTCGGTCGAGACGATCACCACCGGCACCGTGAGCAGGGCCAAGGTCAGTGATGCCCACAGGATACCGGGCGTGCCCAAAGTCGGGGCCGGCAGGGCTTCGGCAAAGAACCACTGGTCGATTTGCCCACCGAGCAGGTAGACGAAGAAGCCCAGGCCAAACACCCCATAGACGATCGACGGCACACCGGCGAGGTTGTTGACGGCGATGCGGATGGCGCGGATCAGCGGGCCCTGGCGCGCATATTCACGCATGTAGACGGCGGTGACGATGCCGAAAGGGGTGACCATCACCGACATCAGCAGCACCATCATCACGGTGCCGAAAATGGCCGGAAAGATGCCGCCCTCGGTGTTGGCCTCCCGTGGATCGTCGCTGAGGAAATTCCACAGGTTGATGGCATAGCACTGCAGCTTCGAGAAGAGCGACAGGCTGTTGGGTCGGGTGGCCTCGATCACCCGCGACAGCGGGACATCGACGACCTGCCCGGTCATCACCTCGATTTGCAGCGTGTCGCGTGCCAGTTGCTCATGCAGTTCGATCAGGCGCTGTTGCAGCAGTTCGAACTGGGCATGCTGGGCATCCTCCCGGGTCTTGATGTCGGCAAGCGCTTCATCGCTCTGCTGATTTTGCAGTGCCAGTTTGCGCCGCTCGAGCCGCAGCCGCTCCAGTTGGTGGTTGATCGCGCCGATTTCGCCCTTCTCCAGCGCGCGGATCTCGGCTCGCAGGGTTTTGGCCCGCTCGAGCCGGGGTTGCAGCGCCAGCCAGCTGGCGTCACTGCCGGTGGCGACCGGCTGTCCGGCCTCGGTGATGCCTTGCAGCGTGCCGAACATGTCACCCCATTCGGTGCGTTCGATGCGCACCAGGTGGACGGGGCTGTCGATCTGTTTGATCAGATGGTGGTCGAGCCAGCGAAAATCGGCTGGCAGCAGCTCGCGGTTGCCCACCTTGATCAGCCAGCGCTCGACCTGTTCGGCGCCGGCCGGCGCGGCCTGACCGGTCGATTCGCGGTACTGGTTGACGGAGATGAACTCGGCATTGACCTGCTGGCCGATGATGCGCTCTTGCGTGCCATCGGACAGTTGATAGCGGTACTCATGGAGGGTGGCTGGCCAGAAGTGGGAGAGACCGCGCACGGTGAGCAATCCCAGCAGGGTCAGTACCACGATCAGGCTGATGCTGATGGCGCCGGCATTGAGCCAGATCCAGGGGGCGCCGCTGTTGCGCCAGGCGTTGAACGAAGGGCGAGGCACACTCGCCCTGGTCGATTGATCAGAGATTTCCATAACGCTTCCGCAGATTCTGCCGGACCAGTTCGGCCGCGGTGTTGAAGATGAAGGTGACGGCAAAGAGCACCAGTGCCGCCAGGAACAGAATCCGGTAGTGGCTGCTGTTCACCTCCGATTCCGGCATCTCCACCGCGATGTTGGCCGAGAGGGTGCGCAGCCCTTCGAAGATGCTGAAATCCATCACCGGCGTGTTGCCGGTGGCCATCAGCACGATCATGGTTTCGCCGACGGCCCGGCCCATGCCGATCATGACCGCCGAAAAGATGCCGGGGCTGGCGGTCAGCAGCACCACCCGGGTCAGGGTCTGCCAGGGGGTGGCACCGAGTGCCAGCGAGCCGAGAGTCAGGTGCTTGGGCACGCTGAAGATGGCGTCCTCGGTGATCGAAAAGATGTTGGGAATCACCGCCACGCCCATCGCAATGCCCACCACCAGCGCGTTGCGCTGGTCGTAGTGGATGCCTGCCACCTCCGGCAACCAGCGGCGCAGGCTGCCGCCGAACAGCAGGCTCTCGATTCCGGGGGCCACCGCAAAGGCGAGCCAGATGCCGAAGAGCACCACCGGCACCAGCAGCAGGGCTTCCCAGCCTTCGGGCAGACGGTAGCGCAATGCAGCGGGAGCGAGGTGCCAGAGCCAGGCGCAGAGAAAGAACAGCGGCCCCAGCATCAGCAGCAGCAGAAAGATCGCCAGCAGGTGGTTCTCGATCATCGGCGCCAGCCAGAGCCCGGCCAGAAAGCCAAGAATCACCGTCGGCAGCGCCGCCATCATTTCAATGGCCGGCTTGACCCAGCCACGCATCTTCGGCGACATGAAGTAGGCGGTGTAGATGGCGCCGAGAATGGCCAGCGGCACCGAGAACAGCATCGCATAGAAGGCTGCCTTGAAGGTGCCGAAGACCAGCGGTATCAGGCTGAATTTGGCCTCGAAATCGTTGTTGGCAGCGGAGGATTGCCAGATGTACTGGGGTTCCGGGTAGCCTTCGTACTGCACCTTCGACCAGAGCGTGCTCCAGGAGATCTCCGGATGCGGATTGTGCAGCTCATAAGCGAGCAGCCGGTTGTCGCGGGTTTCGACCAGCAGGCCATCGCCGCGCGGTGCCATGGCGGCGCTGCGCAGGGCGGCCGGCAGCAGCTTCTCTTCGCGCAGCAAAGTGCGCTCCGAGGTGGTGTAGAAGAGGTCGAGGCCACCCTCCTGGTCAAGCACGGTGAAGCCCTTGCGCAACCGTTCCGGAATCAGGGTCGAGATGGAGCCGCTGCTGTTGAAGCTGCGGACCTGACGCAGTTGATAGCGGTTTTCGCTGTCGCGCTGGATCGACAGTTGATGGATCTGCTGCTCGGCATCGGCGACCAGCAGTGATGAACCGCCCAGCAGCAACTGGCTGCCGATCAGATTGCTGCCGCCCACCCAGTCGCTGAAGGTGTGCAGTGCCAGCGGTGCGCTGCGGTCGCGCAGGTCGAACAGCTGGATGCTGTTGTCCTGACCGACCAGGTAGAGCCAGAGCGCATTGGCGTCGATGTGTACCGCAGCCACGCCCTGTGGTGCTGGAATCACTGCCTGTTGTTCGAGAGTGGTCAGCGGTTCGCCATACTCGGTCCGATAGCTCAACAACTGCAACTGCCTGCTGTCATCGACCAGCGCCAGAATCAGGGCTTCGTTTTCCAGCACGGCGTCCAGATCAATGAGGGGTGCGCTGGCGGGCAGGGCCAGGGGCGTCTTGCCATGGGGGTACTGCACCCGAGGCGTCAGGACGCGCCGATCGCCGTCGAAGCTGACCTTGTAGCTCACCTTGGCGATCAGCAGCTGGTTGCCTTCGAGCAGCAGCACCAGATGGCGTTGTACGGCGCCAATCGCCAGGGCCTTGACGATCTTCTGTCCGGCAGCCAGCGGCAGCTGCTCCTGACGGACCAGTTGGCCGTCGGTCAGATTGAAGAAGCTCAACTGGCCGTTGGCGGTCAGGCGGCTGCCCAGCTGGAAGCTCTCTTCGACATCGATCAGCAGTGATTCACCCTGTTCGGCCGCCGGCAGCGCAAAGTTGCCGTGTGGGGTGATCGAAGCCGACTGGAAGATCGGCAGCACGACATAGAGCAGGTAGATGAAGATTGCCAGGATGGTGACGATCACCCACAGGCCGCCTGCGGCAATCACCTTTTCCATCGATCTGTCGAGCAGCAGGCGGCGGCGCTGGCGCGGCGAGGTGATCAGGGTGAAGCCGGCCTTGTTCATCGGCGAGTCGTCCAGAATTGAAAAGGGATGCCGTGTGGCATGGTGCCGTTCATGTCGATCCGGCGCGCAAAGATACCAGACCGGTCAGAAAACAGCAGAGGATATTCAGAAAACATGAAGGGAGACTGGCGGGCAGTCTCCCTTCATGCACAGTCACAGGCCGATCACTTGATCTTGGCCAGGTCTTCAGCAGCCACGCTGGCGGGCAGCGGGACGTAGCCATCCTTGACCACCACCTGCTGGCCCTGCTTGGAGAGGATCAGCTTGATGAACTCACGCTCGATCGGTGCCAGCGCCTTGTCCGGCTCCTGATTCACATAGACATAGAGGTAACGCGACAGCGGATAGCTCTTGTTGAGCGCATTGGCCTCGGTGGCCTCGACCGGCTTGGCGCCCTCCTTGGTGGCCAGTGGCAGTGCACGCACGCCGGGCGTCGTATAACCGATGCCGGAGTAACCGATGCTGTTCAGCGAGGTGCTGATGCTCTGCACCACCGATGCGGAGCCTGGCTGCTCGTTGACGTTGGCCTTGAAGTCGCCCTTGCACAGTGCATGCTCCTTGAAGTAGCCGTAGGTGCCGGAGACCGAGTTGCGGCCGTAGATCTGGATCGAGCGTTTCTCCCAGTCGCCGGTCAGGCCGAGTTGCCCCCAGGTGCCGATGTCATCGGCACCACCGCACTTGCGGGTGGTGGAGAAGATGGCATCCACCTGCGGAATGGTGAGTGACGCAATCGGATTGTCCTTGTGGACGAAGACCGCCAGTGCATCGACCGCCACCCGGATCGCGGTGGGTTTGTAGCCATATTTGTCTTCGAAGGCAGCGACCTCGTTGCCTTTCATCTCCCGGCTCATCGGGCCGATGTTGGAGGTGCCTTCGGTCAGCGCTGGTGGCGCGGTGGAGGAGCCGGCAGCCTGGATCTGGATGTTGACGTTCGGGTATTGGCGCTTGAACTCTTCGGCCCAGAAGGTCATCAGATTGGCCAATGTGTCGGAACCGACGCTCGACAGGTTGCCGGAGACACCGCTGGCCTTGCTGTAGCTGGGCAGGGCCGGATCGACGGCGGTTTCGGCGACAGCCCAAGGGCTGGCCAGGGCAGCCGAGACGCTGACCAGAGAAAGAAGTCTGAGGGTTTTCATTGCGGGTGTGATCTCCATGAGTGGCGGATGGCAGCGATTATCGGAATCGATTGTGACAGTCAGGTTACGAAAGGGCGGATCACTGCTGTGCGTTTGTGACAATCGCATCGTGCGCCGCAGCCGGGGCGAGCTTTCGCGCAGCTTGCACCAGGGTCCGGTTGACCGGAAACAGACAGTGGAAGCTGCTGCCATGTCCCGGTTGGCTGTCGATTCTCAGTTCGGCGCCATGGCGGCGTATCACCTGCTTGACGATCGACAGCCCCAGGCCGGTGCCGCCGGCTTGACGTGAGCGACCGACATCGACCCGGTAGAAGCGCTCGGTGAGCCGCTCGATGTGGGCCGGTGCGATGCCGGGGCCGTTGTCGGTGACACTGAGCCGCGCCCGACCGTCTGGATCGACCTGCCATTGCAGCTCGATCTTTCCGCCTGGTGCGGTGTAGCGAATGGCGTTGCCCAGCAGGTTGCTGGCCACACTGTAGAGCTCCTGCTCGACGCCGCGCAGCTTGAGCTGGGGATCGATCCGGTAGCTGAAGCTGTGTTGTCCCTTGCTGAGCTGCTCGCAATCGCGTGCGGCCGAACGAAGCAGGGCCGGCATCTCGACCAGCGGGCAGTTTTCGGCATTGAGCATGGTGTCTGTGTCGAGCCGCGACAGCAGCAGCAGATCCTCGACCAGGGTCTTCATTCGCTGGGCAGGGGCATAGATCTTGCCGAGCAGGCTCTTCAGTGTCGCGGGGTCGGTCTCTTGAATGTCGTCATCGAGCAGGCTTTCGAGGTAGCCGATCACCACCGTCAGCGGTGTGCGCAGCTCGTGGGAGACATTGGCGACGAAGTCACGCCGCATGTTCAGCAGCCGGTTGAGCTGGGTGACATCGCGCGCCAGCAGCAGGCGCTGCTCGTTGCGGCCGCTGGAGATGCGCAGATCGAGCAGGATGCGCTCATCGACCGGTGACATCATCTCCAGGGTGTCATAGTTGCTGTCGCTGCTGTGCTCGCGCAGCAGGCGGATGAACTGCGGACTGCGAATCAGGCCGCTGATGGCATGGCCGGTGTCGCTGGAGCGCAGTCCCAGCAGATCAGTGGCGGCGCGGTTGAACCAGAGAATCTGGTCATGGGCATCGAGCAGCACGGTGGCATCGGGCAGGATTCGCGCCGAGCGCTGGAACTGCCGCAGCTCCTGGGCGATGCGGCTGCGGCGTGCATGTTGACGCTTGCGGTGGCGATGCAGATGGTAGATGACCTCATCGAAGACGCCATCGAGGTCGGGCGGGTCGCGGTCATGGTGCCGTACCCACTGTTCGAGCCGACGCAGGCGCAGCAGCAGGTTGCCGATATAGAGCAGCAGGCTGATGCTCAGCAGCCAGCCGCTCTGGCCGGTGAAGGCGCCGATCAGCAGCGCTGCGGCAACGAACAGCAGCAGCCGCCACGACTCCTCGATCCAGGGGCGAGACATGCTCAGGTTCTGGAGAGGCGATAGCCGGTGCCGCGCACGGTCTGGATCAGCCGATCATAGCCATGGGGTGCCAGGGTCTTGCGCAGCCGCAGAATGTGGACGTCCACCGTGCGCTCCTCGACATAGACCGTGCGGCCCCAGACCCGATCGAGCAGCTGGTCGCGGTTGTAGACCCGGTCGGGATTGCTCATGAACAGCTCCAGCAGCCGATATTCGGTCGGGCCGATGTGGGCCGGCTTGCCGTCGACCAGCAGCCGGTGCCCCTGGGTGTCGAGGCAGAGTCCGTCGATGGCAAGGCGCCCTTCGTCACCTCTGCCACTGCGGCGCAGCAGCGCCTTGATGCGCGCCAGCAGCTCCTTGGAGGAGAAGGGCTTGGTGATGTAGTCATCGATGCCGACCGAGAAGGATTTCAGCTTGTCGCTCTCCTCGCCACGGGCGGTCAGCATGATCAGCGGCAGCTCCTGGGTGGGTTCATCGCGCCGCAGGCGGTTGGCCAGTTCGATGCCGCTGAGGCCCGGCAACATCCAGTCGATCAGAATCAGATCAGGACGCTGCTGATCGAGCAGGCGCAGTGCGCTTTCGCCATCCTCGGCCAGGGTGACTGCGTAGCCGCCACGCTGGAGGCTGAAGGCCAGCATGTCACGAATCTCCGGCTCATCTTCGACGACCAGGATCTTCTGTCCGTGCATTTCCATGTCAAATCAACCTCGTGCAGGTGGAGATGAAGGAAACATTTAATTCACTGTGGATGACGGCTGGATGACAATTGTAACAATTGTCGCGGCTCGGGGCTGTGAAGGGGCGATGCAGGCGCTGCTCAGTGTGGTTGCAGCAGCCACTCCATCAGCGCCTTCTGTGCATGCAGGCGGTTCTCGGCCTCGTCCCACACCACTGAGCGGGGGTCGTCGAGCATCGTCTCGCTGACCTCTTCGCCACGGTGGGCCGGCAGGCAGTGCATGAAGAGCGCATCGCTGGCGGCATGGTCCATCAAAGCCGGTGAAACCTGATAACCGTCGAAGGCCCGGCGGCGCTGTTCACCCTGGGACTCCTGTCCCATCGAGGCCCAGACATCGGTCACCACCAGGTTGGCGCCGGTCGTGGCGGTGATGGGGTCGCGCAGCAGGGTGACATGGCTGGAGCCGTTGGCCAGCAGTTCGGCGCGCGGTTCGAACCCGGCCGGGCAGGCGATGCGCAGCTCGAAGTCGAACAGCCGGGCGGCCTCGATGTAGGAGTTGCACATGTTGTTGCCATCGCCGATCCAGGCGACCTGCTGGCCGCGAATGTCGCCGCGCAGTTCAACGTAGGTTTGCAGATCGGCCAGCAGCTGGCAGGGGTGGTGGTCGTCGGTCAGACCGTTGATCACCGGCACCGAGGAGTGGGCGGCAAAGCGTTCGATGATGTCATGGCCAAAGGTGCGGATCATCACCAGATCGACCATGCGCGAGATGACCCGGGCGCTGTCCTCGACCGGCTCGCCGCGACCGAGCTGGCTGTCACGCGGCGACAGGAAGATCGCATGGCCGCCCATCTGCGCCATGCCGGCCTCGAAGGAGACCCGGGTACGGGTCGAGGATTTCTCGAAGATCATCCCCAGCACCTTGCCGATCATCGGCTGGTGGGCAAAGCCGCGCCGCTGCATCCGCTTCAGTTCGATGGCGCGCCCGATCACTTGGCGCAACTCGGTGGGTGTCAGGTCGGCGAGGGTCAGAAAGTGACGGATGGCCATGGTCCTTGCTTCGTGAACGGCGCTCAGTTGCGCGGTTTGGTCCGCTCATCGGCGGCATGGGTCCTGATCAGCCGCACCAGTCGCTCGATCAACTGATCGGCCTCGTCGGGGGTCATGATCAATGGCGGCAGCAGGCGGATCACCCGATCGGCGGTGACATTGACGATCAGCCCCTGTGCTGCGCAGAGCGAGGGGAATTCGGCACAGGGTTCGCTCAGTTCGATGCCGAGCAGCAAGCCTTCACCACGGATGTCGCGCACAGAGTCGCAACCGGTGAGCTCGCTGCGAAAGCCGGCCAGCAGCCGCTCGCCGATCTGTCCGGCATTGGCCGCCAGTTGCTGCTGGTCGATGGTGGAGACCACTGCCCGTGCGGCGGCGGTGGCCAGCGGATTGCCGCCGAAGGTGGAGCCATGGTTGCCCGGCTGGAACAGCGTGGCGGCGGCGCCACCGGCGAGACAGGCGCCGATCGGTACGCCGTTGCCCAGCCCCTTGGCGGTGGTGACCACATCAGGCAGGATGCCGCGGTTCTGGTAGGCGAAGTAGCTGCCACTGCGGCCGTTGCCGCTCTGCACCTCATCGAGCATCAGCAGCCAGCCATGCTGGTCGCAACGCTGGCGCAGTTCGGCCAGATAGTTGGCATCGGCCAGCTTGATGCCCGATTCACCCTGAATCGGCTCCACCAGGATGGCGACCACCTCATGGTTGTTGCGGGCGATGGTGTCGATTGCAGCGAGGTCGTTGAACGGGGCGCGGACAAAGCCCTTCACCAGCGGCTCGAAGCCAGCCTGGATCGCCCGGTTGCCCGAGGCGCTCAGCGTGGCCAGCGTGCGGCCATGAAAGGCGCCCTCCATCACCACGATGGTCGGGTTATCGATGCCGCGCCGGTGGCCATGCAGGCGCGCCAGCTTGATGGCCGCTTCATTGGCCTCGGCGCCGGAGTTGCAGAAAAAGACCGTGTCGAGCCCGGAGACCTTGCAGAGCAGCTCGGCCAGTCGCTCCTGGTTGGGAATCTGGAACAGATTGGAGACATGCAGCAGTTTTTCGGCCTGCAGGCGAATGGCCTGGGTGACGGCCGGATGGGCATGGCCCAGACCGCAGACGGCGATGCCGCTCAGGGCATCGAGATAGCGACGGCCCTGGCTGTCATGGAGCCAGATGCCCTCCCCGTGGGTGAACTCCACGGGGAGGCGGCGGTAGGTGTTCATCACGTTGTGCATCTGTCGTTCGATCCGAAAACGGCCCTCGGAAAAAAAGAGAAGGCAGCCATGGCCGCCTTGCATCGATTCGCGATAGTAGTGATTCCATGCCGGCTTGGCAACGAATCGGGCCGGATCGGCAGGGCGTGGGCATGCGGATGTCATCGTGCTGTTCCAGGCAGTAGAATCGGCCAGAGCATCATCAGGGCACTGCAATGAATCCGGTCGAGCGAGCGCTGTTCATCAGTCGCATCGAAGCGCTGTGCGAGGAGATGGGGTCGGTGCTGCGGCGGGCGGCCTTTTCACCCAACATCAAGGATCGGCTCGACTTCTCCTGCGCACTCTTCGATCACGAGGGCAAGCTGGCGGCCCAGGCGGCCCACATTCCGGTCCATCTCGGCAGCATGGCCCATGCGATGGCCGATGTCGTTGCCGGCATCGACTGGCAGCCCGGTTCGATGGTGATGCTGAACGACCCCTATCTGGGCGGTACCCACCTGCCCGATGTCACGCTGATTGCGCCGCTGTTCTGTCCCAGCGGCAGTTGCCAGAGCCGTCTGGTCGGTTTTGTCGCCAACCGGGCCCACCATGCCCACATCGGTGCGGCCTCCGCCGGTTCGATGCCGCTGTCGCGGACACTGGCACAGGAGGGGGTGGTGATTCCGCCGACCCGGGTGATCGCCAATGGGCGCTGGCTGCCGGCTGGCCTCGAACTGATCCGTTCGATCGATGCCGGGCGAGCCTCCGCGGCCACCGACCCTGCACTCTTCGGTGACTTTGCCGCCCAGGTCAGCGCCAACCGCGCTGGCGCCGAGCGTGCCGCGGAGCTGCTGAGTGCCCTCGGACCCAGTGGTTTCTCCAGCGCGCTGAATGAGGTCAACGACTATGCCGGCCGACTGGCCGACAGTGCGCTGGCGGCCATTCCCCAAGGTGAATACCACCACATCGACTGGCTGGATGACGATGGCCAGGGGCAGCGGCGGATTCCGCTCAAGGTGCGGTTGCAGGTGGAGCCGGGGCGCATCGAGGTCGATTTCAGTGGCAGCGCCAGTCAGGTCGAGGGCAACATCAACTGCCCGCTGTCGGTGGCCGCAGCGGCGGTCTACTATGTCTTTCGCTGCCTGATGCCGGCGCAGACGCCCAACTGTGCGGGTGCCTTTCGCAGCATCATGCTGCATGCGCCGCCCGGCTCGCTGCTCAATGCCCGCCCGCCGGCGGCCGTGGCGGCCGGCAATGTCGAGACCTCGACCCGGGTGGTCGACCTGCTGCTGGGGGCGCTGGCCCAGGCAGTGCCGGGGCGGATTCCCGCCGCCAGCCACGGCAGCATGAACAATGTCGCCATGGGCAGTCGCGGCGACATCGGTGCCGCCTGGGACTATTACGAAACCATCGGTGGCGGCATGGGCGGCAGTCCGCTGGCGGCCGGGCTCTCGGCGGTGCAGACACACATGACCAACACCCTCAACACGCCGGTGGAGAGTCTGGAGCGGCACTTTCCGCTGCGGATCAGCCGCTATGCGGTGCGGCGCGGCTCGGGTGGCGCCGGTCTGCACCGGGGCGGCGATGGCCTGATCCGGGAGTTTCTGCTGCTGCAACCGACCGAGGTGACGCTGCTGACCGAGCGGCGTACGCTGCAACCTTGGGGGTTGGCCGGTGGCGAGCCGGGTGCCGCCGGCCGCAATCTGCTGAATGGCCAGCCGCTGCCGGCCAAGTGTCAGTTCGTCGCCCAGGCCGGAGATCGGCTGACCGTGATGACGCCGGGAGGTGGCGGCTGGGGTCTGGCCGAAGTTTGAGTGGCGTGCGCGCGCCGCCGGACGCGTGGCTGGTGTTTGTCGAATCGATGATCCATAACAACAACGAGGTGATGAGATGAGTTCCTATGACCACCTGCTGGCACCGCTCGATCTGGGCTTTGTCCGGCTGAAGAACCGGGTACTGATGGGGTCGATGCACACCGGGCTCGAGGAGCATCCCGACGGTTTTCGCCGCATGGCAGCCTTTTATGGCGAACGGGCGCGCGGTGAGGTGGGATTGATCGTCACCGGTGGCATTGCACCGCACATCAGCAGTGTCGGGCCGCGTGGCGCCAAGCTGACCACCGAGGAGGAGGCGCAGCGGCACCAGATCATCACCGAGGCGGTGCACCGCGAAGGTGGCCTGATCTGCATGCAGATCCTGCACACCGGGCGCTATGCGCACCACCCCGGGTTGATCGCCCCTTCGCCGATCCGGGCGCCGATCAGCCAGTTTTCCCCACGGCAGGTCAGCAGCGAAGAGATCGAGGAGCAGATCGAGGCGTTCGTCCACACCGCGGCGCTGGCCCGTCATGCCGGCTACGATGGCGTGGAGGTGATGGGCTCCGAGGGCTACTTCATCAACCAGTTTCTGGCAGCGCACACCAACCAGCGCAGCGACGAGTGGGGTGGCAGCTTCGAGCGGCGCAGCCGGCTGCCGATCGAGATCATCCGGCGCATGCGCCAACGGGTGGGGCCGGACTTCATCATCATCTACCGGCTGTCGATCCTCGATCTGATCGAACGGGGCAGCAGTTGGGAAGAGGTGGTGCAGCTCGCCAGGGCGATCGAGGCGGCCGGCGTCACGCTGATCAACAGCGGCATTGGCTGGCACGAAGCGCGCATTCCGACCATCGCCACCATGGTGCCGCGCGCCGCCTTCACCTGGGCGACGGCGAAGCTGAAGGGTGAGGTGAAGGTGCCGCTGGTCACCTCCAACCGCATCAACACCCCCGAAGTGGCCGAGGCGGTGCTGGCGCGCGGTGATGCCGACATGGTGTCGATGGCGCGCCCCTTTCTGGCCGACAGCGACTTCGTCAGGAAGGCGCGGCTGGGACGGTCGGACGAGATCAACACCTGCATCGCCTGCAATCAGGCCTGTCTCGACCACACCTTCACCGGACGGCTCAACAGCTGTCTGGTCAATCCGCGCGCCTGTGCCGAGACCGAGTTCGACTATCGACCGACCAGCACGCCGAAGCGGGTCGCGGTGGTGGGTGCGGGCCCCGCTGGCCTGGCCTTTGCCACCACCGCGGCCGAGCGTGGCCACCGGGTGACGCTGTTCGAGGCGGCGGATCGCATCGGCGGCCAGTTCAATCTGGCCCGACGGATTCCGGGCAAGGAGGAGTTCAATGAAACGCTGCGCTACTTCGGCCGCCGCATCGAGCTGACCGGCGTCGACCTGAGGCTCAACCACCGAGCGCAGGCGAGCGAATTGATCGATGGCGGCTATGATCTGGTGCTGCTGGCCAGCGGCATTCAGCCACGCACGCCGGAGATCCCCGGCATCGACCATCCCAAGGTGGTCGGTTACATCGATGCCATTCGTGAGCCGCAACGGATCGGTCAGCGGGTGGCGATCATCGGCGCCGGCGGCATCGGTTTCGATGTTGCCGAGCTGCTGGTCCATCAGGGGGCTTCGAGCAGTCTCGATCCGCTGCTGTTTGCCGCCGAGTGGGGCATCGACACCGAATTGAAGGCACGCGGCGCGGTGGCGGGCATCGAGCCGCGCTTTGCCCCGGCGGCGCGGGAGGTGGTGCTGCTGCAGCGCAAGGCGGACCGTTTTGGTTCCACGCTGGGCAAAACCACCGGCTGGATCCATCGCATCAATCTGGAGAAGCGCGGCGTGCGGATGATCGCCGGTGTCGCCTATCGCCAGATCGATGATGCCGGGCTGCACATCGAGGTGAACGGCGAGCCGAGGCTGCTCGATGTCGACCATGTCGTCCTCTGCGCCGGGCAGGAGCCACTGTGCAGCCTGCAACAGCCGCTGGAGCAGGCTGGCATCAGGGTTCAGCTGATCGGCGGCGCCAAGCTGGCGGTGGAGCTCGATGCCAAGCGGGCGATTGATGAGGGTTGCCGGCTGGCGGCTGCGCTGTGAACGCTGGGTGACACCGGGCAGCGCAGCTCACTGGCCGCTGTCGCTGCCATCGTTTGCCAGGATGCGCCTGAGGTTCTGCCACCGGGAGGGTGCCATCACGCCGGCCGCGATGGCTGTCGTCAGCGCGCAGTCGGGCTCCTGCTGATGCTGGCAGTCGCGAAAGCGGCATCGCCCCAGCAGTGGGCGCAGTTCGCGGAAGCCCGCCCACACCGCATCCGGCGACAAATGCCACAGCCCGAACTCGCGCACACCCGGCGAGTCGATCAGATCGCCGCCCTGTGGCAGATGGTAAAGCTGGGCCGTGGTGGTGGTGTGACGGCCGCGCAGGTTGGCTGCGGAGATCGCGCCGAGGGCAATCTCTGCTTCGGGCAACAGTGCCTTCAGCAGCGAGGATTTGCCGACGCCGGACTGGCCGACCAGGATCGCGGTTCGCCGCTGCAACCGCTCGGTCAGTGCCGCCATGCCGCTGTGGTCGTGGCAGGAGGTTTCGAGGGTGGGATAACCGAGGCCGCGGTAGAGTTCGAGCAGTGCCCTCACCGAGTCGGCGTCGGCGGCCGGCAGTGAGGTGAGCAGGTCACACTTGTTGAGAACCAGCATCGCATCGATGCCAATCTGCTCCACCGCGACCAGATAGCGGTCGAGCAGAATCTCGATCGGCGCCGGTTGCGGTGCCAGCACGATGACCACCAGATCGAGGTTGGCGGCGATCGGTCGCAGGCCGCCGTGGCTGCTGGGGCGTGCCAGCAGCGCGCTGCGGGGCAGCAGGGCGGTGATCACCCCTTCTCCCGCGATGCCGGTGCGGCGCCAGACCACCCGGTCTCCCACCGCGATCGGCTCGATGTTGGCGCGCTGGTGGCACTGCACCCGCAGCGGGTGGCCATCCGCGTCGCGGCTTTCGACCTCGAGCAGTGCACCACGGTGCACCATCACCAGGCCGATCTGCTCATCGCCCTGGCTGGCCAGCGCCTCGTCCACGGTCTGCCGCCGAATCCGGTCACCCTGGTGACGGTCGATGCGGCGGCGTTGCTGCTGGGTCAGATGGCGCTTGCTCACGTGGTCGAGGCAGAAATCACAGGTGAGTCAAGGCGGTGAAACTCCGTTCAAAGCTTCAGGGTGCGGCGGTTGAGCATGCGGGTCTGGAACTCCTCGGTGGAGTTGACCTGCGGGAAGGGGCTGTCGGGCACGGGGCATTCCAGGAACTCGCACAGCGGCTCCCAGCCTTGCGCGACCTCATACACCAGCAGTTGCCGGGGCGACAGGCTCGACTTCACCGTCTCGATGTGACGTTGATAGACCGCGATCGCGTGGGTCGGGTCATCCAGCCGTCCGTCAAAGGTGTTCTGCAGAATCAGTTGCCGGGTCATCGCGCGGTGAGCGGTCAGTTGTGGCGACTCGTCTGTCGAACTGGGCGCGATCAGCGTCTGATAGATGGTGCTGATGATGCTTTGGTACCACTTCTGCGGATCGCGCAGCGTCAGCACCACCTTGGCCTGCGGGAAGGCTTCGGTCAGTTCGCGCCAGAAGGCGCAGACCGGCCAGTCGACGGCGGCCTGATAGCCGTTCAGCAGCGCCTTCCAGTCGGGCAGTCGACCTTCGGCTGCCGCCTGCCACTGCGGAATGTGAGTTGGATTGTTGAACACTTCGAGCATGTGGTAGCAGGGGTTGAAACCGAGCTGCTCCAGCGCCTGCTTGAACGAGAGGGTGCCGGTACGACCGAAGCCGGCGCCAATCACCTTGATGCTCATTATCAAATCCTCTTTGCAATATGTTGTTTTTACGATGTTATTTTTTTGATTCTCAGGCGGAGTTCAGCTTGGGCCGCCGTCGTATTCTCGGCGGTTTGTCAAAACTGCGCAAACCGGTCGCCGGGGCCATTCGTCAGGCGCGTTTGTGCACCAGGGTGATGGCGCTGCGCAGTCCATCGATCATCCGGTCGATCTCGGCAGCCGTGACATTGAGCGCCGGCATGAAGCGCAGCAGTGACGGGCGTGGCGCGTTGAGCAGCAGTCCATCGGGTTCGAGCGCATCGCGCGCGGCAGTCACCACCTGCGTGCCGATCTCCTGCTTGAGTTCCAGGGCGCGCAACAGGCCGATGCCGCGCTCGCCGCCCAGATCCAGTTCGACACAGAGCTCAGTGAGCCGGGAGGAGAGGTGCGCCCCCATGGCGCGCACCTGCGGCAGAAAACCAGGCTCGAGCAGCCTCTGCACCACCGCCAGACCCACCGCAGTCATCAGTGGATTGCCGTTGTAGGTGCCGCCCTGCTCACCATGTTCGAAGACGCAGGCAGCGCGCTTGGCCAGCAGTGCCGCCAGTGGCACGCCGCCGCCCAGCCCCTTGCCGAGGGTCATGATGTCCGGTTCGACGCCGTAGTGCTGGTAGCCGAACAGCGTTCCCAGCCGACCGATGCCGGTCTGGACCTCATCGAAGATCAGCAGCAGGCGGTGCTGGTCGGCCAGCTCGCGCAGCCCCTGCAGAAAGGCCGGGCTGGCGCAGTTGACACCGCCTTCGCCCTGCACCGGTTCCACCATGATGGCGACGGTGTGCGCTGTGATCAGCCGCTCCACCGATGACAGATCATTCAGCACGGCCTTGGGAAAACCGGGCACCTGGGGTGCGAACATCGTGTCCCAGCCCGCCTTGCCGGAGGCGGACATGGTGGCCAGCGTGCGGCCATGAAAGCTGTCGAGGGTGGTGATGATCTCGTGGGCACCGCCCTTGTGCTGACGCCCCCATTTGCGGGCCAGCTTGATCGCCCCTTCGTTGGCCTCGGCACCGCTGTTGGTGAAGAAGACCTGATCGAGACAGGATTCCCGGGTCAGCAGGGCCGCCAACTGGAGGGCCGGTTCGTTGTAGAAGGCCGGGCTGGGAGTGATCAGCTGTGGTGCCTGGGCAGCGAGCGCCTCGACGATGCAGCGTGGTGAATGACCCAGCGCATTGACCGCCCAGCCCTGCACGAAGTCGAGATAGCGCCGGCCGGTGTGGTCCCACAGCCAGGAGCCCTCGCCATGGGTCATCACCAGCGGTGGCCGTGGCGTGATCTCCATCAGGTGGTCGATCGGATAATCCTTGAACTGCATGGTGGTGATTCCTGGGTCAGATCCGATAGTAGTCGCGGTACCAGCGCACGAAGCGCTCGATGCCCACCTCGATCGGAGTCTCGGGGCGGTAGCCGACATCCCGGATCAAGTCGTCGACATCGGCATAGGTGTCGGGCACGTCGCCGGGCTGCATCGGCAGCAGCCGCTTGTTCGCCTGCTTGCCGAGACACGCTTCGAGCACTTCGATGTAGCGCAGCAGTTCGACCGGCCGGTTGCTGCCGATGTTGTAGAGGCGGTAGGGCGCCAGGCTGGTGCCGGGGTCGGGCTGATCCCCCGACCAGACCGGATTGGGCGCCGCCACCTGGTCGAGCGTGCGGATCACCCCTTCGACGATGTCATCGATGTAGGTGAAGTCACGCCGATGGTGGCCGTGGTTGAAGACGTCGATCGGTTCGCCGGCCAAAATCGCCTTGGTGAAGATGAACAGCGCCATGTCGGGCCGGCCCCAGGGGCCATAGACCGTGAAGAAGCGCAGTCCGGTGGTCGGCAGCCGGTAGAGATGGCTGTAGGTGTGCGCCATCAGCTCGTTGGCCTTCTTGGTGGCGGCATAGAGGCTGACCGGGTGGTCGACGTTGTGATGGATCGAAAACGGCATGGCGGTGTTGGCGCCATAGACCGAACTGCTCGATGCATAGACCAGATGTTCGACCTGGTGGTGCCGGCAGCCTTCGATGATGTTCATGAAGCCGACCAGGTTGGCATCGACATAGGTGTGCGGATGGGTGATCGAGTAACGCACACCGGCCTGGGCCGCCAGATGTACCACCCGCTGCGGCGCGTGGCTGGCAAAGAGCGCATCGACCGCCGGCCGATCCTCCAGGCTGATGCGCAGGTCGGTGAAATTGGGGTGAGCGGTGAGCCGGGCCAGTCGGTCCCGCTTCAACTGGACATCGTAGTAGTCGTTGAGGTTGTCGAGGCCGATCACCTCGTCACCGCGCTCGAGCAGCCGCAGGCTGAGTGCCGAGCCAATGAAGCCGGCACTGCCGGTCACCAGAATACGCATGGGGTTTTCCTGAAAAATACTGCGAGAATCAGAGGCGGCCGTCCACTTCCTCCTTGGGGAAGAGGTATTTTACGTCGAACAGCACATGAAGTGGCTTGCCGAAGCGGCGCATGCCGGTGCTGCCGAGCGCGCGGAACTGATCGTGTCCCACCGCGACGATGATGGCGTCGTACTGCCCCGGCTGTGGCGTGTCGACCAGGTTGATGCCCTCATATTCAGCACGCAGGTGGTGCGGATCGATCCAGGGGTCATGCACATCGACCTGAACGTGATAGCCCTGCAATGCCTCGACGATGTCGACCACCCGGGTGTTGCGAAAATCGGGGCAGTTCTCCTTGAAGGCGAGCCCCATCACCAGCACCCGTGAATCGACCACCGGCACCCGCTTGCGGGTCATCAGCCGGATCACCTGCTCGACGACATGGGCACCCATGCCATCATTGATGCGCCGCCCGGCCAGGATCACCTCGGGGTGGTAGCCGATCTCCTGCGCCTTGTGGGTCAGGTAGTAGGGGTCGACGCTGATGCAGTGGCCGCCGACCAGGCCGGGGCGAAACGGCAGAAAGTTCCATTTGGTGCCGGCCGCGACCAGCACCTCTTCGGTGTCGATGCCGAGCCGGCTGAAGATCAGCGCCAATTCGTTGACCAGCGCGATGTTGAGGTCGCGCTGGGTGTTTTCGATCACCTTGGCGGCTTCGGCCACCCGGATGCTGCTGGCGCGGTGGGTGCCGGCCGTGATGATGCTGCGGTAGAGCTGGTCGACATAGTCGGCCACCTGCGGCGTCGAACCGGAGGTGACCTTCCTGATCATCGGCAGACGGTGGCTCTTGTCGCCCGGATTGATCCGCTCCGGGCTGTAGCCGGCAAAGAAATCCTGGTTGTATTTCAGCCCGGAAGCCGCTTCAATCAACGGGATGCACTCCTCTTCGGTGGCGCCCGGAAAGACCGTCGATTCGAAGATGACCACGTCACCCGGCTTGATCACCTGGCCGATGGTACGGCTGGCGCCCTGCAGTGGCGTGAGGTCGGGGCGGCGGTGGCGATCGATCGGCGTCGGAACCGTGACGATGTAGACGTTGGCCCCTTGCAACGGGGCCGGATCGTTGCTGAAACGCAATTGCGAGCTGCCACGCAACTCCGCGTCAGACACTTCCAGTGTGCTGTCATGGTTGTTTTTCAACTCATTGATACGATCGATATTGATGTCAAAACCGATCGTCGGATAGCGTTTGCCAAATTCGACGGCCAGTGGCAGACCCACATAGCCGAGACCGATGATGGCAATGTTGGCCTGCTCCACAACGAAATTGAACATGTCGATGAACCGCTCTGCAAGGAATGGCTGGGGGTGAAAGGGCTGAATGGAGATCAGCGATACAGGGTGCGTCCTGACGCAGTCAGCTGGGCAACAGGGCACCAGTCGAATCTTTTCTATAATAGAAGCGTGATCCTTTCATTGCCATCCGGCAGGGACTCGTTGAACAGGAGTCGAATCCGCAGTGACCACCATTCGTATCGCCAAGCATCATGTGCATGTCTCCTATCTGATTCTGTTTGCGCTGGAACTGCTGATGCTGGCGGCCTCGGTGCTGATCGGTGCCTATTTCCGTTTCGGCGAGCCGATGCTCATCGAGGAGGAGGTGGCGCACCCGTTGTGGCGGGCGCTCCTGTTTGCGCTGGTCCTGATGCTGTCGATGCTGGCGATGGGGGTCTATCAGGTACGGTTTCGTGAAGGAGTGCTCGGCATGATGCTGCGCACCGCCAGCAGCTTCATGGCGGGCGGCCTTGCGCTGTCGATTCTCTTTTACCTCTTTCCCATGTTCTTCCTCGGGCGTGGCATTCTCGCGCTGTCGCTGGGGGTGGCCTTCGTGCTGCTGGGGTTGCTGCGAGTGGCCTTCTTTGGTCTGGTCGACACCGAGGCGATGAAGAGCCGGGTGCTGGTGCTGGGTGCCGGGGTCCGGGCCAAGAACATTCTCGATCGCCTGCGCCGTCGCGCAGACAGAAAGGGCTTTGTCATTCATGGATTCGTGCCGATGGAGGGTGAGGTGGTCGAGGTGCCGCGCACAGAAGTTCTCGGGTTTGCGCAGCCACTGGTCGACTACAGCCGGGCACATCGGATCGATGAGATCGTCTGTGCCATGGATGACCGTCGGCGCGCCTTTCCGCTCGATGCGCTCTATCAATGCAAGCTGGCCGGTATCGCCGTGCTCGACGTGGCTGCGTTCTTCGAGCGGGAGATTGGCCGCATCGAGCTCGATCTGCTCCACCCCAGCAACTTCATTTTCTCTGATGGCTTCGATCGCAGCGCCTTTCGTGCATTCTCCAAACGGCTGTGCGATCTGCTCTTTGCGGTGCTGGCACTGCCGCTGTTGCTGCCGGTGATGCTGCTCGCCCGGGTGGCGATCGGTCTGGAAGAGGGCTTCGGTGCGCCGGTGATCTATCGGCAGCAGCGCGTGGGGCTGGACGACAAGCCCTTCACGCTCTACAAGTTTCGCAGCATGCACACCGATGCCGAAAAACATGGCGCCCAGTTTGCCCAGAAAAACGACAGCCGCATCACCAGGGTCGGCGCGGTGATCCGCAAGTACCGCATCGATGAGTTGCCACAGATCTTCAATGTGCTCAAGGGCGAGATGAGCTTTGTCGGGCCACGGCCCGAACGGCCGGAGTTCGTGTCGCAGTTTGGTGAGGAGATTCCGCACTACCACAGTCGGCATCGGGTCAAGCCGGGGGTGACTGGCTGGGCACAGATCAACTACCCCTATGGCGACTCGGCCGAGGATGCCCGCCAGAAGCTGCAATATGACCTTTATTATGTGAAGAACAACAGCCTGATGCTCGATTTTCTGATATTGATCAGAACCTGCGAGACCGTGCTGTTCGGCAACGGCGCGCGCTAATCCTCGCTGCGCAGCGCCTTGCGCAGCAGGTGTGGCAGCAGCAGGTGCGGCGGCATCCGCAGCCAGTGTCCGCGCAGATAGAGTCCGGCCAG